>Ga0208633_100259_pt1 | contig 16205 bp, 22 predicted proteins | sample LakWasMet63_LOW9_2_FD_183895 | JGI IMG/M metagenome (GOLD analysis project Ga0208633, IMG submission 183895) | Freshwater sediment methanotrophic microbial communities from Lake Washington under simulated oxygen tension - Sediment Metagenome... | ecosystem: Environmental > Aquatic > Freshwater >...
GAACTTGTAGCCGCCGTCGGTCTTGTTGGGGCTGGGATTCGCCACCGTGACGGCACCGGTACTGCTGAACTTGTCGGCCGTATCCACATAGGTCAGGCCCACGCGGCCGATGGCCGAGAATTTCTCGGTGAAAGGCAGCCGCGCCACCGCATCGAGGTTGATGCCCTGCAACCGGGTCTCGCCGCTGAGGGTTCCCGCAGGCGTGGTGGTCGCGGTGAAGCCGAAACGCCCCAGGTTGAAATAACCACCTTCGAGCGAGAAGTGCGGGCCGAACTGGTAACCCCCGTACAGCTTGTAGCCGGTGTCGTTGTTCTTCTCGTCAATGGAGGTCGCCGTCAGGCCGTTGCTGAGCAGGCTGCTGGTGAGCCGCTTATCGTCGATGCTCGACCTGGACGGGCCCACGCCAAGCCCGCCGTACCAGCCCGGCTCCAGCTTCTGCGCCATGGTCGGCAGGCTCATCGCGAGGGCGAAGGTCAGCAGGCTCATGCGGCCCGTGGTTTTTGCGAGTTTCATCATGTTCTCCAATGAGGGTTGCGTTGGGTCTGACAGGCGGATTCAATGTCGGGGCGCGCATCAGTTGCAACCGACGGGCGCACTGGCATGGCCCGGTACGGACACCACATTGCTGTCGAAGACGAAAGCACCGCTGGCGGTCACGGCTCCGGCCAGCAGGCGGCCGCAGGAGGTGGCGTTGGTGCCCAGGGTAACGGTGGTATCGGCCAGGATGTTGCCCTTGAAGTCGGCGTAGGTTCCCACCGTGGCGCTGCTGCCGACCTGCCACCAGACGTTGGAGGCCTTGGCACCGTTGGTCAGCACGATCTGGCTGCCCGGTACGCCCGGTGCACCTGCGGCAGTGGTCAGCGTGGAAGGCGCCTGGAAGACGAAACGCGCGTTGGCGTCGCCGCCGCCGTCCAGCGTGAGCACACCCGTCACGCCGATCGAGGAGGCCGTCGCCGAGATGTAGACACCCGGCGGCAAGGTGGCGTTGCCGGCACAGCCGACGCCACCACCACCACCACCACCGGTGCCGATGGTCCCGCAGCCCAGCACGGTGGCACCCGGCAGGTTGGCCGGCATCAGACTGAGGTAGGCGGCATTCAGGTCTGCCTTGATCGCGCCGGAGGTCACGCCGGCATCGGGGAACAACGGGCTGCTCACGGTGCCGGTCAGCGTGGGGGCAAAACCGCCGCAGGGACCGAAGGTGCCGGTCGCAAGAATGGATGCTGCATTGCAGGTCGTCGTCGGGTCCAGCACCGCATCACCATTGAGGTGCGACAGGGGCAGGGTCGCCGTGTTGCTGACGCCGGCAGCCGAGGCGATCGCCAGCGGTGTAGCCAGGCCGAGGTTGATGGGCCCCACGCCAGCCGCAGCCACGGCAGCGGTCTTGAAGTTCCAGGCATAACTGCAGGACGGCGGCACGCCACCAGGTGTGGTCAGGACGCCGACGGTGATGACCGCCGTGTAGGAGGTGTTGGGCAGCAACGCTGCGCCGGTTGTCAGCGTGGCCACGCGGGTGGCCGCGGTGTAGGTCACCGAGGCCGGCGTCAGCGCCACACCGCCCACGGGCGTGAGCGTGAAGGTGGTCGAGTTGATCGTGCCCGCATTCATCGCCAGGCTGAAGGTGGCGGTGATCCGTTTGCCGCTGGCGGCCACACCCGTGGTGCTGGTCGGAACGAACTGGTTCCCGTTGGTGGGGTCCGAGGTGGTAACCGTAGGAATCGTCGGGCCAGCTCCCAGGGTACAGACGGCCCCTGGAAGGATCGCACCGGCAGGCGCGCCGGGGATGCCGCCCGTGGCGAGGCCGCCACTGCCCAGGATGGGGCCGCGCCCATCGTCGCCGCCGCCGCAGGCGGCCAGCAGGGCGACCAGGGTGGACGCCAGCAGCCAATGGCGCAAGCGCGGATAGCTTTCGAATGTTTTCATGTACTCACCTCTTCGTCTGATCTGAACAAGCATCGGGGTCGGCAGACGACTCATCTGCTCTGGAGTTGCCGACGTTTTGCACCGTCTTGTATGAGCGGTGCATCACACAGCCAGTGTTTCCCGGCGCGCTGTTTGGGTCTGTTCGCTGTCGCACACAAATTCCACGATTTGTGCGCTCTCATACAAATTGGCAGCACAAGGCAGCGCGCTCGCCAGCTCACAACCGTCCCGTGAGCAGGAGGATGAGCAGCACGATCACGACGACGCCGAGCACCGAACTCGGCATGTACCCCCAGTTCCGGCTGTGTGGCCAGGACGGTATGACACCGACCAGCATCAGGATCAGGATGATGAGAAGAATGGTGCCCAGGCTCATGACGTACTCCATGCGGTTTCAAAAATCCAGCATAGGCCCGGGTCCGCAATGCATCTGTGCGCTTGCGCACAGTCCGCGTGGAATATCGCTACGCTGGCGCAGGCTCAGGCCAGCAGCTGCTCGTAGACCGCGGCATCCTTCGCGTAGCAGCTGCAGGCCGCGGCCTCCAGTCCGCGGCGATCGAGCACGGACAGGAAGCCATGGTGGTACTCGATCAGCCCGTCGCGCTGCAGGTTGCCGGCCGCCTTGGTGATGCCGACCCGGCGCACACCGAGCAGATAGGCCATGAATTCATGTGTCATGTGAAAGCTGTCCGCATGGGAACGATCATGGCTCATCAGCAGCCAGCGCGCCAGCCGCGGATTGACCTGGTGGAAATGCACGCACACCGCCAGATTGCCCAGCTGGAGAAAGCGCACATACAGATAGCGCTGCAGAACACGCTGCAGGGCCGTGCTCTGGCGTATCTGCTTGAGGAACTGGCTGCTCGCCATCCGCCATGTCGTCCCGGGCCCTTGCACGACGGTATGGAAGGGGGCGGTCAGTTCTCCGAGGATGAGCTGCTCGCCCAGCATGCCCTCGCTGCCCACCATGCCGACCTCCAGGCTGGGGCGCCCTTCGTTCAGGGCAACGAAGGAGATGAAGCAGTCCACGGGAAAGTAGACGTGAAGCGTGGGGTCCCCTGGCTCGGTGATCACCTCGGCCAGTTTCAATTCGACAGACTCGCATTCGGCCAGCAGACGTTCCTGGTCTTTTTGCGGAAGCATTTGGATCAGATGGTTTCCAGGGCTTGTCATGCTGTCTTTCGATGAGTTGTAGATCGCGCGGGAGGCATCGGCATGCGTGCCGATGACGCCGGCAACCCCGTCCGAGTTGGCAAGTTTGCGCACGGTCATGGTGGATGACAGTCTTGCAGCGCACATAAGGCCGCAGATTCCTGGCGCCCGAAAGAGGCCCTAGACCGAGACCAGCGCAGGGAGCAGGCGGTCGTATTCCTCCTTGACGACGCCGTAGCACTCGCAGACGACGTGCTCCAGGCCCTGACGGTCCAGCACCTCGATGTGTCCGCGCGAATAGCGGATCAGGCCCGCCTGCTGCAGCTTGTGCGCGTTTTCGGTCACGCCTTCGCGCCGCACGCCCAGCATGTTGGAGATCAGTTCCTGCGTCATGCGCAGATGGTTGCCCGGCAGGCGGTCCAGGCTCATCAGCAGCCAGCGGCAGAGTTGCTGCTGCACCGAGTGGTGCCGGTTGCAGACGGCGGTCTGGGAGATTTGCGTAATGAGGGCCTGGGCATACCGCAGCAACAGATGCATCACCGGCAGCGATCGGTTGAACTCCGCCTTGATGACACGGGCCTTGAGGCGAAAGCCCTGTCCTGCGCTCTGCACCACGGCCCGGTTCGGCGAGGTCTCGCCGCCGAGAAAGAGTGCAATGCCCACGACCCCTTCGAAACCCACGATGGCGATCTCTGCCGATGATCCGTTTTCGGTCACATACAGCAGGGAGACGATGGCCGAGGTCGGGAAATAGACATCGCGTTGTGCGCTGCCGGATTCATAGAGTACCTGCCCGAGCTTCAGCTCGACCGGTTCGAGCTGCGGCAGCCAGCGCAGCCATTCCTCGACGGGCAGGGCGGCGAGCAACTGATTGCTCAGCGGATCGTTCGGATCCATCATCCGGTGGTTCCCCTCTGTGCGTCTCCTGCGCCCAAGCGTGGCGTCAGAATGCTCTGGAGCCTGGACGGCAGCTTGCCATCCAGGCAGTTCGTGCCTATTTCTTGCCGATGTCGATCCATGCATCGCTGGCTTTTTTCTGCCATTCGGCCAGCTGCTTTTCAGCTTCATCCTTGGCCACGCCGTAGCGTTCCTGGATCTTCCCGGCCAGCTGATCGCGCCGCCCGGCAATCACGTCGAGATCGTCGTCGGTCAGCTTGCCCCACTGCTCCTTGACCTTGCCCGTGACCTGCTTCCAGTTTCCTTCAATACGATCCCAATTCATGTTCATTCCTTGGTGTGTGACAAAAATTTCCTGCAAACCGCCGACCGCTCAGGGGCGCACGACGATCTCGTTCCTCACGGACTTCACGCCCTTGACGTTGCGCGCAATGGTCTCCGCGGTGGACTTCTCCGTGGCGCTCTTGGCAAAGCCCGACAGCAGGACGGTTCCGTTCAGCGTCTCGACGCTGATGCTGGCGGCGGAGACCTCCTTGTTGTCGACAAAACGCGCCTTGACGGATGAGGTGATGGCGGTGTCGTCGATGTAGGCGCCGACGGTTTCCTGGTCACGGGTGACGGCGCAGCCGGAGGCAAGCAGCATGGTCAGGGTGGTCGCGACAACGGCGATGGCAGCTTGGGTTCTCATGGGAGTTTCCTTGGTGGGTTGGATGAAACGGTTCAATGCGTAGATCGCGCCTCAGTTGACCAGCCAGGCCGTCAACTCTTCGGCGTGCTCGCGCTCGTCGTCCACGATCGCCTCCAGCAGGCGGCGTGTGGAAACGTCTTGCTTGTCGACCTGGGACATGATCTCGGTGTACTTGACGATGGTCCGGTATTCCGACGACAGGTTGGCCTCGATCATGGATTTCAGGTCATGGTGATAGTCGTGCGTGGCCTGCCCCATGCGGATCAGCAGATTGGGGGAGTACTCGAGTTCTCCGCCCAGCTGCGCGATGCGCCGGGCCAGCTTGTGCGCATGGGCCAGCTCCTCGTAGACATGGAGCAGGAACTCGCCGCTGAGCAGGGGCATGGCCTCGGTGTCCTCCGAGAGATGGTTGTAGCGGACCACACAGACCAGCTCCTTGATCAGCGAATCCTTGAGCAGGCGGATGACCTCTTCTTTCCAGGCCATGCCCGGCCCCGGCTCTTCCATCAGGGAGCGGGCCGGCTCTGCGTCCGCCCGCCGGGATTCCTGCCGCATGGATGACAAGGCGCCGAAGTTGGTGGATTGGAAATTTGCATGCATGACTGGAGCTCCCGGGTGGCGGATGGAGGGTGGCGGACGTCGAGCGATGTGTTCGACTGGGGCCCAAGATAAGCGGCCTGAAAGATCCGGTCCGTGCGCTAGCGCACTTAATGCGGCGAAGGGTGGCCGGGACGGAAATCACCCGTGTCACCTTGTTGCGCCTGTGTTCGTTTGCGCACCGACCCTGACCGACAAAGCAACCATGCTGGCGACAGTTCCCGACACCTTGCCGGGTGCCGGGCGATTGATCCACCCACGCATGACAGGAACAACCATGAACAAGCTTCTTCTGACACCCTGGCTCGCCGGCCTGGCACTGGCCCTCACGGCCTGCGCATCGGGCCCACCCGCCCCGACCGAGCAGATGGCCGTCTCGGCCGCAGCGATCGAACAGGCCGTGAGCGCCGGGGCACCGGAGCTGGCCCCCAGGGAATTGGGGACCGCCCGCGACAAACTGGCGCGCGCCAAGGTGGCGATGGACGCCAACGACAACACGCAGGCGCTCATCCTGGCCGAACAGGCGCAGGCCGATGCCCAGCTGGCCGTGACCAAGGCACGCACCGCCAAGGCCGAAAAAGCGGCAGCAGCCCTGGCGGAAGACCGTCGGGTGCTGCGTGAAGAAATGCAGCGCAACACCAAGTAATCCTGCACACCAAGGCCACTCTCATGAAATACCTCTCCTCCCTCCCCCTCTCCGCCATCGTTCTGGCCGTCCTGTCGGCCTGCACCACGATGCCGGCCGACAAATCGCCGATCGAGATCGCACGTGTCGACGTGCAGGCTGCCCGTGACAACCCGCAGACCGCTACCCTGGCAGGCAGCGAGCTCCAGGCAGCGGACACGGCCCTGCAACGCGCCAACCAGGCCCAGGCCAACCGCGAGTCAGCCGCCACCGTCGATCACCTGGCCTATCTGGCCAGCCAGCGTGCGGCGATTGCGCAGGAAGCCGGCCGACAGAAGGCTGCCGAGCAGCGCATCAGCGACGCCAACGCCGTGCGCGACCGGATGCAGCTCGAGAACCGGACCCGTGAAGCGGATGCCGCCCGCCAAAGCACCCTGGATGCGCAGGAAAAGACCCGCGCCGCCGAGCTGCGCAACCGCCAGCTCGAAGAACGGGTCAAGGAACTCAATGCCAAGCCCACGCCGCGCGGCTGGGTCGTCACCTTCGGCGACGTGCTGTTCAGCACCGGACAGGCCCAGCTCAAGTCCGGCAGCGCACGCAACATCGACAAGCTGGCGGGTGTCCTGCAGAGCTACCCGCAACGCAACGTGCTGATCGAGGGCTTCACCGACAGCACGGGCAGCGAAGCCACCAACATGGCGCTCTCGCAGCGGCGCAGCGCCGCCGTGCGCGAAGCCCTGATCGACAAGGGTGTGAGCCCCAGCCGCATCAGCACACGCGGGTATGGCGAGTCCTATCCGGTGGCCGACAACACCTCAGCCGGCGGCCGGCAGCTGAACCGCCGCGTGGAGATCATCCTCTCCGATGACACCGGGGTGATCCCGCCGCGTTGAAGCGCAAACCGGGCCGGGCGCCATCCACCGGCCCGGCCCCGTGTCGAGGTTCATCAGATGCAGGCTGCGACCGGGCGAGTTCCGGTCTCAGCCTGTCGTTTCATGGGGCAGCAGACGGTCGCACTCTTTCTTGACGACGCGATAGCACTCACAGACCCGCTCTTCCAGGCCCTTGCGGTCCAGCACCTCGATGTGCCCGCGCGTGTACCGGATCAGACCGGCGTGCTGCAATTTGTTCGCATGCTCCGTCACGCCTTCGCGTCGAACACCGAGCATGGTGGAAATCATCTCCTGCGTCATGCGCAGGTGGTTGTCCTGCAGACGATCGAGGGTCATGAGCAGCCAGCGGCAGAGCTGCTTTTCCACCGAGTGGTGCCGGTTGCAGACCGCCATTTGCGACACCTGCGTCATCAAGGCCTGCGCATAGCGCAGCAACAGCCGCCGGGAAGCAGTTGAGCTGGTGAAAGCCTCCTGGAGCGCGCGGGCTCTGAGCCGATACCCCTGCCCGGCATGGCGAACCATCGCCCGACAAGGCGATGTCTCGCCCCCCATGAACAGTGAAACCCCCACCACACCTTCATGACCGACGACTGCAATTTCGGCCGAAGACCCATTCAGGGTGACGTAGAGCAGGGAGACGACCGCTGTGGTGGGAAAGTACACATAGGGCTGCGCGCGGCCCGCCTCGTACAGCACACCGCCCAGAGGCAGATCGACCAGCTCCAGCTGGGAGAGCCAGGGCCGGAACTCGCCCAGGGGCAAGGCAGCCAGCAAGTGATTGCGCACGGTGCCGGGGAGTTGCCCAACAGGTGCACCGGGCACCTCCCTAAGAACCCCGGTCGTGATCTTGTTGCCTAGAACTTGCATCGTGTTTCCTGAAATTTCCTGTTTGCATCCGGCTGCGCTCAAACCAGTCCGGCAGATAGGGCGCCCAAGCCAGAGACTGGCGCATGGCCTGGATCATTCGGTCCTGCTCATCCAACGCTGCCGCTCAATCGGGTCCTTTGCTGGGAAAGCCGGAAGGGCTCATCTTCTTGCCGGCTTCGATCACCTGCAGGCCGGCCCTGAGCACATTGACGCGGGCGATATCGATCTGCAGCTCGGCCGCCTTCTGTTCGCCCGACTCGAAAAGTCTGGCCGCTTCCATGTGTGCGCGTGCCGCGATGTCGAGATGGTTCGCAGCTTTCAGATGGTGCTGTGAGAGCGTCAGGGATTCTGATGTCTCGGGAAAGAGGGTTCGAGTAAGCATCTGGGTCTGATCCTTTAGGTTGAGTTCGGGAGACGTTCATGAGCGCGGCTGATACGCGAGTCTTGAAAACCCCGGGACTTCAGTCTGTGCGCTAGGACACACACCCGTTCAGGTGTTGCCTGCAGCACCCAATGCCGCCTTATGCCGCTCGCTGTGTACGGTTCCGCACGGTCAGACTCGGCTGCAGAACTTATGGTCGGACTTCATGACATTCGAATCACCCCGGAGTCATGAGGCGCCCACGTCGCTTCGACCTGGAGCCTTCCGCAGACCAACCTAAGGATTCACATGACCAAATCACGCTTACTCATCTCCGGCCTGTGCGTGGCAGTCGCATCACTGGCCGTGGCAGCAGGCGCTCACGCGCAAAGCAGTTCCTCGGGTTCCAGCTCCAGCAACAGTCGCTACAGCAGTGGCAACAGCTATGTCGGCCTGAGCGCCGGCCAGACCGATTTCAAGCTGGGCAACGGCACCGGCCTGTATGGTGCAGAAAGCCGCAACACGGCTTACAGCATCTACGGCGGCAGCTATTTCCGTGACAGCAACCTCGGGATGGAACTCGGCTACACGGACTTCGGCCGGATCAATCGCGCCGGCGGCACCACCAAGGCCGATGGCATCAACCTGAGCCTGATCGGCCGCCTGCCCATGGGCAGTTCCTTCAATCTGCTGGGCAAGGTCGGCGGGCTCTATTCCCGCACCGACGTGTCCACGGGCGTGGGTTCCGGCGTCACCTCTGGCAGCACGAGCGAGCTGGACTGGACTTACGGCGTGGGGCTTGAATTTGCTTTTGCACGCCAGTGGTCTGCTGTGCTCCAGTACGACGAAAACTTCATGAAGTTCGCCGGCGGCGCACGCGACAAGGTGACCAACCTGGCCCTGGGCGTACGTTACCTCTACTGATGCACTGTGCCCCCCGGTCCCTGCGCCGCAGGGATCGGGGGCAGTCTTCCCACCACTTCAAGGAATCCATTTCATGTTCGAAACCAGTGCACCCCAAAGGGAAAAATTGATGGACGATCTACGCCAGGTCATCGCAGACACCGAGGAATTGCTGCGCATGACGGCCGACGAAGTCGGCGACAACGTCTCGGAGGTTCGCAGCCGGGTCCAGCGCCGGCTGCAGTCGGCGCGCTCGCAGCTCGCTGAACTGCAAGGTACCGCTGCTGCTGCCGTCAAGGAGGCAGGCCACGCGACCGACGAATACGTCCATCAAAACCCGTGGACCTCGATCGGTATCGGCGTGGCGATCGGGCTGCTCGTGGGCCTGGTGATCGACCGCCGCAAATGAGCGCCCCGGCATGAGCGAGACCGGGCAAAGCCAGGGCCTTTTCGCGTCGGTACGCCAGTTGCTGGCGACGGTGGTCGAGACCGGGCAGGTTCGGCTCTCCCTGCTCAGCAACGAGATCGAGCAGGAAAAGCTGCGCCTGTACGACAGCCTGCTCTGGATCGGGGTGGGGCTGGGGCTGCTGGGCCTGGGTGCGCAGCTGCTGATCGCCTTCATCGTCGTGCTCTTCTGGGACACCGACCGCCTGCTGATCCTGGGCGCGCTGGCCCTGGTCCTGCTGCTGGGCGGCGGTGCGCTCTTGTCGACGACCCGGGCGCGATTGCGCAAGCCCGGCGGCCTGTTCAACAGCACCGTCGAGGAACTCCGCCGCGACCGCGTCGAACTGGGCAAGGGGAACTAGCGATGCACCGTCGGCATCGCGAGTCGCTGGTCCAGCGACAACAGCAACTGCTGCTGCGCAGCGCCGAGCTGCGCGTCGCACTGACGCGTCAGGCCCAGTCGCTCAAATCGCCCTTGTCCGTGGTCGACCAGCTGCGATCCGGTGTGCAGTGGCTGGGTCGCCATCCGGCCTGGCCGATGGCCGCCCTGGGACTGCTGTCGCTGACCCGGCCGCGTCGACTCCTGCGCTGGATCCCGCCCCTGATGGGCGGCGTGCAGTTGCTCCTGCTGCTGCGCCGCGGCTTGGGCCGGCACACCCTTCGAAAACCCTGAGCCGGCACCACCGCCGGACTCGGAACGCCCTTCAGCCCTTGCGCAGCATGGCCATCGCCCGACCCACCTCGTGCGCGCCCTGGGCGCTGCCGCTGCCGGGCACCGTTTCGTGGCTGCGGTCCAGCACTTCGGCCAGGTGCTGCTGCAGGCGCACGTCGGCGTTGTCGTCGATGCCGATCCACGCGCCCTGCGTCATGGTGATGTGGGCCGCCTCCACGCTACCGGCGCCGGCACACAGCGTGGTGCGCGTGGGCGCATCGGCGCTGGCCAGCACCAGCATGGCGGGCACCACAGCCTCGGGCTGCAGGGCACGCAGCACTTCGGCGGGCATCAGGTCTTCGGTCATGCGCGTGGCGGCGGTGGGGGCCAGGCAGTTGACGCGGATGTCGTTCTTGGCGCCTTCGAGTGCGAGGGTCTGCATCAACCCCACCAGGGCCAGCTTGGCCGCGCCGTAGTTGCTCTGGCCGAAGTTGCCATAGAGGCCGCTGGAAGACGTGGTCATGACAATGCGGCCGTATTTCTGCGCGATCATGTGGGGCCAGACGGCCTTGCAGCAGTGCACGGCGCCCATGAGGTGCACGTCCAGCACCAGGCGGAAGTCGGCCAGCTCCATCTTGGCAAAGGTCTTGTCGCGCAGGATGCCGGCGTTGTTGACCAGGATGTCCACGCGGCCCCAGGCGTCCACCGCCTGCTGCACCATGGCCTGTACGGCCTCGAAGTCGGTGACGGAAGCCGCATTGGCCATGGCCTCACCGCCTGCCGCGCGGATCTCGTCCACCACCTGTTGCGCGGCGCTGGCCGAACCGCCCGAGCCGTCACGGGCACCGCCCAGGTCGTTCACCACCACCTTGGCGCCGCGTTTGGCCAGCGCCAGCGCATGCTGGCGGCCCAGGCCGCCACCGGCCCCGGTCACGATGGCCACCCGGCCCTTGAAGTCGATCATGCTGTCTCCTCTGTGTTTGTCAGCGTATGGTCAAATCTTAATGGACGAATAAAACCCGCCGAGTCCTGCACACGACACCATGGAACTGAACCGCACCCTCATCGAAACCCCGCCGCGCGACGCGGCCACCGTGGTCATGCTGCGCGACGCGCCCACCGGGCTGGAGGTCTTCCTGCTCAAGCGCCACGGCGCCTCGGACGTGCTGGGTGGCGCCTATGTGTTCCCCGGCGGCAAGATCGACGCGCAAGATGCCGCGCTGATCCCCCAGCTGGACCAGCCCCTGGCCGCGCTGCACGGCGCGCTGGGCGAGCCCGACACGGCGGCCGAGCTGGCCGCGAGCTGCTACGTGGCGGCGCTGCGTGAGGCGTTCGAGGAATCGGGTGTGCTGTACGCGCATGGCGCCAGCGCCGATCAGGTGGCGCAGGCCACCGCACTGCTGCGCGAGGGCCATGGTTTTGCGGAGGTGCTCACACGCCTGGGCCTCAAGCTCGATACCCGCAGCGTGCTGCCCTGGTCGCGCTGGGTCACGCCCAAGATGGCTTCGGTGAGTTCCAAGCGCTTCGACACGCGCTTTTTCGTGGCCGCCGTGCCGGCGGTGCAGACGGCACGCCACGACAACCATGAAGCCACCGAAAGCGTGTGGGTGGCACCACGCGCTGCGCTGGAGCAGTACCGCGACAGCCTCATCGAGCTGGCGCCCCCGCAGATCATGAGCCTGGCGCACCTGGCGCGGCACAACAGTGTGGCCGGCGTGCTGGCCGAGGCCCGCAGCAAGAGCCCGGCCCTGGTGCAGCCCGAACCCTATGACGACGAGAACGGCATGCGCGTGCTGTGTTACCCCGGTGACCCGCGCCACAGCGTGCGCGAGCGCGCCCTGCCCGGCCCCACACGTCTGCGCTACAGCAGCAAGCGCTTCCAGCCCGAGGGCGGCTTCGAGGCGCTCTTTCTCTGACTCAGGAATTGGCGCGGCGTTTGAGCCAGCGCATCAGCCCGCCCACCAAGGGCAGCTTCTCGTAGAGTTCCTCGGCCGCGTCCCAGTAGTCGCGGTGCGAGCGGATGCGCCCGTCGGGCGCCAGGCGCAGGTGCGTGGCGCCGCGGATGAGTTGCGGCTGCTCGGGGCTGAACTTGCGGAAGCGGAAATGGAAATCCCAGGTCAGCAGGACCTGCTCGCCCTCGACCACGCGGCCGGTCACGACGAACCGGGGCTCGTGCAGGTTCACGTACATGTGGCGGAAGATGCGCTGGATGGGCAGGATGCCGCGCACCTCGTTGAAAGGGTCCTTGAAATACGCGTCTTCGGTATAGAACTCGGGAAAACGCTCGACACTCTGCGGCGTCAGCGTTTCAAAGAAGACGGCGATCTTTTCGACGGCATGGCTCATGCTCCGGTGGCCTTTCTAACCAGGGGAAAGTAGAGACGGTAGGGCAGCAGGCGCATGAACTTGAGCCAGCGCGTGAAGCGTTTGGGGAAATGCAATTCGAAGTCGCCGCGTGCCCAGCCGGCCAGCATCTCGCGCGCCGCGACTTCCGGCGTGATGAGCGCGGGCATCTTGAAATCGTTCTGCGCGGTCAGCGGCGTCTCGACAAAGCCGGGGTTGACCACGCTCACGCCCAGCCCCAGGCCGCTCAGGTCCAGGTAGAGGGCTTCGGCCAGGTTGATGAGCGCGGCCTTGGTCGGCCCGTAGGCCAGGCTCTTGGGCAGGCCGCGGAAACCCGCCACGCTGCTGACCAGGCTCAGGTGCCCGCCCTGCCCCGCTGCGGCCTGCTGCTTCAGCTGGGGCAACACCGCCTCCAGCAGGTAGAGGGCGCCCACGTAGTTGACCTGTTCGTGGCGCAGCATTTCCTCCAGGCTGTAGGCGCGGGCGTCGACGGGCAGGTAATAACCGGCGCAGTACACCACCAGGTCCAGCGGGCCGCGCTCGGCGACGGCGTCGCTGGCCAGCTGCAGGGCGCGGCGGTCCGTGACGTCCAGCGCCAGGGCCACGGCGCGCGGCCGGCCCTGGGCATCGGCGCCCGGATGCGCGGCCACCCAGGCATCGAGCTGATCCGCCTTGCGGGCTGACACAAACACCGTGGCGCCTTGTGCGTGCAGCAGGTCGGCGCAGGCCTGGCCGATGCCGCTGGAGGCACCGACCAGCCAGACCGTCTTGCCGGCCCAGTTGCGCAGGGGAGGATTGAGGGACATGGTCAGCGCTTGCTAAAGGACAGGGTGACTTCACCCAGGCGCACACCCCATTTGCTCATGGTGGCGCGGTTGAGCATGACGCGGTCGTTCATCTGGTACATCCAGTCCTCGAAATGTACGACGATGTTGCGCCCGTCCACCGGCAGGTCCAGGTTGTAGGCCCAGTAGAAGGCGTTGCCGCGTTCCTCGCCATGGGCCTCGCCCACCACGTCGCCGGCGGTGCCGACATAGAGCCCCTGCTTGCCCACCCCAGGGCGGCGACGCAGCGTCCAGATGCGCTTCTGTGTCGTGCCATCGGAGTAGGTGAAGTCTTCGTCGAGCACGCCGACCTCGCGGCCGCTCTCGCCGCTCCAGCTGCAGTTCATGACCACGGTGAAACGCTTGACGACCTTGCCCGAGCGATCGGTGAAGACACCGTAGGCATCCACCGTGCCGTTGAAATAACGGCGCAGGTCGAGCTCGGGTTTCTCCTGGGCGTAGTCGGCCACGGTGGGCGAGGCGCAGCCGGCCAGGGTGGTGACGCCAAGCGCGGCGGCGCCGGTAAGCAGCAGACGACGTTTCATGATGAGCCTTTGCGGTGAATGAACGAGAAATAGAGCAGAGCACCCGCCGCCAGCTTGAGCACACAAGGCAGCAGGCAGTAGGCGACGGTGAGCGCCTGCAGGGCCTGGGGCTCGCGCGCGCCGGGCGCATAACCGTAGAAACCCAGCAGGGGCAGGGCCAGGCCGGCGGCCAGGGCCAGGTTGAGTTTGGTGGCGAAGTTCCACCAGCCGTAGTAGGCGCCCTGCGTGCGACCCAGGTCACCTGCGCGCGCAATCAGGCCGGCCAGCATGGCGCCGGGCATCACGAGATCTGCCCCCAAGGCGGCGCCCGAGAGCACACAGATGGCGATGAAGAGCCAGGCATCCCCGCTGCCCAGGGTGCTGGCCCAGACGAAGACAGCCACGGCCAGCCCCATGCCGCCCAGCCAGCTGCGGGCCAGGCCGAAGCGGCGCACGGCGGCCAGCCACAGGGGCATGGACAAGGCCGCACTCAGGAAGTAGCTGCCGAGGAAAAGCGGCTCCATGGAGGTGGACGCCTGCAGCCGGTCCTGCACGAAAAAGAGCACCAGCGTGGCCGGCACCGCGCTGGCAATGCCGTTGAGCATGAAGACCGCAAGCAGGCGGCGAAAAGGCGCGCGCTGCCAGGGCTGCCAGAGATGGCCGGCCTCGGCCGCCGTGCCCGTGATGGCATCAGCCGCAGGGCGCGGCGCCGCGCGCCAGGCTAGCCAGCCCAGCAGCAAGGCCGCCCAGAACAGGCCGACCATGACGTCCAGCCCCCACAGCACGGGCGCCACCGACGCCAGCAGCACACCGACCAGGCCCAGACCCTCGCGCCAGGCCACCAGGCGGCTCTGGCGCAGGGCGTCACCCCCGAGCAAGGCACCCCAGGCCTGGTGCGAGAGGGTCACTGCGCTGAAGCTGGCGTAGGTAAGCATCAGCAGCACGGCGCTGACGATGAGCAGGCCATCCCCGCTGCGCAGCGGAGGAAAGAAGAGCAGTGCAAAACCCGCGCCCATGAGCCCGCACGCGATCGCGGCCCACGCCAGCAGCGTGACCGGAGACCGGCGGTAGAGCCGGTCACTCACGCGGCCCAGCAGCGGATCGATCAGTGCATCGGCCAGGCGCGTGGCCAGCAGCAAGGCACCCAGCGTGGCCAGCGGCACACCGAACTCGCGCGCGTAGTGGTTGGGCAGCAGCACATACAGCGGCAGCGCCACGAACGCCAGCGGCAGGCCCATGAGGCCGTAACGCCAGGCTTGCGCGACCGAGAGTGTGGAGGCGGTCGTCATGCAGGCATGCCGTTCAACGGGCGCTGGCGGACTGGCCCAGCAGGGCCAGCCTCAACTTGGGGGCCGAGGTCTGCTCCGACAGCCAGATGCCGAAGAACAGGCGGGCGAACTCGGGGTCGGCGATTTCCCCCGTGGGCTTGCCGTTGGCGTAAAACTGCGCGCCGCGGCCCGGCAGGTTCACGCCGGTCAGGCGGTCGCCGTTGGACACGTCCGGAAAGACCGCCACCATGGCCTGCAGCCAGGCTTGCGCCTGCGCGTCGCTGAAAGGACCGACGCGACGCATCTCGTCGATGGAGCGCTGGGCGATGTCGCGCGCCTTGAAGTCGCGCCGGTAGTGCAGCTCCAGCGCATAACGCTGGCGCGGCAGGGCCGCGGCATCGAAACCGGGCTCGACCCACAGGCTGGCCTGGTAGACGTCGAAGCCCCACCAGGTGTACAGGCCGCTGCCAGCCTGGCGCGGCTGCGTCAGCAGGGGCGAGGCGACCCGCGCCGGCGGCGGCACGATCTCGGCCAGCACCGGCGCAGCGGCCAGCAGCAGGACGAGTCCGACGACAGTTGCTACGCTTTTTGTAGCGTGAACTGCATCACGTCGATATTGGCTTCGTCGAAGGCCGCTTCGCAGTAGGCGAGGTAGAACTCCCATAGGTGCATGAACCTTTCGTCAAATCCGAGTTGCAGGATGCGGCTGCGCTCCGCCAGGAACTGGCGGCGCCAGCGACGCAGGGTTTCGGCGTAGTCGGGGCCGAAGGACAGTTCGTCCACCACCGTCAGGCCCGCCGCCTGCGCCTGGCGGCGGAACTCGGCCGGGCACGGCAGGCAGCCGCCGGGGAAGATGTACTGCTGGATGAAATCGGTCGAGTGGAGGTAGCGCTCGAACAGGCGGTCCTCGATCACGATGCTCTGGATGCAGGCGCGGCCACCGCTCTTGAGCAGTCGCGCCACGCTCTGGAAGTAGGTCGGCCAGTATTCCTGGCCCACGGCCTCGACCATCTCGATGGAGCAGATCGCGTCATACGGACCGTCGTTGATGTCGCGGTAGTCCTGCAGGCGCAGGTCGGCGCGCGCGGCCGCCTCGGCCCCCAGATTGCTCATGCGTTCCTGGCCCCAGCCCAGCTGCTCGGTGCTCAGCGTGACGCCGGTCAGCGAGGCCTGGAATTCGGTGACGGCCATCTCGGCCAGCGCACCCCAGCCACAGCCGATCTCCAGCACGCGGTCGCCCGGCT
>Ga0208633_100266_pt1 | contig 15468 bp, 10 predicted proteins | sample LakWasMet63_LOW9_2_FD_183895 | JGI IMG/M metagenome (GOLD analysis project Ga0208633, IMG submission 183895) | Freshwater sediment methanotrophic microbial communities from Lake Washington under simulated oxygen tension - Sediment Metagenome... | ecosystem: Environmental > Aquatic > Freshwater >...
CCGGCAACCCGCATGCCCTCATTCAGGTCGCGGGTACGCCAGCCGCGTTCCAGGCCGATGAGTAAACCTATTGCCAGCGCAATACCCAGAAACTTGAAGTTTTCCAGATCAATCATGTGTGTAAACCCCAGACATCGGTAATAATCCTGTATCAGCCAATGATATTGGCCGTTTTTTTTGTTATACACCAGCTGGCGTCATTTCGACAGTTCCTTATCTGGCGTTAGGCGAGAAACATGCTGATATGCAGACCTCCCAGGTTTTAAAAACCTGGGAGGTCTGACTTGCAACGTTCTGAACAGGCGGGACGTTCGCTTGCGCTTGCAGGCGAAGCCTGCAATCCAGCTATCAGCCGGCGCCTGGACAGCTTTTGCGCGGGGAGGTTTCGCTCTCGTTCCCACGTGCTGCGCTCATCGTTATACACAAATGCTCAAGTACACCTCGTTCCCACATGCTACGTGGGAATGCAGTGCTGGACGCGCTGCGTCCCGTATATTCAGACGTTGCTCATGACTCGTGGTGCAGCGCGCCTTGCGCGCTAGTTCCCAAGCTCCTGCTTGGGAATTCAGTACGGGAAGCTCTAGCTTCCCGGCTCGCAAAGCTGGAGCTTTGCTCACTGGGTTCCCAAGCAGGAGCTTGGGAACCAGCGTATCTCTTAACTTAATGGCAGTGGCGCTCTGCGTGGGAATGCAGTCAAGGCGCGCTGCGCCGCGAGTTACGATCAGCGCTGTGCGATTGATAAGCTCAAGTTTCGGGAAGTTATTATTGACCAAACCCCAAGTTGAATATTTCATGTGCATAACTCCAGTGGTTTATACTTTCCCGCATCACTTTTACAGCCAATAACGACCAAGGCCAACCCTATGAACGAATGGTTTTTTTCTTTTGAAGATGTAACCGGCGGACCCTACGCGCTGGATTATGCAAAAACGTTTGCCCGTGAACATCAGGGCGCTTATTGTTGGCGTCAGGGTTTACCCGACTGGATTCCCGTCTATGACGCGACTGAAATCAGGCCAATGAAAAAAGACGGTGTCACGCCTTTTCCGCCGACGCCCGCAGCCATGATGTCGCCCAAGCCGACCGCCTTGCCGGTCGTCGCTCCGTCCGCTAATCCGGTCGATGCGCAGGCGTCCGGCATCGTTGCCCTGTCTTCCAGCGGTTTTGGCCTACATTCGGTCACCGAAGGCATTGATTTTAAAATAGTCGGCCATGAAATGCAGTTTGTGGAAATCGAACTGGATCCAGGAGAAAGCGCGGTCGCAGAAGCGGGGGCGATGATGTACAAAAGCGCGGACGTCAAAATGGAAACCGTTTTCGGCGACGGCTCTGCATCGCAACAAGCCGGGATTATGGGATTATTGCTGGGCGCGGGTAAACGCTTGCTGACTAACGAAAGCCTGTTTATTACCGTGTTTACGCAAACCGCGCAGCGTAAAGGCAAAGTGGCGTTCGCCGCACCTTTTCCCGGCACCATTCTCGCCTTAAATTTGAAAGACTACGATAGAAAACTGGTTTGCCAAAAAGACAGTTTTTTGGCGGCCGCCAAAGGCGTGCAAATCGGTATTCATTTTCAACGCCGTATTTTAACCGGGCTGTTTGGCGGCGAGGGTTTCATCATGCAAAAGCTGGAAGGCGATGGCTGGGTATTTGTCCATGCCGGAGGCTGCCTGCAAAAAATAGAACTTAGCGCCGGTGAAACGCTGCATGTCGATACCGGCTGTTTGGCGGCTATGACCGGCAGCGTTGATTTTGATATTCAACAGGCAAGCGGCATTAAAACCATGTTGTTTGGCGGCGAGGGTTTGTTTTTTGCCAAATTGACCGGCCCCGGCACGGTTTGGCTGCAAAGCCTGCCGTTTTCTCGCTTGGCAGGCCGAATGTTTTCAGCTGCACCGCAAGGCGGGGGCAGGCAGCAAGATGAAGGTTCAATTCTGGGCGGTTTGGGTAATTTACTCGGTGGCGATTGATGCGGTTCAAAAAAAGCGACTTAATGATTAGCAGCCTGCCGCTCTTGTACTTGACCGTTAACGCCGATTAAAACCGTCGTTGCCAGCGCGTAAAAAATACCATGCTCAACGATGCCGGGGATACTGTTTAAAATGTCGTTGAGTGCTTCAGCATCGATATGCTCGGCAAAGCGCATATCCAATATTAAACTGCCATGCGAGCTTATCGCATAACCGTTTTTATTGGCGTTTTGGCGTAAATCGCCTTGCCCGCCGATCGCTTCCAGCTGCTTTTTAACCAGTTGCCAGGCAAAAGGCATCACTTCGATGGGGATCGCAAAATGCCGGCCGATGCGCTCGACCAGCTTGTTGGATTCAACCAATACTAAAAATTGCTTACTGGCGGTTGCCAATAGTTTTTCGCGTACCAAGTCAGCGCCTTGGCCTTTGAGCAAGGTTAATTCCGGCGACACCTCATCGGCGCCGTCGACATAAAGATCAATATGACTGACCTGATCGAAATCCAGCACCGGTAAGCCGAGTTGTTGCGCCTTAATCGCACTCACAATCGAGCTGGAGACAGTGGTCACTTTAAGCCCCTGTTCGCGGCTACGCTGCGCCAGTTCCTCGATAAAACAATTTGCAGTAGAGCCGGTGCCAAGTCCTACCAGCATCCCGTCCGCCACTTGATTGGCGGCATGTTGGGCAATACGTTCTTTATCATTCATGGCTTATACCTCGATGTGAAAGGGTTGCAAATATTCTCGTTACTTGGAAGAGATTATTCTCTCCGCCGGTTTTTATGTCCAGTATGCTGAGGCAAAAGGCCGTGATGGCGCTCATACTGAGAAAGATACCGCCTTACTGGGTTTTGGGCCTTTGAATATTTGCGACAGAACCCGGAAAAACTCTGGCATACTTAGGCTGCCGTATGAAATAGTGATAACTTCCGCTCACCGACAATAATTGACGGATGGGCGTTTGCTCAATAAAAATACATCGGCAAGCGGTACTCTGTCGTCGAACGGACGGCTTGTTTTTTATCACGGTTGGTTATGGTTGTTTTCAATATCCATATTCTGTACTGTCAGTTAATGCGTAACTTCCAAGCCTTTAAAACTATTATAAAAGAGGGTGGTTACACTTTTTTGTTCCATGAGGGTTTCTAATGCAAAGTCAGCAAACACTTACGATCGATGGAAATCAGGCCGCCGCTACGGTAGCCCATAAACTCAACGAAGTCATCGCGATCTATCCCATAACGCCGTCGTCCAATATGGGCGAATGGGCCGATGAATGGTCGTCTCGCGGACAGGTCAATTTATGGGGGACGGTGCCGCAAGTGACCGAAATGCAAAGCGAGGCTGGTGCAGCCGGAGCCATCCACGGCGCGTTGCAGGCCGGATCGATGGCGACCACGTTTACCGCCTCCCAGGGCTTGCTGCTGATGCTGCCCAATATGTACAAAATTGCCGGGGAGCTGACGCCGACGGTATTCCATATCGCCGCCCGTTCGCTGGCTTGTCAGGGCTTGTCGATTTTCGGCGACCATAGCGATGTGATGTCGGCGCGCATGACCGGTTTCGGCATGCTGTGTTCCAACTCGCCGCAGGAAGTCATGGACTTTGCGCTGATCGCCCATGCCGCAGCGCTGGAAGGTCGCATTCCGCTGATGCATTTTTTCGACGGATTCAGGACCTCGCACGAAATCGCCAAGATTAGTCTGCTGGATGACGATGTGATGCGGGCCATGATTAACGAAGAGTGGGTTGTGGCGCACCGAAGCCGGGCTTTATCGCCCGATAACCCGGTGCTGCGCGGTACGGCCCAGAATCCCGATGTGTATTTTCAGGCCAGGGAATCGGTCAATGCCTATTATCAGACGATGCCGGGAATCGTGCAGAATGCAATGGATCGTTTTGCCAAGCTGACCGGCCGCTGTTATCGCTTGTTTGAGTATCTGGGGTCGCCGGACGCCGAGCGCGTCATCGTGATGATGGGCTCGGGCGCGGAGGCCGTCGCGGAAACACTCGATTATCTTAACCGTCAGGGCGAATCGGTCGGCTTGCTTAAAGTGCGTTTATACCGGCCCTTCGATGCCGCCAGCCTGTTAGCGGCGCTGCCTTCGACCTGCCGCAAAATCGCGGTGCTGGACCGCACCAAAGAGCCGGGCGCGGATGGCGAACCGCTGTATAAGGACGTACTTGGCGCGCTGGCCCAGGATTTTATCGGCGGCGCGGCTAAGTTTTCGGTACTGCCGAAAGTGGTCGGCGGCCGTTACGGCCTGTCTTCCAAGGAATTCACGCCCGGCATGATCAAGGCGATTTTCGACGAATTGAAACAGGCGCAACCGAAAAACAATTTCACCATCGGCATCCACGACGATGTCACGCACACCAGCCTGGAGTGGGATGCAAGTTATCGCACCGACGCACAGGCCGACACTTTCCAGGCCATGTTTTACGGCTTGGGCAGCGACGGCACGGTCAGCGCCAATAAAAACACCATTAAAATTATCGGCGAAGCGACCGATTTGAACGCCCAGGGTTATTTCGTTTACGACTCGAAAAAATCCGGCGCGATTACCGTCTCGCATTTGCGCTTCGGTCCCAAGCCGATACGCTCCACTTACCTGATTGCCGAAAACGACGCCAATTTTATCGGCTGCCATCAGACGATTTTCCTGGAGCGTTACGACATGCTCGCCAATGCGGCGGAAAACGCGGTGTTTTTGCTGAACTCGCCGGAGTCGGCGGAGCAGGCTTGGGCATCGTTACCCGCCAAAATGCAGCGGCAAATGATAGCCAAAAAAATCCGCTTTTATGTGATCGATGGCTATGAAGTGGCCGAAAAAAGCGGCATGGGCAAACGCATCAACACCATCATGCAGACCTGCTTCTTCGCCATATCCGGCGTATTACCGCAAGAGCAGGCGATTACCGCGATCAAGCATGCGGTTGAAAAGACCTACGGCAAAAAAGGCCGCCATATCGTCGAACTGAATTTCAAAGCCATCGATGAAACGCTGGCCTGTTTGCATGCGGTTCCACTGCCAACTCAGGTCAGCAGCCAATTCGACATTCAATCCACGATCAGCGATGCCGCGCCCGATTTTGTCAAACGGGTGACCGGCGAGATTATTGCCGGGAGGGGCGATGCGTTGCCGGTCAGCGCGATGCCGATTGACGGGACCTTTCCAACCGGCACGGCAGCTTATGAAAAACGCAATTTGGCGCTGGAAATCCCGGTCTGGGAAACCGATCTGTGTACCCAATGCGGCAAATGCGTCATGGTTTGCCCGCATTCGGTCATTCGCAGCAAAATTTTTCCGGCCGAGGTCGTGGCCAATGCGCCCGCAACCTTCAAACATGTCGCGATGTTGGGCAAGGATTTCCCGGCCGGGTTGGAAATCAGTTATCAGGTTGCACCGGAAGATTGCACCGGCTGCACGCTGTGCGTCGATATTTGCCCGATCCGGGACAAATCCAACGCCAGCCGCAAAGCCATCAATATGCAGCCGCAACCGCCGCTACGCGAAACCGAGCGCGACAATTGGGATTTCTTTTTGGCTATCCCCGAATACGATCGCAGGCTTTTGAAAACCAACACCATCAAAGGTTCGATGGTATTGCAGCCGTTGTTCGAGTTTTCCGGAGCGTGCGTGGGTTGCGGCGAAACGCCGTACATAAAACTGGCGTCGCAGTTGTTCGGCGACCGGATGGTGGTTGCCAATGCCACCGGCTGTTCGTCGATTTACGGCGGTAATTTGCCGACTACGCCGTGGACCAAAAACGCCGAAGGTCGCGGGCCTGCGTGGAGCAATTCATTATTCGAAGACAATGCGGAATTCGGCTTGGGCATGCGTATCGCGCTCGACAAGCAAAACGAGTACGCCAAGGAGTTGCTGGCCTCGTTGCGCGAACCCTTAGGCGGCGAACTGGTCGATGCGATACTGAACGCCGACCAGTCCGATGAAGCCGGGATTTACGAGCAGCGCGAGCGGGTTGCCGCACTTAAACAAAATTTGTCGTCCTTGACCGGGCAGGGCGCACAAACATTGCTCCAGTTAGCGGACAACCTGTGCAAAAAAAGCGTCTGGATTATCGGCGGCGACGGCTGGGCTTACGATATTGGTTTCGGCGGTCTCGATCATGTCTTGGCCAGCGGGCGCAATGTCAACATCCTGGTGCTGGATACCGAGGTTTATTCCAATACCGGCGGGCAAACGTCCAAATCGACACCGCTAGGCGCGGTGGCAAAATTCTCCGCAGGCGGCAAAGCCACGGCGAAAAAAGACTTGGCCTTGCTGGCGATGGATTACAGCAATGTCTATGTCGCCCATGTCGCTTATGCGGGTAAAGACACCCAAACCCTGAATGCGTTTTTGGAAGCGGAAGCCCACGACGGACCGTCGATCATCATCGCTTACGCGCCGTGTATCGCGCACGGCGTGGATATGTCCAACAATCACCGCCAGCAAAACCTGGCGGTCAAAAGCGGGCATTGGCCGTTGTTCCGCTTCGATCCCGGCAAAATAAAACAGGGCAAGAACCCGATGCACCTGGATTCTGCGGAGCCGTCCATTCCTTACCGCGATTTCGTCAAAACCGAAACCCGTTTCAGCATGTTGTGGCAAACGCATCCCGAAGACGCGGAGCGCTTCCTGGAACAGGCGCAGCAGGATGTTAAAAACCGTTATCACTATTACAAACAACTGTCTGAGCTGGCCTGGAACGAATCGACCAGTGTTTCAGCGGTGAAAGCTCAACTCAAAAGCGAAACTGCCAAGGAGACCGACAATGGTTGATTTAACGACTGATTATTTAGGCTTGAAACTGGCTAACCCCTTGGTGCCGTCGGCGTCGCCGTTGAGCAGGGATGTAGACAGCGCGCGCAGGCTGGAAGACGCAGGCGCATCGGCGCTGGTGATGTATTCGTTGTTCGAGGAAAAAATCGACGCCGAGGAACATCAAATGGAGCGGTTTTTTTACAATCAATCGATAGGCCATAATGAGTCGGATTCGTTCCATCCGATGCCGGATAACATCCAAACCTATCAGGAACAATACCTGGAGCATCTGCAAACACTCAAGTCCACCCTGGCGATTCCGGTTATTGCCAGTTTGAACGGCACTTCCTTAAGCGGCTGGGTCGAGTACGGCAAGCAATTGCAACAGGCGGGTGCCGACGCGCTGGAGCTGAATATCTACCATCTGGCCGCAAATAGCGATGAAAGCGGCGACGCGGTCGAACAACGTTACCTGGACATTTTGCAGGAATTGAAAGGGCAGGTCAGCGTGCCGATTGTCATGAAGCTTTCTTCACAGTTCAGCTCGCCGATCCATTTCGCCAAACGGCTGGAGGCCGCCGGAGCCGACGGCATCGCGTTATTCAACCGTTTTTACCAGCCCGATATTGACCTGGAAACGCTGGAAGTGGTGCCGAAACTGGAGCTGTCATCTTCAGCGGAAGCCTTATTACGCATACGCTGGACGGCTTTGCTGTATGGACGGACCAAGCTGTCGCTTGCGGTAACCGGCGGCTTTCACCAGACGCCGGATGTGTTGAAAGCGCTGTTGGCCGGAGCCGACGTGGTGCATCTTTGCAGCGTATTGCTAAAGCACGGCACAGGCCGTTTAAGCGAAATCCTGGCTGAAATGGAACAATGGCTGGCCGAGCATGAATACGAGTCGGTCAATCAACTAAAAGGCAGCGTCAGCCAGCAACATGCCATTGATCCCAGTGCTTATGAACGCGCCAATTATGTGCAGGTGTTGGATAGTTATTCCAGCCCTGCGGGGGTGTTGAGGTAGGCTTTGTTAAGGGTGCGTTTTCGATTCTCGTTCCCACGCGCTGCGTGGGAATGCAGTCAAGGCGCGCTGCGCCGCGAGTCACGAACAGTACCTTGCGTGTACGGAACGTAGCGCGTCCAGCAATGCATTCCCATGCGGCGCGTCACTGCCATTAAGTTAAGGATTTTAGTGAGCGCTAGTTCCCAAGCTCCTGCTTGGGAATTCAGTGCGGGAAGCTCCAGCTTCCCGTCTCGCGAAGCTGGAGCTTGGGAACCAGCGTAATGATCACTGACTAATTTAGAAAAAATCCATTAGATGATTCTCAATAGCTAGGTCTGGCGATTATCGTCTTCAATAACGCTCAACAAGTGGAGTTAACAACATGACGAAACAGCGGCTGGTAAAGCAATTTTGTACCGCTCGTGACACCGCCTATCGACTGTCGGAGCTGGCACCGATAGCGTTTGAACCTGCCACGAATTTTTCCGATCCCTCTGTGTTCATAGACACTACCGTTAAGTTTCAAGAAATTCAGGGTTTCGGAGGGGCTTTCACCGAAGCGGCAGCGGTAACCTTGGACAAAATGCCGCCCGACTTACGGCAAGAAATTCTGGAAGCCTATTTCTCGCCAGACACCGGCAATGCCTATAGCTTATGCAGAACCCATATCAACAGCTGCGACTTCTCGCTTGGAAATTATGCCTATACGGAAGTGGACGGCGATGTAGAACTTAAACATTTCAGCATCGAGCATGACCGGCAAGCCCTGATTCCGATGATTCGCGAGGCGATTGATTTGTCCGGCGGCAAATTGAAGCTGTTCGCTTCGCCCTGGAGCCCTCCGGCCTGGATGAAAACCAATGGCATGATGAATAACGGCGGCAAGCTTAAGCCGGAATATCGCCAAGCCTGGGCGGATTACTACGTCCGTTACATTCAGGAATACGGGCACGAGGGCATACCGATTTGGGGGCTGACCGTGCAAAACGAGCCGGAAGCCACGCAAACCTGGGACTCCTGTATTTACACCGGCGAAGAAGAGCGGGATTTTGTCAGGGATCATCTTGGCCCAACCCTCCATGATGCCGGGCTGGGCAAGGTTAAGGTGATTGTCTGGGATCACAATCGCGACCGGCTGTTTGAGCGTGCCAAGGTTGTTTTTGACGATCCAAAGGCCGCGCACTATGTCTGGGGCGTCGGTTTCCATTGGTATTGCGGGGATCACTTCGACAACGTGCAGCTGACTCATGACGCCTATCCCGACAAACACCTTATTTTCACCGAGGGTTGCCAGGAAGCCGGGCCGCATCTGGGTTCGTGGGATACCGGAGAGCGTTATGCCCATTCGATGATAAACGATCTTAACCGCTGGACAGAGGCATGGGTGGACTGGAACATGGTTCTCGATGAAACGGGCGGCCCCAACCATGTCGGCAATTTCTGTAGCGCGCCGATTATTGCCGACACCCAGGCGGAAGAAATACGCTATCAAAGCTCTTATTACTACATCGGTCATTTCTCCCGTTTCATCCGCCCAGAGGCTCGCCGGGTAGCCTGCGCCAAAACCCTGGACAGCCTTGAAGCAAGCGCATTTTTGAATGTTGATGGAACTGTGGCCGTAGTGGTCTTGAACCGCACCGAGCAGGTAATTGACTTTGTTTTAAAGAGCGAAGGATTACAAGCTAAAACCTCGGTACCGGCTCGTGGAATTAAGACTTTTGTTTTTTAATAATTGCTGGGGAAGCTGTTTATGCCCGATATTTTGATGATGTGAATGTCGGGCAATGAAAAGCTGTTGCTCGACCTACGATGCTATTAATGTATTACACGCTTATTGCAATTTATTTTCCTCATCACCTAAGATAAATGTCGTGATACCTTCAAAGCTAGCTCCATCTTCGTAGTCCATAACAATAGTAGAGCTTAACCGGGCTCTTGTTAACCCAACGTAGAATTTTGACTTTCCTACATTTTTTAAAGGATAGTCATTGTTTTTAATCCACTCTAAGATCGGCTTAGTTAGATAAATTAATACTCGATCCATTGTTGCACCTTTCGACTCCCCAAAATTCTGCACAGCATAATCTGGGTGAACCTTTGTTGTAGAACTCCAGCGTAACTGAACCGGATTATAAGTTTTGAGATACTGCTCAACTTCAGAGGGCTTAATTACAAACACGCCAAGATGGTCATCGTCCACTCTGCATTCATCACATTTACAGGCCTCTGGGGTGGGTAAATCAGGATACAACCTTGCAGAATAATCACAAATTAGTTGATTATTCCTGTGTGAAGCAGATAACGTGGTCTCATCAATCTCACACTCAATTTTCTTTCCCAGTTCATTTTCGACAAATGCTTTAATTTGCCCATCAGCATATTTACCATATTTTGTTGACTGATGTGTTAAGTAGGTCACTTGCCTTGGGTCGCCAACAAGTACAACTGACGAATTCGATTTAAACAGCAATTTGACAACATCAAGATCGTATCCTGCTAAATCCTGTACTTCATCGATATAAATATGCTGATATATTCTGGATATTCGAGAAATAACTTCGCCGTATGAGGCTTTCTCCGTGTCACATACAAATTTCGAAATCTTGTCAGAATAGATTTTAAGACTGTTAGTAAAATAACATTTGAGAAAATCCTTTTCCCCCCAATAAATGGGTTTTCCTTGAATAAGAATAGGATTACCTGCCGCATCAAATTTTTTACCAGATTTTTCACTTGTCAAATAGAAGCCTATATCCTGCTCATGAATTTGAACATTTAAGACGCTTTGATATGGACGAACGCCATGCTGAAGCAGGAATGAAAACCAGGTTTGAACGGTTATATTTCCGGGGACACAACCTTTCTTAGCAATAATTCGATTACGGATTTCCTGTTCGTTAGCTTCAGTGAAAGTGGTGATCAATACTGCCTCAGAGTCAACTGCAAGAGCCTGGTTTACTAGAAAAGTAGTCTTTCCTGAGCCAGCCGCAGCAATGATTAGCTTATTCTTCATCACACCAGGCAACAGCGTGACTGATATATTCCGGATACAGTAGAGTAGTCTTCGATTCAAAAACCTTTAAGGTCCAAGTGGTTTTGTTCCCCTTCATATAATCCGAGATTTCTTCCTCTGTATTGTAGGTATCTTCGTCTATTTCAATAACGTTACGCAGAGCTTTCAAATCAGCTTTATTGGCATCGACAAACTGCGGCTCTAGGGTGTTTAAATCATCTCGGTTATCAGCAAATATATTTATACATTTTTTACCAATATATTCCTGATATTTTTTAGTTATTGTGTTTGCAAAGTCACCATCATTGTCAGTAATCACTGCAACAGGCTGATTGATTTTGACGGCTATATCCAAAAAACGCTTGAACGTCAGCTTCACAGAGATCACATCAATACCGTCTTCAATGGGCAATCGGCCATAATGGGCATCCATGTAAGCTCTTTGGAAGATCAACTCGTCCGAATCCCCTTCAACAAGCACAGCTTTTTTGCACAACAACATTCTTAGAGTCTGATAACCCGGCAACTTTTTGAAAAAAGTGAAAGTACCCGATGAAAGATCAGATAGACGAGCGACAGCCTGATCATTAAGTAGAATAAGATTTTCTAAGCCCAATTTATTAGCAACATAGCTGCTATGCGTTGAAATAATGACCTGTTTTCCATCACAGCTATCGGTAAGTGCCTTTACTAACTGATTAAGCTTACTGTGAGATAAGTGATTTTCTGGCTCTTCCAGCAATATCAGATTAGCCTCCTGGCTTCGCTTATGCCCTAAAGCAAGATTAGTTTTGATGATGCACTGTTCCCCTTTGCCAATCTGGTGAAATGGCACATTATCCAAATAGGTCATGAGCGTTGTTTCCCATGAATTCTGGGTAGATAGATCAACGGATATGCATAAATCCTTGTTGGTGATTTTGGCTTTTCCACTGATCTTTTGATTAATCGCCTTAACAGAAGCATCACCAATAAAAGTATCCTTCATTTTCCGGTAGGCCTGAGACAGATTTACTCTTTCGCTATCCTCAAGATCGTCACGGATGATCCGTGATATATAAATATCAGATCCATTTTGATACTTGCTGGAGGTGGAATCAATCAGGACAGACTTGATAGGAATACTCCTTACGGTCACGGAATCCCGAGCAAAGGATTTCCAACTGATTTTGTAGTACTCAATGGGAATTGTGGTTATCTCATCTTCAGAAGCAACTAACGCCCCATACTCCGGTTGATATGTTTCATCGAATTCAATTTTAAAAACAAGACCACAACCTTTGGCTTTCTCGCTATTCCCATTACCTTCAAATAGTGGAAGTTCATCTCCATCGAAATATACTTCAATCACAATCTCAGGGAGGGAAGGGTTTTGCCCCTGCCTCAAACCCTCGAGATACTCGTTTACCACGTTGTAATTGAATAGATACTGGCTCAATTCATTTTTTAGATAGCGGCCATGTAAAACACCTGTCAAGGCTAAATTGATAGCTTCAAGAATTGTCGACTTGCCTGCTTCGTTATCACCGACAATGATATTGACGCCCTGATTAAAACTGGCTGAGAATTGACCCTTAAAGCATTTATAATTTTCAATATTAACTTTACCTATGTGCAAAATAATTTCCTTATTGAATAATTTTTTTGTAATTTCTCAAGCCCATAAGCCAGATAGGGTACGTTACGCGTACCTTAAGGCCTAACGTATCATATCATGATCTCAAATATCCGGTTTGCCGTGCTAAACGCCCACTATGTGGTATGCGCAGCGTATAAGGCTGGATTTATTTACCCCTTCGCCGATGGCAACGGTCATTCGCGAACGACAGCCATGTAGGGTACGCTGTGCGTACCATCGAATGTTGAAAGGTACGCACAGCGTACCCTACGAGACTGGCCGAAGCGGATGAGCACGCCGATGCCGCGCCGTTTGTCGAGTTCATGCTACAAGCCCTGCGGGATGCTATGCTCGAGGCGGGTGATACCGATCAAGTAATCGACCAAGTAAGCGATCAAGTAAAAATGCTGCTTGAGGCCATTGGCAACAGCGAACTGAGCGGTTCCGAGCTGATGAATGCATTGGGCTTTTCTCACCGTCCGACTTTCAAAGCTGTAAGGTGGATCATTTGTAGGGTGGATTCGCCGCTAGGCAATCCGCCGCAACTTCGGCTGGCTGTAATTGGCGTTGTGCGTTGATTGGCGGTTTGCTACGCGAAACCGCCCTACAAACTTTTACACGACCATTTAACTCCGGGGGCAAGCTGTTTATGCCCGACATTCACATGTATCAAAATGTCGGGCAACGAAAAGCTATTGCCCGACGGGGCATATCAATGGCAAGTGCGGCTTATTTCCCAATATGCAATGCGTTTTCAAGCATCTGACGGATAAACCGTTGATAGGGTACGCCTGAACGTTCGGTTTCCTCTTTGATAGCTTCAAAAAGTGTTTCAGGCAGGCGCATGGTAATGCTCTTATCCTTTGGCTGAAACTCAAAACTAACAGGCTTCATGCCTGACAAGTCATATCGAGTTAAATCGACCTCGTCTACGAAAGTCTCGGCGGCTTTATGGTTTTAAGTTTTGGAAATTTCTTTTTCATAATGTTCTACCTCTTTTGGGTGCATGTAACGGGCGCTGATGGGTTGGATTAAAACGTCATCGCTATATCACGACTATTTCCCGCCGATCAATAACTTCGCCTATAACGCAGGCCTTGGCTACGCCGTTTTGATGCAGGACATTTAAACATTCCTGCGCCTGATCGGACGGCACTGAAAACAAAAGTCCGCCGCTGGTTTGAGGGTCGAACAGCGCAGGAAACTTTTGCTGGCTCACGTCAGCGCCCAGCATGGCGCTTAAAGACCGATAGTTTTCCTCGGCAATAGAAGCGTAATAGCCTTTGGCAAATAACTCGCCAACACCGTCGAATAAGGGGATCGTTTTGTAGTCGATTTTAACGCCCAAAGCCTGATCGGTATTTTTTCCCATCATCTCAAACGCGTGGCCCAGCAGGCCGAAGCCGGTAATATCGGTGCAGCCGGAAACGCTAAAGGATTTGATGATTTCCATCGCTGTTTTGTTGGATTCAAGCATGCTTGACAGCGCTTGATCCACCAGTTTGCCGTTGGCCTGGGCCAGCATATTGGCGGCAAAGATGACGCCGGTGCCGATGGGTTTGGTCAGTATCAGCCGGTTTCCTAGTTGAGTGAGCTGTTTTCTTAAAACCTGCTCCGGCGCGACTTCGCCCTGGACTGCAAGCGATATGGCAAGCTCCGCGCCTTCGCCGGTATGGCCGCCGACCAGGGAGGCGGCGCTTTTAGTCAGAATATCCAGCACGCCCGACATCAGTTGAAAAATATCTTCCTGCTGAATCTTCTTGTTTGCAGCGCCGAGCGTCAGGCCGACTTGTGCGGTTTTGGCAACGCCACCCATCGCGTATATGTCGCTTAACGCATGTTGGGTGGCAATTTGCCCCAGCAAGTAAGGGTCGGAAATGAACGAGCGGAATTGATCGATGCTTTGCAGGCACAGGCTATGCTCGGAAAACCGGGTCAACGCGCAGTCTTCGCCATCCTTGACGCCCAGCAGAACGGCGTCGTCTTTGGGGATGTCCAGCTTGTTCAGGCTTAGCGTTAGCGTGGAAGCGGCAAGTTTGCTGCCGCAGCCGCCGCAGGTATTGCTTTCCCAATCTTCGGGAACCAGCGTGGTCTTGGGCATCGGCATGGTTTTATCGAAATGCCGGGGCTTTACGCTGAAAGTCTTGGCCTGGAAGCGCTTCATAAAGCGCCTATCGATGCCGTCCTTAACCGTCCACAACAATGACGGCCACATCCATCTGAGCATCGATGCGCTATCCTGATGAACCAAGGCTTTGCGCTCGCCGATGGTGATTAAAGACAGCACGTTTTTCTTGGGATGAAAGGTTTTTAACGCTGTCTTTCCGGTGAAAAAAGCGCGGATATTATGCTCAAGCACCATGCCTTGCCGGACCGCATAAACGCCCGCTTTTTTCAGCGGGGTCGGCGAAAAGTGTATGCAATCTCCGGCCGCAAACAGGTCGTGTTCGTTTTCAACCAGCAGGTTTCCATTGACCTTTACAAAACCGTCCGGGCTTACCGGCAGTCCCGAGTCTTTAAACCACTGCGGCGCAGAAGCTTGCGTAGCCGTCAGCACTCGATAAAAATCTTTAGTCTGGGTAAGTCCTTGTTCGTCTTTAAGCACTAAGCCGTTTTCCTGTTCCTTAAGCGCCTGGGTGTTTTTAAAGACTTTTATGTCCAGTTCTTTGAGCGTTTTTGACAGCCTTCTTTGCGCCGAATGGTCTTTCGCCGAGACCAGGAATTCATGCCGGTGGATAAGGCTCACCTCGGCATTCCAGTTATGTTGGTCGATTAACATTTTCAGGATAATCAAGATTTCAACGCCGGATGCGCCGGCGCCGACAACAGCGATCTGTAGCGATTTGCTGCCTTTGTAAGCTTTCAAATCGGCGATCAACCGCTCCCAGTGCGCGATAAACCTGGAAATAGGCTTAAGCGGGATAAGCTTTAAAGCCGCCTCTTCTGATGAATTTTCTATGCTTTTAGGGGCTATGCCCACGTTAATGGACGCGCAGTCGTAACCGACTTCCACTCTGTTCTCCAGCCGGATTTTTTTTCGTTGCGGATCGATGCCGATGATTTTGGCCTTGATAAAACGCTGGCCGAGTTCCTCGC
>Ga0208633_100272_pt1 | contig 15206 bp, 13 predicted proteins | sample LakWasMet63_LOW9_2_FD_183895 | JGI IMG/M metagenome (GOLD analysis project Ga0208633, IMG submission 183895) | Freshwater sediment methanotrophic microbial communities from Lake Washington under simulated oxygen tension - Sediment Metagenome... | ecosystem: Environmental > Aquatic > Freshwater >...
ATGTTCTCCAGCTACCTCTCCAGCAAGCTGGTCAGCCAGCTCGAGAAGAATCCGGGCGCGGCGCGCATCGGCGGCGACAACCGCGAGGTGACGGTGATGTTCACCGACATCAAGGGCTTCACCGCCTTCAGCGAACGGCACAAGCCGCAGGTGGTGGTGGCACGCCTCAACGAATACCTGGGCGCCATGGTGCAGCTGATCTATGCGCACGACGGTACGGTCGACAAGTTCATGGGCGACGGCATCCTGGCCTACTGGGGCGCCCCGCTGGCCCAGCCTGACCACGCCAAGCGCGCGGTGGCCTGCGCCCTGGCCATGAAGCAGCTCATGATCGAACTCACGGCCAAATGGCAGCAGCAGGGCCTGGAGCCCTTCGTGATCCGCGGCGGCATCCAGACCGGCGACGTGGTGGCGGGCAACATCGGCTCGCGTGGCCAGAAGATGGAATACACCGTGATCGGCGACACCGTCAACCAGGCCTCGCGCCTGGAGGGCATGGCCAAGTACTTCGGCGTGGACTTCGTGGTGGGCGACGCCACCTACCTCAAGACCTGCGACAGCTTCCGCTTCCGCCGTCTGGACCGGGTGCGTGTGGCGGGCAAGGACATCCCGGTGGCCATCCACGAACTGCGTGGCGCCGTGCAGCCGCAGGAGGACCGGCTGGAAACCCTCTTTGCTGCCGCCCTGGTGCAGTTCCGCCAGCAGCATTGGGAGGCGGCCGAGCAGGCCTTCCTGGCCATCCTGGTCGAGTACCCCAACGACATCCCGAGCCGGCTATATTTGGAGCGCTGCCTGCAGTTCAAGGCGGTACCCGTCTCCACCGACTGGGATGGCGTGTTCAACCGGCAGGACAAGTAGCACCTTAGCGAAAAAGAAGACCTGGCCCGCGACGGCCAGGCGCGAACCATCAGAGGACAGACACCATGCGTCTTTTCACCATCGCCGCCCTGACCCTGCTGCTGCAGGGCACCGTGCTGGCGCAGAACGCTGCGCCCAGCCGGGTCGAGTACGTGCGTTTCCTGCAGGTCACGGAGTCCCGCAAGCTGCTGGGTATGGGCGGCAACCGCCTCTATGTGGCGCGCAAGAGCGGGCAGGTCGATGTGCTGGACGCCGGCCAGAACGGCCAGGTCCTGTTCAGCCTGCAGGCCAAGGACGCCGAGGGCCGCGCCCTGCTGGGCCAGGCCGAGGCGGTGGCGGTGTCCGAAGACACCGTCTACGTGGTCGACAGCGACGAGAACCGCGTCGTGATGTACGGGCTGGACGGCAAATACAAGGGCCGCTTTGGTGGCCGCAGCAGCGAGGGCGGCCTGTCCTCGCCGCAGGGCATCTTCGTGGCCGGCGGCATCGTCTACGTGGCCGACACGGGCAACCGTCGCATCCAGATGTACGGCGACAACGGGGTGTTCCTCTCCACCCTGCCCATCGACAGTGCACCGGCCAACAAGGGCATCGACGAGCAGAAGGTGGCCTACAAGCTGGACAAGCCGGCGGCGGTCGCGGTCGATGCCCAGGGCCAGATCTACGTGCTCGATGCCAGCGGCGGGCTGTTCAGCGACAAGTCGCAGGTCAAGGTGTATGCCCAGGACGGCAGCCACCTGCGCCTGCTGCCCAAGAACGGCAAGCCGGTGGCCTTGCAGATGGCGCACGATGGCGTCTATGTGGTCGATGCCGAAGGGTATGCCGTGCAGAAATACGACGCCAGCGGGCGTATGGTCAGCTACTTTGGTTCGCGCGGTGACGGACGCGCCCAGTTCCTGAGCCTGTCCGGCCTGGCGCTCGCCGGCACCGACGTCTATGTGGGTGACCGTGAACGCGGCCTGGTGCACCACTTCCGCAACGGCGCGGCACCCGCCAGCGCGCTCACGCCGCGGCAGACGGCCGTGCCCTATGTGCGTTGGCAGCAAAGTCTCAACGTGGCCGCCGGCCGCATGGCCTGGGACGGCAAGGACACGCTGCTTGCGGTGGCCCGCGACAAGCCGGCCCTGCTGCGCATCAAGGATGGCGCCGCGCAGGAGATGCCGCTCAAGGACCTGAACCCCACAGCCCTGGCCTTCGACAAGACCGGTGCCCTGTGGGTGCTGGAGCGCAACCGCGCGCGCCTGCACAAGCTCGATGCGGCCGGCAACCCGGTGTTGACCGTCGGCAGCAGTGGCAGCCGCAATGGCCAGCTCGACAGCCCGAACGACTTCGTCATCGCCAGCGATGGCAGCCTGTATGTCGCCGACAGCGGCAATGGCCGCATCCAGGGTTTCAGCGCCGACGGCGTGTTCTTCAAGCTGATCGACAAGGGCGTGCGCGAGAAGCTGGGCCGCCCGGCGGCACTGGCCATCGATGCGCAGGACCAGCTCTATGTGCTCGACACCAGCCGCAACGCCATCACGGTCTATTCCGCCGCCGGCGAGCCGCTGCGCGAGTTCGGCAACGACCCTGCGCGCGAGTCCGAGAAGCTCAGCCGCCCCGTGGCCCTGCTGGCCACGCAGGAAGAACTGTTCGTGCTGGACAGCGACCGCGTGCGCGTCTACAGCTTCGAAGGGCGGCAGCTGCGCAGCTTTTCCGCCCCCGGCAAGGAGAACGGAGAACTCTCCGAGGCCGACGCGTTTGCCCTGCGCGATGCCAGCAGCTTCTACATCGCTGAGCGCGGCAGCCCGCGGGTGCAGCTGTTCAGCACACAGTACAAGCCGCGCGCGCCGCAGCAGTTGGTCGCACAGCCGGCGGTGCATGCCGTGGAACTGCGCTGGGCGGCGTCGCCCCTGGCCTATGTGAAGCAGTACCAGGTCTACCGGGCCAGCAGCGAAGCCGGGCCCTTTGTGCGCATCGGCAGCAGCCCGAGCGCGCAGTACATCGACGCCCAGCTCAAGCCCGACGAGACCTTCCACTACCGAGTGGCGGCCGCCACGGCCACTGGCGAGGAAGGCTTGGCCGGCCCGGTCGTGGCCGGCGCGGCACTGAAGTACACGCCGCCGCCGTTGCAGGAGGTCAAGGCCGAGGCCACTACGGCGCGCGTGCGCCTCAGCTGGAAGGCGCTGGACGCCAAGCTGGTCACCGGCTATGTGGTTTACCAGAAGGAGGGCGAGAAATTCACCAAGCTGGGCGAGACGACAACGCCGGAGTTCCAGCGCGACAACCTCAACCCCGGCACCGCCTACACCTTCTGGCTGGCCGCACGCAGCGTGGACGGCGTGGAGTCCGAGAAGCAGGCCGTGGCGGCCAGCACCCTGGCCGACAACCGCGCCCCGCTGGAGATCGATGCCGGCCAGCTGCACAACGTCTTCTCCAACAGCTACAAGCTCTACGAGAAGGACGGTGTGGGCGCCATCAAGCTGAGCAACAACACGCGCTCGACCATGAACGACATCAAGGTCAGCTTCGTGCTCAACAACTTCATGGACTTCCCGACCGAGCAGCGCATCCCCTCGCTGGAGCCCGGCGCCAGCCGCGAAGTCGTGCTCAAGGCGGTGTTCAACAACAACATCCTCACGCTGACCGAAGACACCCCCGTGCAGGCCAAGCTGGAGGCCAGCTACTTCGAGAACGGCCAGCCCCGGGTCTACAGCCAGATCAAGACCATCAACATCTACGACAAGCACCGCATGGGCTGGGACGAGCGCGGTCGCTACGCCGCCTTCGTCACGCCCAAGGACCCGCTGCTGATCAACTTCTCGCGCTCGGTGGCCTCGGAGTTCGGCGCCAACAAGGAGCCGACCCAGCTGGCCGCGGCGCTTTTCAACACCCTGGGCGCCCTGGGCGTGACCTATGTGCAGGACCCGATCAACCCCTACCAGGTGACGTCCAACAAGGTCGACTACGTGGACTACATCCAGTACCCGCGCGAGACTATCCAGCGCCGCTCGGGCGATTGCGACGATCTGGTGGCCCTGTACTCGGCCGCCCTGGAGAGCCTGGGCATCCCCACACGCGTGCTGCTGGTGCCGGGCCACATGCTCATGATGTTCGCCACCGGCGTGGAGGCCAGCTCCGATGGCTACACCATGAACGACATGTACGTGGTCCACGAGGGCATGTTGTGGATCCCGGTGGAGGCCACGCTGGTGGGCAAGTCCTTCATCAAGGCCTGGGAAACGGGGGCCGCCACCTATTACCGTGAGAAGGGCAAGGAAGGTTTTGCCGTCTTCGACGTGCACGAGGCCTGGGAGAAGTTCAAGCCCGCCGGCCTGCCCGAAGACCCCTGGCGCGCGCCGGTGGTGGGGCGCAACGTCATCGAGCGCAACTTCCCCGGCGACCTGCTGTCGGTGCTCAAGATCAGTTCGCAGACCATGACGCGCCGTTACCTGCAGGCCATCCAGAAGAACCCGGCCGACATGGACGCGCACCTGCAGACCGGCATCATCCTGGCGCGCCAAGGCGACCGCGCCGAGGCGCGCAAGTACTTCCGCAAGGTGGTCGACAACCAGCCGCGCAACGCCGCCGCGCTCAACAACCTGGGCAATCTGCACATGCTGGACAGCCAGTACGCCGACGCGCAGAAGTATTACGCCGATGCGGCCAAGGCTGACCCCAAGGACCCGGAGATCCTGGTCAACCTGGCCCAGGCCTACAAGGCCGGCAAGAACGTGGACAAGGCCAAGGAAGCGTTCACGCAGGCCCAGAAGGTGGACCCGGCCATGGCGAACAAGTACAAGGCGCTGGGCCTGGAACTGCTGAACGCCATGTCCTCTTCCCGGGCCCGGCCCGCGCCGGCGGCTTCGCGTGAGAAAAAATAGACAAACGGGCGTGTGTGTGTCGCCAGCGGACTTGATTTTGGTCGGCTGGCTCGCATACTCGCTCAAGATGGCGAGTGCGCCCTGAACTTCCGGAGTCCAACCATGAAAAAACTCATCACCCTCCTGCTTGCCTTCGGTGCTGCCACCGCCTTTGCCCAGAGCGGCGGCCAGGGGGATTCCTGGACCGGTTTCTGGGAACGGCTGCGCATGAAGATCGAGCAGATGACGCCGCAGAAGAAGCTGGGCAGCACCACCGCCGTGGGCGGGGTGCGAGGCGCGGCCGTCGAGGCCACCGACGTCTACTGGAAGGGCGAGGCCAAGCCCCAGTCCATCGATGCCGACGAACTCGGCGCGTTCCAGAAGGCCATGGCCCTGGTCGAGGCCGAGCAGAAGGACCAGGCCAAGGCCGCCTTTGCCGAGTTCAGCAAGACCTATCCCAACAGCCCGCTCAAGGCCGACGCCGACCAGGTCATGGCGCGCCTGATCGCCGGCAAATAAGCGCCGCGGCCTTCAGCGCCGCAGGAAATCCCGGATCGCGGCCAGTGTCTCGTCCGGGGTTTCCGTCATCTGGTGGTGGCCCACGGGCAGGTTGATCACCTCCACCTTTTTTCCGCTCTCGCGTGCTTTGGCGATCAGGCCCTGGGCCGCCTTCGGCTGGGTCATCTGGTCCTGGGCACCCAGCAGGAAGAGCACCGGGCAGCTGATCTGCGCCACGGCCTGTTCGCCATTCGCATAGCGGTCGCAGGCCTGGAAGCCGCGGTGGAAGACGTTGACAGCGGGGTTGCTCGCCAGCACGCGCCGGCCCAGGGCCAGGCTGGCGCCGTAGATCCAGGTGCCCGGCCCCAGCGAGGAGGGGGGCGCGGCCAGGGTGCTGCGTGAGAAGACGTTGATCATCTTCAGCGCCTTTTCAGGCTCGTTCAGCGAGGCGTCCAGCAGGGCCTGTGAGACCTTCATGGGGTAGGCCGTGCCCACCAGCACTAGGTGGCTGATGCGCTCCTTCAGGCGTGCGGCGGCTTCCAGCGCAATCAGCGAACCCCAGCTGTGGCCCACCAATGCCGCGCGCTGCACACCCGCCGCGTCGAGCAGGGCCGCGATGAAGGCGGCCGCCTCCTCCACCGAGGCCGGGGCTTCACCCGCGCTGCGGCAGTGGCCGGGCAGGTCTATCGCCAGCACGTTCCAGCCGTGGTTGGCCAGGTAACGGCTCTGCAGGCCCCAGACGCTGTGGTCGTTCAACACGCCGTGGATCATCACGACCGTGGGTTTGGCCGGATCGAAAGCCTTGCCACCGGTGTAGCAATAGGTTTGTGCGCCGTTGACGGTGAGCTTCATCACGCACCTGCCTTCTCTGCGGCCTTGAGTGCCCGTTTCAGATCCTCGATCAGGTCGTCCGGGTCCTCCAGGCCGATGGACAGGCGGATCGTGCCCTGCGTGATGCCGGCACCGGCCAGCGCCTCGTCGCTCATGCGGAAGTGTGTGGTGCTGGCCGGGTGGATCACCAGGCTGCGGCAGTCGCCCACATTGGCCAGGTGGCTGAAGAGCTTGAGAGCCTCGATGAAGGCCTTGCCCTGTTCCCGGTTGCCCTTGAGGTCGAAGCTGAACACCGAGCCGGCACCGCGCGGCAGCAGCTTCTTCGCCAGCGCATGGCTGGGGTGGCTCTCCAGCAGCGGGTGCCCCACACGCGAGACAAAAGGCTGGTTGGCCAGGAACTGGACGACCTTCTCGGTGTTACTCATGTGGCGCGCCATGCGCAGCGGCAGCGTCTCGATGCCCTGCAGGATCAGCCACGCCGTGTGCGGGCTCATGCAGGCGCCGAAGTCGCGCAGGCCCTCGCGCCGCGCGCGCAGCAGGAAGGCGCCGATGGTCGACTCTTCGGTGAAGACCATGTTGTGGAAACCGTCGTAGGCCTGGCTGAGCTCGGCAAATTTTCCCGATCGGTCCCAGTCGAAACTGCCGCCGTCCACCACCACGCCGCCGATCACCGTGCCGTGGCCGCTGAGGAACTTGGTGGCCGAGTGGTAGACCAGGTCGGCCCCGTGCTCGAAGGGCTTGATTAGCCAGGGCGAGGTCAGGGTGGAATCCACCAGCAGCGGCACGCCGGCCTCGTGGGCGATGGAACTGACGGCAGGGATGTCCAGCACGTCCAGGCCCGGGTTGCCCACGGTCTCGCCAAAGAAGAGTTTGGTGTTCGGCCGCACGGCGGCGCGCCAGCCGTCCAGGTCACCCGGCTTGACAAAGGTGGTGTCGATGCCGAAACGCCGCAGGGTGTAGTGCAGCAGGTTCTGCGACCCACCGTACAGGGCGGTCGAGGCCACGATGTGCGATCCCGCGCCCATCAGCGTGGCCACGCTCAGGTGCAGCGCCGCCTGGCCGCTGGCTACCGCGATGGCGCCGATGCCCCCTTCCAGGGCTGCCATGCGCTGTTCGAACACCGCGTTCGTGGGGTTGCTGATGCGGCTGTAGACATGGCCGGCGCGTTCCAGGTTGAACAGCGCGGCAGCGTGATCGCTGGACTCGAAGACAAAGGAGGTCGTGAGGTGGATGGGCACCGCGCGGGCGCCCGTGGTCGGGTCGGGTGCGGCACCGGCGTGCAAGGCCAGGGTGTCGAAGCCAGGGTCGGAATAACCGGGCATGGATGTCTCCTAGGGCACTCGGCATCAGGGTCAACCGGTGTGCTACCGGTTGACCTGCGCGGGCATTAGCGTTTGAATGGTGACATTGTGGGCTATATTCATTGCAAACCAAGCCACATAGGCGTCACGAGGAGCACATCATGAAAGTCAGCGACATCCTGCGCGTCAAGGGCAGCACCCTGTACACCGTGACCCCCGAGGAACCCCTGGCCAGGGCGCTGGACGCCATGGCCGAGAAGGACATCGGCTCGCTGGTGGTCATGGAACACGGCGACCTGGTGGGCATGCTGACCTTCCGCGAAGTCATCCAGCAGGTGGTGAAGAACCGGGGCAGCGTGGGCACGACGCTGGTGCGCACCGCCATGGACGACGCGCCCCTGACCTGCACCATGGAGACCGAACTCGACGAGGTGCGCCGCATGATGCTGGACCGCCACGCGCGTTACATGCCCGTGATGGACAAGAAGATGCTCATGGGCGTGATCAGCTTCTACGACGTGGCCAAGGCCGTGGTCGACAGCCAGAACTTCGAGAACAAGATGCTCAAGGCCTACATCCGCGACTGGCCGGAAGACGACGTGCCGGATTCAAAATTCTGAGCGCTACCTGGCATCTCCCGCTCTGGGATAATCCCATCCCATGAGCGGCAATACCTTCGGACACCTTTTCACCGTCACCAATTTCGGTGAATCCCACGGCCCGGCCATCGGCTGCGTGATCGACGGCTGCCCGCCCGGCATGTCGCTCAGCGAGGCCGACATCCAGCCCGATCTGGACCGTCGCCGCCCCGGTACCTCCAAGTTCGTGACCCAGCGCAACGAGCCTGACGCAGTGGAGATCATCTCCGGCGTCTACGAGGGCAAGACCACGGGCACGCCGATCTGCCTGCTCATCAAGAACACCGACCAGCGCAGCAAGGACTACGGCCAGATCCTGCAGACCTTCCGCCCCGGCCACGCCGACTACAGCTACTGGCGCAAGTACGGCATCCGCGACCCGCGCGGCGGCGGCCGTTCCTCGGCCCGCCTGACCGCCCCCATGGTGGCGGCCGGCGCCGTGGCCAAAAAGTGGTTGAAAGAGAAATTCGGCACCGAGTTCCGCGGCTGCATGACGCAGATCGGCGAGCAGGTCATTCCCTTCGAGTCCTGGTCGCACGTGCAGAACAACCCCTTCTTTGCCCCGGCCGCCGACGTGTCCGCGCTGGAGGGCTACATGGAAGCGCTGCGCAAGTCGGGCGACTCCTGCGGTGCGCGCCTGCGCGTCACGGCCACCAACATGCCCGTGGGCCTGGGCGAGCCGCTGTTCGACAAGCTCGACGCCGACATCGCCTACGCCATGATGGGCATCAATGCCGTCAAGGGTGTGGAGATCGGCTACGGTTTTGCCAGCGTGGCCGACAAGGGCAGCACCCACGGCGACGCGCTCACGCCCAAAGGCTTCAAGGGCAACAAGGCTGGCGGCGTGCTGGGCGGCATCAGCACCGGGCAGGACCTGGAAGTCTCCATCGCCGTCAAGCCCACGAGTTCCATCCTGCAGCCGCGCGAGTCCATCGACACGGCAGGCCACAGCACCGAAGTCATCACCAAGGGTCGTCACGACCCCTGCGTGGGCATCCGCGCCACGCCGATTGCCGAGGCCATGCTGGCCCTGGTGGTGATGGACCACGCGCTGCGGCATCGCGCCCAGTGCGGTGACGTGCAGCTGCCCATTGCGCCGATTCCCGGCCAGGCTTGAGCTCAGCGATGACCGAGGCCGAACGCGCCACGCGCATCGATCTGGCCGCGGCCTACCGCCTGGCCGCCCTGAACGGCTGGGACGACACCATCTACACGCACATCTCCGCAGCCGTTCCGGACGAGGAGGGCGTGTACCTGATCAACCCCTATGGCCTGCTGTTCGAGGAGGTCTGTGCCTCCAATCTCGTGAAAGTGGATACGCAGGGCCGTAAGCTGGATGACTCACCCCATAGCGTGAACCCCACGGGTTTTGCCATCCATGGCGCCATCCACGCGGCGCGCGCCAGTGCCCGCTGCGTGCTGCACCTGCATACCGAATGGGGCTTGGCCCTGGCCATGGTGCCCGGCGGCCTGCTGCCCACCACCCAGCACGCCATGCGCCTCTTCAATCGCCTGGGCCGCCACGCCTACGAGGGCCTGGCCCTGAGTGAGCCCGAGGGCCGACGCCTGGTGCAGAACCTCGGTGAACTCGACGGCCTGATCCTGGAAAACCACGGTACCCTGACCGTGGGCCGCACCGTGGCCGAGGCCTGGATGCTCATGCACCATCTGGAGCGCGCCGCACGCGCCCAGCTGCGCGCCATGGCTGCCAACGGCGGTCAGGTGCTGACGGCAAACGATGAGGTGGCTGCACGTACCTATGCCCAGTGGGTTGGTGACGGCAGCGAACGCGATGGGGATGCCGAATGGCCGGCCCTGCTGCGCAAACTCGACAAGATCGATCCAACCTACCGCAACTGAAGAGGAGTTCATCCATGCCCACCATCCGCGTCGACATGTTCGAAGGCCGCACGCCCGAGCAGAAGAAGGAATTCGTCAAGGCCCTGACCGAGGCCACCGTCAAGGCCCTGGGCACCTCACCCGAGGCCGTGGACGTGATCCTCACCGACATCAAGAAGTCGGACTGGGCCACGGGCGGAGTGCTCTGGAGCGAGCAGAAGAAATAAGGGGCGCTCCCCGTGCCGAGCGTGCGCCGCCACCTGCTGCCTTTCTCGGCCCTGTCGGCGAGTTATTTCGCGCACATCGGTTTCTTCAACCCCTACCTGCCGCTGTGGCTCAAGGACCAGGGGTACAGCCTGCTGGTCATCAGCCTGCTGACGGCGGTGCCCGCGGTCACTCGCCTGGTCGGGCCTTATGCCTGGGGCGCCTTGAGCGACCACACGGGTGAGCGCGTCAAGCTGCTGCGCTATGCGGCCACCACGGCGCTGATCGTGTCGCTGGGCCTTTGGGTGGAGGCCGGCGTGGCCTGGCTGGCTGCGGTGCTGTTCCTCATGTTCCTGCACACCAGTGCCATGATGCCCATGAGCGAGGCGGCCATGGCGCATCTGGTGAGCGCCGGCGGTGCCTTTGATGCCAAGCGTTACGGCCGAGTGCGCCTGTGGGGGTCGCTGGGTTTCCTGGTCACCGTGTTCACGGCGGGCGCCTGGTTCGAGCACTACGGCATGGGCCATTTCCCGGCCTGGACCGTGGTGTCCATGGCCCTGGTGGTGGGCTGCGTCTGGTGGCTGCCCGACCTCAAGGAAGAGCTGCACCCGCACGAGCAGAAGCGTCCGCTGCTGCCCATCCTGCGCCAGCGCCCGGTGCAGTGGTTCTTCGCCTCGGCCTTTTTCCATGTGCTGGCGCACATGGGCGTCTACATCTACTTCTCGCTGCACCTCGATGCCCTGGGCTACAGCAAGACCGTGATCGGCCTGATGTGGGGCATTTCGGTGGTGGTGGAGATCGTCTGGTTCTACACGCAGAGCCGCTGGCTGCCGCTGCTCAGCCTGAGCGGCTGGCTGCTGCTATGCGCCGGACTCACGGTGCTGCGCATGGGCATGACCGCTGGCGGTGCGGCGCTGTGGCCGGTGCTGCTGCTGGCCCAGTGCCTGCACGCCTTCACCTTTGCCGCGCACCACGCGGTCTGCATCGCGCTGCTCTCGCATCACTTCCCCGGCAGCCTGCGTGGCCGCGGCCAGGCGCTGTACACCGTGCTGGCCTACGGTGTGCCCGGCGTGCTGGGCGGCCTGGCCGGCGGTGTGCTGACCAGCCACCTGGGCCTGGCGAGCGTGTTCTGGGCCGGGCTGGCTTGCGCGGCCTTAGCCACGCTCTGTGCTTGGCAGGTCTGGCGCCACTTGCATGGCCGGCACCACCCGGTGCTTTAAAGAATCTTCCAGGCCGAGAGTCGCGGCGCCGCCTCGTCTTTCTCGCGCGGCTCCAGGCCGCGCGTGGGCGTGCCGATGCAGGTGAAACCCACCAGCTGCTCGCCCTCTTCGCAGAAGGCCTGCACCAGCGCTGGATGCTGGCATTTGCGGCCGCTCAGGATCTTGGCCCCGTAGCCCATGCTGTGCACGGCGTTCATGAAGTTGGCCATGGCTGCGCCCACGCAGATCCATTGCTCGTGCGGCGGCACTTTGGCCACGTCGTTGTCGATGCGCGCCACCCAGGCCACCAGCACCGGGCCGTTCCAGGCGCGCTCGCGTTCGGTGGCCACCTCTTCCTCGCTCTTGCCGGCGTCGCGCGCGAACTGCTCGAACAGCGCAGCCAGGGCCGGGCGCTGGGCCTCGGCGATCGTCACCAGGCGCCAGGGCTGCAGGCGGCCGTGGTTGGGCGCACGCAGCGCGGCTTGCGCCGCCAGCGCCAATTGCTGCGCATCAGGCCCGGGTGCCACCATCCAGCGCGGGCCCAGAGAGTGGCGGCTGAGCAGGGCGGCCAGGGCCGCGGGCATGTCTGAGTTGATGCGATCGTTCATGCGGCTCAGTACCTCAGGCGGTCGTGGATGCGCTGCGCCGCGGCCAGCAGCTTGTGGTCTTCACCCATGCGGCCCACCAGCTGCAGGCCCACGGGCAGCCCCTTGGCGTTGCGGGCAAAGGGCAGGTGCACGGCGGGCAGGCCCAGCAGGGACCAGCTGCGGCAGAACAGCGGGTCGCCGGTGGCGGCCAGGCCGGCCGGTGCCGCGCCCATGGTGCTGGGCGTGAGCAGCACGTCGTGCCGCTCGAACAAGGCGTCGATGCGCAGGCGCCATTCGGCGGTGCGCTGCAGCCGGGCCGCATGCGTGGCGCCGTCGATGCTGATGCCGGCATCCAGCAAGGCCACCAGCTGGGGGCTCAGGGCCTCGCGGTGGCGCAGGCGCTCGAAACTCAGCGAACGTGCCATCTCGAAGGTCATCACGTCCTTCTGCAGCTGGATCAGCTCGTCGAAGTCCTGCGGCATGGCCACGTCCTGGCAGCTGTCGCTGTTGCGGGCCAGCGCCTGCGTGGCCTGTTCCCAGGCCTTCTGTGTGTCGGCATCCGCCTGCGCCCAGGACGGCGAGGGGAACAGGCCGATGCGCAGGTTACCGTGCTCGTGGCTTTCGAGCAGGCGCAGGTCGCCGGTGAGCACGGCGCCCAGCAGGGCCACGTCGCGCACGTCCCGGCCGAAGCCGCCGATCACGTCCATTGTGGGCGAAAGGCTTTTCACCCCGGCACCGACCACGCGGCCCAGGCTGGGCTTGTAGCCCACCACACCGCAGTAGGCGGCCGGGCGGATGATGGAGCCGGCCGTCTGCGTGCCCAGGGCCAGCGGCACCATGTGGTCGGCCACGGCGGCGGCCGAGCCGCTGGAGGAGCCGCCCGGTGTGTGCAGGGCGTTGTGCGGGTTGACGGTGGCGCCGGGCGCGAAGTAGGCGAACTCGGTGGTCACGGTCTTGCCCAGCACCACGGCGCCGGCCTCGCGGCACAGCGCCACACTGGCGGCATCGGCCGCCGGACGATGGTGGGCATAAACGGCAGAGCCGTAGGCCGTGGGCAGGTCGCTGGTGTCGAAAATGTCCTTCACGCCGAGGGGCAGGCCGTGCAGCGGGCCGCGCACGGGGCCGGCATCGAGCGCGCGGGCCTGGGCCAGGGCCGAGACGGCGTCCAGGTGCACGAAGGCATGGATGTCGTCGTTGCGCGCGGCCACGCGCTCCAGGCAGGCGCGCACCAGGTCCTCGGCCTTGAGTTCGCGTCGTGCCAGCAGGGCGGCGGCCTGGGCGGCACCGAGTTCATGCAGCTTGGGGGTGGTCATGCGGTCTTCCTCGTGATTCTTGTCGTCGAATGGTAGCCCAATGGCACAATTCAGCGATCCAAGACCGGGAAAGATTTCCATGAAAACCGCACTCGTCCTCAACGGCCCCAACCTCAACCTGCTTGGCACGCGCGAGCCGGCCGTTTATGGCTCGCAGACCCTGGCCGACGTGCAGGAACTCTGCGAACGCGCCTGCACTGCCAACGGCCTCAAGCTGGATTTCCGCCAGAGCAACCATGAGGGCGAGCTGATCGACTGGATCCATGAGGCCGGCCGCCAGCAGGCCGCCGGCAAGATGCTGGGCGTCATCCTCAACGCCGGCGCCTACACCCACACCAGCATCGCCCTGCACGACGCCATCAAGGGCGCAGGCGTGACGCTGATCGAGCTGCACATCAGCAATGTGCATGCGCGCGAGGAGTTCCGCCACAAATCCTGGATCTCGCCGGTGGCCAAGGCCGTGATGGCCGGTTTCGGCATCAACGGTTACGCCCTGGCCATCGCGGGCCTGGTGCAACTCACGGAGAAGAAATGAGCCGCAAGGCCCCCGAGCTGTTGGCGCCAGCCGGCTCCCTGGCCATGCTGGAGACGGCCTTTGCCTTCGGGGCTGATGCCATCTACGCCGGCCAGCCGCGTTACTCGCTGCGCGTGCGCAACAACGACTTCGGCGATATCGAGGTGCTCAAGACCGGCATCGATCGCGCGCACGAACTCGGCCGCAAGTTCTTCCTGGTCTCCAACATCTTCCCGCATGGCAACAAGGTCAAGCATTACGTGAGCAATATGGCGCCGGTGATCGCCCTCAAGCCCGACGCCATGATCATGTCCGACCCCGGCCTCATCATGCTGGTGCGCGAGACCTGGCCCGAGATGGAGATCCACCTTTCGGTGCAGGCCAACACCGTCAACTCGGCGGCGGTGAAGTTCTGGAACAAGGTGGGCGTCAAACGCATCATCCTTTCGCGCGAGCTCTCGCTGGACCAGGTCGAGCAGATCCGCCAGGACTGCCCGGACAGCGAGCTCGAAGTCTTCGTGCACGGCGCGCTGTGCATCGCCTACTCGGGCCGCTGCCTGCTCTCGGGTTATTTCAACCACCGCGATGCCAACCAGGGCAGTTGCACCAATGCCTGCCGCTGGGACTACAAGACCCACTCGGCGCAGGTGGACGCCAGCGGCGACGTGCTCTCGCCCCCACGGGCTGCTGGCCACAGCTGCGGCCAGGGCGAGACGCTGCCCAGCGAGGCCCGTGAATCGATCTCCTACCTACTGGAGGAAAGCAAGCGCCCCGGCGAGTTCATGCCCATCGAGGAAGACGAGCACGGTACCTACGTCATGAACTCCAAGGACCTGCGCGCCATCGAGCACATCCAGCGCCTGGTGGCCATCGGCGTCGATTCGCTCAAGATCGAGGGCCGCACCAAGAGCCCGTATTACGTGGCGCGCACGGTGCAGAGCTACCGCCAGGCCATCGATGACGCCGCCGCCGGCCGTGGCCTGGACCCGGCCCTGCTGGGTCAGCTCGAAGGCCTGGCCAACCGCGGTTACACCTCGGGCTTTTATCAGCGCCACACGCCGCAGGAAACGCAGAACTACCTCAAGGGCTATTCCGAATCGGGCCGCAGCCAGTACGTCGGTGATGTCCTTGCCTTTGATGCGGCGCGCGGCCTGGCGCAGGTGCGTGTGCGCAACAAGTTTTCCGTAGGCGATACCCTGGAGTTGATCCACCCGGCGGGCAATCGCGACGTGTTGCTCGATCGCATGGAAAACGCCGAGGGTCAGCCCTTGCGTGTGGCCCCCGGTGATGGCCACATGGTCTGGCTGCCGCTGCCGGCCAGCAGTGTGGGGGCCTTCGTGGCCCGATACGTGAACTTGAACGCTGGCGTGCCGGAGACAGCCGTCGTCTGAGGCGGCGCCCGCCATGTCCCAGTCCGCACTGCTGCAGGTCGACGAGTCGGAGGTGCAGATCAGCGCCATCCGTGCCCAGGGGGCGGGCGGACAGAACGTCAACAAGGTTTCCAGCGCGATCCACCTCCGTTTCGACATCCCGGCCTCGTCATTGCCCGAGGACGTGAAGGAGCGCCTGCTGGCCCTGCGCG
>Ga0208633_100275_pt1 | contig 15077 bp, 13 predicted proteins | sample LakWasMet63_LOW9_2_FD_183895 | JGI IMG/M metagenome (GOLD analysis project Ga0208633, IMG submission 183895) | Freshwater sediment methanotrophic microbial communities from Lake Washington under simulated oxygen tension - Sediment Metagenome... | ecosystem: Environmental > Aquatic > Freshwater >...
TGCTGCCCGTAAAGGCGTAGAAGGCGATGCGCGGGTCGGCCACCAGCTGGCCACCCACCGCGGCGCCGTCGCCGTGCACCAGCGCCAGCAGATCGGCGGGCAAACCAGCCTCGATCAGGATCTTGCACAGTTCCACGGCCGTGAGCGGTGTGAACTCCGAGGGTTTGATGACCACGGCATTGCCGCCGGCCAGGGCCGGGCCCACCTTGTGCAGCACCACGTTAAGCGGCGAGTTGAAGGGCGTGATGGCGCACACCACACCACGCGGCGAACGCAGGGTGAAACCGACGCGGTTTTTCACCCCGTCAGCCGCCTGCATGGGCACCATCTCGCCGTTCAGGCGCTTGGCCTCCTCGGCGCAGAGCTCGAGCGTCTGCACGCAGCGGCGCACCTCGTTGTCACCGTCGGCACGGGTGAAACCGGCCTCGTGACGCATGAGCTCGATCAAAGGCTCCATGCGTGACTCGACGATGCGCGCCGCGGCCAGCAGAATCTTGTAGCGCTGGTAGGGCGTGAGCGTGGCGCGCTGCTGGCCCGCCACGGCGCCGGCCACGGCAGCCGCCACCTGCTCGGGTGAGGCCACGGCCATCTCGCCGTAGACCTGGCCGTCGTACTTGTCGCGCAGGGCCTGGCGGCTCGCACCGTCGACCCACTGTCCTGCGATCAGCAGCTGACCCACGGGCGTGGTCATCATGCGGCTCCGGCGTAGGTCTGCTGGTTGCCGCGGGTGTTGACCTTCAGGCCTTCCATGAACTTGTTGCGGATCTTGGCCGCGTCGCGCTCGGTCACGCCGGCCGGCGGCGCGTTGTCGGTGCGCGCGCAGATGAACAGCGGGCCATCGCTGCTGAGCGAAGCCTCGACCAGAGCCTCGAAATGGGCCTCGTCCTTTACCCAGACGCTCTGGACCAGACCCGCGCCCTTGCCGATCGCCACCAGGTCCACACCAGCGGCCGTCATGGTGGGCTGGCCACCGGTGATCTGGTAAGACCCGTTGTCCCAGACGATCACGACCAGGTTCTTGAGCTTGAGGCTGGCGATGGTGCCCAGGGCGCCGAGCTGCATCAGCAGCGAGCCGTCACCTTCGAGCGCAAACACCTTGCGCTGCGGCTGGGCCAGCGCCACACCGACGGCGATGGGGGCGGCCAGGCCCATGGTGCCCAGCATGTAGAAGTTCTGCGGGCGCTGGCCTGCAGCCCACAGATCGAAGTGGGTGTGGCCTATGCCCCCCACGACGGCCTCTTCGTGCTTGAGCTTGGCCACGAGGCGACGCGTCAGGTCGGAGCGGTTCATAACCTTGGCCGCGTCGCGGCCCACGGAGTTGAGCAGTTGTGCGTTCATGAATTTCTCACTTCTTCGTAACACGCGCTGTCAGCAGCGGCGACAGGATCATGGCAGCAGCGGCCTGGGTGGCATAAGCCTGCTTGATCATACGGTCGGCGATGAACTCGACATCGTCCTGGCGCTCGATGGCGTAGTTCTCGATGTTGAGCGAATTCAGGATCGGGCGCATGGTGCGGCAGACGATGACCTGGCCCAACTGGAAGTCACCCAGGGTGCCACGCTCCGAGATCAGCATGAGCAGCGGGATCTGGTAGGGCACGGTCAGCGAGGCCAGGGCGTTGGGCAGGGTGGCAAAACCGCTGGTCTGCATCAGCACGATGCCGCGCAGGCCGCCCATGTAGGCGCCGGTCACGATACCCACGGCCTCTTCCTCGCGCGCCGGGCAGACCACGGTGAAGTAGTCGTCGGCATGCAGGCGCTTGATCAGCGGGGCCAACACCTTGTCGGGCACATAGGTGATGAGCTTGATCTCGTTCGCCTTGAAGACGCGGACCAGGGTCTCGTCCCAGGTTTCGCCGGCGGGGCCGGTCGTCTCTTGCACCATGGCAATTCTCTCCAGTTGATTTCAGATGACAGCCGATGCACCGCCGTGGCAATGCATCGTGAATTTTTGGCGTCGAGTTCTTACTCGTCGCCCACTTTGAGCTTGCTCGGCAGGCGTTTTTCGATGGTCCACTTGAGCAGGGCCGCGCTGCGGAAGAAACCGTGCGCGAACTTGCCATAGGGCAGCGTGAGGAACAGGGCCATCACGAAACCCAGGTGCAGGGCCAGCGTGGCCGGCATGAATGCCGTGCCGCGCGCCCCCCACAGGCCCAGCCCCGTGAGGCTGGTGAAAAACAGCAGGGCGATGAAGCCGCGGTCCATGGGCTTTTGCGCCGCGTCGCCATGCTGCGGGTGGCGCCGCAGGTTGAGCCAGTACAGCCCCGCTGTGCCGATCAGCAGCAGCACGCCGCCCACGGCACCCAGGATCTTGGGCAGGCTGGGCAGGTCATAGGGCGCGACCCAGCCGAAGAGGTAGTGGTAAAGCGTGGCCACGCTGGTGGCGGCAAAACACAGCATGAAGCCATAGAAGGTGGCATGGTGGAAGGCACGGCGCTTTTTGGTCCAGGCGTCGTCCTCGTTGTGGCAGCCCTCGCCGTGGCCACCGTCCAGGTACTTCAGGCGCAGCACGTCGTGCGTGGCTTCCAGCGCCGCACCGCCCTGCACGGCCGCGATGACGGGGGCCTCGTAGTCGCGGCCCGGCGTCACCTCGCGCCAGAAACGGCGCAAACCCAAGGACAGGGCCAGCACGGCGAACAGGAACACCGGGGCAAACAGGCTCACCAGCAGGTTGTGCGGAAAGATGCCGTAGAAGTCCGCCGAGGCCGGCACACGCCACAGCGTGTCCTTGAGCCACAGCGTCAGCATCATGAAAAAGGCCAGGGCCCCCGCTGTCGCCAGGGAGAGCGTGAGGCCGTTGCGCTGATAGAGCTTGCCCAGCGCACTGGGCCAGGCAAAGTCCGTGTAGGTCTGCAGGCGCACCTTGGCCATGGCCTGCGGCACGTTGACCGCGAACTCGTGCGGCGGGGCGTACTGGCAGGCGTGCAGGCAGGCGCCGCAGTTGTGGCACAGGTTGGCCAGGTAGTGCACGTCGGCGGCATTGAAGGACAGGCGGCGTGTCATGGCCGGGAAGACGGCGCAGAAGCCCTCGCAATAGCGGCAGGCATTGCAGATCTGCAACTGGCGTGCCACTTCGGCTTCGGGGCTGCCGGGCACGACGTCACCGTTGGCCAGGGCCCGCGCTTCGCGGGTCAAAGTCTCAAGCTGCTGCACGTTGCTTCTCCGTATCCTTGATGTTCAGGGCAGCCTTCGCCGCCTCGGTGCCAGCAATGCGGCCGAAGGCCGTGCCGATGGACATGCCCACACCCGCGGTGTAGCCCTTGCCCAGCACATTGCCGGCCATCATCTCGCCGGCCACGTAGAGGTTGTCGCTGGGCTGGCCACCGAAATGCACGGCAGCCCGCTCGTCGACCTTGAGCCCCAGGTAGGTGAAGGTGATGCCCGGGCGCAGCGCGTAGCCGTAGAACGGCCCGGTGTCGATGGGCAGGGCCCAGTGGGTCTTGGCGGGGGTGATGCCTTGGGTGTGGCAGTCGTCCAGCGCCGTGTGGTCGAAGGTACCGACGCGGCAGGCCGCGTTGTAGGCGTTCAGGGTCTGCATGAAGGCAGCTTCGTCCAGGCCCAGCTTGCGTGCCAGTTCGGGCAGGCTGTCGGCCTGGATGCCCGGGAACACCGGGGGCATGAAACGGCCCACGGCCTTGCTGTCGATGATGGAGTAGCCGATCTGCCCCGGCTGCTGGGCCACCAGGCGGCCCCAGATCGCGTAACGCTTGGGCCAGAAGTCCTCGCCCTCGTCGTAGAAACGCTCGGCATGTTTGTTGACCACCACCCCGAGCGACACACAATCCAGCCGGGTGCAGATGCCACCGTCGTACAGCGGCGCACGCGCGTCGATGGCCACGCAGTGCGACTGCGAGGGGTCGCCGATCATGTCGGCGCCGTGGCGCATCATGTCCTTGATGAGCACACCCTGGTTGAAACGCGTGCCGCGGATCAGAAAGTTGTCGGCCGGCCACTCGCCGTCGGCGTTCTGGCCCCAGGCTTCGCGCAGCCATTCGCGGTTGGATTCGAAGCCGCCGGCGGCCAGCACGCAGGCCTTGGCCTCGATGCGCTCATCGCCGATGTAGGCCGCCTTGAATTGCCCGTCCTGGATGTCCAGGCGATCCACGGCCGCGTTGTAACGGATCTGCACGCCCAGCTTCTCGGCGCTGCGGTAGTAGGCGTTGACCAGGGCCTTGCCGCCGCCCATGAAAAAGGCGTTGGTGCGCGACAGGCTCAGCGTACCTGACAACGAGGGCTGGAAGCGCACGCCGTGCTTGATCATCCAGGGCCGGCAGGTGGAAGACGCGCGGATGGTCAGGCGCGCCAGGTGCTCGTTGGTGAGGCCGCCGGTGACCTTGAGCAGGTCCAGCCAGAACTCTTCTTCGGGGTAGGCTTCCTGCAGCACATCCTGCGGCGCATCGTGCATGCAACGCAGGTTGCGTGTGTGGATGGAATTGCCGCCGCGCCACTCTTTCGGCGCAGACTCCAGCAACATCACACTGGCACCCGCCTCACGCGCCATCAACGCGGCGCACAGGGCGGCATTGCCGCCGCCGATCACCAGGACGTCCAGACTCATAGCTTCAACTCCAACCCTCTTCGGGGAAACTCATGTGCTGCCCTCGGACCTGAGCGGCCCGAGGACAGAACGCGTAGCACGCTCAGTTCAGAACTGGTACTTGCGCAGGCCGCCGTCCACGGGGATGACGGCGCCCGTGATGTAGCCGGCGCGCGGCGAGGCCAGGAAGGTCACCAGATTGGCCAGCTCTTCGGGTTCGCCGTAACGGCCCACGGGGATCTCGTTCTCGCACTGCCACTTCTGGAACTCGGGCGAGTAGTTGCGCATGATCTGCTCGGAAATGATGCGTCCGGGCGGCACGCAGTTCACCGTGATGCCGTGCTGGCCCACCATGCGCGAGAGGCCCTTGGCCCAGCTGTGGATGCCGGCCTTGGCGCAGAAGGCGCCGTTGATGTGCTCGGGCTCGCTCTTGCCCGTGATGCAGACGATGCGGCCCCATTTGCGCTCGATCATCTGGTCGATCAGGGCGTCGCCCAGCTGGCGCGGGCGGTGGAAGTTCAGCGTGATGGCTTCCTGCCACTGCTCTTCACTCACGTGCAGGTCCTTGAAGCTGCGCGAACCACCGGCGTTGTTGACCAGGATGTCCACGTGTCCCAGGCCCTGGATGGCGGCTCGGGCCAGGTTCTGGGCGGCGTCGACCGCGTACATGTCCTGCTCGATCAGCACCGGGGCGTGGCCGCCGGCGGCCACGATCTCGGCCGCGACTTCCTTGAGCTTGTCCACGCGGCGCGCCGTGATGGCCAGGCGCACGCCTTCTGCCGCCAAGGTCTTGGCGATGCCGCGGCCGATGCCCGCGCTGGCGCCGGTGACCAGCGCCGTCTTGTCCTTGAGTTGCAAATCCATGATCTGTGCCTTGCTGAGAAGATAAGCATGCACTGTATACGTTGTGCCCCGCCCCGGCGAGGGGTCGGGGCACAAGGGGGTATCACGGATAGTGATGGCTAGGATGGCTACCGGTCGGGCGTGCCGGATTGGGCCGCCAGGCGGCCCGCGCGCCGGCCCGAGACAAAGGCCCAGGCCAGGTGGTGGCCATGGCCCTTGAGCAGCAGGCCGCCCTGGCCGGTGGAGCCTGCGGCATACAGGCCCGTCAAAGGGGCACCGTCGGCGCCCAGCACGCGGTGCTGGTGGTCCACCATCAGGCCGCCCTCGCTGTGCACGAAAACCGAACGCACCGGGCCCAGGGCCACGTAAGGCCCGCCCCCCAGAGGGCGCACGGGCGCTGCCGCCACGCTGCGCGCGAGCACCGCTGCGTCCATGCCCAGCTGGCGCGCCAGTTCCGGCAGCGTGGGCGCCTCGGCGTAGACGTCGGGCCGGTTCTGGCGGTAGTCGGGAATGTAGGCATAGGCGATGCCCGGCGCCGTGGACACGAAGTGCGGCCAGGCCGAGAACTGTTGGGCCAGCGCCTGGTCGATCACGATATAGCCCACCTTGCCAGGCTGGTCGGGCAGGCGCCAGGCCGGTTTGTCGAGTTCGTTGCCGAAACGCTCGCCGCGCTGGTTGACCAGGATGGCCCCCTGCTCGAACAGGGCCGTCGAGGGCGCCAGTGCCGTGGTCAGGAACTTCATCATGAAGGGCCGCAGGATGGCCTGGGGCAGGTGGTCCAGCGACCACTGCATGAAGACCGCCAGCCAGCGCCAGGGCGGCAGGCGCCGCACGAAGGTCTCGGTGGCCGGGGCGATGAAACGGATCTCGGGGCCCAGAGCCAGGTCGCCGTTGATGATGCGCGCGCCCAGGGTCTCGCCCAGGCGCTGGCCGTCGCCGGTGGCCGTGAGGTTCACGCCTTCCACCTTGGCCTCCTGCGGGCCCATGAAACGGGCCTTGAACTCGGGGCCGTTGGTGAAGTCCCCCGCGGCCAGCACCACGCCGCCGCGCGCCATGTAGCGCTTCAGGCCGCTGTCGCCCTCGGCGTCGACGCCGGTCACGCGCCCGCTCTCCTGCAGCAGTGCCGTCACGCGCAGGCCGGTGCGGATCTCCACGCCCACGCGGCGCGCGCGCCGGCCCAGGTGGTAGATGAAGGAACGCGAATTGGGCAGCACGTTGTGCATGCGCGGCTCGCGGTGCGGCGGCTCGGGCATGGGGCCCATGAAACGCACACCGGAATCCAGCAGCCACTGGAAGGTGGCGGGCATCTCGTTGCAGAGGATGCGGCGCAGCTCGGGGTTGTCGCGGGCATCGAGTTCACCCGCAAACCCGGGCATGTCGGCCCAGTGGTCCGCGGGGTTGTCGACGATGCCGCGTTTCTTCTGGTGCGGCGTGCCGCTGGACGTCACCGAACCGATGGACCAGGCCGTGGAGCCGCCCAGGGCCGGGTTCTTCTCCAGCAGCAACACGCTGCGCCCGCTCTCGCGCGCCTCGATGGCCGCAGCCAGGCCGGCGCCACCGCCGCCGACGACCACCACGTCGTACGTCTTTTCTTCTCTTTGCATGCCGAAAAATCAGTCCAGCTTGATGTTGGCTGCGTTGATCACGGCCGTCCACTTACTCGTCTCGGCCTCGTTGCGCTTTTGCGCATCGGCCGGTGTGCCGCCCAGGGCCAGGATGCCCAGGCCGTCCCAGCGCTGCACCAGGTCCTTGTCCTTGAGCACGACGTTGAGCTCGGCATTGAGCTTGTTGACGATGGCCGCCGGCGTGCCGCTGGCCACCGAGAGCGTGTACCAGGGCACCGAGGAGTAGCCGGGCACACCGGCCTCGGCCACCGTGGGCACATCAGGCAGGCTGGGGCTGCGGCTGGTGCCGGTCACCGCCAGGGCGCGCACCTTGCCACCCTTGAGTTGCGGATGGGCCGTGCCCAGGCTCTCGAACAGCATGTCGATCTGACCGCCCAGCAGGTCGGCCATGGCCGGCGCGCCACCGCGGTAGGGCACGTGCACGTAGTCCACCTTGCTCATGTAGCGAAACAGCTCGGCCGCCATGTGCATGGCCGAGCCGTTGCCAGCCGAGCCGTAGGTCAGCTTGCCGGGCTGGGTCTTGGCCAGGGCCAGCAGCTCCTGCACGGACTTGGCCGGCAGGTTCTGCTTGACGATGAGAACGCTGGGTGCCTCGGCCAGCAGGATCACCGGCTTCAGTTCCTTCAGCGGGTCGTAACGCAGCTTGGGGTACAGCGCCACCGCGCCGTTGTGCGCGATCGTGGCCAGCACCAGGGTGTAGCCGTCGGCCGGGCCCTTGGCCACCTGCTCGGCGCCCGTGTGGCCGCCGGCGCCCGGCTTGTTCTCCACCACCACGGGCTGGCCCAGGCGCGGGCCCAGCTTCTCGGCCACACCGCGCGCCAGCAGGTCGGCCGGGCCACCGGCCGCATAGGGCACGACGATCTTGACCGGCCGGGAGGGAAATACGTCCTGGGCCTGGGCGCAGACGCTGGCGGCCAGCAGGCCCGTCACCAGCAAGGGATGGATCAGTTGCTTCAGCATGCTTGTCTCCTGGGGTCAGTCGAGTTGAATCCTGGCCGCTTCGATCACGCGGGTCCACTTCTCGGTTTCGCTCTTGAAAAACGCCGTCGCCTCGGCCGGGCTGTTGGGGGTGTAGTTCATGCCCAGCTTGTCGTAGCGCGCCACCACCTCGGGGCTGGCCAGCACACGCTGCACGTCCTGGTTGAGCTTGGCCACCAGCGCGGCCGGCATGCTGGCCGGCGCGGCCAGCGAGAACCAGGACGTGCCGCTGTAGCCGGGCACGCCGGCCTCGGCGATGGTGGGCACCTCCGGCAGGCGCGGATCGCGCTTCGAACCGGTCACGGCCAGCACGCGCAGCTTGCCGCTTTGCACATGCGGCATGCCGGAGGACATGTTGTCGAACATCACGTCGACCTGGCCGGCGATCAGGTCGATCAGCGCCGGACCGCTGCCGCGGTAGGGCACGTGGTTCATGCGCTGGCCGATGGCCAGCTGGAACAGCTCCGTGACCATGTGCACCGAGGAGCCGGCGCCGGCCGTGGCGTAGTTGATCTTGCCGGCATTCGCTTTCGCATCGGCCAGGAAGTCGGCAAAGGTCTTGTACTTGGAGTTCGCCGGCACTACCACGATATTGGGCGACTCGCCAATGATCAGCACGGGCCGCAGCTCTTCGGCCGGCTTGTAGGTCAGCTTGCTGTAGCTGGCGTAGGCCGCGTGGATGCCGATGGTGCCCACCATCAGGGTGTAGCCGTCACCGGGCGCCTTGGCCACGATCTGCGCGCCCAGGTGGCCGCTGGCGCCGGGCTTGTTGTCGACGATCACGTTGTGGCCGTACTGGGTGCTCAGGCGCTCCCCGATGATGCGCGCCAGGATGTCGACCGCACCGCCCGGCGCGAAGGGGGCCACCAGGCGGATCGGCTTGTTCGGGTAGTCCTGCGCCATGGCAGCACCACTGCAGGCCAGGGTGGCGGCCAGCAAGCCACGGCCGAGCTGCTTCAGAAAGCTTCTCTTCATCTTTGTCTCCTCAGTTGTTCCAGGGTGATGACGGGGCGCTGCTCGTAGGGCAGGTTCCACAAAGCGCAGTTGCTCTGGTCGACGATCTGCACCGGTAGCTCGATGGCCTTCGGAACCTGTTCGCCACGCAGGTGGCGCGCCGCGCACTCGGCCGCCAGATAGGCCATCTGCATGGCGTTGAAGTCGGCCGTGGCCAGCATGCGGCCGGCGGCGATGGCTTCGATGGCCTGGGGGATGGCGTTCACGCCCACCACGGCCGCGGTCCGGCCTGCGGTGTCGAGCGCGTCCAGCACACCGATGGCCATGATGTCGTTGGCCACCAGCACCGCGTCGGGTGCGGCGTTCTGCTGCAGCCAGGCCGCCGTGCGGTCGCGTGCGGTTTCGCGCACGTAGTCACCGGCGATCTGGCCGACCAGCACGATGCCGGGGAACTCGATGGCCGCGGCGCGGAAACCGCGCAGGCGCTCCAGGCTGGTGTAGGACTCTTCGGGGCCCGTCACCACGAGCATCCGGCCCTTGCCTTGCAGATGTTTGAACAGGTAACTTGCGATCGCCTGCGCCAGCTGGTAGTCGTCCGAGCTGACATAACTCACCATGGGCGCGGCCGCGATCGGGTTGACGAAGCCGATCATGGGGATACCAGCGGCCACCACTTGGCCGATCGCTACATCCACCTTGCTCGCATGCACAGGCGAAAACACGAAGGCATCGGGGTGCGGGTTCAATGCCAGCGCCTGCTCGATCAGCGCACTCTGCTCCACCGGATCGTCACCCTTCTTGGGCACGAAGTGCAACACCTCGTCGCCGAAGACCGCAGCCGCACGCTCCGCGCCGAGGCGCGCTGCGCCGTAGGCCGGGTTCGTGTAGTTCTTGGTGAAGACCGCGAGACGCATCAGTTCACTTCGTGCTTCAGACCATGCCGCCGTTCGGTTGAATGATCTGGCCGTGCACCCAGGACGCCTTGTCCGACGCCAGGAAGACCACGACCTCGGCCACCTCGTCCGGCTGGCCCACGCGGTTGAAGGGGCTCATGCCAGCCGAGCGGGCAATGGCGGCTTCGTCCTTGCCGGCGCGGAACAGGTCTGTGTCCACCGGGCCCGGGGCCACGCCGTTGACGCGGATCTTGCGGGGCGCCAGCTCCTTGGACATGGATCGCAGCAGGCTTTCCACACCGGCCTTGGTAGCGGTGTAGGCCCCGCCGCCGGGCACGGCGACACGCACCATGGAGGTGGTCAGGCCGATGATGTTGCCGCCGTCCACCACGTTCTTAGCGGCCGCGCTCAGCACGTTGAAGGCGCCGATGAGGTTCACCTCCACGACCTTGCGGAAGTTCTCGGGGTCGTACGTGGCGATGGGGCCGGGCGGCACGTTGATGCCGGCATTGGCCACCACGCAGTGCGGCATGCTGCCGAAGTCCTTGGCCACATCGGTGAATACCTGCGCCACCTGGGCCGGCTCGCGGATGTCGACCTTGTAGCCCCGGGTCGTGGCGCTGCCGATCTTGGCCGGCACATTGGGCGCGCTGCTCACATAGGTGTAGGCCACGTCGTAGCCGCCCTCGGCCAGTTTCTGGACCGTGGCCGCACCGATGCCGCGCGTCCCACCGAAAACGAGTGCGATCTTCTTGCTCATGGGAAATCCTTAAATGATTCGAGTGAAAGCTCAGGCCTTGAAGGGTTTGCCGTAGATCGGCTCCTTGTAGGGGATCGGAGGCAGCTGCCAGGTGCCGGTGGACGGCGGGCGCACCTCGGCATCCACGTGCACATCGATCACACAAGGGCGCTTGTTCTTCAGGGCCTGCTGCACCGTCGCGCCCAGGTCTTGCGGGCGGGTCACGGTGTAGCCATCGGCGCCGCAGGCGCGGGCCCAGGCGGCGAAGTCGGGGTTGTAGCGCGCGCCGGTTTCACCGTGGTAGAAAGCCGTGCCGATCTCGCGGCCGTCGAACAGGCCGTACTGCAAATCGCGAATGGCGCCCCAGGCGAAGTTGTTCCAGATGATCCAGACCACCGGCAGGTTGTATTCCACCGCGGTGCACAGCACATAGGGCGCCATGGTGAAACCGCCGTCGCCGACCACGGCCACGCAGGGACGGTCCGGGGCGGCCAGCGCCGCGCCCATGACGCCGCAGACACCGAAGCCCATGCTGGAGTAACCCCAGCTGTTGAGCATGCTCTGCGGCCGTTTGGCCTGCCAGAACTGCATGAACCAGTTGTGGTGCACGCCCGAATCCAGCGCGAGGATCACGTCGTCAGGCAACACTTTCTGCAGCGTGCCCACGACGAACTCGGGGCGCAGCGGGCTGGTGGAGTCGCCGAAGTGCGGGCGCACGAAGGCTTCCCACTGGGCCTGCCAGCCCTGCACCTGGGCCAGCCAGGGTGCGTAACGCGTGGCCGTGATGTCCTTGCGGGTGGGCAGCGCATTGAGCAGCTGGCGCGTGAAGACCTTCACGTCAGCGATCACACCGAGTGTGGGCGCGTAGTTGCGGCCCAGCTCCTGCGGGTCGATGTCCACGTGCACGAGCTTGGTCTTGGGGAAGTTCCAGGAATAGCCCTCGAACCAGCTCGAGGAACTGCGGTCGTCGAAACGTGTGCCCAGTGTGATCACGAGGTCTGAGCGGCGGCCAGCCTCGTTGGCCGGGTAGGCACCGTTGCGGCCGATGAAGCCCAAGGCCAGCGGGTGGTCGCCACGGATGGCGCCCATGCCGTTGGGCGAGGTGATGACCGGGATGCCCAGCTTCTCGGCCAGCTCGGTGATCTCGGGGCCCGCTTCCGACAGGGTGGCGCCGTGGCCGATGAAGAGTACCGGCTCGCGTGCGGCGGCCAGCAGGTCCAGCGTGGTGGCAACGTCGGCGTCATTCGCGCCCGGACGGTGCGCGCGGTGGATGTGGGATGCCGGCGGCAGCTCGACGTCGGCCTCTTCCTGGTAGACGTTGTAGGGGATGTCCAGGTTCACCGGGCCGGGGCGGCCGGTCACCATGGTGTCCATGGCCTGGCGCAGCGCCAGCGGCAACATGTCCACGCGCGTGGGCTGGAAGGCGCGCTTGACCACCGGGCGCATCACCTGCGCGAAGTCCGCCTGGTTGTGCTTGTAGAGCTCCTGGAAGGGCGCGCGGTTGTGCTGCGAGGTCGGCACGTTGGAGGTGATGCACAGGAAGGCGGACGAATCCGACAGCGCGGTGGCGCAGGACATCACCATATTGGCCGAGCCGGGGCCAGTGGACGTGAGCGTGGCCACCGGTTTGTGCTTGACACGGAAGTAGGCGTCGGCCATGTGGCCGGCGCACTGCTCGTGGCGCGGCGAGATCAGCTTGAGCTCGTCCTTCACGTCGTACAGCGCATCCAGGATGCCCACGTTGCCGTGGCCGCAGATGCCGAAGATGTACGGCACTTTTTCCTGGACCAGGTATTGGGCGATCAGTTCGCCACCTTTCATCTTGGCCATGTTCAGCTCTTTCTAATTCGGGTATCAGGTGTCAGACCGCGGTGAACGTCACGATACGCTCTTCGGTCATTTCATGGACCGCGTAATGCGGGCCTTCGCGGCCGAAGCCGCTGTCCTTGGAACCGCCATAAGGCATCAGATCCACGCGCGAGCTCGAGGTCTCGTTGATGTGCACGCCACCCACCTCCAGCTGCTGGGCCGCGGCCAGCGCATCGCCCAGGCGGTTGGTGAACAAACCGGTGGCCAGACCAAAAGGCGTGGCGTTCACGCGCGCGATGGCCTGCGCCAGGGTCTTGAAGGGCACGATGCAGACCACGGGGCCGAAGATTTCGTTGCAGCCCACCTTCATGGCATCGCTGATGTTGCTCAGCAGGGTGGGCGGCACCACGGCGCCCAGTCTTGGGCCGCCGGCCAGCAGCTTGGCGCCCTGGGCCACCGCCTCGTTGATCCAGGCCTCGATGCGGATGGCGTTGTCTTCGCTGATGACCGGGCCGACGAAGGTCTTGCTGTCCTGCGGGTCGCCGCAGCTCAGCTCCTGCACCATCCTGGCCAGGCGTGTTTCCACCTCGGCCAGCAGCGACTCATGCACCAGCAGCAGCTGCACCGAGGTGCAGACCTGGCCGGCCTTGCGGTAACCGGCATTGACGATCTTGGGCAAGGCCGCGTCCAGTTTGGCGTCGTCACAGACGATGGTGCAGGCGATCGAGCCCAGCTCCATCTGCGTGCGGCGCAGGCCGGCGGCCTGCTGGATCTTGCGGCCCACTTCGGTGCTGCCCGTGAAGGCGAAAAAGCGCACCCGCTCGTCGGCCTGCAAGGCCTGCACCACCTCGGCACTGCCGTGCAGCACGCTGAGAAAACCCTTCGGCATGCCGGCGTCCAGCAGCACCTCGGCCAGCAGGCAGGCCGTGATGGGCGTGAAGGACGAGGGCTTGAGGATGACGGCATTGCCGGCGGCAAAGGCCGGCGCCACCTTGTGCGTCACCGTGTTGAGCGGCGAGTTGAAGGGCGTGATGGCGGCCACCACACCCAGGGGCACGCGCAGGGTGAAACCCAGGCGGCCGGCGGCACCGGGGGCGCCGGCCAGCGGGATCACGTCGCCGGCCAGGCGGCGCGCCTCCTCAGCCGAGAGCCGCAGCGTCTGCAGACAGCGGCGCACTTCGCCCATGGCATCACTCTGGGTGAAACCGGCTTCCAGCTGCATGGCGCGCACGAACTCCTCGCTGCGCGCCTCCAGCAACTGGGCGGCGCGGTCCAGCACCACACCACGCTCATAGGCCACGGGCGCGCCCTGGCGGAAGGCGGCGTGCGCCACCTCCACGGCCTGGCGTACCTGTGCTGCATCGGCGGTGGTGACCGTGGCGCAGGGCTGCAGCTTGTACTTGTCGCGCACGGCGACGCGCGGGCCCGCACCTTCGATCCACTGGCCGTTGACCAGCAGGCCATAAACAGCCGGAGCGGCGGAAGTGGCCGTGTCGATCACGGCAGATACCTTGCGGTCCATCAGCGCATCTCCTCTTCGTCGTCGGCCGGCGTGGTGACCACCAGGAACACCAGGCCATCGGTGCCGTTGTTGGTGAAGCTGTGGCGGATGCCGGGCGGCACGTAGACATAGTCATGCGGGCGCATCAGCTGCTTCTTGTCGTCCAGCGTGAGGATGCCCTCGCCTTCGAGCACGTAATACACCTGCTCCTGCACCTTGTGCACGTGTTCCTGCACATAGGCCATGGGCGCATAACGCGAGATGCGGAAGTCCACACGCGAGCTGCCCGTGGTGGTGGGGCCGGCCAGCTCCTTGGAGAGAGCGCCGCCGAAATGGCCCGGGTATTCCTTCCAAGGCATGTTGGCCATCTTCTCGACCAGGAGACGGAGGTCTTGTTTCTGTTTCATGAGATTTCCTTCCTTGTTTCTTAGAGCCACAAGATCTTCTTGCGGTAGTCGAGATCGGTCAGCAGCGGTTCGGCCGGGCCTTCGTGGAAGACCGCGCCGCGCTCCAGCGCATAGGCACGGTCGGCCAGGGCCAGCACCAGGTCGAGGTTGTGCTCGACGATGACGATGGACACGTGCTGGCGCAGCTTGTCGAACACGGTGAACAGCTCCTGCACCACCGTGGGCGCCAGGCCCTCGAAGGGTTCGTCCAGCAACAGCAGCTTGACGTTGCCCGACAGCGCGCGCGCCACGGCCACCATCTGCTGCTCGCCGCCCGAGAGGTAGTCGGCCGCCACGTTCATGCGTTGTTTGAGGCGCGGGAAGTATTCGAGGATCTGCGCCTCGTCCCAGACCACGCCGGTCTTGCCGTCGGTGGGACGCGCCAGCCGGCCCAGGGCCAGGTTCTCGCTCACGGTCATGCCGGCGAACAGGCCACGGCCTTGTGGCACGTAGCCGATACCCAGGCGCGCAATGTCAGGCGCGCTCATACCGGCAATGTCGCGGCCATTGAAGACCACACGGCCACTGGCCGGCGGCACCAGGCCCACCAGGCTTTTCAGCAACGTGGACTTGCCCGCGCCGTTGCGGCCCAGCAGCGCCACGATCTCGCCCTCGCGCACCTGCAGACTGGCGTCGTTGAGGATGTGGCTCTTGCCGTAGAAAGCGTTGACCTTGTCGAAGTCCAGCACCAGGGGGCGGTCGCCCGTGGCGATGCCGGTGCGGCCCGTGACCGGCGGCGTGCCCGTGCCGGT
>Ga0208633_100279_pt1 | contig 14890 bp, 14 predicted proteins | sample LakWasMet63_LOW9_2_FD_183895 | JGI IMG/M metagenome (GOLD analysis project Ga0208633, IMG submission 183895) | Freshwater sediment methanotrophic microbial communities from Lake Washington under simulated oxygen tension - Sediment Metagenome... | ecosystem: Environmental > Aquatic > Freshwater >...
GGTCTGGCGCAAGCTGGCCATCCCCAGCCTGGTGGGCAACATCGCCGAGCCGCTGATGTGGCTGGTGGCCTTCGGTTACGGCCTGGGGGCGTTGGTGGGCAGTGTGCCGCTGGACGGCAAGCAGGTGCCCTACATCCTCTTCCTGGCCAGTGGCTCGATCTGCATGAGCGCCATGAACGCGGCCACCTTCGAGGCCTTGTACTCGGCCTTCTCGCGCATGCACGTGCAGAAGACCTGGGACAGCATCATGAATGCGCCCGTGGCCCTGCGCGACGTGCTGCTGGCCGAGATGCTGTGGGCCGCCTTCAAGTCCTCCTTCACCGTCACCGCCATCCTGGGCGTGATGGTGGCGCTGGACATCAGCCGCAGCCCCATGCTGCTGCTGGCCTGGCCCATCCTGCTGCTCGCCGGCATCACCTTCAGCTGCCTGGCGCTGATCTTCAATGCCCTGGCCAAGGGCTACGACTTCTTCACCTACTACTTCACGCTGTTCCTCACGCCCATGATGTTCCTCAGCGGCGTGTTTTTCCCGCGCGACAACCTGCCGGTGGTGCTGCAGCATGTTTCGGCCTGGCTGCCGCTGACCCAGGCCGTGGAGCTGGTGCGCCCGCTCTTCATGGGCCGCTGGCCGGCCGATGCGCTGCTGCACCTGATCGTGTTGGCGCTGTATGCGCTGGTGGCCTGGTCCGTCGCCCTGGCGCTGACGAAACGCCGTTTCCGCGGCTAGACCGGGACAAGTCATGGCCTGGCTCATCACCAAATACCTGCTGACCGCCGCGCTGGTGGTGCTGATCTCGGAGTTCGCCAAGCGCAGCGACCGCCTGGGCGGCCTGCTGGCGGCCCTGCCGCTGGTGACCGTGCTCACCCTGGTCTGGCTTTACGTGGAAAAGCAGCCGCCGGACAAGATCGCCAACCACGCCTGGTACACCTTCTGGTACGTGCTGCCCACGCTGCCCATGTTCCTGGCCTTCCCGCTGCTGTTGCCGCGCCTGGGTTTCTGGCCCAGCCTACTGGCCTGCGCCCTCATCACCGTGGCCTGTTTTGGCCTGCTGGCGCTGCTCTTGCGCCACTTCGGCATTGAGCTGCTCTAGCCGGTGATGAAAATTTTCCACAGGGCGTGGAACAAAACGTCCTGAACTGCTAGAGTGGCTTTCATTCACCGAACGCAGAAAGCACACCTTGGCAACACCCAATTACGGATACGAAAAACGCCAGAAAGAGCTGGCCAAGAAGCGCAAGAAGGAAGACAAGCTCAAGGAAAAAGCCCAGCGCAAGCTCGGCGGTCCGGTGGGCGAGGAAGGCGCGCCTGAAGAGGGCGGCGACACACCAGAAGCCGACGCCTCTGCAACCGGGGACACCCCCCAGCCATGAAGCGGCTGTCGGTCATGGCGGGGCTGCTGGTCCTGCTTTGCGGCTGTGCGTCCCCGGACAAGTCATCGGTCGCCGGACAGCCCGGTGAGGTGGTCGCGAACACCACGGCGGACGTGACCGGCAAGGTGGGCAGCATGGCCAAAGACTCCGGCTCCAGCCTGGTGCAGAAAGCCAGCCAGCCGCTGAACGACCTCAACCTGCTGGAGAACCGCATTCCCGCCGTGCTGATGGCCGCCGCGCAAAAGGGCCCGTATGCCGCGCCCGCCGATGCCTCTTGTGCAGCCTTGCGGACCGAGCTGGACGAACTCGACGCCGCCCTGGGGCCCGACATCGATGCCCCCGCAGTGCCCGGGAGCGATCCGAGCTTGGTGGTACAGGCCGTGGGTTACGTGGGCCAGAAGGCCGTGGACTCGGTGTCGACCACCGTGAACACCGTGGTCGATGGCGTACTGCCTTTGCGCAGCTGGGTGCGCAAGCTCAGCGGGGCCGAACGTTATTCAGACGAGGTGGCGGCCGCGGTTTCTGCCGGCCGGATCCGGCGGCCCTTTCTCAAGGGTTGGGCTCGGGCCGCCGCCTGTGCGGTACCAGCCGTCCAGAGCCTGGGGAAGGCGACGCCATGAACCCGAACGAGTCTTCAGAAATCCTCGCCACGCTGCGTGAGATCCGCGACGGCCAGCGCGAGTTGCTGGACCAGATCAAGGCCCAGCGTACCCTGGCCGAAGAGCAGATGCGCCAGTCACGCGAGCGTGTCGAAGAGTCCATGGGGCTGCAGCGCGAGGCGCTGCGACGCCAGCGCACCATCACGGTGGTCGCCTTGCCGGCCCTGCTGGTTTGCATTGCAGCCATTGCCTGGCTGGTCCTGCGCTATTTCTGAGGGTGCCCGGCTTCAGGCCGGATGTGCGATCAATTGCGCGGCCAGCGCCTGCATGGCCGCCAGCGAGCGGTCCCTGGGCTGGATGTCCTGCGCGCTGCCGAACTGCTTGAAATTGCGCACCATCGATTGCCGGTAGACCGGGTCGTAGTGCGTGAGCAGCAGGTCGCGCACCACGTCTTCGATGTGGCCGCTGCGCACCGCCTGTTTCCAGCCTTCCACCACCTGCTTGCTCTTGAGCTCGGTCAGCGCGTCCAGCCGCTCGCAGAAGGCTTCGCCGTCCTTGACAAAGAAGTCGTAGTCTTCCAGCAGCAGGGCCACGCGCTCTTCGTCCGGCAGCAGCAGGTTCAGGCAGGGGCCGGCGCGCATGGCTTCGATCAGCGCGGCCGGCACGGCCACGTTGCCCACCTTCTTGCTTTCGCTCTCCACATAGACCGGGCGCTTCGGGTCGAAGCGGCGCAGTGCGTCCCAGATGCGGGTGTCGAACTCCTTCTGCGTGGGCTGGGCCACGCCCGGAATGGCGCCCAGCACCGAGCTGCGGTGGTTGGCCAGGGCCTCCAGGTCCAGCACCTGGGCACCGGCGGCCTGCAGGGCCTGCAGCAGCCGCGTCTTGCCCGAACCCGTGGTGCCGCAGACCACGCGCCAGTCGAACAGGGGGGCCAGGCGCGGGATGTCCAGCAGCAGCGCGGCGCGAAAGGCCTTGTAGCCGCCTTCGATGATGGTCACGCGAAAACCGATCTCGCTGAGGATCAGGCTCAGCGAGCCGCTGCGCTTGCCGCCGCGCCAGCAGTAGGTCAGGGGTTTCCAGTCCTTGGGTTTGTCGATCACTTCGCGCTCGATGTGCGCCGCGATATTGCGCGCAGCCAGGGCCCCGCCGCGTTTTTTCGCCTCGAAGGCGTTGACCTGCTTGTAGAGCGTGCCGATGTCGTGGCGTTGCTGGTTGTCCAGCGTGGGCCAGTTCACGGCGCCGGGCAGGTGGTCCTCGGCGTACTCGTTTTCGCTGCGCGCATCGATGACGGTGTCGAAGCTGTCGAGCTGGCGCAGGGCGTCTTCGGCGCTGATCGTGAACAGGGGCATCAGAGGATTTTCTTGAGTTCGGGCCAGACGTTGTCCAGCATCAGGGGCTGGGCTTCGCTGGTGGGGTGGATGCGGTCGCTCTGGAACAGGCGCTGGGCGTCGGGGATGTCAGCCACGCCTTTCAGGAAGAAGGGCACCAGCGCGGTTTTTTCGCTGCGCGCGACCTGCTGGAAGAGCCCGGCAAAACGGCGCCCGTAGTCGGCGCCGTAATTGGGCGGCATCTGCATGCCCAGCAAGAGCACGCGCGCGCCGGCTTTCTTGGATTGCTGGGTCATCCATTCCAGGTTGGCGCGCGTGGCGTCCAGCGCCAGGCCGCGCAACGCGTCATTGCCGCCGAGTTCGATGATCACGTGGGTGGGCTGGTGCTGGGCCAGCAGGGCGGCCAGGCGCGAACGCCCGCCGAAAGTGGTTTCGCCGCTGATGCTGGCGTTGACCACGCGCACCGCCTGCTTTTCCGCGGCCAGGCGTTGCTCCAGCAGGGCCACCCAGCCGCTGCCGCGCGGCAGGCCGTATTCGGCGCTCAGCGAGTCACCGAGCACCAGTACCGTTCGGGGCGTGGCCGCCTGGGATAACCCCAGGAAACCGCCCAGCAGGGCGGCCGCGATACAGTAGCGACGCAAGAAAGAAAACTTCATGTCCGAACCCATCATTTCCGTGGAACACGTGCTCAAGTCGGTCACCGACTCAACTGGCACGCTCGATATTTTGCGCGATATCCATTTCAGCGTCCCGCCGCGCCAGACCCTGGCCATCGTCGGCGCCTCGGGTTCGGGCAAGAGCACGCTCCTGTCCATCATGGCCGGGCTGGATACGCCCAGTAGCGGCACGGTGCGCCTGGACGGGCAGGACATGTTCGCCCTCAACGAAGACGAACGCGCCGCCCTGCGTGCGCAGAAGCTCGGTTTCGTGTTCCAGAGCTTCCAGCTGCTGGGCCACCTGACCGCGCTGGAAAACGTGATGCTCCCGCTGGAACTGGCCGGCCGCAAGGACGCGCGCAAGGCCGCCACCGAGATGCTGGACCGCGTGGGCCTGGGGGCCCGCCTGGGGCACTACCCCAAGGTCTTGTCTGGTGGTGAGCAACAGCGTGTGGCCCTGGCACGGGCTTTCGTGGTGCAGCCGGCCGTGTTGCTGGCCGACGAACCCACGGGCAGCCTGGACTACGCCACGGGTGAGACCGTGATGGAGCTGATGTTCGCACTCAACCGCGAGCAGGGCACGACCCTGGTGCTGGTGACGCACGACACGGGGATCGCGCAGAGGTGCGAGCGGCGGATCACGATTGAGGCGGGGAAGGCGAGTGGGTGAGCCTCGCCTCCCGTTCGCAGAATGAAAAAGTCTGGCGTGCCGGGCCTTTTTCTTAAGGGCCCACTTGGTATGAGCCAGCTTCATTCATGGGGGGCAATATTTATTTAATACTTCCCGGGCTTCCAAGAAATTCTTCCTTGCATCGCTGGCGAGTTGGTGTGGAAGTTTGAAAAGTTCTTTGGGTGGCTCTTCCAGGGCATTTGGAGTGGTGGCGTTTGCAAGGACTTTAAGTGCGTCTCGTATCTGACGGGCTGAGTTGCTTGCGCGGAGAAGACTAACTGCGCATTCATGAAGTTCCGCATTCAGGGCTAGCAACTCTTCCTTATTGGGTAAAGGCAGTGTGTCGAGGATCATGGCTAGGTTGTGGGGCCTATTTGCGTGGCTGTTATTACCTAACGAACGTTCTTTCAGGCCACTTTCCACTATTTGAAGCCCCGCAATGACTTGATCCATCAGTGTCAGTAAACCACTAGCAACCAGACGGGCTGCTCTTGAGTCTTCCTGTTTGGCTATAAAAACTTGCCACCAGACAACTCCAATAGCAGCCAAAACAGCTAGAGCGGAAAATATTGCTTGAGCCCAGGCGGCCCACTCAGAACTTGGGAGGCAAAGTTCTGTCCATAAGATGCACCACTCGATAGATTTGTCGATAGCCATCGTTCAGTTCTCTGTGAGGTTTATCTGCAATTAGCCATAGGATTCTAGAAACGTCTTACCTGTTCTCATATTCTCGAAAGAGTGAGACCGCCACATTTTCGCGCTGATGTGCTGCAGCATGCTGGGATAATCCCCCCATGTCCTCCCCCAAAGTCCTGTTCGGCTTCCACGCCGTGGGCGTGCGCCTGAAGACGGCGCCGCAATCCATCATCGAGATCTATTTCGAGCCGACCCGGCGCGACGCGCGCATGCGCCAGTTCCTGGAGAAGGCCAAGGAAGCCAACGTGCGGCTGATCGAGGCCGACGGCCTGCGCCTGGCCAAGCTGGCCGGCAGCCATGGCCACCAGGGGGTGGCGGCACGCGTGGAGCCGCTGGCCCAGGTGCATTCGCTGGACGATCTGCTGGACGCCTTGAGCGAGCCGCCCCTGTTGCTGGTGTTGGACGGCGTGACCGACCCGCATAACCTGGGTGCCTGCCTGCGCGTGGCTGACGGGGCCGGGGCGCACGCGGTGATCGCGCCCAAGGACCATGCGGTGGGCGTCAACGCCACGGTGGCCAAGGTGGCCAGCGGCGCGGCCGAGACCGTGCCCTATTTCATGGTGACGAATCTGGCGCGCACCCTGGGGGAGCTCAAGGAACGCAATATCTGGTGCATCGGCACCAGCGACGACGCGCCCAAGACCATCTACCAGGTGGACCTCAAGGGCCCCACGGCCCTGGTGCTGGGTGCAGAGGGCGAGGGCATGCGGCAGCTGACGCGCAAGACCTGCGACGAGCTGGTGGGCATCCCGATGAAGGGCGCGGTGGAGAGTCTGAACGTCTCGGTGGCCAGCGGGGTGTGTCTGTACGAAGCCTTGCGGCAACGCGGCTGAACGCGGGACATCTCCCCAACAACAAGGGCCCTCATGAGGGCCCTTGTTGTTTGTGGGTGGGGACGGGTCAGGCCGTGACGTCGAGGACCGTGCCGCTGAGCTGGCTCAGGGTGTTGATGCGCTTGCGGGTGCCGCTGTTGCCGCTGTCACTGCGCGGGGGCTGGTTTTCCAGGCCGCGGACCTTGTCGTCGGCGCTGGCCGATTCCTGCCGGGCCACGGCCGCCTGCTGCTCCAGCTGGCTCACGCGGTTGGCGGCCTGCGCGGCCTCGCGCCGGGCCTGCTGCAGCTGGGTCTGGTACTGGCTCAGCTGCGCCCGCGCACCGGGCGTGCTGCCGTTGAGGGACTGCAGGGCCATGACCACGATGGTCTCCTCAGGCCTTTTCGTTGACCAGGCGGCCCGTGGTCTGGCCCTGGGTATTGACCACCGGTTCGCGTTGGCGTGCCTCCCGGGCGGCAGCCTGGGCTTGCTGGGCCTCGCGCTGAGACTGCTGCTCCTGCACGCGCTGCTGCTCGGCGCGGAATTCCTGTGCGCGGTTGGCCGTGTTGGCGCGGGGCGGTGCGGAAACGGTGGTGCTGGAGGAAATGCCTTCGGTTGCCATGATGGACTCCGCGGTGAACTTGCTCAAAGTTTAGTCAGACCTGGGGGGCTGTCAACCTTGGCCCGCCGGGCGGTAGGGATGGGCGCGCGTGAGTGAGCGTCATGAACGCATGGCATCATCCCGGCCAGCCCCACCGCATACCCCGCCATGCCCACTCACCCGACCGACCGCCGCCAGCTCCTGCGCCTGGCGGCCGCCACCGCCACCACGCTCTGGCTGCCGCGCAGCGCCTGGAGCCTGGCCCGCCTGAAGCAGGACCCGTTTGCGCTGGGTGTGGCCAGTGGCGCGCCCACGCACGATGGCCTGGTGTTGTGGACGCGCCTGGCCTTCGAACAGGCGCAAGGCGCCGAGTTCACGCTGCGCTGGGAAGTGGCGCACGACGAGGGGTTCACGCGCATCGCACGCAGCGGCCAGGTGCAGGCCGTGCCGGCGCTGGGGCACGCCGTGCATGCCGAGGTGGCGGGCCTGGAGCCCGACCGCTGGTATTTCTACCGTTTCATGCTCGGCGAGGCCGTGAGCCCGGTGGGGCGCGCGCGCACCTTTCCCCGGCCCGAGGCGCAGCCTGCGCGCCTGCGCCTGGGCTATGCCTCCTGCCAGCGCTGGGAGCACGGTTATTACGCGGCCTGGCGGCACATGCGCGCCGAGCAGTTGGACGCCGTGATGTTCCTGGGCGACTACATCTACGAATACCCGGGCGCCACCAACGCCGTGCGCGCCGTGACCGGTGGCTGGGTGCGCACGCTGGACGAGTACCGAGCCCGTTACGCCTTGCACAAGAGCGACGCCGACCTGCAGGCCATGCACGCGGCCTGCCCCTGGCTGCCGACCTGGGACGACCACGAGGTGCAGAACGACTACGCCGGTCTGCATGAAGGCACTGGCGTGCCGCTGCTGGGCACGGTGGACGACTTCGCCGCTCGCCGCGCAGCCGCCTACCAGGCCTGGTACGAAAACATGCCGGTGCGCGCTGCCATGCTGACGCAGGGGCTGGCCGGCCTGGCACGCGGTGCCGAGCTGCGCATCTACCAGCAAGTGCCTTTCGGCCGTCTGGCCTCGCTGCACCTGCTCGACGGCCGCCAGTACCGCGACCGCCAGCCCTGTCTGAAAGACGGCCAGCCCGGCGGCCGTCTGGTGGACCCGGCCAAATGCCGCGAGTGGGCCGATCCGCAGCGCAGCTACCTGGGCGCCGCGCAGGATCAGTGGCTCGACGGCGCGCTGGCCCGCTCCGGCGGGCGCTGGAACGTGATCGGGCAGCAGACCCTGTTCGGCCCGCGCGACGCCCAGCCTGGCCCGGGCCAGCGCCTGTGGAACGACGGCTGGGACGGTTATGCCGGCAACCGCAAGCGTGTGACCGATGCACTGCAGCGCCACGCCGTGAGCAACCCGGTGCTGCTGGGCGGCGATGTGCACGAGAACTGGGTGGGCCACGTCAAGGCCGATTACGCCGACGCCGGCAGTGCGACGGTGGGCGTGGAGTTCTGCGGCACCAGCATCTCTTCGCGGGCCAGTGCCAGCGCGGTGGAGAAGACACCCGAGCGCCTGGCCGAGAATCCGCATTTCGTGTTTGGCGACGCGCAGTACCGCGGCTACGGCGTGGCCGAGTTCACACCGGGGCGCCTCACGACCACGCTGCGCGCCGTGCAGGACGCCACCAAGGCCGACTCGGACGCCTTCACGCTGGCGCGTTTCGAGGTGGCCGCCGGCCGGCCCCGCATCGAGCGGCAATAATCGCCCGGTCCGGGCCGTTGGCGCCCGGCTGATCTGTTGCCCCGAGTCCCTGATGAAGAAATCCCTGTTCCTGCTGCTGGCCCTGGGGGCCACCACCCTGGTCCGGGCGCAGGAAGCGCCCTCTACCGTCCCCGCCACTCCCGCTGTCGATGCCGCACCGGTGGTCCCGCAAGAAGTGGTGCCCGTCCAGAACTCGGTCGTCGCGCCGGTGGTCGTGCCCGACGCGGCGCCAACGGCGGCTTCCGAGGCGGGGCCTCGCGTGGCGCCGGCCGTTGTACCCGTGCTGGTCCCGGCCGTGGCGGCCCCGGTGCCGTTGGCGCCACCCGAGCCACTGGTGGCGAACGGCCGTTGGGACGGCGACTTCAATGCGGGTTTCTCGCTGTCGGCGGGCAACACCGACAGCCAGAGCCTCAACCTGGGCCTCGACAGCAGCTACCAGCGGCCGGACGACAAGCTGTCGCTGTCGGCCCTGTACCTGGAGAGCCGCACGCGCAGCGTGAGCAACGGCGTGGTGACGACCGGCCTCTCGGCCCTGCAGTGGCGCCTGGGCGGCCGTTACGACCGCGACATCACGGCGCGGGAGTTCGGTTTCGTGGGGCTGGAGTTCAGCCATGACCGCATCCGGCAGCTGGACCTGCGCACCGTGCTCAGCAGCGGCCTGGGCCATCACCTGGTCAAGGCCCGCGACGACCAGTGGGACGTCTACGGCGGTCTGACCTATCGCGAGGATCTGTACGGTGGCAGTGGCGTGCTGATCAACGACGTACAGCAGACCCGGATGGCGACGACCGAAATCCTGCTGGGCCAGGAATCCAGCCACCAGCTGGGCGGTACGCCGGCACGTTTCCGGCAGAAGTTCGTGCTCTACCCGAGCCTGTTCAGCGACAAGGGCACGCGCGCCACGCTGGACGCCGGCCTGCTGCTCGACATCAACAAGACCCTGAGCCTGAGTATGAAGCTGCAGGGCCGCTACGACAGCCTGGCCCAGGCGCCGGCCGAGAAGTACGACCTGCTGTTCATCACCGGCCTGAGCGTCAAGTTCGGCCGCTAGCGAAGGGCGTCAGAAATGCTGCGCCAGCCACAGGCGCAGGCGCATGCCGATGCTGGTGGTGTAGCCCACCGCAGCGTGGCGGATGTTCCCCTGCGGGTCGAGCACGATGAAGGCCGGCACGGCCTGCAGGCCATAGCGCGCTGACAGGCTGCCGTCGGCATCGACCGCAGTCAGCCAGGGCAACTGGCGCTGATCCAGCACGCGGGCCACCTGCGCGGCCTCGCCCGAGCGCATGGCGATGGTGAGCACGGGCCAGTCGGGCTGCAGGCTGCTGATGCTGCCTTCTTCCATGCGGCAGATCGGGCACCACTCGGCCCAGACGTGCAGGGCCACGGCGCGGCCGGGGTAGCGGGCCCGCCACTGCTCCAGCGAGATCTGTGTGCCGGTCGGCGCACCGGCCAGCGGGGCGCTGAAGGCCGGTGCCGGCCCGGTGGGGACGTGGCGGGCCTGCCAGGCGCTCACGCCCACCACGACGGCCACGATGATCAGCAGCGAGATGGCATGCGAGCGCCAGTCCCTGAGCCCCTTCCAGAACCCGGTCTTGAGGCCGGCCCCCAGGCGCTGCCAGACCGTCGTCACGTCAGGACCTCCAGCAGGCGGTCCAGGCCACCGCTGTTGATGGCTACCATGGCCTGCTCACGCACTTTGGGCTTGGCGTGGTAGGCCACCGACAGGCCGGCCTCGCCCATCATGGGCAGGTCGTTGGCGCCGTCGCCCATGGCGATGGCCTGCTGCGTGGTTATGCCCAGTTGCGCGCAGGTCTGCTGCAGCATGCGGCGTTTCTCGGCGCCGTCGCAGATGTCGCCCCAGGGCTGGTCGACCAGGCGGCCGGTGAGCACGCCGTGTTCGATCTCCAACACGTTGGAGCGGGTGTAGTCGATGCCCAGCAGTTGCTGCACGTGGTCGGCGAAGAAGGTGAAGCCACCGCTGACGAGCAGCACCTTCAAACCCGCGAGCTTGCAGGCAGCGATCAGCTCGGCCGCGCCGGGGTTCAGGCGCAGGCGTTCGCGCTTGACGGCCTCCAGGTCGGCCGTGGTCACGCCCTTGAGCAGGGCCACGCGGCGGCGCAGGCTGTCCTTGAAGTCGGTGATCTCGCCGCGCATGGCGGCTTCGGTGATGGCGGCCACCTCGGCCTTGCGACCGACGGCGTCGGCGATTTCGTCCACGCACTCGATGTTGATCAGCGTGGAGTCCATGTCGAAGGCGATCAGCTTGAAATTCTGCAGGCGCAGCGGCGGGGTGAAACCTTGCAGCACGAGGCCGGGCGCATGTTCGGTGGAGGGAGCAGTCATGGGGTGGTTCAGGATTTCAGGTAAAGCGTGTCGGACCAGGTCGCCAGCCACTGGGGTCGGTAGGCCACGAAGATGGCCGTCATCATGCCGGTGACGAAGGCGTCGCCCCAGGCCATGAGCCACAGGGCCACCCAGGCCAGTTCCTCACCGATATTGGGCAGGCTGTGGCCGGCGGCCTGGGCCAGCAGGCTGGCGGCGAAGAGGCAGAGCACGGTGCCGAGGAAGCCGCGGCCCAGCACGTAGACAAAAGGGTGGTGCGGCACAAAACGGCGCAGCAGGCCGCCCAGGCCCAGCGCCAGCGTGGCCGGCACCAGCCCTTGCCACAGCAGCAGGGCCAGGGCCTGTTCACCGGTGGCGGGTGTGATGAGCCAGGTGATGGCACTGACGAGCGTGAGCACCGGGACCGCGAGCGGCCAGCCCAGGCACAGCGTGACCAGGCAGGCGCCCGACCACTGCAGCTGCAGCGGCATGGCGTGCCAGAAAGGCAGGGCCCACAGCAGCGGCAGCAGGGCCAGCGTGGCCAGCAGCGGCGTCTGCAGCCCGGCGCGGGCCAGCAGGCGCCAGGGCCGCAGCCACAGCGCCGGCAAGAGGATGAGCAGCGCGAGCAGGGGTTCGAGCAGCGTGGCCATGTTCGGGCTTCAGGCCGCGGCGTCTGCCGTGCGCGGGGTGCCGAGCGCGCGCAGCACGTCGCGCACCATATGGGCGCGGGCCTTGGGGTCGGGCAGCTCGCGCTCGATGCGCAGCTTCTCGTTGCCGGCCAGCTTGATGTGGCGGTTCTTCTGCACCAGCTCGATCACCTTGGCCGGGTCCACCGGCGCGTCCTTGCGGAAGGTGATGTTGATCAGGTGCGGCGCCGCGTCGACCTTGACCACGCCATAGGGCTGGCTGATCACGCGCAGGCGGTGCACGTCGATCAGGGTCTGGGCCTGGGGCGGCAGCTTGCCGAAGCGGTCGACGATTTCTTCCATGAGCGCGTCGATCTGCTCGGTCTTCTTGGCCGTGGCGAGTTTCTTGTAGAAGGACAGGCGCATGTGCACGTCGCCGCAATAGTCATCGGGCAAGAGCGCCGGGGCGTGCAGGTTGATGTCGGTGGTGACGCTCATGGGCGAGAGCAGGTCCGGCTCCTTGCCTTCGCGCAGGCAGCGCACGGCTTCGCTGAGCATCTCGTTGTAGAGTTGGAAACCCACTTCCAGCATATTGCCGCTCTGGTTCTCACCGAGCACCTCGCCGGCGCCGCGGATTTCCAGGTCGTGCATGGCCAGGTAAAAGCCCGAGCCCAGCTCTTCCATGGCCTGGATGGCGTCCAGGCGCTGGCTGGCCTGCTTGGTCAGGCTTTCCTTGTCGGGCACCATGAGGTAGGCGTAAGCCTGGTGGTGGCTGCGGCCCACACGGCCGCGCAGCTGGTGCAGCTGGGCCAGGCCGAACTTGTCGGCGCGGGAGATCACGATGGTGTTGGCCGAGGGCACGTCGATGCCGGTCTCGATGATGGTGGAGCACAGCAGCAGGTTGGTGCGCTGGGCCACGAAGTCGCGCATCACGGCTTCGAGCTGGCGCTCGGGCATCTGGCCGTGGGCCACATCGATGCGGGCTTCGGGCAGCAGCAGCTCCAGGCTGGCGCGGCGGTTCTCGATGGTCTCGACCTCGTTGTGCAGGAAATAGACTTGGCCGCCGCGCTTGAGCTCGCGCAGCACGGCTTCGCGGATCACGCCCTTGTCTTCGTTGCGCACAAAGGTCTTGATGGCCAGGCGGCGTTGCGGCGCGGTGGCGATCACGGACAGATCGCGCAGGCCTTCCAGGGCCATGCCCAGGGTACGGGGAATCGGGGTGGCAGTCAGCGTGAGGACGTCGACCTCGGCGCGCAGGGCCTTGACGGCTTCCTTGTGGCGCACGCCGAAACGGTGTTCCTCGTCGATGATGAGCAGGCCCAGGTTCTTGAACTTGGTGTCCTGGCTCAGCAGCTTGTGCGTGCCGACCACGATGTCCACGCTGCCGTCGGCGATGCCCTTGAGCGCGGCCGTGATTTCCTTGCCGGAGCGGAAGCGGCTCATCTCGGCGATCTTCACCGGCCATTTGGAGAAGCGGTCCACCAGGGTCTGGTAGTGCTGCTCGGCCAGCAGGGTGGTGGGCGCGAGAAAGGCCACCTGGCGGCCACCGGTGACGGCGACGAAGGCTGCGCGCAGGGCCACCTCGGTCTTGCCGAAACCCACGTCGCCGCAGACCAGACGGTCCATGGGGCGCGGGCTCACCATGTCCTGCACCACGGCGTGGATGGCCGCGCGCTGGTCGGCGGTTTCCTCGAAGCCGAAGTCGTTGGCGAACTGTTCGTAGTCGCGCGGCGAGAAACGGAAGGCATGGCCTTCGCGTGCGGCGCGTCGCGCGTAGATGTTGAGCAATTCGGCGGCGGCGTCGCGGATCTGCTGGGCGGCGCGGCGCTTGGCCTTGTCCCACTGGCCCGAGCCCAGGCGGTGCAGCGGTGCTTCGTCTGCACTCACGCCGGTGTAGCGGCTGATGAGCTGCAACTGGCTGACCGGTACGTAGAGCACGGCGTTGTCGGCGTATTCGAGGTGCAGGAACTCCTGCATCTCGGGGGTGCCGTCGTCCTGCAGCTGGCCGCTCACGCTCATGTTCACCAGGCCGCGGTAACGGCCGATGCCGTGGCTGGCATGCACCACCGGGTCGCCGACCTTGAGTTCGGACAGATCCTTGATCAGCGACTCGACGTCGCTGACCTGTTCCTGCTTCTTGCGCCGGCGTGTGCTGGGGCCGGCGGCAAAGAGCTCGGTCTCGGTGACGAAGTCCAGGCCCTCTTCGGTCCAGGCAAAGCCCACGTTGAGCGCGGCGGTGGCGATGCCCAGTTTCTCGTCGCTGGCCTTGAACTCTTCCAGCGAGTCGAAGGCGGGCGGGATGACGCTGCTGGCGCGCAGGAAATCGAGCAGGCTCTCGCGCCGGCCATCGCTTTCGGCCAGCAGCAGCACGCGGTGCTGGGTGTTGCGCAGGTGATCCTTCAGTTTTGCCAGCGGGTCTTCGGCGCCGCGCACCACGGTGAGCTCGGGCAGCAGGTCGAATTCGGCCACGCCCTCTGCATTGCCTGGGCGTATGGCCAGCTGTGCGTGGCCGTTGGCCAGGCTGAAGAACTGTTCGATGCCCAGGAAGAGCGACTCCGGCGGCAGCGGCGGCCGATCGGGTTCGCCCTGGGCCAGACGATAGCGTTCCTTGGTGTCCTGCCAGAAGCGCTGCAGCGCGGGCTCCAGCTCACCGTGCAGCACCACGGTGGCGGCCTGGTCGGTGCCGGCGCCAAGGTAGTCGAAGACGGTGGCGGTCTGCTCGAAGAACAGCGGCAGGTAGTACTCGATGCCGGCGGTGGCCACGCCGTTGCCGATGTCCTTGTAGATGCGGCTCTTGGTCGGGTCGCCTTCGAGCAGCTCACGCCAGCGGCGGCGGAACAGGGCGCGCGAATCGTCGTCCATGGGGAACTCGCGGCCCGGAAGCAGGCGCACCTCGGGCACGGGGTAGAGGCTGCGCTGGCTGTCCGGGTCGAAGGTGCGGATGGAGTCGACCTCGTTGTCGAACAGGTCGACGCGGAAGGGCACTTGCGAACCCATGGGGAAGAGGTCGATCAGGCCGCCGCGCACCGCGTACTCGCCCGGGCTCACGACCTGGGTCACGTGGTTGTAGCCGGCCAGGGTGAGCTGGCTGCGGAACTGCGCTTCGTCCAGTGTCTGGTTGGCCTTGAAGGAGAAGGTGTGCGCGGCCAGGAAACCCGGTGGCGCCAGGCGGTACAGCGCCGTGGTGGCCGGGATCAGCACGATGTCCGTGGTGTCCTCGGGCGAGCCTTTGCCGTGGTTGTACAGGCGCCAGAGCGTGGCCAGGCGTTCGCTGATCAGGTCCTGGTGCGGCGAGAAGGTGTCGTAGGGCAGGGTTTCCCAGTCGGGAAACATGGCGCAGCGCAGCTCCGGCTTGAAGAAGGCGATCTCGTCGATCAGGCGCTGGGCGTCGGTGGCGTCGCCGCAGACGATGGCCAGCAGCCGGCCGGCGGCCTGCTCGCGTTCGGCCAGGCGGGCCAGCAG
>Ga0208633_100280_pt1 | contig 14881 bp, 9 predicted proteins | sample LakWasMet63_LOW9_2_FD_183895 | JGI IMG/M metagenome (GOLD analysis project Ga0208633, IMG submission 183895) | Freshwater sediment methanotrophic microbial communities from Lake Washington under simulated oxygen tension - Sediment Metagenome... | ecosystem: Environmental > Aquatic > Freshwater >...
CACCTTCAACGACTGCGGCTTCGCCACCTGAACCGGTGCCAAAACCACCGGCAATAACGCTGATAAAGTTGCGATTCATCGCACGGCACATGATGTAACTCAAGATTGCGCCGCTGCTGCCGACCAACGCGCCGGTCACAATCAACAAATCGTTGCTTAACATAAAACCGGTTGCCGCAGCCGCCCAGCCTGAATAGCTGTTGAGCATGGACACCACCACCGGCATATCAGCGCCGCCGATAGCCATGACCATGTGTATGCCGAACACCAAAGCAATTCCCGTCATAATCCATAAAGGTAAAGAACCGCCGCCGTTTTCCGTTTGTTGTAAAAACATCCAACCCAGAACGATGGCAGCAACCAGTAAGCACAGGTTTAACCAATGACGACCCGGCAATAACATCGGTTTGCCGCTGATACGCTCGCTGAGTTTGCAAAAAGCAATCACCGAACCTGAAAAAGTCACAGCCCCGATAAGAATACCGATGTAAATTTCTATTTCATGGATGTTTTTTTCTACACCGACCAGGCTAATAGAGCTGTCCATAAAATTGGCATAACCCACCAACACGGCCGCCATACCCACCAAGCTGTGCATGATGGCGACCAGTTCCGGCATTTGCGTCATTTCGACTTTTAATGCAGCTCTAGCGCCAATAGCGCCGCCGATCAGCAAGGCAACCATTAAAATAGCGTACGAGGTAACCGATGCGCTTAATGCGGTGGCGATGATGGCAATCGCCATGCCCAACATGCCGTAATAATTGCCCTTGCGGGCGGTTTCCTGGTTGCTTAACCCACTCAAGCTAAAAATGAACAGAATGGTGGCGACGATGTAAGACATCGTGACTAAACTATGGGACATCATATTCTCCTTGTTATTTTCTGAACATTTCTAACATACGGCGAGTGACTAAAAAGCCACCGGCAATATTGATAGATGCAATGAGTATCGCCAATCCGGCAAGGATACTGATATTCTGGTCCTGAGCGGAAACCTGTACCAGAGCGCCGATCACAATAATGCCGCTGATGGCGTTGGTTACACTCATAAGCGGGGTATGCAGCGATGCCGAGACATTCCATATCACCTGATAACCGATGAAACACGCCAGCACAAACACGGTAAAGTGCGTCATGAACGAAGCAGGAGCGACCGACCCAATGCCGAACAGAACCAATCCGGCGATAACTAACGGCATAAACTGCTTAATCACGCTTGGCTTTTGCTGTTCCTGTGCCGCTGAATAAGCGGGCGCTTCGGTTTGCGGGGCAGGGGCGGCGGAGAGCTTGGGCGGTGGTGGCGGCCAAGTGATTTTGCCTTCTTTAATGACCGTGGTGCCGCGTATCACCTCGTCGTCCATATTGACGTTGATCGTGCCGTTTTTTTCGGGGCAAAGTTCGGTCAATAAATGCCTGAGGTTGGTCGCATAAAGCTGGCTCGATTGATTAGCCAAACGACTGGGTAAATTGCTGTAACCGATAATAGTCACGTCGTGTTTGACGACAACCTGATCTTTCTCAGTCAATGCGCAATTGCCGCCTTGTTCGGCAGCCAGATCGACAATAATACTGCCCGGCTTCATGGATTTAACCATGCCTTCCGTGATCAGCTTGGGGGCTGGTTTGCCGGGAATCAGCGCGGTGGTGATGATGATGTCCACTTCCATCGCCTGTCTGGCAAACAAGGCCATTTCAGCTTCGATGAACTCCTTGGACATGGTTTTGGCGTATCCGCCGGTGCCGGAACCTTCTTCCTTAAAGTCCAGCATTAAAAACTCGGCATCCATGCTTTCAATTTGTTCTTTAACTTCGGGGCGGGTGTCGAAAGCCCTGACGATAGCGCCCATGCTCTTTGCCGTACCAATAGCGGCAAGACCGGCAACACCGGCACCGATCACCAATACCTTGGCCGGTGGGATTTTACCGGCGGCGGTAATCTGTCCGGTAAAAAACCGGCCGAAATGTTGCGCGGCTTCAATAACGGCGCGATAACCGGCAATATTGGCCATGGAACTGAGCGCATCGAGTTTTTGCGCCCTGGACATGCGCGGCACGCTGTCCATGGCCAGAACCGTAGTATTTTTGGCCGCCAGTTTCTGCATTAATTCTTCATTTTGCGCAGGCCAGATAAAACTGATTAAACGGCCGCCTTCGGACAACATGTCAATTTCGTCCAGCGCCAACTCGGGGTGCTGCTCTGGGGCGCGAACTTTCATAACAATGTCCGCTGATTTCCACAGCGTCTTGGCATTGTCAACGATTTCAACACCCACTTCTTTGTAGGCTTCATCGGAAATATTCGCGGCAAGCCCCGCGCCGCTTTCGACCAGGACGGAAAAACCCAGTTTTATAATTTGTTCTGCGGCCTCAGGCGTAGTGGCCACACGTTTTTCACCTGGGTGGATCTCTTTAGGTATACCAATCTTCATACAGTCTCCAATGCGAGTAGTTTAGAGCATAGTGAGCAAGGGCTTTAACATCGGGTCAAAACCTCAGCGTGGAGAATAGGAGATTAGTCTGTGTTTTTCAATAAAAAACATAACACGGGTGAGTGAATGTTGGTTTTTCAAGGGTAGATGCTTTTTTATCTGTATAGAAGCCGCTACATCAAATTTGGATCACTGACAGCTCTAGGCATACAAAAAAAGGTCTAAGCTTACATAAAAATCAGCTTTAGCTGATATACAGCTGCAATTTTATGGACGACGATGACACCATCGCTTAACTCTTCAATCATACCGGACTTTCCTGTCCGACATCCTGCGGTTGAGTGCATGTCATGGGGGCTCGGAGCATGACCGCAATTGATGATGAGAGGGGCGATGTACTTTGGGTATTCTTAAATTAAAGAACCGATAGGATTATCGTAGGAAAGCCTAAAACCTGTATTGCTAGAACATACTTTCAGCTGTTTTTATAAAATTGATAATTTATAGGTAAAAGCATGACAAGATATTTCAAGTCACAAAATCAATCAAATTCAACCCTGCTTATATTACAGGGTGTAAGGAATGGAGCCGCTAGATTGTGCCTTTCCACTTTAGGTTTGCTCGTGATTGCTTTTGTTATGATTTATCCAAACAGGGCAACAGCCAAAGTGACTATGATTTCTCCGGTTCATACTCACATTGAAGAATACTTTAGTCAGGAATTGGATGCACACCAAGCGTGTAACGCCTTTGCAACATCTCACGGATATGATCCAGCTAGTTTTTGTCATCACGCATATTACCAACCCTTATGGGAAGCTGGATGGCTTTGCACAACTTATGCCCAGTGGTTCACTGGTTGTCCTGCTTTCTATCTTGGCGACTTCTACCACATACCGTGCCCTATTGGCGGCCAGATCCCGAATCGCGATACCGGGATTTGTGGGCTGCCGTCTACCCCTGCCGTCATTCCCCTCAAAAACACCGGAAAGCCCCCACTTTGTTCAAGCGGCGGCAACCCCATCAACATCGGCACCGGCAATAAATACCAGCCCGAAACCGATTACCAGGGCGCCGGCGACTTTCCGCTGGTTTTCGAGCGCACCTACAACAGCGATGCCGCAACCGTTAGCGAACGGCTCGGAACCGGCAGCGGCTGGCGACATAGCTACGAGCGCTCGATTGCCAGCACCGCCAACAGCAGCCTGGCCACTGCCTACCGCGCCGACGGCAGCGCTTACGATTTTACCCTAACTGGCAATAGTTGGTCGCCTACCGCCGATGTCAACCTGAAACTCAATCGCAACGCCTCGCCCGACACCTGGCTGTTAACCACCGAAGACGGCAGCATCGAAACCTACAACGCCACCGGCAAACTGCAATCGATCAAAAGCCGCTCCGGCGCGACCCAAACCCTGACCTACGATGCCAATGGCCTGCTGACCGCCGTCACCCATTCCAACGGACGCAGCCTGACCTTGAGCTACGACAGCAATCTTCGCGTTGCAACCCTGCAAGACCCGGCTGGCGGCCTTTACCGCTACGGCTACAACAATGCCACCGGCAATCTTGAGACCGCGACTTACCCGGATCAAACCACACGCACCTACCTGTATAACGAATCCGCCAACGTCGGCGTCGACATGCCGCATGCCTTGACCGGCATTATCGACGAGAACAACCACCGCTTTGCAACCTTCCAATACGACGCCCAAAAACGGGCCATCTTGACCCAACACGCAGGCGGAGCCGAGCGTGTCAGCGTCGCCTACGGCAGCAATAGCAACGTCGTCACCGATGCGCTGGGCACCGCGCGAACTCACCGCTTTCAAACCCTACAAGGCGTGGTCAAAAGCATCGGCAGCGACCAACCGGCGGGCGCAGGTTGCAGCGCCGCTGCCAGCGCGATCAGCTACGATGCCAACGGCAATATCGCCAGCCGCACCGACTTCAACGGCAACCGAAGCTGCTATGCCTACGACCTGAGCCGTAATCTTGAAACCACCCGGTTGGAAGGCCTTGCCCCCGGTTCAAGCTGCCCAGCCGATCTTGCAAACTATACTCCTGCCGCCAACAGCAGCGAGCGCAAAACCAGCAGCCAATGGCATGCCAGTTACCGCCTGCCGACCCAAATCGACCAAGCCGGACAACGCACCGCCTTTAGCTACGATGCGCAAGGCAACCTGCTGCAAAAGACCGTCAGCGCAGACGCCCAAACAAAAAACTGGACCCTGACCTACAACAGCAACGGCCAACCGTTAACCATCGACGGCCCGCGTAGCGACGTTAACGATGTCACCCGCTTTAGCTACGACGCCAAAGGCGACCTCAACACCGTGACCGATGCATTGGGCCATGTCACCACCATCACCAGTTACAACGCCAACGGCCAACCGTTAGCTCTTAAAGACCCCAACGGCCTAGTCACCACCTTCCAATACGACCTGCGCGGCAAACCGGTTGCCTCAACCGTTGGGACAGAAATCACCCGTTACAGCTACGATGCCGCAGAGCAGCTGATCAACGTCACCTTGCCGGACGCCTCCACCCTTGCCTACAGCTACGATAATGCCCACCGGCTGGTCAGCATTGCCGATACCCTGGGCAACCATATCGATTACACCCTGGATAAAATGGGTAACCATCTCACTAGCCAGGTCACCGATCCCGCCAACAACCTGACCCGTACCCGCGCCCAGATTTTTGACAGCCTCAGCCGACTGGCGAAAACCATAGGCGCCCAAAACCAGACCGCCAACTACGGCTACGACGCCAACGGCAATACCACCAGCATGACCGACCCGCTGGGCAACAAAACAATTCTCGCTTACGACCCGCTCAACCGGTTAATCAAAAGCATCGACCCCACCGGCAAAGCCAGCCAAAGCAGCTACGACAGCCATGACCACCCGCTATCCATCACCGACCCCTTGGCGCACAGCACCGACTACAGCTATGACGGCTTCGGTAACCGGCTGAGCACCGACAGCCCCGATACCGGATCAAGCCAAGCCGACTACGACGATGCCGGAAACCCGCAGAACACAACCGATGCACGGGGACAAACCGTCAACTACAGCTACGACGCCTTAAACCGCGTCAGCCAAATCATCTATGCCGACAAACCGCCCATTACCTTTACCTACGACCAAGGCAGCAACGGAACCGGCCGCCTGACCCAGATGACCGACGAGGCGGGATCCACCCGTTGGACTTACAACCTACAGGGTAAAGTGACTAGCAAAAGCTTCAGCACCGGCACACTGACCCTGGTAACCAAGTACAGCTACAACGCCAGCGGCCAACTCACCGCGCTCACCTACCCATCCGGCAAAGTCGTACAGCTGAGCTACAGCAACGGCCAAATAAGCGCCGTGGACGCCAACCGCTCGCCGCTGCTCAGCAACATCCATTACCAACCCTTCGGCCCCGCCCAAGACTGGACGTTCGGCAACGGCGTAAAAACCAGTCGTAGCTTCGACCTGGATGGCCGCCTCATCGACTACGACCTGGGCGACCGGTCGCGGCAACTGACCTACGATGCCGCAGGCCGCATCACCGGCTACCGGGACTCCGACCTCAACTACGACCAAAGTTTCGGTTACGACCCACTGGGGAGGTTGACAGACTACACCGACCCTACCAGCCAAACCCGCTACAGCTACGATGCCAACGGCAACCGCACCGAACAGTTCAGTGGTGCACAGGTCAAAAACTTTAACATCGAAACCATCAGCAACCGCCTGCTGTCCATCACCGACAACCAGCTCCAGACCCTGAAAAGCTACAGCTACGATGCAGCAGGCCACATCACCGGCGACGGCTATCATCACTTTGCCTATGACGGCCGAGGCCGGATGGTGCAAGCCTCCAGCATCGGCCACGGTATCGAACAATACCGGATCAATGGACTGGGACAGCGGGTTGCGAAAATCCATGGTCGCGCACATGAAAAGTCTAAATATGACGACCATGATGGCCATGATAGTAAACGAACCGAGACCGACCGACATCGCAAGGAGCAAGACAACCATGACAACGAAGTGCAAGCTGGCACCTATTTCGTCTATGACCAAGCCGGGCACTTGCTGGGCGAATACAACCAGCAGGGCAAAGCACTACAGGAAACCGTCTGGCTAGGCGACATGCCCGCAGCCATACTGGCGGGTGGCCAGCATTACTTCGTCTATGCCGACCACCTCAACAGCCCGCGGGCGATTACCGACCACACCGGCAGAGTCGTCTGGCGTTGGGACAGCGATCCTTTTGGTGCTACGGTCGAGAACGAAGACCATGGCGACCGCCAAGCCTTCGCCAGCAAAAAAGCCGATGAAGACCCTGACCGGGATGGGCAAAAATTTGTCTACAACCTGCGCTTTCCTGGGCAGTATTATGACAAGGAAACGGGGCTGTTTTACAATGGGTTTAGGGATTATGATTTGGACGCTGGTAGATATATACAGAGTGATCCGATTGGGTTGGCTGGAGGGATTAATACTTACACCTATGTAGGGGGGAATCCGGTTAATTATACTGATCCCAAAGGATTGTTTGTGCCTGCTTTGCCTTGGATAATACCTGTCGCACAAGCGGTCGTAGACGCTGCGACTGTAGTCCTCGGCGGAGCGATGATTGCTGATTCGTTTAATCCAACCAATCAAGCATGGGTAGACAATCCTGAAGCGGCAATCGAGCACGATGAATATAAATCAAGAGCCGCTCAAACACCGCCGCCTGATCTTGATGAGTGTAAAAAACTGAAATGGTTGTTACAACGAGAAGAAGATGTAGTGAGTTCAATGGAACAATGGGACTCAAAATGGCTTCCTGGTCGACATTCTGCAGCAATACAGCAGAGAAAAAATGCTGTAAATAAACTACAGCAAAAAATCAAAGAAAAATGCGGGAATTGTGAAAAATGAACGAAACAAGCATTATAAAGGAGCTTCAAGAGAAATTTTCTGATCTGATTAATTATGAGGCGGATGACCCACTTGAAAAGATAGACCCAATTACATATTGCACACCCGAAGGTGAGTCTTGCTTACATATCGCAGTAATAAGAGGCGACATGAGGGCAGTTGAGTTGCTTATAAAAGCGGGGTTGGACATAAATAAGTCTGGCGACATGGGAAATACTCCTCTTCATTATGCAAATAAATTTGGTCACAGAAATATTGCCAATCTTCTTATACATTACGGAGCTTCTACCAATTTGAAAAATGACTTTGGAGAGATTCCTTAATACTAATTTGAAAAAAGACTGTGCGACAGTTTGATAACGCGGTAAGGCGCATTCCACCCTACAGGGTAAAGTGACCAGCAAAACCTTCAATACCGGTACGCTAACCCTGATTACCAAATACGGCTACAACACCAACGGCCAACTCACCGCGCTCACCGGTAAATCAATGGGGTCAGTGTCGTTGATTTTTAATTGGCTGGTTTTAACCAATAATCAATTTAATCTGACCCCATTGATTTAAGGATATGAAATTTCCAGATCAAAATGGTTGTAGAGATTTAGGCTATTACAAGACTAAAGGTCCAAAAGCCGGGGTCAGGCCTTACATTTGACATATCTATCATACTACCTTACTATTTTGTCAGTTTAATTTCGTATCGGATATACAGATGGCGAGGCCTTTAAGAATTGAGTTTGCCGGGGCGTTATATCATGTAACTGCGCGAGGTAATGCTCGGGAAGATATCTATCGAGATGATGCTAATCGTCAGCAGTTTTTGATGTTGCTACAGAATACGGTCAATCGCTATGACTGGTATTGCCACGCTTATTGCCTAATGGACAATCACTATCATTTGTTGATTGAAACCAATACGCCAACCTTGTCCAAAGGCATGAAGTTTCTCAATGGCACTTATACGCAATATTTCAATCGTCAACATCAACGTGGAGGCCATGTATTTCAAGGCCGATTCAAAGCCATACTGGTGCAGAAAGATTCCCACTTGCTGGAATTGGCACGCTACATCGCCTTGAATCCGGTGCGTGCTCAAATGGTGCATAATGCAGCAGAGTGGCGGTGGAGCAGCTATCGTGCAACGGCTGGATACGATGACAACGACACCTGTTTAACCACCGAATGGATACTCGCCGGGTTTGCCAAAACAAAAATCGTCGCACAGCAACGCTATCGCGAGTTTGTTCAAGAAGGCAAAGGACAGTCTTCACCTTGGCAACAGTTGAAAAATCAGATTTTTCTGGGTGACGATGGTTTTGTAAACAACATGCAATGCAAGCTTAACCCAGAGCAATCGCTTAAAGATATTCCCAAAAAGCAAAAACAAGCTCCTGTAAAACCATTGAGTTATTATGCTGAGCGATATAAAACCCGCGACGAATGTATGACCCAAGCGTATTGGAGTGGACACTATACACTTGCCCAAGTGGGCGAATATTTTGGCGTGAGTTACGCCACCGTGAGTCGGGCGGTGGAACAGGCTGAAAAGAGGGGGAGCGTCAAATGTAAGGCCTGACCCCTGGCTCACTTGCTGGCGCTATTGAAGGAGCTGAGGCTGGAACTGCAATCTGTGGTCCGTACTGCGGTGTTGCAGGGGCGCTTATTGGTGGTCTGGGGGTTTAGCGGCAAGTGATTATATTTATAATGCAGCTAGTCAGAGTCCAGAAATCAAACCGGATGATTTGAAAAACAAAACAGAGGATGAAATTAAACAACTGGCTAATGATAAAGGATTAGTTCAAGATTCGAAAAACTCATGTAAATATCGTGACCCTGTAACTGGGAAGGAACGTTTACGTATCGATCAAGGGCATATAGATAAAGTAACTGGTCAGCCATACAATAATCCAAGCGCAGCACAACCGCATGCACATGGATATGATGAGGGTGGCGGAAAAATAGTTGATCCGGCTACTAATGACCCGCATTTTCCATTGAATTAAAGGAGAAAGTTGTGATTGAAAGTGATGGCATTTATAAAATTGCCAATGGAGAAATTGTAGTTTGGCAAGATGAGAGTGGTTGCGTATGTATAAAAACTATTAATGCTCATAATGATCCGGTTGAACTTGCTGAACATGAAGCGATTGAGCTTTCTGAGCTTCTTTTTCGTCTTGTAGAGCAAAACCGTTAAGGGGTAATACAGAACAACACTCTACTGGTCATTAAAAATAACTGGGGTCAGTGAAATAACTGAAATAACTGAAATAACTGAAATAACTGGGGTCAGAGGAATAACTGGGGGCAGAGTAAAGTTAATCTAAGTTTACTCTGACCCCAGTTATTCTGAAGGCCAGTCTTCACCTTGGCAACAGTTGAAAAATCAGATTTTTCTGGGTGACGATGGTTTTGTAAACAACATGCAATGCAAGCTTAACCCATAGCAATCGCTTAAAGATATACCCAAAAAGCAAAAACAAGCTCCTGTAAAACCATTGAGTTATTATGCTGAGCGATATAAAACCCGCGACGAATGTATGATCTAAGCGTATTGGAGTGGATACTATACACTTGCCCAAGTGGGCGAATATTTTGGCGTGAGTTACGCTACCGTGAGTCGGGCGGTGAAACAGGCTGAAAAGAGGGGGGGGCAAATGTAAGGCCTGACCCCTGTTAAGGAAGGAAAAAGGGGGCGGGTTACGTTACTGATAAAAGTAACCTGACCCCTTTTCAACAATCAGCACTAAGCGGTCTTGAAACAATGAAAATTATTCTTATAGTGTTTTTATTTTTAATAACAAATAACGCGTATTCTAAATACCCTAATGAATCTTTCCAACATGTAATGAACCGCGTTGTAACGCAAACGGATATCATTTTTATAGGAAAGATTTTAAATAAAAAGGAGATTGAACGAGGGCTTATCGTTGGTAATGGAACAAAATTTATAGGTATTTTAGAAGTCAAAGTCTTAAGAAAATACAGAGGACATGTACGCAAAAATGAAAAACGCTTAGTCTGTACTTGGTTTGATAATACAGAACATATGTTTAATTTCAAAGTCGGCCAAGAGCTAACTTTTTTTGGCGTCGATACTGGTTTAAATATTCAGTTACCAAGTACTTATGGTTATATTAGAAATTCAACCGGTATAAAGAAAGAACTTTCTAATGCCTTGAAATTACGAAGCAAACCTAATAAAGATAGAAACTTGATATTTGAGATTGTTGATTCAGGCGATAATGTAACTAGAAATGCCTGTAATGAGCCAGATGTATGAGGGCATTGACGCTTAGATATGTTTATGACTACTAATAACTGGGGCGTTGGGATAGTGAGAAAATGGGAACGGAGCCCGAAAAATTTGGCCTTAGTTTGAGGTATGGTGATGAACATACAGAGTATCGGGCTCCGCCATTATTTCCCCAATGGAATCAATGAGGTCGGTGTCGTTTATTTTTGACCCCATTGATTCCCACGAACGGTTTAACTCAATGAAGCGCAACCTTTTGTATACTCTTGGTTTTACCAGCCACCTTAATATCGATTTTGGGTTTATGAAAGTTGTTACTTTTAGCCGGGAGCTTGCTGACAGGTTTTATACTGGCTTTGGCCTGTTTGATAGCTTTAGGTGGAAGCTTGCTCTTGTTAATGGGTTTAATGCTGGTCTTGACCCGAGTGACAGTTTTAGGCCGAACCGTGTTAACGCCTCTGATGTTGGTTTTGATTCGATTGATATTCTTGTGCTTAGGCGTATAGCTGACCTGATTAGAGGTTGGTGTTGAATGCGTAGCAGCTCCATTGCCGCAATCAAGTTGGTAGGGCGGGGTGCCTGCTGAGCTTGTAGGCATGGTGTTGATGTTTCTCGCTGGATCGACGTTGGTTAAATTCGCGAAACTGGCATCCATTTTTTGCATCATTAACTGATAGCGTTCTTTGCTGGTCATACCGCCCATCACCACACCGATCAGGTGTTTGCCGTTTTGATGCGCCGCGCCGATCAGGTTAAAACCGGAACCGCAGGTAAATCCTGTTTTCATACCTTCGGCACCGGGATAGCTGGCTGTAAACTTGTTGATGCCGCGCAGCTCTGTCCCTTTGTAATTAAAGCTGTGCGCAGAAAAGTAATGATAATACTCGGGAAAATTGCGCTGTGCTTTCCATGCCAGAACGGCCATATCTCTGGGCGTGGTCACTTGCCAGTTGTTGGGAAGGCCGGTCGCGTTCATGAAATGCGTGTTATACATGCCCAATGAATCCGCTTTTTCCGTCATATTAACGGCAAAGTTTTCTTCCGTGTCGCCCAGATGTTCCGCAAGAACAACAGAGGCATCATTCGCAGAGCGGGTAATAATGGCTAAAATAGCGTCTTCGACGGTTAAATGTTCGCCGCGTCTCAAACCCAGTTTGCTGTTGGGTTGCTGTGACGCGCGAGTTGATGCGGTTAAGGTGTCGTGCAGATGAATTTGACCCGCTTTCAACGCGTCGAATGTCATGTACAGTGTCATCAGTTTTGTGAGCGAGGCGGGATACCATGACTGAGTTGCTTCTACTTCATGTAAAACGTTGCCGTTATCCGCGTCGATAATGATGGCGGCATGGCGACCATAACTGACTTCGGACACTGCAAACAGCCATACGGCATTTAAAATAAGTAGCGTTAGTTTAACTTTAGTCATTTAAAACTGTTCTCAAAAAAATCGATAATCAAAAGCACGAGTGCCGGTTTCATTCGCTTAACCCTGATTGTCCGAGCGCCAAAAAATAGGCGCTTTCGGCGACACCACGGTCACGCTACTTATCATTTAGTGCCGCGCTCTGTGTTTAACAGATCCTGCGCACTGTAAATTTCAAAAAAGCGGCGATTATAAACCGCGTTGTTTGTAATGAGTAATCATATTTTATGGGCTGTAGGATGTGCCAAAGAACCAGACGTATGGCTAATTGTTGTGCTTTGCTTGGTCGGCTCATCCTACGCACTAAAACCTTAAGCAAGTATAAGGCGGTTCTCCCTGGCAAATTCCCCAGAAATTGCCGAAGTCGCCTTCTTCGCTAGGTTTCCAGTTTTCTGAAAACGCTTCAAATACTACGCCCGACCAGCCCTTTTCGGCTAGTTTTTTGAAGGTCGATTTAACGACCAGGGCTTGATTCTTCTTGCCGGCAACGCCGCAACGCTGCTGGGTGAACTTATTGGTTTCAATACCGCCTTCGGGGCCGTTCGGCCAGCCGAATTCGGTCAGGATTATTTCTTTACCGGGATAAGTCCGGCGTAATTGTTCAATTCGAGCAATATGAAAATCAGCCGCTTTGTTTGCCGGAGTGCAGGGAAGAACGTCGGAATGTTTGTTTTCCCACCACGGAAAAACATTGATGCCTATCCAATCGACTTGCGCGCCGAAATTGGTTATGTGACAGGGTGATACGCGGTTGCACCATTCCCACCAGGTATCGATTGTGGTGATCGGCTGGGCTACGCCTGCTTCGCGCAGGGCGCTTATGCAACGGCTGATTTCGCCATCAAAAGCATAGTTGTGACGGGTTCTGACTTCGGAGCCGCAGCTTAGCTTTATGATGGTTTTGGGATAGGCTTTTGCGACCTCAATGCCTGCGGTTATGGAGCGCGAATTGACGGCGATGTCATCATCCAGCCAGATGATCGCAATGACTTTGATATGCCGGACCTCGGCGGCGGCGAAGGTGTACTCCAGGCCATTCATGACGCCATAGGTCATGATGCAGCGGAACGGGGTTTCTTTGATTAATTTGTCCAATAGTTGGTCAATTAACTCTTTGGACGGATGTGCGCCGTAATCGGGGTTGAGCTTGCCCACGTAGGGGCTAAAAGCGGCACACTGCAATGCGCTGGGCTTAGCCGGTTTTGTTGCTTTTTCTCGTGCTGATGCGTTTTGGCAAACAACTAACATCATGGAAATGACGATGAATGATAATAACTGTTTCATAAAACCCTCGGCAGCAATGATTAGGTGGAGCGGAAAGTAGGGCGTGCCGTGCGCGCCAAAGGATTGGAAAATTATTTCGGCAGCGGAAAAGGCGCGCACGGCACGCCCTGGCTATTCTTACCGTTTATTTCTTATAACAAAAAACGGAATAACGCAGCCTATCAACGCACAAACAATCAACACCGCCCAAGCCGTTTGATTCCAATCTACCGGATAAATATCGGCTTTGACCGGCTTGCTGATGCCGGGAATGCTGGGTAAATCGCCATCGCCGCCATCGACTTTTAATTGCGCCTTCATGCCTTTTTCCATGTGTTGCGCTAATTCGCAATGCACAAGATAGGTTTTTTTCTGGCTGGGCACAATCAATGAGGCCTTTAATTCGCCCTGTCCGTGGAGCTCCAGATGAAACATGCCTTGAGGGTATATATAGCCCGGCAAGCCGTGAATCATTAACTGATGACGGATCTGGTCATCATTGATAAAGGTGATGTTGATCCGGGAGCAGGGCTTGACATCCCATTCCTGATTGTCGAAAGCAAACATTTTACCGGGGAATTTCAGCGCATGTTTCTGACCGGCATGGATGGTGATGTTGACGTCACCGGAAATCTTCGGGCAGTCCTTGGGCAGATTGTCGCTGTTGGCATTCATGATCATGCCTTTTTCGTCCATGATCATGCTGCCGTGATGCATCATTGCCATGGTCTCATCCCCAAGTGCCGCGTGGGAATGCAGGCCCAGCATTATCAGGAGTGTCACTAAACATTTCATAGCTTTTGTTTCCGTTTATAAACCAGCGCCACAAGAATGATCAGCCCTATGGCTAATCCGGCTGCCAAGCCAAAAACGACGATGCGAACATAGTCGGGTGCAATTAATCCGGCTTCGCCCAATAATGGCCCAAAGTCACCTTCGCCCCAGACCGCCTGTTTTTTGGCATAGTAATCTTTGTTGAATACCTGGTCGAGCAAGGCATCATGCATTTTCGGCATGCCTTGCTCGTCAAGCAATGGCTTATAGGCGAGGATGGCCATGTTGCCGCCCGGTTCCATACCGTCGGTGGTGGTGCCGGTCGGTACATGATCATGAAACATCCACAGGCCGGGACCGTAGCTGTCCAAGCCGTTGTTTTGGGTGCGCAGACGCAAATCAAGCCGTTGCGCCGGAGCGATGTCGAATACGTCCCGTGTGATCTGCGACCCGGTTGGCTGATCAACGCCGTCATAAGCGGTGATGGTGGCCTTATGACCGTGGATATGCAGCGCTACCAAAGAGCGTTGGGCGTTGGCGACATGCAGCTTTATATCTTCATTGTCGTTGGCGACGATCACTGCATCCCTCAGCGTGTAAGGGAAGGAATGGCCGTTCAGCATGAAGTAGTTTTCAAACGATTCGGTCATGTTGTATTCGCGGCTCATCCGGTGCGCGATAAGCCTTGGATCATTGGCATTTTGTATGATTTTCGCCAGCTTTTTATCGACGGACTGATAATACAAATCGTATTCCTGGCTGTAGGATTTTTGCACCGCAACCGAAGGATGACGCACTTGCCCCGCACCGATAT
>Ga0208633_100284_pt1 | contig 14836 bp, 14 predicted proteins | sample LakWasMet63_LOW9_2_FD_183895 | JGI IMG/M metagenome (GOLD analysis project Ga0208633, IMG submission 183895) | Freshwater sediment methanotrophic microbial communities from Lake Washington under simulated oxygen tension - Sediment Metagenome... | ecosystem: Environmental > Aquatic > Freshwater >...
ACAATATCAGGGCGAAGTCGGGCAATCATGGTCTCAACCGGCTCGTCCAGCAGGAAAGCTTCATCAACCCAATTGCTGTTCTGCACACACTCCAGCCTCAGGCTTTCGTGCACGTACGAGCCCTCACCCGCCACCCGATCGGAGTTCACGCCGACCAGAAACCGTCCGCCACACTCCTTGGCATACTTGAACAGGCGCAGATGCCCCGCGTGCAGGACGTTGAAGTTGCCAGTGACAAGTACCGTTTTGGCCGAGAACATTTTCTGTTGAAACTCTAATTAGTTGCCGTACGTTGCATGCCCTCCCTTGAGGGCGATTTGACCGACCTTATGAAACGACCCTGAGTTCCGGCAGAGGAATCACGAACGTCCCACCCTCGTCGACATAGCGTTGATGACGCTTCATGATCGGTTCCGCAAAATTCCAGGCAAGGATGAGCACATAGTCGGGCCGCCGCGTATAGAGTTCTTCGGATGGAAGGACCGGAAGATGGCACTTCGGCGCAAAGAGGCCGTGCTTGAGTGGATTGTCATCCACCAGGAATTCCAGTTTTTGAGCCAAGTCAAAATGCCACATCAAAGTGGTGACAGTTGTTGAAGCCCCGTAGCCTGCGACCGTCTTGCCTTGTGCCCGCGCCTCATCAACCACCTTCGCGACGGCAGCTTTGCGCGCCTCAATCGCTGCACCGTATGCACGGTAGATCGCGGGCTGATGGAAGCCGCGGCGGTTCTCCTCCGCGATCAGCTCCCTCACCCGTGAGGTGACGGCATGCCGCCCTTCTGGCGCGCGTTGTGCGAACCCACGGATCGATCCACCCTTGGAGCTGATGCGCTGCACATCGAAAAGCTGCATGCCAAGACGTTCGAAGAACTTCGCCAATGGAATGATGGAGTGGTACGAAACGTGCTCGTGGTAGACCGTATCAAAAAGGAAACGGTCAACGATGTCAGGAAGATAGGACACCTCGAAGATGAACACCCCGTCATCGGCGAGCATTGTGTGGATACCTCGCACGATATCCGCCAGATTGTCTGCATGCGCGAAGACGTTGTTGGCCGCAATGATCGCCGCAGGTCCATGCTCCTTGCGCAGGGTTTGCGCCAACTTGGAACCAAAAAACTCCGGCAGCGTAGGCACGCCCCTGGCCGTGGCCTCCTCTGCAATCCGCCGTGCCGGATCGACACCCAGGACCTTCAGACCTTTGGCCTTGAAGAAGCCCAACAAAGATCCGTCGTTGCTGCCGATTTCCAGGGCCAGCGCATCGGGCTTGACGTCAAACTGCGACACCACCTCGTCCGCATAGCGCCGATAGTGCTCAACCAAGCCAAGCGAGCTGGATGTCACGTAGATGTAATCACGGAACAGGATTTCCGGATTCACCACATCGATGTTCTGCACATGCCCGCAGTCGGTGCACAGATAGAGGTCGAGCGGATAGGCATCCTGCTTCTCATTCAAGCGCTCGCTCGGAACATAGGCATCGGCGATAGGCGATGCGGCAATCGGCAGAACAAGTTCAAGATGCTTGCCGTCGCACAAGCGGCAGCGATCACGACGCGTCAGTGAGGATTTCATGAAGTTCTGTCGATTCCGTTAGATTGATTTGAGCTTTCGGGCCAGCGTTTCCGGCCATACCAGCGAAAGTCCGCCATCCACATAGATGTTCTGGCCGCTCACGAACGCCGCAGCCGGGCTGCACAGGAACGCGATCACATTCGCACTGTCTTCAGAGGTCGGCATCCGGCCGAGCGGAACGATCTCTTCATACAGGCCCATCAGTTCCTTGTTATTGAGGTAGAAGCTTTTGGACTCTTCCTTGAGGAAGGTAAAAGGCGTCACCGTATTGGCCCGGATGCCCTTGCGCCCAAGGTTCACCGCGTAAAACCGCGCCATGTGGCCCATGCCCGCCTTGCCGATATGGTAGCTAATGTCCTGCCCCTCGCCGACGCGGTCACCGAACACCGAGCTTACGAAGACGATGCCGCGGTCGCTGTCTGCGGCGAACTTGTCCTGCAGGTGTTCAACCACCCGTTTGGAGGCGGTGAGGCTGACCTCAATCTCTCCGACCCATGAATCCTCCTTGCCGCGGTAGCGCTGGCAGAAGATCAGGTAGCTGGGCGCGCCATTCTGCTGGACAGCGGCGTCCAACGCCGCACGGGTGGCTTCTGCGTTGACGATGTCCGCCTGGAAATAGCGCACGCCTTCAGCACGTTCGGCCTGCGGCGGCTCGCTCCGGCTGACGACGGACACCAGATCTCCACGCCCCGCCAGTTGCCTGGCCAGAACCCGTCCGAGCCCCTTGCTCCCCCCGAAAACGATGGAATGCGTCATTTCGTATGTTTCTCCTGGTTGTGACGGCCGCGCACTTCGACAGCCTGTCGGACATGGGCGATATAGGCGAGCGCGTCGTCGTGCTGGCTTTCGGGCGGCGCAAAGGGGGCGAGTATCGTTTCGTTCGCCACGAAGGGGCCGTTGGTCACTTCGTGCACGACGAGAAACTCATTGTGGATGAGCAGCGTGTGGAACATGCTGTCGGAGAGGCGGTAGTAGAAGTTCCGACCCGTCGTGATGTCGCCCAGCTCGACCACATCAACGATCTCACCGGCGTCGTCAAACACCACCACATCCACCAGCCCCTCGACAATGTGAAAGGATTCGACCTTTCGGGTGTGCTTGTGCGGGTGGATGTAACTGTCGCCTGAAATGGCAATCAGCATTTCGTGCAAGGCGTCATCGTTCGACCGATGGGCGCAAATGCGTGCGCGCTTGCGACGGCTCGACTGGGCCTGCGCCTTCAGAAAAGCGATCTGCTCGACGCCGAGCCGGACGATGGGCCCGTCCGCAACGAACACCTCATCGCTTACTTTTCTGAATGCGGCCATCATCTTGCTCCGGCCAGATAGGCGATCGGACTCAAGGTGAAGATGGAGAGGAACTGCCCTCCCTGGTCCAGATACCCCTTCTTGGCGGCCACGACCTTCTTCTCGCTTTCCGGGCTGAGCGAGAGAAGACAAAGATCGATCTTCTCGTCCATCAGTATGGATGAGGGTCGCACCGGCACACCCGACCCCGGCATCAGCATGCCGAGCTTGTTCGGGTTGTCATCGATGACACAAGAGACCAGTTCCTTCAGATCAAAGAGGTTCAGGAACTTGGCCGCCAGATGCCCCGCACCAAACACCGCCACCTTCTTGCCTTCGTTCTTCAGCCGCAGCAAGTCACCATGGATGCGCGCACGAATCTCGGCGAAATGCCGGCCATAGCTCAAACCCAGATCCAGTTCCTGCGCCGAGGGCAGGCCCGCAGCCTGTCCGGACGAAGGGACAGGACGGACCAAGGCGACCAAGGAATCCTCCAGAGGGTATGTGTAGTTCTTCAGCACCCAGGGATCCAGACGGGCGTTGTGGATCAGCCTGCTCACGGTTTGCTCCGTGAAGTAGGCGATGTGCTCTTCCCATACGAAGCTGTAGTCGCAAGCCGCCAGAAACTTGCTGCTCTCAGGCATTTCAAACACCATGCATCCGCTCGGCTTGACCAGACGCGCAAGCGCGCCCAGAAAATCCTTGGGCGCATGCGCATGCTCAAGGACATGGCGCACCAGCAGCAGATCAGCCTGCCCATGCTTGGCGGCAAGCTGTTCGGCCCGCTCCAGCGTCATGGCGCTTTGTATTGTCTCCAGCCCCGCCAGGGCCTGCGACACGCCCATGTCCTGATCGATGCTGAACCGATAGGTATTTGCAAATCCCTTGCGATTGAAACGCGCGAGCGTGCTGTCGTCCTTGTAACTCAGGCCGACAATGCGCGCACCAACACCCAGCCTGGTTGTCGCGATCAGGTCATCGACCATCTGGTCCAGATGGCCTTCCGGCTCGTTATAGGTGATCCACTCGTAGCGTGAACGAACCATTTCCGCTGGCATCGGATCGACCAGCTGAACCAGCCCGCACGTCGTACATTGGCCCAGTGCCAGTGCATGGTCCTGCTTCTGCGATTCACCCGCGCGAAAGAAGCGGTTGCTTGGGGGCTGCGCTCCGAAATCCAGCACCGAATGGACCGCATCAGCATCACAGCTGATGCAGTGCGCCGGGGCTCTTGCTTTGCTTGCAGACATGGTTCTCAACACCATTAAGTGGATGCCACCGCATCCAGATTGATCAGACAGCGACCCGCCGTCGATCCATCCCTCATGCCGGTGATGGCCTCGTTGACCTGATCCAGCGTGTATCGGTTGGTGATCAGCTCCCGAAGCTTGATGCGCCCTGAACCATAGAGCTTTTGATAGCGGGGAATGTCGGCTTGCGGCACCGCCTCGCCGCCATGCGATCCGCTGAGCCCCTTGCCGAAATGCAGCGGGAGCGAGTAGATGTTGATGGTACTGCCCTGCCGCGGCACCCCGACCAGGGTGACGCGGCCCTGGGGCTTGGTGATCTGGTATCCCATCTCGATGATCGCCGGCTTACCCGTGTTGTCGATGAAGGCATCCACCCCTTCTCGGCCGACAATGTCCAGGATCGCCTGACGTGCGTCAGTCTTGCCGCTGTTGATGAGGTGCGTCGCACCCATCTGCTTGGCCAGCGCCAGCCGCTCGTCGTACAGATCCACCGCCACGATGGGATAGGCCGAGACCAGGGCCGCCGCCTGCACGATGTTCAGGCCGATGCCGCCGGCGCCAAACACCACGACCGACTCGCCTATGCGCACCTTGGCATTGTTCTCGACCACGCCAAAGCCCGTGGTCACGGCACAGCCGAACAAGGCGGCCACTTCGAGATCACTGTCCGCCGGTATCGGCGTCACACGGTTTTCCGAGACGATGGCGTACTCATTGAAGGTGGTCACCCAGCCGGCATTGACCTTGCGATCGCCCCAGTGATAGACCGGCGTGGGCGATTCGATGCCGACGCTTTTGCGCCAGTGCAGAACGACTTTGTCGCCGACCTTGACGTGCCGTACACCGGGGCCGATATCGAGCACGGTGCCCGACGCCTCGTGTCCCAGCAGATGCGGCAGATACTTGTCTTCCCCTTTGGCCCCATCGATCTCGCCCAGTTGCGAGCCGCAGATCCCGCTGTAGTGGACCTTCACCAGCACCTGCCCGACAGCAAGGGCTTCGGGCATCGTGAGTTCGACGATGCGCAGGGGGGCCTTGAGTTCGGTCAGGACCGCCGCCCGCATGGTTTTCGGCATATTGGACATGGCAGCTTTTATTCGAAGTAGATGAAGGAGTGGTCGCCGGTGTAACCGGTCTGCTTGAACCACCAGGCCCATTCCTCGGGCGTATTGAAGGCCTCGCAGGTCACCTGCCAGTACAGAAGATTGGCTTTTTCCTCTTCGGTGCGATAGGACTCGACACAGATGTACTTGTTCTTCTTCCCGACGCGCTCGATCTCCCTGAGCGCCTTGTCGAGGTCGTAGCAATGGAGGTTGTGCAGCGTGTTGATCGAGAAGACGAAGTCGAAGTAGTGATCGGGGAAAGGCAGGGAGGTCGCACTGCCGACCTGCAGACGATCCTTGATCTCTTCCTTGGAATTTTCGATGGCGTAGCTGGAAATATCTATTCCATGCACCTCCACACCCGGACAGAGCTGAGTCAGCTCATAGAGCTGGAATCCCTTGCCGCAACCAACATCAAGAATCTTGTCACCAGGCTTGATGCCGTAGTGCTCAATCATCGCCTTGCCCACCGGCGCCCAGCGACCGGGCATATAACGATAGCCTCCATAGTTGATGCGCCGGTCACCGTCCCAATAGTCGTATCCCCACTGCTTCGCCAGTCTCGCCGCCTTGGCCTTGGGGAAATCCGGATCATTGACGCGCGCCAGATAGTCGCGCTGTGTGCTTTTGTGGATTGCCGAAAGTAAGTCGATGTAAGCCATTTTTTCCCTAAATCAAAGCAGCAAGATGCGTGTCGAAATACCATTGTGCCTTGCCAAGCTGCTCGATCAGCAAGCCATCTGAGGCCAGGCCGGCGTGCTCACGCCTTTTCCTGTCTTCCATCCTGAATTCGTTCAGCAGGATGCAGCACCATTTCAGCCGGTGCACCGGCAAAAGCAACTCGACTCGACGCGCCACCTCTTCGGCCCCGGGCAGTTCCTGCAACAGCTCGCCCATGAACTGCCGCCCCTGCTCCCCGGTCACGGGCAACTCCGGCTGGCACATGAAATCGCAGATCAGCTTGGCGGGGTCGTCCCAACCGGCGTATTCGAAATCAACGAACGACAGGCTCGCCCTATGCTCCAGCGTGTTGTGAAAACCGAAATCCGAGGGAGAAAGAATCCGGTCCCCGGGTTGCAGCAGGGCTTTCTCCGGCCTGGCCGCCAATTGTATTTTGACGTTCGCCCACAACGGGTTAAGCCGGGACAAGACAAATTCGCGCGCCTCGCGCGCCACGCCGGACCCGGGCTCCATTGCGAGCAAACGGGCAATCCGGGATTCGGCCAGCTCCAGATGCGCCTGCCAGCCCAGACAAGCGTCGGATGCCAATGGCAGCGCCGCGGCCTGCGCCGTGGTTCGGAAGCGGTTGACCTGCAAGATGAATCCGGCGGCCTGGCTGATGTGCCAAGGATGGATCACATCGGGCCGCTGGCCAGGCAGGTACGAGTACAAGGCGAGGTTGGAGGCACGGTCCATGCCCAGGGGCACCGGAACACCGGGCACGCCCATCTGCCGCAGGAACGCGAGAAAGCCGTACTCCGTGCCCAGCCTGTCGCGTCGGTCGCCACCGGGCGGCTGGTAGTAGTGCTTGAGGATCCAGCGGCCGTCCGGGCTGCTCAGCAAGGACACCTGGCTGTTGCGGCCTGCCCGGATGGGGTGCAGTTCGTAGGCGCCCGTCACACCATGGCGACGGCAAAACAGCTCCAGCGGCTCAACCGCGGGGGTTGCCATTACAGCGCCAGGAGTGCGGGCAGCTCGCCCCAGGCGGACAAGCGCTTCCAGGACAGGGCTGCGCCGTGGGCTTTGCCCGGATCGAACAGGATCCTCTCGACGCTGGCGGGGAGCATCTCCAGGATCTCCGGCAGGTCGTCCACGTAGTGCGTGCAACCCAATGCAAGGATGCGCGCGACCTTGGCTTCCTTGGTCAGTTCAAAGAAAATCTGGTCTTCCGACCAGCCCAGTCCATGCGTGTCGAAGAAGCCCTGCTGCCGCAGCCAGCCCCGGGCCGCAGCATGCAGATCCCAGGGCTCCCCCAGATACGGGGTACGTGTCTTGTGGCTCACGATGCACATGGGGATCTGCTTCGCCTTGAGCGCCTGCAGGGTGGCCAACATCCCGGGATAAGGCTCCGCCTCCAGGATGCGGCCGCCATAGACCTCCCCCTGCATGCGGGTCCATTCATCTTCAATGCCCTGCTGCCGCAAATGGTCCCGGACGGCATTCTTCTGCGGCGGCGTCGCCTCGGGGATCAAGGCCTTGTCCAGGGCGACGCGGCGAAACAGCTGGTCGTAGCTGATCAGCGTGTTGTCAAAGTCAAACCCCAGGCGCATAAGCTCACTTCAGCCGGTCAAGGATCCGCTGGGCAATCTTCTCCGGCACCAGGCCATACAGTGCACGCGCGTGATCCTGATCGCCGCAGGCCGACAGGAAACGATCCGGGGCACCGATGCAGATGAGCTTGTCCAGGGCAGCGCGCCTAGCATTGCCCCACTCCAGCACAGCGCTCCCCGCACCGCCGGTGAGGCCGTGCTCCTCCAGCACCACCACCAGCTTCTGCTCGGCAAAGAGCGCGCCCAGCAGTTGATCGTCCAGCGGCTTGACCGTATGCAGGCTGATGACCTTGGTCGATACGCCCGCCTGCTGCAGCTGATCGGCGCTTTTCAAGGCTGCATCCAGCATGGTCCCCACGCTGAGGATCGCCACATCGGAGCCCTCGCGCATCACGATGCCGCGCCCGATCTCGAACACGGGGTCGGTCTGGTGGACGAGGGGCTCGCCCTTCTTCCCGAGACGGATGTAGGTGGGGCGCCCCAGACGCAGCGCGTCCTTCACGGCCAGGCGCACCTCCACCGAGTCGGCGGGGCAGACCACATGCATATTGGGCAGGGTGCGGAGGATCGCAATATCCTCCATCGAGTGGTGCGTGGCGCCCAGTCCCGCGTAGGAAAGCCCTGCACCCGTTCCCACCACGATGACGGGCAGATTGGGATAGCAGACATCCAGCCGGATCTGTTCGAGACAGCGCACCGTATTGAACGGTGTGATAGTGTAGGTGATCGGCCGCAGTCCCGAAGCCGCAAGGCCCGATGCAACACCCGTCATATTGGCTTCGGCCACACCGCAGTTGTAGAAGCGGGTCGGGTGTTTTTCCTTGAACCGGTCAAAGAGACGGTTGCCGATATCCCCGGCCATCATGACCAGTTCCGGATATTCGTCCCCCAGTTCGGTCACCGCCTTCGCAAAAGCATTTCTCATGACACGCCGAGCTCCAACTTAGCCATCCGCACTTCGTCCACCGTAGGGATCCGGTAGTGCCAATTGTTGTCGTCCTCCATGAAGGAGACACCCTTGCCCTTCACGGTGTGCGCGACCACCATGGTCGGTTTCTCATTGGCACCAGAAACGCCACGCACCGCCGAGAGAATCTGCTCGTGATCGTGACCATCGATCTCGTGGACCAGCCAGCCAAAGCTCCTGAACTTGTCGACCAGAGGGTCCAAGGCAAGGACTTCCCTGCTGCGGCCCGTGGCTTGCCACTTGTTGAAGTCGACAAAGGCGCAGAGGCTGCCCAGCCGGTTGGCAGCCGCGAACAGGGCAGCTTCCCAGACGGAGCCTTCGTTGCACTCGCCGTCGCTCATCAAAACAAAGCTGCGGTAGTCCTGGCCCTTGATCCGGCCGGCCAACGCCATGCCACACCCGCAGGGCAGGCCATGACCGAGCGACCCCGTCGCGGCCTCGACACCCGGCAACCTGGGCGTGGGGTGCTCTTCCAGCAGGGAGCCCGCCTTGCCATACGTCTTCAGGTCAGCCTCGCTGATGAAGCCCTTGTACGCCAGGGCCGCATACAGCGCGGTGGCCGCATGTCCCTTGCTCAGGATGAAGCGGTCACGGTCTTCCCATTTGGGCTGCTTCGGATCCAGGCGCAGCACGGAGTGGTACAGAGCGGCAACGATATCGATGCACGAGAGCGCAGAGGCCAGGTGCGCCGCCTCGGCGGCATGCGACATTTCCACTGCCTTGGCGCGGAATTGAGCAGCCAGTTGAACTGAGGTGGTCATGGCTCAACCGTCAAGCCTGAAGATTCAGGTGCTTCATCCAGCGCACGGTGTAGCACTGGTCGTTTTCCACCAGTTCACCGGACTTGAATTTCGCGATCACATCATCGATGGCGTCGGAGACCGTCGCGCCTTGCACAAAGCCGGTGGCGAGCAATTTGTCAGAGTTCTGCCGATAGGAGCGCGGATCATTGGACGCCGAAACCACAATTTCAGCGGGCACCTTTGAGGCGACCTTCTTCGCGATGTCGAGAATAGAGATGTTCTCGAAGCCTGCGTTATAGCAACCGGAAGGCAGGTTGGGCTTGGCCAGGAAATGGCGGTACACATTCACCATGTCATTGATGTGTATGTTCGGCCGCGTCTGATCGCCACCAAACACCGTCATCTTGCCATTTTTCAAGGCCTGCATGGTGAGCATGTTGACGCTGACATCCAGGCGCATGCGCGGCGAATAGCCGCACACCGTTGCCGGCCGGATGCAATGGATCTGCATGGCGTCCGTGTAGCTCAGCAGAACACGCTCGGCGACCATCTTGGTCTTGTTGTAGGCGCTGATGGGCACCAGTTCCAGGTCTTCTGTCACCTGGGGGTCGTCCTTCACGCCGTAGACGCTGCCCGAACTCGCAAAAATGAATTGCTTGACACCCGCCCGAATGGCGCGGTCAGCAAGCTGCTGAGTGGCCAGAACATTGACCTCCCACGACAGGGTGGGATTCATCTCGACACCGGGGTCATTGGCGATGTTGGCCAGATGGATGACGGCCTCGACATTCTTTAGCGGGATGCTGTTCACATCACGCGTGTCCTGCTTCAGCACCGTCAGACGGGGGTGCGGCTTCAGGTGATTGCCAAACCACTGCGTATCAACCACCGTGATCTGATGGCCATCTTGCAAGAGTTGCGCTGTGAGCACGGTGCCGACAAAACCGCAACCGCCAGTAATCAGGATATTCATGGAATTTTTCAGGGTTTGTGAATGTAATCAGCCGGCAGGGTCTTCAGGACTTCGAGATTCCTGTCCACCCACGCCAGCGTCTCCTTGAGGCCGTCGTCCAGGCCGACACGATGCGACCAGCCTAACTCCTTGCGGAGCTTGCTGCTCTCGAGCAGATAGGCCTGATCCTTGCCCAGACGATCCTCGGAAACCTCGGCCAAGTCTGCAAACGGCGTTTGCGTCAGATCGGCGATCTTCTCGACCAGTTCCCGGATAGAAACCGTGTCAGGGGTGGAAATATGATAGCTGTCGCCAGCGACGCCATCCAACGCAATCCGGTAAGTCGCATCGGAAACATCATCCATATGGATGAAAGAGCGGATGGAGTGGCCGCCCCCATGCAGTTGCATCTTCTTCCCGAGGCGGGCGTACAGCATGGCGCGCGGTATCACCCGGTACAGCTGCTGCCCTGGTCCGTACACATTGGCGGCGCGCGTGAAGCAGACCGGGAACTGATATGCCTTGAAGAAGCTCATCAGGTGCAGGTCGCAGGCGGCGCGGGAAACCGCGTATGGCGTACTCGGCGCGAAGTGGAAGCTTTCCTTGATCCAGCCGTCCGTGCTCCCATAAGCCTCCGGTGTGCTCACATGGACGTATTTTTTCAAGAATGGCAGTTTGCGCAGCTGGTCATGAAGCTTGACCTGCCCGACGACATTGGTTTGGTACCAGTGCTCTGGTGTCTGCCAACTCTGGGCAACCATGCCCTGGGCCGCAAAATTCACCACATACTCGGGCTGCAGGTCCTTGACCAGTCGGATGAGTTCATCGAGCTGGTGATTGATGTCGATCTGATGGAACGTGAACTTGCCTCGCTTCGCGCCCCATTTATAGGGCAAGAACACGTCGTGAGGCTCTGCCGAACGGCTGGCGCCCAGGACTTCGCAATCATGGTCGAGCAGATACCTGACGAAACACGCGCCAGAGAACGAGTTGCTGCCAATGACGAGGAATCGCTTACTCATGAGACTTTATGCCGGCCTTGGGCCTGGACCATCAACTGGATGAAGGGAAGGGTAACGCAGTGCCTGATCAGCTGCCAGGATTCTCGCAAAGCCACTGCATACACATGTGGCCGACGATCAACTGCAAATCTTCAGCGATCTGCATGTCATCAATTTCAAAGTGAAGAGGACACTGCGCGATCTCCTTGCACTTGCCGCCAGAGTAGCCCAGCACGGCAAAAGTTTTCATCTCCAGCGCATTGCCCATCTCAAGAGCTTTCACGACATTCGGGGAGTTTCCGCTACCGGAGAAAACAATCAGAACATCGCCCGGGTTCGCCTTCACCCTGAGTTGTTCGGAAAAAATCTGGTCGTACCCCAGGTCGTTGGCAAGGCAGGTCAGCACCGCGGGGTTGGCACTCAGTGCCTCGACCCGCATCCCAATCCCTTTTTGCTTACCGACGCCATACAGGAAGTCATTCGCCAGATGGACAGCATTGCCAGCGCTACCCCCATTGCCACAAAAGTAGATGCCGCGGCCCGTTTGCCAGGCCTCCCGCATGGCGGCGCCCAGCACCGGCACCTGGCGCATGCCATCCAGGCTCAGCGCCCGGATCAAATTCTTCGTGTAAGCCTCTATATGCTGCTGCATCGTAAATCTACCAATGAAAACAATCCCGGAGAAAACGCAAACCACAAAAACTTGCAACTCTGCAGCGCGCAAGCCGTAAGATGAAAAAGGAGTCGCCAATCAACCGATGAACCCACTCCATTTTACTGGCGATTAATGCCGAATACCCTCTTTGCTGGCCCAAACGACCTGAAGCGACCCAACAACAAATCAAGCCGCCCCCCGCTGGCCAATCAGCGCCCTGAGCGCGCGACCGCCCGGCGACATCGCCCCGCGCGTCTCATTCAAAGCTGGCGGGACTTAGAACCTCAGGCTGCACACCTACAAATCCTAATTAGCGCTACCGTCAACCCCAACAGCACCCACATTGGAAGAAAGTAAATCGCCGTGCTTACAGAGATGCACCCAATCGAAAAGATCACCAGGGAAAGAATCAGCAAACGCGCCTGATCGCGACAAAACGAAATCTGTGATGTCCGCAATATTCTCACCAGGCCAGCAGTACTGACAAAGCAAAAAAGGCACAGGAGGCTGAATCCTATCACCCCACCGTCGACCAGAACTTCGACCCAGAAATTGTGCATCGCAGTAACACCCCCGACCTGCGCTTGCTCCAGGACCGCCTGCACCCCTCCCGCCCCAACGCCGATACCAGAGCTTTCCAAAAATGCATGCGCGCCGCCCTTCATCAACCGTCTTCGAACGTCGATACTGTCGCCCCCCCCTGTTGCACCGACGCCGTCAGCCGGAGGTGAAATATATCTTTCAGCGTCTGCCGCGAGTAACGAAATCTGAGCCAGCCTAGGACTGCTCGCATAGACAGAATCTTTGACAAGCGGCGCTGCAATCACGACAAGCAAGGCCGCAAAGAAAAGAGCAAGTGCATGGTCATATTTGATCCACAGGAGACACAACCCAATCCCCAGCAGGAACGCCACCGCCGCCCCTCTACTGCCTGTCATGACCACAACCGCAAACACCGCGACCAACCCTAGCGACCCAAGCAAGGACCGGGCTCGCAGCATAAAGTATGGGGACGTCATCACCATAGCTAGTGCAAAGTTGTTTGGGTTACCCCAAAAGGAGGTTGGAGACGACTTCAGGAAAGCGGCAGACTCTGCACTGAGACTCGAAAGAGCCAGCCCCTCTCTTCCAAACATTTCCGCATACTCGGAATATGGAGAGGTTGGTAGCCGAAGGGCGGTGAACGCCTCCAATAACCCGATCACCAGAGCAAGAAATGTGACCGACTTAATCACAGACATTAGTCTTAGATAAGCGCCCTCCGAATTCACGTGTACGGCAATGGCAATCATCAGTCCACCGCCAAAAACCAGATACGCGATGTAGCGCATCCAGTACAAAGCATTCGGCGCCCACAATCCAGATAGAAAATACCACGCGAAGAAAAGAAAGAATATCTTTATCAAGTCGCCACTCACGGGGGAGGATATCAGCGATCGACCATTCCTTGCCAAGGTTCGCCCATGCAGGGAAATGACCAGAAGGAAGGCTATATGGAATAGCCATAACTTTGAATAGCCGACTGCCGAGCCCATAATTGCCGACGCACATAGGAGCGAAACAAGGGCCTCACCTCGAATCACATCTCGCCCCTAAAATATCCCGCCACGATTGCCTGCTGCTTTAAGAAGAGTTCTTCTTGAAAAAATAGAAATCAGCTAACGAGGTGTTGTCGGAGTCCCTCTCATCGAATGGATATTCGTTAGGCAACATCTTTAAAAATTCCCAGTCCGGCGCGTGCTCCGAAATCCAGTCTGTAAACCTTCTATGCTTCACGTGGTATCCGCCATACTTTCCATTCAAACGACGGTCATTTGAAGAGTAAATAATCACATACCGCCTAGCGGAATCAAATAGAGCCCGCATATATTCATCGAATATCGGGTCTTCAACGATGTGGTAGATCACGTCCAGCGACAAGGCGAGATCCGCCTTGTCGCCAGAATGCTCGGCAATAGTCTTGAACTTCTTTGTTGCATCAGTCGAAAAAAGAATGCGACATTTCTCGACTACCACACGCGAAATGTCCAGCCCAAGATAGCGTGGATAACGAGCCAGCTTCAACTGGTTGCCATCGCCGCAACCGAACTCCATCACATCTGCAATGCCGTACTCCTCAACAAAGGCGTTGATGGTATTTGCCTTGAAAAAGGCGAGTCGGTTGTACGAACCCGAGCCAGATGTCCCCCCCGCCGCATATCGATCCTCCCAGTACGTGCGCGAACCCGGGAATCTGGGGCGAGATTGGAGCATTGACCAGACAGTCCTCGCGAATGCCCCCAGAATCGGAGTGTTTGATATCAGGTATTTATAGCGATTCATTTTGCTCATGCTTTGAAAGTCATCTGAGCGGTGCCCAGACAGGAGAGGTCGCACTCGGGCCCTGGCAAGTCCCCAAGGAATTCCCAGGAGAGAAACCAATACCAGCGCAAATGAGGTTACCAGCACCTCTGATGGTCTGCGGGGGCTTAAGCAAGAGACCGCCTTCTTGACCGCCGCCAAGGCAGCCCCCGGCAAGCCCTGCTTTGCGTAGTACGCCGCGATCCTCGTGTAAGCCCTAGCCGGCGATAGATGGATTGCAGGATTGATGTCCTCCGCCCTCAATGCTGCAAGAAAATCGCAATAAATTGCGCTTTTCTCCGTCCGGACCTCACTGCGTTTTTTCACGCTACCCTGCTCGGCATGTTGCCGCGCCAGAACCAGCGCCCTGTCCAGTTTCACGAAATCAAACACTTCCGCCAACCTAAACCACATGTCGTAGTCCTGTGTTGTCGGCTTGGCTTCATCAAAACGTTGGTCGCTAAATGCCCCCTTGGGGATGAGCAGAGTACAGCCGTGGACCGCACTGCTCGTGGCCAACAGATATCGGAAATACCTTCGATCCGCATCCGGAACATCCACCACCTGCGCCTGCGCGGGGTCGCGCGTAAAAACCGCATAGTTCCCATAGACGATGGTGTTCCCTTTCTGCTCCGCCGCCGCTAGGCAACTTAACTGAGCCTCTATCTTGTCGGGAAGGTAGAGGTCATCGTGG
>Ga0208633_100285_pt1 | contig 14806 bp, 13 predicted proteins | sample LakWasMet63_LOW9_2_FD_183895 | JGI IMG/M metagenome (GOLD analysis project Ga0208633, IMG submission 183895) | Freshwater sediment methanotrophic microbial communities from Lake Washington under simulated oxygen tension - Sediment Metagenome... | ecosystem: Environmental > Aquatic > Freshwater >...
AAAAACACTGAAATCGCCTGAGGCCGCGTCGCGGCCCCAGCCTGTGGCGACGCCAGCGCAGGCTAGCGCACCCAGACCCGAGCCCCCTGTGCCTGCGCCGCCCGTGGCAGCCCGCCCTATTGCAGCCTCTGTGCCGTCCCCGGTTCGGCCTGCCGGCGGCACGCCGCCGGGCCAGGTTCTGTCCGTGGTCGATGACGAACACCCCGTGCAGCCGGCCAGGCCGATGACGGCTGTGCAGGCCGCTCAGGTGGTGGCCGTGCCCGTGCGGGTGGCGCCTGAATCACGCGCCGATGCGCCTGGACCCAGTGCCGGCTCGCCACTGGTGCCGACCGAGGAGGGCGGCTATTGGCACCAGGTGGTACGCGGACTCGTCGCCAGCGAGGCCGTGACCGCTCTGGTGCGCGAACTGGCCCTGCAGTCGCAACTGGTGGCGCGCGACAGCGATCAGTGGCTGCTGCGTGTGGAGCGCGAATCGCTCAATTCCACCTCCAGCCGCGAGCGTCTGCAAGCGGCCCTGCAGGCCGCTGGTCACAGTGTGACCCTGGCCGTGGAGATCGGCCGCGTGGGTGACAGCCCGGCCAAGCGCAATGCCGCCATTGCAGAAGAGAAACAGCAGGCCGCAGAGAAACTGATTTACGAAGACCCCTTCGTGCAGACCATGATGCGTGACTTCGGCGCGAAAATCGTGCCGGGCAGCATCAAACCCATCGACATCAACGCTTAAGGAACGACATGTTCAACAAAGGACAACTCGCCGGCCTCATGAAACAGGCCCAGGCCATGCAGGACAACCTCAAGAAGGCCCAGGACGAACTGGCTTTCATCGAAGTCACCGGTGAGTCCGGGGCCGGCCTGGTCAAGGTGCTCATGACCTGCAAGCACGACGTCAAGCGCATCACCATCGATCCCAGCCTGCTGGCCGACGACAAGGACATGCTGGAAGACCTGGTGGCGGCGGCCTTCAACGCTGCCGTGCGCAAGGCCGAGGAGACCAGCCAGGAGAAGATGGGCAAGCTGACTGCCGGCATGCCGGGGTTGCCCGGCGGCATGAAGTTCCCGTTCTGATTCGTGTCCGACGCCCATACCCTTGACGCGCTGATCCAGGCCCTGCGCCGGCTGCCGGGCGTGGGCGTGAAGTCGGCCTCGCGCATGGCCTTTCACCTGCTGCAGCATGATCGCGAGGGCGCACAGCTCCTGTCGCGAGCCTTGCAGGAGGCGGCCACCAACGTGCGCCATTGCGCGCGCTGCCACACCTTCAGCGAAGGCGAGATCTGCGCCACCTGCCAGGACCCGGCGCGCGACGCCAGCAAGCTCTGCGTGGTGGAAACCCCGGCCGACCAGATGGCGCTGGAGCGCACCGGTGCCTACAAGGGCCTGTACTACGTGCTCATGGGCAAGCTCAGCCCGCTGGACGGCATCGGCCCGCGCGATATCGGGCTCAAGCAATTCTTCGAGCGTGCCAGCGATGGCACGGTGCGCGAGGTCATCCTGGCTACCAACTTCACGGCCGAGGGTGAGGCCACGGCGCATGTGATCGCCGAGGCGCTCAAGGTGCGCGGTGTGGCCTTCACGCGGCTGGCGCGCGGCGTGCCCATCGGCAGCGAACTGGAGTACGTGGACCTGGGCACCATCGCCCACGCCCTGGTGGACCGGCGATAATCCGCCGCAGATTTCGAAAGCCTTGTGCCCCATCCTATTCTGACAACAACATCATGACTTTTGCCCGCTTCACCCTGGCCTACTGGTGTGTCCTGATCGTCGCGCTGCTGCCCATCGTCTGTGCCTGGATCGCCAAGTCCGGCATGATGGGCAAGCCCCGGCGTGATGGCGGTTACGACAACGACAACCCGCGCGCCTGGCTGGCCAGGCAGACCGACTGGCGGGCGCGTGCCAACGCGGCGCAGCAGAACACCTTCGAGGCGCTGCCTTTTTTCATCGGGGCGGTCATCATCGCCCACCAGCTCGGCGCCCACCAGGCGCGGCTGGATGTGCTGGCCTTCCTCTTCGTCTTCCTGCGCCTGTTCTACATCATGGTCTATGTCGCGGGCATGGGCACGGCGCGTTCCGTGGTCTGGGCGGCTGGCCTGGCCGTCAACGTGGCCATCCTTTTCCTGGGGTATCGCTGAGCCCAGCGGCGGCGCTGCCCGGTTTTTCTTTTTAGGTGTAAACCCGCTCGGGATGTTTCCCGATGCGGGTTTTTTTGCGTCTTGATAGGCTTGATGTATCAAGATCGTCTGTACCTCGGAAGTCACTAAAAATGTCAAAAAATCTCATCACCCGCCGTGTGTTCACGGCGGGGACGGCACTGGCCGCCGCCACGCTGGCCGCGCCAGCCCTGCGCGCCCAGAACCGGCCGGAAAAGACCAAGGTGGCCATTGCCGTCGGTGGCAAGGCCTCGTTCTATTACCTGCCGCTCACGCTGGCCGAGCAACTGGGCTATTTCAAGGCTGAGGGGCTGGAGGTCGAGATCAGTGACTTCGCCGGCGGCGCACGTGCGCTGCAGGCCGTGGTGGGCGGTTCGGCCGATGTGGTCAGCGGTGCCTACGAGCACACCATCAACCTGCAGAACAAGGGCCAGATGTTCCAGGCCTTCGTGCTGCAGGGGCGTGCGCCGCAGATTGCGCTGGGCATTTCCAACAAGACCTTGCCCGGCTACAAGTCGGTGGCCGACCTCAAGGGCAAGAAGATCGGCGTGACGGCGCCGGGCTCCTCCACCAACATGATGGCCAACCTGGTGCTGTCGCGCGCCGGGATCAAGGCCGGCGACGTCAGCTTCATCGGCGTGGGCACCTCGGCGGGCGCGCTGACCGCGCTGCGTTCGGGCCAGATCGATGCCATCTGCAACATCGACCCGGTCATGACCATGCTGGAGCAGAAGGGCGATGTGCGTATCGTCTTCGACACGCGCACCCTCAAGGGCACCCGCGAAGTCTTTGGCGGCCCCATGCCGGCGGCCTGCCTGTATGCGCCCATGGAGTTCCTGCAGAAGAACCCCAACACGGCACAGGCGCTGACCAACGCCATCGTGCACGGCCTCAAGTGGTTGCAGACCGCCGGCCCGAGCGACATCATCAAGACCGTACCCGAGTCCTACCTGCTGGGGGACCGTGGCCTTTACCTGGCCTCCTTCGACAAGGTGCGCGAGTCGATTGCGCTCGATGGCGTCTTCCCGGAGGAAGGCGGCAAGACGGCGCTGCGCGCGCTGGCCAGCTTCGACGCCACGCTCAAGGCCGACAAGATCGACCTGGCCAAGACCTGGACCAACCAGTTCGCGGCCCGGGCCAAGACCCGTTTCAAGGCCTGAGGTTTTGGCTCCCGTGACCGCTGGTTACGCGCTCGAACTGCTGGGCATCACCTGCACCTTCGCCGCGCCCGGTGGCGGGCCGTCCTACACGGCCGTGGCCGATACCACCCTGCGTGTGGCAGCCGGCGAGTTCGTCTCCGTGGTCGGCCCCACGGGTTGCGGCAAGTCCACCCTGCTCAACGTGGGGGCCGGTCTGCTGGTACCCAGCGCCGGCGAGGTGTGTGTCTTCGGTGAGCCGCTGCGCGGCCTCAACCGGCGCGCCGGCTACATGTTCCAGACCGAGGCCCTGCTGCCCTGGCGCAGCGCGCTGGACAACGTGATGCTCGGCCTGCAGTACCGCGGTGTGCCGGATGCGCAGGCGCGCGCACAGGCCCAGGACTGGCTGGCCCGCGTCGGCCTGGCCGGCTTCGGCGACCGTTACCCGCACCAGCTCTCGGGCGGCATGCGCAAGCGCACGGCGCTGGCCCAGACCCTGGCGCTGGACCCGGACATCATCCTGATGGACGAGCCCTTCAGTGCGCTGGACATCCAGACCCGCCAGCTGATGGAGGACGAGGTGCTGGAGCTCTGGGCGGCCAAGAAGAAGGCCGTGCTGTTCATCACGCACGACCTGGACGAGGCCATCGCCATGAGCGATCGCGTTGTGGTGTTGTCGGCCGGGCCGGCCACACGACCCATGGGCGAGTTCAGCATCGACCTGCCGCGGCCGCGCAATGTGGCCGAGGTGCGGGCGACGCCGCGTTTCATCGAGTTGCACACGCAGATCTGGGGTGTGCTGCGCGAGGAGGTGCTCAAGGGCTACCAGCAACAACTGAAGAAGGTGGCCTGACATGACGCTCTGGCAACGCTTCAAGCCCCGCACCGGCAATCTGCGCCTGTGGCAGGTCGGCGTGCTGCTGGTCTTCCTGGGCCTGTGGCAGCTGGCTTCGCGCGATGTGCAGCTGGCTTTCTTCCTGGGCGAACCCGTCAAGGTGGCCGGGCGCGTCTGGTCCTGGTTCCTGCCCTGGGCGGTGGCTCCCAATGTCCTGTTTCCCGATGGCCTGAGCGGCAATGCCGACATCTACCGCCATCTGGGCACCACGCTGCTGGAAACCTTTCTGGCCTTCGGCATCGGCACGGTGCTGGGCCTGGCCTGCGGCCTGTGGCTGGCGCTCTCGCCCCTGGCCAGCGCCATCCTCGATCCCTACATCAAGGCGGCCAACGCCATGCCGCGTGTGATCCTGGCGCCCATCTTCGCCATGTGGTTCGGCCTGGGGATCTGGAGCAAGGTGGCGCTGGCGGTGACCCTGGTGTTTTTCATCGTCTTCTTCAACGTCTACCAGGGCGTGCGCGAGGTCAGTCCGGTGGTCTTGTCCAACGCCCGCATGCTGGGTGCCAACCAGCGGCAACTACTGCGCACCGTCTATTTGCCCAGCGCCACGGCCTGGGTGTTTTCCAGCCTGCACACCTCGGTGGGCCTGGCTTTCGTGGGGGCGGTGGTGGGCGAGTACCTGGGCTCGGCGCGCGGCGTGGGCTACCTGATCCTGCAGGCCGAGGGGACGTTTGACGTCAACACGGTGTTCGCCGGTATCGTGGTGCTCACCGCGTTTGCGCTGCTGCTCGACGGCCTGGTGGGCCGCATCGAGCGCCGGCTCATGAAATGGCAGCCGCGCCAGGGCGAGACGGAAAAACTCTAGTTCTCAGCGATTGGCCACGCGCGTCGGTGTGCGCACCGCGGCCTTGGTGGCCGACGGCAGGGGGGTGCCGATGTTGGAGCGCACCGGTACCCAGCGGTGGATCACGATCTGCTGGCCCGGCTTGAAGCTGGCCGAGGTGCCAACGTTGTTCCACTCGGCCACCTTGGCCGGGGCCAAGCCGTAGCGGCGCGCGACGGTGGCCACCGAGTCCTTCTTGCCAGCTTTGAGCACGATGCGGCGCAGCACCGTCTCCGGCACCAGTGCCAGTTGGCCGTTGTCGGCGATGCGCACGGTCACGTCGCGCTCCTGGCTGGCCGGGCGCGGCACGAGCAGGGTGGAGCCGGCGCGGATGATCATGTGCGTCGGGATGTTGTTGGCGTAGCGCAGATCGGCTTCGCTCATCTTCAGGCGCTTGGCCGCATCGGCCGTCTTCATGGTCGAAGGCGCGATCCAGACCGTCCAGCTCGAGAGGCGGTCGCCAGCGTAGGCGTCGAGGTTGCGCTGGAAGATGGCGGCGTTGTCCCAGGGCAGCAGGATTTGCGGCGTGCCGGCAGCCAGGATGACGGGGCGGTGCAGCGAGGGATTGAGCGCCTTGAAGTCGGCCAGCGGCACCTCGGCCAGCTTGGCGGCCAGGGCCACGTCGATGTCGCGGGTGATGGTGACGGTGTCGAAATAGGGGTGGTTATCGATCACCGGCAGCTGGAGGCGGAAGGCACCAGGGTTGGCCACGATGTTCTTCATGGCCTGCAGCTTGGGGATGTAGTAACGCGTCTCCATGGGCATGTTCAGGTCCAGGTAACCCGTGCCCTTGCCTTGTTTGCGGTTTTTCGCAATGGCGCGTCCCACGCTGCCTTCGCCCCAGTTGTAGGAGGCCAGGGCCAGGTGCCAGTCGCCGAACATGCCGTGCAGCCGTTCCAGGTAATCGAGGGCGGCGCGCGTGGACGCCAGCACGTCGCGCCGATCGTCGCGAAAGGCGTTCTGCTTCAACTGATAGAGCTTGCCGGTGCTGGGGATGAACTGCCACATGCCGGCGGCGCGTGCGCGCGAGTAGGCCTGCGGGTTGAAGGCGCTCTCGATGAAGGGCAGCAGGGCCAACTCGGTGGGCAGGCCGCGGCGCTCCAGCTCTTCGACGATGTGAAACAGGTACTTGCGCGAGCGCTCGGCCATGTTCTCCAGGTCTTCGGGACGCGCGGCGTACCACTGCTCGCGGCCGGGCACCAGATTGCTTTGCAGGTCGGGCATGGCAAAACCGCGGCGGATGCGCTCCCAGAGGTCGGCGGGCGGGGTCATCGCGGCCACGGTACGCGGCGCGGGTTCATGCGGGGCGATGGGCGTCAGGTCGCCGGCCGGGTATTCGGGCTTGCGGCCGGGCTGGGCGGGTGGGCTGTAGGGCTGGGTGTCGGCGACGCTGGGTGCCTCGGAAGAAGGCGAGGTGGTGGTCTGCTCATTCGGGCCCATGCTGGCGCAGCCGCCCAGGACGAGGAACAGGCCGGCCAGGATGGCATGGCTGAAGAATTTCATTTGAACTGGTTTTTCCACTCGCGCAGGGTCGCGAAAACGCTGACGTCGTCGTCGGCTGCTGCAGCACGGGCCTGCATGGCGCGGGCCACGGCGGGCTGGCGCGAGCGCAGGAAGGGGTTGATGTCGCGCTCGACGGCGATGGTCGAGGGCAGGGTGGGCAGCTGGCGTGCCCGCAGCGCTTCGCATTGCCGGCTGTAGTCCTGCAGCGCTGCGTTGTCGGGCTCCACCGCGCGCGCAAAGCGCAGGTTGCTCAGGGTGTATTCATGCGCACAGCAAACGCGCGTATTGCCGGGCAGGGCTGCGAGCTTGTCCAGCGAGGCCAGCATCTGGGCCGGCGTGCCTTCGAAGAGGCGGCCGCAGCCGCCGGAGAACAGGGTGTCGCCGCAGAACAGCAGGGGCTGGCCGTCGCAGTCAGCGCCAGCCGGCGCCGGGCCGCCCCAAGCCGGCTGAGCCCCCTCGGGGGGCAGGGACGCAGTCCCGTGGGGGCCACAGTACCAGGCGATGTGGCCGGCGATGTGGCCGGCGGTGTGGCCGGGCACGTCGAGCACGGTGAAATGCAGGCCCAGCAGGTCCAGTGTGTCGCCATCGGCGAAGCGCTGCAGTGGCTCGGGCATGGTCTCGCCGGCGGGGCCGTAGACGGTTGCATCGGTGGCCGCGCGCAGGGCGGCCACGCCGCCGACGTGGTCGGCATGGTGGTGGGTGACTAGAATCGCCTTGAGTTGCAGGCCTTGGGCCTGCAGCGCCTGCAACACCGGTTGCTCATCACCGGGGTCGACGACGAGAGCCTGGCGCCCGTCATGCAGCATCCAGATGTAGTTGTCGTCGAAGGCGGGCAGTGGAAGCAGTGTCATGAATGACGGAATTATAGGTTTGCAGGACTGGTTTGAGACCCCCGCCGGGTCTTATCTGTTGGCGTGGGAACAACAGCAGTTCGATCTGCTGGTGGCCGACATCTTCGGCTACCACGCCCTGCAGCTGGGCCTGCCTGCACTGGATGCGCTGGCCGCCAACCGCATGTCGCACCGCTGGCTGGCGACCAGCCATCCCGTTGTGCCCGGGGCCGCGAATACGCGCGCCGCCCTGCTGAGCGACTATGCGGCCCTGCCGTTTCCCGAGGCGAGCCTGGACCTGGTGGCCCTGCCGCATGCGCTGGACAGTCACCCGGATCCGCACGCCACCCTGCGCGAGGTGGCGCGCGTGCTGGTGCCGGGCGGCCGGGTGGTGCTCAGCGGCTTCAACCCGGCCAGCCTGTGGGGCTTGCGCCAGCGGCGCGAGCAGTTGTGCCGGCGCGTCGGCCTGGGCACGCCTCTGCTGCCGCAGCCGCTGGAGTTCATTGGCAACTGGCGACTGCGCGACTGGCTGCGCCTGCTCGACTTCGAGGTCGAGGTCGCACACCATGGCTGCTACCGGCCGCTGGTGCGCAGCGAGAAATGGCTGGGGCGCTATGGCTGGATGGACCGCGTCGGCGCGCGCTGGTGGCCCTTCTTTGGCGCCAGCTACTTCCTGGTAGCCGTCAAGCGCGTGTATGGCGTGCGACTGCTGGAGCCGGCCTGGAGAAAAGCGAACACCAATGCCGCGGCCACCGCGCCCCTGGTACGCCGCAGCGGCGACAATCAGGCCCGCATGAACGAGGGACAAGAAACGTGAACACGGTCGAGATCTATACCGATGGCGCCTGCAAGGGCAACCCCGGCCCGGGCGGCTGGGGCGTGCTGCTGAAATCCGGCAGCGTGGAGAAGGAGCTGTTTGGCGGCGAGCGCGAGACCACCAACAACCGCATGGAGATGCTGGCCGTGATCATGGCGCTGGAGTCGCTCAAGCGTCCCTGCCACGTGGTCTTGCACGCCGACAGCCAGTACGTGCTCAAGGGCATCACCGAGTGGCTGGCCGGCTGGAAGGCCAGGGGCTGGAAAACCGCCGCCAAGCAGCCGGTCAAGAACGTCGACCTGTGGCAACGGCTCGATGCGCTGGTGGCCGGGGCGGGTCATCGTATCGACTGGCGCTGGGTCAAAGGGCATGACGGCGACCCGGGCAACGAGCGGGCCGACACGCTGGCCAACCGGGGTGTCGAGCAGGTCCTGGGTCGTTTGTAAAGCTCGTGCAAAGCCGTACGCGGCTTGCAAGCCATAGGGGCTATTGCGCATGCAGAAACAGGCGCTGACTGTTACAGTCTTCAGCTGTCTCGCTCCATCCCGGGCGGGGAAACAGCCCGAGTTTTCGATTCATCCATGGCTTCCAAATTTCTTTACCCGGTGATCGCCGCTGTCGGCATCGTGGCGGCGTCCGGTGTCGCGTGGTGGTACCAGAACAAGACGCCTGCGGCAGCAAACCGTGAGAGTGCCAGCCCGGCATCAGGTGGCGCGCCGGTCGCAGGCGGACCTGCACGTCCGGTCACCGTGGAGGTGGCCAAGGTCCAGATCATGAAGCTGACGGACGATGCGCAGGCCGTCGGCAGCCTGCGCTCACGCCAGGGCGTGATGCTGCGTCCCGAGGTCAGCGGGCGCATCACCCAACTCAACTTCCGTGACGGTGAGCGCGTGCGCAAGGGTCAGCTGCTGGTGCAGTTCGACGACCAGCTGCAACTGGCGCAGATCAAGCAAAGCCAGGCCGAGCTGTCCATTGCCCAGGCCAACCACAAGCGCAACCAGGAGCTGCTGGCGCAGAACTTCGTCAGCCAGCGTTCGCTGGACGAGAGCGCGGCCAACCTTGAAGTGTCGCAAGCCAAGCTGGCGCTGGCGCAGGCCACCGCCGCTCGCCTGAAGATCCTGGCGCCTTTTGATGGCATCGCCGGCATCCGCAACGTCAATGTGGGGGACTACCTCAAGGACGGCACCGACATCGTGAACCTGGAAGACATCGATACGGTCTATGTCGACTACCGCCTGCCCGAGCGCTACCAGACCCTGCTCAAGTCGGGGCAGAGGGCCACCGTCGAGCTCGATGCACTCCCTGGGCGCAGGTTCGAGGCGCGGGTGCAGGCCGTGGATCCGCTGATCGACGCCAATGGCCGTTCCATCGGCGTGCGTGCCAGCATCACCAACCAGCAACTGCTGTTGCGTCCCGGCATGTTTGCGCGCGTGAGCACCGTGTTCGGTTCGCGTGAAAAAGCCCGCGTGATCCCCGAAGAGGCCATCGTGCCCCAGGGGGGGCGGCAGTTCGTCATCAAGCTGGTGCCGGGACCGGACAACGACGGCCTGGTGTCGCAGCGCGTCGCGGTGACGGTGGGCATCCGCCGCCCGGGCCAGGTGGAGATCCTCGAAGGACTCAAGGAAGGCGATACCGTGGTCACGGCGGGCCAGCAGCGCCTGCAGCGCGACGGCAGCCCGGTCCGGGTGCTGGAGCTGAACCGTCCGGCCAACTGAAGCGCAGCGAGGACCCGTCATGCAACTGCCCGAAATTGCGATCCGCCGGCCGGTGTTTGCCACCGTGCTTTCGCTGCTGGTGCTGCTGATCGGCGCGGTGAGCTTCACCAAGCTGCCGGTGCGCGAGTACCCGAAGATCGACGAGCCGGTGGTCACCGTCACCGTGCGTTATGCCGGCGCTTCGGCCGAGGTGGTGGAGTCGCAGGTGGCCAAGCCGCTGGAGGATTCGATTGCCGGCATTGATGCGGTGGACGTGATCACCTCGATCTCGCGCGCCGAGCAGGCGCAGATCACCGTGCGGTTCCGGCTGGAGAAGGATGCCGACGCCGCTGCCGCCGAGGTGCGTGACCGCACCTCGCGCGTGCGCAACAAGCTGCCGCAGGCCATCGACGAGCCCGTCATTGCCAAGGTCGAGGCCGATGCCTTCCCCGTGATCTGGCTGGCCTTTTCCAGCGACACCCACAGCCAGCTGCAGCTCAACGAGCTGATCAACCGCATCGTCAAGCCGCGGCTGCAGACCGTCACCGGCGCGGCCGATGTGCGCATCTTCGGCGAGCGCAAGTACGCCATGCGCGTCTGGCTCGACCCCGATCGCCTGGCCGCCTACAAGCTGACCACGCAGGACGCCGAGGACGCGATCCGCCGTAGCAACCTGGAAGTGCCGGCCGGGCGCATCGAGAGCCGGCAGCGTGAGTTCTCGGTCACCTCCAACACCGACCTGATCAAGCCGGCCCAGTTCGGCGAGATCGTGATCCGCACCGTCAACGGCTTCCCGGTCAAGCTGCGCGACGTGGCGCGCATCGAGGAGGGGGCTGCCGAGGAACGTACCTCGGTGCGCATCAATGGCCGCCCGGCCATCTCCGCCGGCGTGATCCGCCAGGCCACGGCCAATCCGCTGGAGCTCAGCCGCGGCGTGCGCGAGATGTTGCCCAGGCTTGAGGCCGACCTGCCGCAGGGCATCAGCATCACCATCGCCAACGACAACTCGGTTTTCATCGACCGCTCGATCAAGAACGTGTTCCAGACCATTGTCGAGGCCGTGGTGCTGGTGGCCCTGGTGATCTTCGTCTTCCTGCGCACCTTCCGTGCCTCCATCATTCCCATCGTTACCATCCCGGTCAGCCTGATCGGCACCTTCGCGCTGATGGCGCTGGCGGGCTTCACGGTCAACACCTTGACCCTGCTGGCGCTGGTGCTGGCCATCGGCCTGGTGGTGGACGACGCCATCGTGGTGCTGGAAAACATCTACCGCCACATCGAGGAGGGGTTGGACCCCTTCAGCGCTGCCATCAAGGGTGCCAAGGAGGTGGGTTTTGCCGTGGTGGCGATGACCCTGACCCTGGCGGCTGTTTATGCGCCGCTGGCCTTCACGCCGGGACGCACCGGCCGCCTGTTCGTGGAATTTGCGCTGGCGCTGGCCGGCGCGGTGATCGTTTCGGGTTTCATCGCGCTGACGCTCTCGCCCATGATGTGCTCGCGCCTGCTGCGGCACAACCCCAAGCCTTCGTTCTTCGATCGCTGGATGGAGGCCCGGCTGACGGCGCTGAGCAATGGCTACGAGCGCCTGCTGCGCCGCGTGCTGGGCATGCGCTGGCTGGTGTTGCTGGTCATGGCCGGCGTGGTGCTGGCCATCGCGCTCGTGCTGCCCGGCATGAAACGCGAGCTGGCGCCCATGGAAGACCGCGGCGTGATCCTCAACGTGATCAATGCGCCCGACGGCGCCACCATGGCCTACACCGACAAGTACGCCAGCGCGATCGAGAAGATCGGCAGCCAGTACCCGGAGTTCGACCGGGTCTTCGTCGTGCTCGGCAATCCCACCGTCAGCCAGGCCAACGTGACCCTGCGTGCCGTCGACTGGGACGAACGCAAGCGCACCACGCTGGAGATGGCGCGTGAGATGCAGCCCCGCATCGCCGCGCTGCCGGGGGTGTCGGCCTTTCCCATCACGCCGCCTTCGCTGGGCCAGGGTTTTCGCGAGCGCCCGGTGAACTTCGTCATCCTGACCTCCGAGAGCTACGAAAATCTGAACCAGGTGGTACGCCAGTTCCTTGACGAGATCGCCAAGAACCCGGGCATCCAGGGGGCGGACGTGGACCTGCGCCTGAACAAACCCGAGCTCAAGATCGACGTGAACCGGGAAAAGGCCTCGGACCTGGGTGTCGGCGTGGATGCCGTGGCGCGTGCCATCGAGACCATGCTGGGCGGTCGTCTGGTGACACGTTACAAGAAGGGCGGCGACCAGTACGACGTGATCGTGCAGACCCAGTCCCTGGGGCGCGACACGCCTGACGACATCGAGCGCATCTTCGTGCGCGGCCGCAACGACACCATGATCCCGCTGGCTTCGCTGGTGACGGTGCGTGAATCGGTCTCGCCGCGTGAGCTCAACCACTTCAGCCAGCGCCGCGCGGTCACCATCACGGCCAACCTGGCACCTGACTATTCCCTGGGGCAGGCGCTCGATTTCCTGGACCAAGTCGGTGCCCGCGTGCTCAAACCGGGTTACACCACCGATCTCAACGGCACCTCGCGCGAGTTCAAGAACTCGCAGGGCTCGCTCACCATCGTCTTTGTGCTGGCGCTGCTGTTCATCTTCCTGGTGCTGGCGGCACAGTTCGAGAGTTTTGTCGATCCGCTGGTCATCATGCTGTCGGTGCCGCTGTCCATGATCGGGGCGCTGCTGGCGCTGAAATTGAGCAATGGCTCGCTCAACGTCTACTCGCAGATCGGCCTGATCACGCTGGTGGGCCTGATCACCAAACACGGCATCCTGATCGTCGAATTCGCCAACCAGATGCGCGAGCAGGGCATGGACATGTTCGAGGCCGTGGTGAAGGCCTCCAGCCAGCGCCTGCGCCCCATCCTGATGACCACCGGCGCCATGGTGCTGGGGGCGGTCCCGCTGGCGCTGTCCACGGGTGCGGGCGCCGAGAGCCGCATCCAGATCGGCTGGGTCATCGTGGGCGGCATGACGCTGGGCACGCTGCTGACCATCTTTGTCGTGCCCACCATGTACACGTTGTTGGCGCGCAAGCACGCCCCTGGGGCCGACAAGCGTGCGGTCAGCAAGTCCGCCGAGCCCGAAGCCGAACTGATCGCCAAGTAGGGCCTGTCCACACCCCGGGCCATGCCGCACAATCAGCGGCATGAGCCTGCTCTCCACCGATGACCCCGGCCTGAGTTCCGCCGACGCTGCGCGGCGCTTGGCAGAGGACGGCCCCAATGCCCTGCCGGGCGACGGTGGCCGCAGCTGGCTGCACATCGTGCGCGAGACCGTGCGCGACCCCATGTTCTCCCTGCTGCTCGCAGCAGCCGGTCTCTACCTGCTGCTGGGGGAACTGCAGGAGAGCCTGAGCCTGGCCGTGATGGTGTGTGTGGTGATCGGCCTGACGCTCTACCAGGAGGGCAAGACGGAGCGCGCCATCCAGGCGCTGCGCGACCTCTCCAGCCCGCGTGCGCGCGTCATACGCGACGGCCAGGCGCAGACCCTGGCCGGCCGTGAACTGGTGCGTGGCGATCTATTGCTGCTGGCCGAAGGCGACCGCGTGGCGGCCGATGCCGAACTGCTCTCGGCCGGCGAGCTGCAGGTGGACGAATCCCTGCTCACGGGCGAGTCGGTGCCGGTCAGCAAGAGCGCGGGTGGGGTGTTGGCGCTGCATGCCGGCACGCTGGTGGTACAGGGCCAGGGCCTGGCGCGGGTGAGCGCCACCGGGCCGCGCAGCCAGATGGGACAGATCGGCCGGGCCTTGTTGACCGTGCAGGCCGAGGAGTCGCCGCTGCGGCGCCAGACCCGCACCCTGGTGCACCGGCTGGCCTGGCTGGGCCTGGGTGTGAGTGTGCTGCTGGTCGTGATTCAGGGCCTGATGCGGGGCGACTGGCTGCAGGCCCTGCTGGCCGGCATTGCCCTGGCCATCTCCATGCTGCCCGAGGAGTTCACGGTGGTGCTGACCGTGCTGCCGGCGCTGGGGGCTTGGCGACTCTCGCACCAGCAGGTCCTGACGCGTCGCATCGCCGCCATCGAGACGCTGGGCGCCACCTCCGTGCTGTGCGTCGACAAGACCGGCACGCTGACCCAGAACCGCATGCGCGTGGCCAGCCTGAGCGCGGGCGGCGCCGAACTGACGCTGGACGGGACGCCGCGCAACGACTTGCCCGAGAACTTCCACACGCTGGTGGAATACGCCATCCTGGCCAGCCGCACCGATCCCTACGATCCGATGGAGCAGGCCTTTCATGCGCTGGGTCAGCAGTTCCTGGCGCAGACCGAACACCTGCACGCCCGCTGGGCACTGGTGCACGAATACGCGCTGACACCGGAGCTGCGTGCCATGGCCCACGTCTGGAAGGGCGAAGCGCAGGACTTCCATGTGGTGGCGGCCAAGGGGTCGCCGGAGGCCATCGTTGATCTCTGCCATCTTGATGCATCGCGCCGAGGCGAGGTGGCCGCCGCCGCCGATGCCATGGCCGCGCGTGGCCTGCGCGTGCTGGGCGTGGCGCGGGCCCGGCATTCCGGTCCGCCCTGGCCGGCGGGCGAACATGATTTCGACTTCGAGTTCATCGGGCTGCTGGGCCTGGCGGACCCGCTGCGCGAGGAAATCCCGCAGGCCGTGCGCGAGTGCCGCGAGGCCGGCATCCGCGTGGTGATGATCACCGGCGACTACCCGGTCACGGCGCGTGCCATCGCACGCCAGGCCGGGCTCGATGCGCAGGAGGTGCTCAGCGGTGACGAACTCGAGCGCCTGCCCGATGCCGAACTGCAGCAGCGCCTGCGCACGGCCAGCATCTGCGCGCGCATCACGCCAGCGCAGAAGCTGCGCATCGTGCAGGCCCTGCAGGCCACCGGGGCGGTGGTGGCCATGACGGGCGATGGTGTCAACGATGCGCCGGCGCTCAAGGCGGCGCACGTGGGCGTGGCCATGGGGGCTCGTGGCACGGACGTG
>Ga0208633_100286_pt1 | contig 14772 bp, 15 predicted proteins | sample LakWasMet63_LOW9_2_FD_183895 | JGI IMG/M metagenome (GOLD analysis project Ga0208633, IMG submission 183895) | Freshwater sediment methanotrophic microbial communities from Lake Washington under simulated oxygen tension - Sediment Metagenome... | ecosystem: Environmental > Aquatic > Freshwater >...
CAGCGCCTTGGTGGAGGCCGGCACCGGGCCCATGCCCATGGTGGCCGGGTCCAGGCCGCTGGTGGCGTAGCTGGCAATGCGGCCCAGGGGCTTGAGGCCGAGCGCGGCGGCCTTCTTGGCCGTCATGACCATCACGGCGGCGGCGCCGTCGTTGATGCCCGAGGCGTTGCCCGCCGTCACGCCGCCGGCCTTGTCGAAGGCGGGGCGCAGGCCGGCCAGGGCTTCGGCATTGGTCTTGCGGTTGATGAACTCGTCGGCGTCGAACACCAGCGGGTCGCCCTTCTTCTGCGGCAGCAGCACCGGCACGATCTCGTCCTTGAAGCGGCCGGCGTCCTGCGCGGCGGCGGCCTTCTGCTGGCTGGCCAGGGCCAGCGCGTCCTGCATCTCGCGGGTAATGCCGTATTGCTTGGCCACGTTCTCGGCCGTGATGCCCATGTGGTACTGGTTGTAGACGTCCCACAGGCCGTCGACGATCATGGTGTCGATGAGTTTCCAGTCGCCCATGCGCTGGCCGTCGCGCGAGCCCGGCAGCACATGCGGCGCAGCGCTCATGTTCTCCTGCCCGCCGGCGATGACGATCTCGCTGTCGCCCGTGGCCACGGCCTGCGCGGCCAGCATCACGGCCTTGAGGCCGGAGCCGCACACGGCATTGATGGTGAGCGCGGGGATCTCCTTGGGCAGGCCGCTTTTCATGAGGGCCTGGCGCGCCGGGTTCTGGCCGGCGCCGGCGGCGAGCACCTGGCCCATGATGACTTCACCCACCAGGCCGGCATCGACCTTGCTGCGTGCTAGCAGTTCCTTGATGACGATGGCGCCGAGCTCGGTGGCCGGGGTCTTGGCCAGGCCGCCGCCGAACTTGCCGACCGCGGTGCGTGCCGCGGCAACGATGACGATGTCTTCCATGATGTGTCTCCTAGGGCCTGCTCACACTGATTTCTCAAGTGCGAACAGGGTTAAAACAGCGCCAATCTAGGCGCGCGACGACGCCCAGGCTGACAGCCTGGGCTAGGAGTGCAACAACGAGTGGCGTTGTTTTAACCCCGTTCCCTCCGGGTTGCGGCCAAAAATGCCATGCGGGGTGTTGCGCGGACTTGCCGGGGGCTACCCCGGCGGCGTCCACGCGCCTACCGCATGGCATTTTTGATCCGCAACGCATCTTGAGAAATCAGTGTGAGCAGGCCCTATGCTTTCTGCTTCACGTAGCGGCCGGGCGCCGCCTCGATGACCTTGTACTTGCTGCCTTTGCCGTATTTCTTGGGTGCAGCCATCTGCTTGCCGGCGTGCGTCTTGAGCCAGGCGGCCCAATCGGGCCACCAGCTGCCGGCGTGTTCGTCGGCGCCTTCGAACCAGGCGTCGAAGCTTTTGGGCAGCTTGCCGTCGGGGCGTATCCAGTGGCTGCGCTTCTTCTTCTCGGGCGGGTTGATCACACCGGCGATGTGGCCCGAAGCGCCCATGACAAAACGCTTCTTGCCCGGCAGCACCTGGGTGCTGGCGTAGGCGCCGAGGATGGGCACGATGTGGTCTTCGCGCGAGCCGTAGATGTAGACGGGCACATCCACCTGGCGCAGGTCCACCTTCTCGCCGCAGACGGTGAGCTTGCCGGGCTTGACCAGGTTGTTTTCCAGATAGGTGTTGCGCAGGTACCAGGCGTAGAAGGGGCCGGGCAAGTTGGTGCTGTCACTGTTCCAGTAGAGCAGGTCGAAGGGTGGCGGCGTTTCGCCCTTGAGGTAGTTGCCCACCACGTAGTTCCAGACCAGGTCGTTGGGGCGCAGGAAGCTGAAGGTGGAGCCCAGGTCGCGCCCGGCCATCAGGCCGCCCTGCCCCATCTGCTGCTCGCGCAGGCGCACCGAGTTCTCGTCGATGAAGACGTCCAGGATGCCGGTGTCGCTGAAGTCGAGGAAGGTGGTCAGCAGGGTGAGGCTGTGCACGGGTTGCTCGCCACGTGCCGCCAGCACGGCCAGGGCCGTGCCCAGGATGGTGCCGCCCACGCAGAAACCCAGGGCGTTGATCTGCTCGGCGCCGCTGATCTCCTGCACCACGTGGATGGCCTGGATGGCCGCGTCCTCGATGTAGTCGTCCCAGGTCTTGTGGCCCAGGCTCTCGTCGGGGTTGCGCCAGCTCACCACGAAGGTGCGGTGGCCGTGGGCCACGGCGTAGCGGATCAGCGAGTTCTCGGGCTGCAGGTCCAGGATGTAGTACTTGTTGATGCAGGGCGGCACGAGCAGCAAGGGCCTCTCGTAGACCTTCTCGGTGAGCGGCTTGTATTCGATGAGCTGGAACAGCTCGTTCTCGTAGACCACCGCGCCTTCGCTGGTGGCCACGTTCTTGCCGACCTCGAAGCGGCTTTCGTCGGTCATGCTCACATGGCCCTGGCCAAGGTCGTGCAGCATGTTCTGCAGGCCCCTGGCGATGCTCTCGCCCTTGGTCTCGATGGCCTTCTTCTGGGCCTCGGCATTGAAGGCCAGGTAGTTGCTGGGCGCGCTGGCCGCCACCCACTGTTCCACGCCGAAGCGGATGCGCGCGCGCGTCTTGGCGTCGGCCTGCACGGCGTCGGCCATCTCCATCAGCAGGCGGGCATTGAGCAGGTAGGTGGAGGCCGTCATGGCCGCCAGCGGGTTCTCGCCCCAGGCCGGCGCGGCAAAACGCCGGTCGCCGCTCACCGTTGCACTGGCACCCTGCTGCATGAGTTGCGCCAGGTCCTGCACGTACTGCTGCTGCAGGGCCTGCAGCTTGTCGGGCGGGATGGTCACCGGATGGTCCATCGCCGGGAGTGCGGCGGGGCCCTGGCCGGGATGCGCGCCCTGGAAGGACTGGAAGAGCTTGAGCCAGCTGTCAGCGTAGGCCTGCTGGAACTGCTGCGCCGCATGCGCCCAAAATTCGGGGGTATCCTGTGTCACGCTGGGTCCTTCGTGCTGGAAATACGCTTCCGTATCCAGTATGTCAGGCTTGGGCCTACAAATTCCTGACGCCGACCAATTTACTCATGTTCTCGATCCCATGTTCCTGATCCTGATCGCCATCGGCTGGCTTTACGTTGCGCTGATGATGGCCGTGGCCGAAGCCACCAGTCCCATCGGTAGTGTGCTGGGCGCGCTCTTCACCTTCCTGCTGTACGGGGTGGGGCCGGTGGCCCTGCTGCTCTACATCCTGGGCACGCCGGCGCGCAAAAAGCTGCGCAAGCAGCGCGAAGCCGAGGAACTGCTCGCCTGGCAGCAGGCCCAGGATGCGCAGGCTGGTTCAGCCCAGCCAGATGCAGGCAGCCAGGCGGCCGCTGACGCGGTCGCGCCGATGCGAAAAGAACCGTGACGGATGCGTGACGGTGCACCACGATGGTGAGCTGTCGTTGCCGTAGACCTGCGTGATGCCCAGCGCCGCCAGGCGCAGCCTGGCCAGGGCCGGCAGATCGGCCAGCCATTTGCCCGAGGCGGCGGCCGGGCGAAAGCAGCTGGCGGCCCGCGGCGACCGGACCTCGAACGCCGCCTTCACTTCGGGCCCGACCTCGAAGGCCTGCGGCCCGATGCAGGGACCGAGCCAGACCATGAGCTCGCGCGCATCGACCTGCAAGACGGCGTGCAGGGTTTCGATCACACCCACCCCGCCCTCGCCGGCCAGGCCACGCCAGCCGGCGTGGGCCGCGGCCACGACACTGCCGCGGGCATCGGTGAACAGCAGCGGCAGGCAGTCCGCCACCATGATGGTGCAGGCGACGCCGCGCTCACGCGTGAGGCAGGCATCGGCCTCGGTGCCCTGGGGCGTGTGCGCATCCAGCGTCACCACGCCGCGGCCATGCACCTGCTGCAGAAAGACCGGGCGCGCGCCCAGGGCCTGGGCCAGCACGGCCCGGTTGGCGCCCACGGCCAGCGGGTCGTCGCCCACGTGGTCACCGAGGTTCAGGCTGTCATAGGGCGGCAGGGAACGGCCGCCAACCCGTGTGGTGCAGACAGCATGCACCGTGGCCGGTGCCGGCCATTTGGGGACGAGCCAATCGGGATGCATCAGGGCTCGTTGTCGGGGCAGCTGGACGGCTGCGCCTGCTGGAAGGCCGGCAGCGCCATGCAGGCATCGAAGGCGGCCATGGTCAGCGGCAGGCCGTCGAGGTTCACGTCGAAGCGCTGGCCGTTGAAGATCTGCGGCACCAGGCAGCAGTCGGCCAGGGTGGGCGTGTCGCCCCAGCAGTAGACCGAGGGCGGCAGGCCGGCCTGCTGGCGCAAGGCGGCCAGGGAGGCCAGCTGGCGCTCGAAGCTCTCCAGCCCTTCGCGCACCCAGTGGCGATACCAGGTGTTCTTGGCGTCCTCGCTGACCTTGAGCTCGCGCACCAGGTACTTGAGCACACGCAGGTTGTTGAGCGGATGGATCTCGCAGGCGATGGACTGGGCCAGGGCGCGCACCCTGGCACGGCCGGCCGCGTCGGCGGGCAGCAGCGGCGGCTGGGGATGGGTCTCGTCCAGGTACTCGATGATGGCCATGGACTGCGAAAAAAGCGCGCCTTCGTCGTCGAGCAGGGGCACGAGGCGATCGGCCGAGACCTCGGCGTAGGCCGGCAGCTTGTGGTCGCCGCGCGCCAGGTGCACGGGGATGTAGTCGTAGCTCAGGCCCTTGAGCGCCAGCGCAATGCGCACGCGGAACGAGGCCGAGGAACGGAAATAGTTGTGGAGCTTCATGCCAACGAGGATAAACCGGAAATAGTTGTGTTTTCGCTGTCGGATGGCTTAAGCCAAAGGAATGCATCGACCTAGAATCAGATCATTCTTATTAAGTAAATTAGGTCGTTGGAATGAACCGTCGGACACCGGGTCTGCTGGCCCCCATCCGCGCACGCTTCGCACCGAGTGGCCGTCAGCCCTTGCCCTTGCAGCTGCTCTGGCTGGGTGCCCTGTTGCTGGCGCTGATCTGGAGCACCGTGCTGTGGGAGTCGCAGCGCATTCACCAGGACCACCTCGACAAATTCCGCAGCGAACTCGTGCACCTGTCCGAAGTGCTCGATGTCGCCCTGGTGCGGCAGATCGAAAGCCTGGACAACGCCCTGCTCTTCCTGCGCGCCGAGTACCTGGACCATCCCGAAGACATCAACCGCACGATACGCCTGCTGCGCGGGGGCCCCTTCCGGGATTTCGAAGTCCAGGTGACCGTCATCGGCACGGATGGTTACCCGAAATTTACCGACGTACCGGGTCATCCGGCACCTGCGTATCTCGGTGACCGCGCACATTTCCGCGTCTTTGCCGACGGTGGTCCGGACCAGCTCTACATCAGCGACCCGGTCATGGGGCGCCTGACCAAGCGCTGGGGCTTGCAGCTGGCACGTCCGCTGCTGGGCAAGGACGGGCGCTTTCTTGGCGTCATGGTCATCTTCCTGCCACCCGAGCAGTTGACCCGCTTCATCCAGACCCTGAATGTCGGTACCGACACCATCATGTCGGTGCTGTCGGCACGCGGCGCACTGATCAGCCGCTCGGTCGATCTGGAGAAATACCGGGAGAGCCGGATGGAGGCCGCACAGCTGGCCGAGTACCAGAGCCAGCGCACGGGTTACTCCCTGCGCCACTCGATACTCGACCAGGTCGAACGCGGCATTGCCCATCGCTGGATCGACACCTACCCGCTGCTGCTGGTGGTGTCACGTTCACCGGAAACCGCCCATACGGAGATCCGCGGACTCAAGGAAGTGCTGTTCTTGCTGGGCGGCATGATCAGCCTGGTCGTGATCGGCGCCCTGTGGCTGTTGAGCCGGGCGATCCAGCAGCACCGCCAGGACGATGTCGAGCTGCGGATTGCCGCGAAGGCCTTCCAGACCCAGGAGGGCATGTTCGTCACCGACGAGAACGGCGTCATCCTGCGCATCAACAGCGCCTTCACGGAGATCACCGGTTACGCCGCCGAAGATATCGTGGGCAAGAACCCGCGCCTGCGCAGTTCCGGCCGCCAGGATGCCGCTTTCTACAGCGCCATGTGGGCGCGCATCAAGACAACCGGCAGCTGGAAAGGCGAAATCTGGAACCGGCGCAAGAACGGGGAGGTCTATCCCGAATCGGTCACCATCACGGCAGTCAAGGGCGCGGATGAGGCGGTCACGCATTACGTGGCGACGATGCACGACATCAGCGAACGCAAGGCGGCCGAGGAGCAGACGCACACCCTGGCCTTCTATGACGCCCTGACCCAGCTGCCCAACCGCCGGCTGCTGCATGACCGCTTGCAGCAGACCATGCTGGCCTCAATGCGCAACGGGCACCACGGTGCCCTGCTGTTCATCGATCTGGACAGGTTCAAGCAACTCAACGACACAATGGGGCACGATTACGGCGACCTGTTGCTGCAACAGGTGGCGCTGCGCCTGAAGGAGTGCGTACGACAGGCCGATACCGTGGCACGCCTGGGCGGCGACGAATTCGTGGTCCTGCTTGAAGAGCTCAACCCCGAGGCCACCGTGGCCCAGGAGGAGGCCATCGCCGTCGGCCAGAAAATCCTGGCCAGCCTGAACCGCCCCTATGATCTCAACGGCCATGCACACCTGAGCACGCCCAGCATCGGTGCCACCATTTTCTGCGGCCTGCAGAACAGCCGCGAAGAACTGATCAAACAGGCGGATCTGGCCATGTACAAGGCCAAGAGCGCCGGCCGCAATACCTTGTGCTTCTTCGACCCCGCCATGCTGCAACAGGACGGCGAGACCACGTCCGCCGGTCGCTTGTAGACTTGCGGCCTGCCCAGCACCCTGTACCAGGAGACCCGCATGATTCTCGAAATTGCCGACATCCGCATCCATGCCGACCAGCAGACCGCCTTTGACGAAGCCATCCAGCGCGGCCTGGCCACGGTCATCAGCCAGGCCCGGGGTTACCGCGGCTTCAAGGTGAACAAGGGCGTTGAGCACCCGGACCGCTACATCCTCATGATCTTCTGGGAGACGCTGGAAGACCACACCGTGCACTTCCGCCAGTCGCCGGCCTTTGCCGATTGGCGCGCCATCGTGGGCCCCTTCTTTGCGGCGCCCCCGCAGGTAGAGCACTTCACGCTCCTGGCGAAGTCAGATTGACCAGGAGCACGGAGCCTGGAGGTCAATCCTTGGCGTGGCCGGCCACGAGCTTGGTCAGCAGGCGCATGATCTGATCACGCTCGGCGATATTGAGCGGGCCCAGGATGCGGGTCTGCACGCGCGCCACGGCGCGTTTCATCTGCTGCACGGTCGCCTCGCCTTCGGGCGTGATCCACAACAGCTTGCGGCGGCGGTCGTTCTGGTCGGCCTCGCGCCGCACCCAGCCCTTGGCCTCGAGACGACCGATCACCGAGCCCGAGGTGGCGGGATCAAAAGCCACGCGTGCGGCCAGCGTGACCTGGTCCGCCCCCGGAGTGTCCATGAGCGCATTGAGCAGGGCGAACTGCACGGGCGTGACGTCATAACTGGCCGTCTCTTCCATGAAGGTGGCCACTGAAACCTGGTGAGCCCGGCGGATCAGGTGACCCGGGGCGTGGGGAAAGTCGTAACTCTTGCTCATGGGGTTCGTCATCCTGGTGGTCGGCAAGTGTATTCGCCCGGCGCGGGGGGTCGGCCGCCCCCGGGAAAACCCGGGCGGCATCTCATCCAATTGGTATGTATGCTTATTAAATGACAATCGGCTTCACCGTCAGGAACCGGCCATGAACGCCCCCCACCCTTCCGCCACCGCCCGCCAGTCGCTCTACCGCGACATGTCACCACTGAACCTGAGCCCGTTGTGGGAGGTGCTGCACGCGCTGGTGCCGCCACAGCCGGCCTCGCCCTGCGTACCGGCCCACTGGAGATACGAGCAGCTCCGCCCCTATCTGCAACGCGCCGGCGAAGTCATCACCGCCGAGGAGGCCGTGCGCCGCGTGCTGATCCTGGAGAACCCGGCGCTGCGCGGCCAGTCGGCGGTGACGCAGTCGCTCTACGCCGGGCTGCAGCTGATCCTGCCGGGTGAGGTGGCGCCCAGCCACCGCCACACGCAGAGTGCGCTGCGTTTCATCGTGGAGGGCACGGGCGCCTACACGGCCGTGGACGGCGAGCGCACCACCATGCACCCGGGCGACTTCATCATCACGCCCAGCTGGACGTGGCACGACCATGGCAACGAGGTAGACGAGCCGGTGGTCTGGCTCGACGGCCTGGACATCCCCATGATCCGCTTCTTCGATGCCGGCTTCGCGGAAAACGGCGCGACCCGCTCGCAGCCGGTCATGCGCCCCGAAGGCGCCAGCTTCGCGCGCTACGGCCACAACATGGCGCCGGTGCGCGGCAAGGCGCCTTTCGGTGCCACCTCGCCCCTCTTCAGCTACCCCTACGAGCGCAGCCGCGAGGCGCTGCACCAGCTCGAACGCAGCGCCCCGATCGACGCCAGTGACGGCTACAAGCTGCGCTACATCAACCCGCAAACCGGTGGCACACCCATGCCCACCCTGCAGCCCTTCCTGCAGCGCCTGCCCGCGGGCTTCGACGGCCAGGGCTGGCGCCAGACCGATGGCGCGGTGTACAGCGTGGTGGAAGGTACGGGTACTGCGTACATCGAGGGCCCCGGCGGCCCGGTACGATTCGATTTCGAAGCCCGCGACCATTTTGTCGTGCCCTCTTGGCAGGCGCTGCGCCTGCAGTCGACGACCGGTTGCGTGCTCTTCAGTTTTTCAGACCGCCCGGTGCAAGAGGCCCTGGGCATCCACAAGGAAGAAAGGCTCGCATGAGTTTCGTCATCACCGCCCCGGCCCAGGTCTCCGTGCCCGTGGTCGGCAGCAAGGACCGTTTCCCCGTCGGGCGCATCTACTGCGTCGGCCGCAACTACGTGGCCCACGCCCAGGAAATGGGTTTCACCGGCCGCGAACCGCCCTTCTTCTTCATCAAGCCGGCCGACAACTGCCTGGTCGTCGAGCCGGGCCAGACCCCCGATCTGCACTACCCGAGCCTGACCAAGGACTTTCACCACGAGATCGAGCTGGTGGCCTGCATCGGCACCGGCGGCAAGAACATCAAGGCCGCCGACGCGAAGAAGCACATCTGGGGCTACGCCGTGGGCCTGGACATGACCCGGCGCGACCTGCAGGGCGAGCAGAAGAAGCTGGGCCGCCCCTGGTGCATCGGCAAGACCTTCGACGAGGCCTGCCCCATCGGCACCATCACGCCGGCCGCGCAGGCCGGCGACATCGAGAAGGCCGAGATCTGGGTGCAGGTCAATGGCCAGGACCGCCAGCGCAGCGATGTCTCCAAGCTGATCTGGAACATCGGCGAGATCATCGAGCACGTCAGCGCAGCCTGGGAGCTGCGCCCCGGCGACCTGATCTATACCGGCACGCCCGAAGGCGTGGCCGCTGTGGTGCCGGGTGACGTGATGGAAGGCGGCGTGGCAGGGTTGACCCCTATCCGCCTCAAAGTCGTCTGAGCCGGGAGCGCCCCTACAATCGCGGCCCATGATCTACAAGATGTTGGGAACACTGGCCAAGGCCTGCGCCATCCTGGCCGGTGTGCTGCTGACGGTCATCACGCTGATGACCTGTCTGAGCGTGTTGGGGCGCAACACCACCGGCACCACGCTGGTCGGTGATTTCGAACTCACGGGCGTGGCCGCCGGCGCGGCCATTGCCCTTTTCCTGCCTTGGTGCCAGCTGCGCCGCGGCAACATCATCGTGGACTTCTTCACCGCGCGCGCCAGCGAGCGCACCACCGGCACGCTGGACCGCATCGGCGCCTTCGTGCTTGGCCTGTGCATGGCCCTGCTGGCCTGGCGCACCGTGCTCGGCGGCCTGAGCGCCTGGAGCACGCAGTCGGCCACCATGATGCTCGGCTTTCCCGAGTGGATCGTCTACACGCTGATGGTGCCGCCCCTGATCCTCACGGCCCTCATCGGTCTGAGCCAGGGCCTGCTGGGCTTTGACCCGGAGGCCCAGGCATGAGCCGCCGGGCCGCTCCCAAGGCGAATACCGCAGCGCTTAGCGCGAAGGTTGTTCTATGACTCCCGTGACCCTGACGCTGATGATCTTCGGCATCATGCTGCTGCTGATGGCGGTGCGCATACCGATTGCGATCGCCATGTTCGTAGCCGGGGCCATCGGCTACGTGACCCAGGCCGGCTGGCTGCCGCTGTCCAACTTCCTCAACACGGCGGCCTTCGCGCGTTTTGCCAGCTACGACCTGTCGGTGATCCCGCTATTCATCCTGATGGGGCATTTCGCCACCCAGGGCGGCATTTCCAAGGCCCTGTTCGGTTTTGCCAGTGCCGTGATGTCGCGCCTCAAGGGCGGCCTGGCCATGGCCGCCGTCCTGGCCAGCGCGGCCTTCGGCGCCATCTGCGGCTCCTCGGTGGCCACCGCGGCCACCATCACCTCGGTGGCCCTGCCCGAGCTCAAGCGCCACGGCTATTCCGGCCGCCTGTCCACCGGTACCCTGGCCGCCGGCGGCACGCTGGGCATCCTGATCCCGCCCTCGGTCCCGCTGGTGATCTACGCCATCCTGACCGAGCAGAACATCGCCAAGCTGTTTGCCGCGGCCATGGTGCCGGGCCTCATCGCCATGACCGGCTACATGATCGCCATCGCGGTCTATGTGCGCCTGGTGCCGGGCCAGGCGCCGGAGAAGGACGTGGTCGCCGAAAAGATCACGCTGCAATCGCTCAAGGGCGTCATCCCCATCGCGCTGATCTTCCTGATCGTCTTCGGCGGCATCTATGGCGGCATCTTCACGCCCACCGAGGGCGCAGCCGTCGGCGCAGCCGCCACCTTCGTGATGGCCCTGACCCTGCGCGAACTGACGCTCAAGAAGCTGGTGCATTGCTTTTACGCCACGGCCGAAAGCTCGGCCATGATCTTCATGATCTTCATCGGGGCCGACCTGATGAACTCCGCACTCACGCTCACGCAGGTGCCGGCCCAGCTGGCCAGCCTGGTCAGCGGCTGGGGCCTGCCGCCGCTGATGGTGGTCAGCGCCATCCTCCTGCTCTACGTGGTGCTGGGCGCGGTCATGGACGAACTGTCCATGATCCTTCTGACCGTCCCGATCTTCTTCCCCCTGGTCATGGGCCTGGATTTCGGCATGCCCGCTGAATCGGTGGCGATCTGGTTCGGCATCATGGTGTTGATGACGGTGGGCTTCGGCCTGCTGGCGCCGCCCGTGGGCCTGAACGTCTACGTGGTCAATGGCATGGCCAAGGACGTACCCATCAGCGAGAGCTACCGCGGCGTGATGCCCTTCCTGATCAGCGATGTACTGCGCACCCTGCTGCTGCTGTTCTTCCCGGCTGTCTCGCTGTGGCTCGTGAAGTACGTGGGCTAGTACCGGGGCGGCATGGCAACCATGCGTGATCATTGAGGGAAAGCCCCAGCACGGGCGGAAGTGAATTTCGGCTATGGTGCAGCCTGAACCCCCAAGAGGAGACAGACCATGATCCAGCGCCGTACCCTGCTCAAATCCACCGCTGCCGCTGCAGCCCTCGGTGTCCCGACCCTGGGCCTGGCCCAGCAGAGCGTGACGCTCAAGTTCCACACCTTCATGGCCCCCATGTCGGCCGTCTGGCTGACCATGCACAAGCCGTGGATGGACAAGGTCGAGAAGGAGTCGGGCGGCCGCATCAAGTTCGAGGCCTACCCCGCCATGCAGCTGGGTGGCACGCCGGTACAGCTCTACGACCAGGCGCGTGACGGCGTGGTCGACGTGGTCTGGACCCTGCCGGGCAATACCGCCGGGCGCTTCCCGCGCATCGAGGTGTTCGAACTGCCCTTCATGCTCAACAACGCCGAGGCCACCTCCAAGGCCTATTGGGAGTACGTGCAGACCGTCGCGGTCGACGAATTCAAGGACACGCACCCGATCGCCCTGCACGTGCACGGCCCCGGCATGTTCCACACCAAGGCCAAGCAGATCAAGACCCCGGACGACCTCAAGGGCCTGAAGATGCGCGGCCCGACCCGCCAGGTCACCAAGCTGCTGCAGGCCGTAGGTGCCACGCCGGTGGGCATGCCGCTGCCGCAGATCCCCGACGCCCTGTCCAAGGGCACGATCGATGGTTGCGTGATCCCCTGGGAAGTGGTGCCAGCCGTCAAGGTGCACGAACTGACCAAGTTCCACACCGAGTTCCCGGCCGGCCATACGGGCCTGTACACCACGACCTTCGTCATGACCATGAACAAGGCCAAGTACGAGTCGCTGGCACCGGACCTCAAGAAGGTGATCGACAACAACTCCGGCCTGGCCACCTCGGGCTGGCTGGGCAAACAACAGCAGGCCAGCGACATCCCGGGCCGCAAGCCGGCAGTCGAGCGCGGCAACACCATCTACACGCTGAGCAATGCCGAGGCGCAGGAGTTCGTCAAGCGCTCCAGCGAAGTGGACAACGAGTGGGTGGCCGACATGAACAAACGCGGCTTCGACGGCAAGAAGCTGCTGCAAAGCGCCAAGGACCTGATTGCCAAGCACGGCAAGGCCTGAGACGGCCCGCGCCACATGAAAAAAGCGCCCGTCGGGCGCTTTTTTACGTCTGGGCGCAGCGCCTAGTAGCGGGCGCCAGCGATGAAACGGGCGATGCCCGCGGCCACCTCGGCCTCCTGCTCCAGGAAGCCGTGCGGCGAACGCCCTTCGCAAGCCTCCACCGCCGACAGGCCGGCGCGGCCCGGCCCGCCGTCCACCCGGACGAGCTGCTCGCGCACGCCCTCGGTGCGTGCCGTGATGCGCTCGTTCTGCGTGGCCGGGGAACGCAGGCATTTGTCCTGCGCATGGCCGATCACGAGCACGGGCATGCGGATGGATTCCAGCGGCAGGTCGAACACAGTCTGCGCCACCCAGGACTTCTGGCCCTTGGGGTTACCCGAGGTGACGGGCGAGGTCAGCACCAGACCATCGGGAGCCGCCGGGCCGCTCAAGCGGCTCGCCGCGTTGGCCGCCGAGATCGCGCCGCGGCTGGTACCGATCAGCCAGACACGGGCCTGGGTGCGCCGGCGCACGTCGGCAATGATCCGCCCCAGGTCCTGCGCATGTGTGGCCGAGGCCCGGAATCCCGCCAGGCCGTCCTCCCCCGGATGGTCCGAACGCGCATCCACCAGCGCCGTGGCAAAACCGGCCGCCTGGAAAAGCGGCAGCGAACGCACCAGGGAATTGCCGGCCAGGGCCTGGGGGCAGGCCTGGTCGTCAAGCCGCAGATGGCCGCCCCCACCGGCCAGCAGCACCAGCGCCACACCGCTGCCCTGGGCCGGACCCGCGGGATGCGCGAGGGCATAACGGGTGCTGGTTCCGTCGTTCGTGTCTATCGTCACGAGTTCGCCGCAAGGCCGGGCCTGCGCAACCGCCATGGTCAGGAGCACCAGGGCGGCAGGCAGCCATGCACTGCGCAAATTCCGTTCGTGTTTCATGAGACGCTCCTGTTGGGAGGACAAGCGCGAAAAGCAACTCAGAAGTTCGGACGCACCAGCCGCACCGTGAGCATGGAACGCTTGGTGACATCACCGCGCGCCTCACCCGAGCCCATGTGGACCGCCCAGCCCTGCTGCACGCCGAGCTGGTCGGTGTTGCCGCCCGCTCGGCCCTGGCGGATATTGTCGTAATCGTAGGGATTGATCCGCACGGCATTGATGCTGGCCGTGATGGACCAGTGCCAGTCCTGCGGAGCCGCCGGGAACAGTGCGGCCTCCGGACCTGCAGGCTTGCTGACTTTGCCGGCGAGTCGCCGCAGTTCGGGCACGCGCGGCAGCCGCCAGGCCACGCCCTCGGCTTTCGCCCGCGCCGCGGCCAGCGCCGTGGCTTCGCCATGTGTCATCAGGCGCGCCACACCCGTGCAGGTCTTGCCGTTCCAGGCCATGCCCTCCACGCAGCGGGGCCAGGCCAGCTTGCTGCGGGCATCGACCACATAGGCGCCATCCCCCGACAGGCTCAGCTCCGGGGATGCGGGGGCATCCGCGGCACCGGCCAGCGTACCGAGACCGGCAAGGAAAAGGCCGAGCAGCACCCGCGGGCGATGGGGAAGCAGACAGCGTTTCATGGTTTGAGTCCCGCGACTATTTCACCAGCTTGAGCACGTCCGCGAACGCCGGATGCTCGGCCGAGCGCAGCCACTCGAAGGCCACCATCTCGGTCGTCACCAGTTCGGCACCGGCGCCGGCCAGGCGGTCGAAGGCGGCATCGCGGTTGCGCTCGCTGCGCGAACCGCAGGCGTCCGTCACGACCCAGACCTCGAACTCATCGTCCAGCAGATCCAGCGCCGTCTGCAGCAGGCAGACATGCGCCTCGCAACCGGCCAGAACAATGGTGTTGCGCCCATCGGCCGGCTGGGCCGGCTTCTGCAGGTGCTTGGGCAGGCTGCGCGCGTTGCCTTGCGGCGCACGCGCCGGCGGACGCAGCAGTTCGGCCAGGCCGTCGGCCACGGCGCTGAAGCTCATCTTGGCGAAGGTCTTGCCACCAGCCTGGGCGATCAGGGCCTGCAGCGCGGGCACGGTGGGCCCCAGGCCGGCGGGGTTCTCTTCGGTGGCGAAAACCGGCACCTGGAACAGGCGTGCCATTTGCGCCAGGCGACTGGCGTTGGCCAGCACGGCCGGGCCCTCGTGGATGGCGGGCATCAGCTTGCCCTGGTAGTCGACCAGCAGCAGCTGGGAATCATCGAGTTCGAGCAGCATCTTGTCTCCTTCAGGCAATGCGCACCACGACACGGCCGCGCACCTGGCCGGCCATGAGTTGCTGGGCCTTGGCAATGGCCTGGTCCAGCGGCACCTCCTCGACCATGCGCTCCAGCAGGGCCACGTCCAGGTCGCGCGCCAGGCGGTCCCAGGCGCGCTGGCGCTTGGGCAAAG
>Ga0208633_100288_pt1 | contig 14753 bp, 12 predicted proteins | sample LakWasMet63_LOW9_2_FD_183895 | JGI IMG/M metagenome (GOLD analysis project Ga0208633, IMG submission 183895) | Freshwater sediment methanotrophic microbial communities from Lake Washington under simulated oxygen tension - Sediment Metagenome... | ecosystem: Environmental > Aquatic > Freshwater >...
CGGGCGCTGGCTGTTTGCCGCCTCCTACGGCGGTCATCGTGCCAGCGTGTCGCCCATCGCTGCTGACGGCAAGCCCGCCGCTGCCGTGCAGATCGTGCCCAATGGCAAGAACGCACACGCGGCCGTGCCCGATGCGGCCAACCGCCACGTCTACATCACCAGCCTGGGCACCGACCAGGTCTTCCAGTGGCGCTTCGACGCGACCACCGGCCAGCTCACGCCCAATGATCCGCCGGCCATGGCCGCACGTGCCGGCAGCGGCCCGCGCCATCTGGTCTTCCACCCGAACGGTCGCCACGCCTATCTGCTGGGCGAACTCGATGCCGCTGTGGATTTGCTGGAGGTGGACGCGACCAAGGGCCAGCTGAGCCGCAAGCAGCACTGGTCCACCCTGCCCGCGGGTTTCACCGGCAAGGCGTGGGCTGCCGATATCCACCTGACACCCGACGGCCGTTTCCTCTACACCAGCGAGCGCAACTCCAGCACCCTGGCGATCTGGCGCGTGGACGCCAGCACCGGCGCGCTGAGCCTGGTCGGCCACCAGGAGACCGAGAAACAGCCGCGCGGCTTCCAGATCGACGCCTCGGGACAGTGGCTCATCGCCGCCGGCCAGGTCTCGAACTCCGTCACCCTCTATCGCATCGACCGCGAGAGCGGCCGCCTGACCCCCACCCAACGCCTCCCCGTGGGCAAGGGTCCCAACTGGATCGAGATCGTCGATCGCCCCTGATCTCAGGGCCTGATCACATGAACCTTTGAGCATGAACGCGCAGCCCATCATCATCCGCATGCAGGCCACGGACAACGTGGCCATCGTCGCCAACGAGGGCGGCCTGCCGGCCGGCACCGCCCTGCCCACCCAAGGCATCACCCTGCGCGACAAGGTGCCGCAGGCGCACAAGGTCGCGCTGGTCGACATCGCGGCTGGTGCCGCCGTGCTGCGCTACGGCGTGCCCATCGGTTACGCCAAGACGGCCATCGCCGCCGGCAGCTGGGTGCACGAACGCCTGCTGGACATGCCCGCGGCGCGTGAGCTGCAGGGCCTGCCCATGGCCACCGTCAAGCCGGCGCCGCTGGCCCCGCTGGAGGGCTACACCTTCGAGGGTTACCGCAACGCCGACGGCTCGGTAGGCACGCGCAATCTGCTGGCCATCACCACCACCGTGCAGTGCGTGGCCGGCGTCGTCGAGATCGCGGTCGAACGCATCCGCAAGGAACTGCTGCCGCAATACCCCCATGTGGACGGCGTCGTGGGCCTGGAACACACCTATGGCTGCGGCGTGGCCATCGACGCACCCGAAGCGCCCATCCCGATCCGCACCCTGCGCAACATCAGCCTCAACCCCAACTTCGGCGGCGAAGTCATGGTGGTCAGCCTGGGCTGCGAGAAACTGCAGCCCGAGCGCCTGCTGCCGCCGGGCAGTATCCCGATCAGCGAAGGCAGCAAGGAAACCGCGCTCGACGTGATCTGCCTGCAGGACGCCGTACATGTGGGCTTCATGAGCATGATCGATCACGTCGTCGCGCAGGCAGACGTGCACCTGAAGCGCCTGAATGCACGTCGCCGCGAGACCGTACCCGCCAGCGAGCTGGTGGTGGGCGTGCAGTGCGGCGGCAGCGATGCCTTCAGCGGTGTCACCGCCAACCCGGCCGTGGGTTATATGGCCGACCTGCTGGTGCGCGCCGGTGCCACCATCATGTTCAGCGAAAACACAGAGGTGCGCGACGCCGTGGAGCAGCTCACCAGCCGCGCCGCCACACCCGCGGTGGCCGAGGCCATCGTGCGCGAACTCGGCTGGTACGACCAGTACCTGGAACGCGGCCGCGTGGACCGCGCCGCCAACACCACACCGGGCAACAAGGCCGGCGGCCTCTCGAACATCGTCGAGAAGGCCATGGGCTCCATCATCAAGAGCGGCACCGCCCCCATCGCCCACGTGCTCTCGCCCGGCAACAAGCTCGCCCGTGAACAACGCGGCCTGGTCTACGCCGCCACGCCCGCGAGCGACTTCATCTGCGGCACGCTTCAGCTGGCCGCGGGCATGAACCTGCACGTCTTTACCACCGGCCGCGGCACGCCCTACGGCCTGGCCGAATGCCCGGTGGTCAAGGTCGCCACCCGCACCGAACTGGCCCGCCGCTGGCACGACCTGATGGATGTGAACGCCGGCACCATCGCCGAAGGCGACAAGACCATCGAGGAAGTCGGTTGGGAACTGTTCCAGCTGATGCTGGACGTGGCCAGCGGCCGCAAGAAGACCTGGGCCGAGCAGTGGAAGCTGCACAACGCCCTGGTGCTCTTCAACCCGGCCCCGGTCACCTGAAAACTCATGAATAAATCTACTGCGCAACCCTATCGCGGCGTTGGGCGGTGCTCGGAATCCTCACGTACAGGAAGTACGTTGCGGTTCCTGCGCTCCGTCCGCCTTGCGCTCGGGCTGCTCGCTACGATTTCTTCACGAGCTCTACTTCTTCGTTCTGGCACTCAAATTTTAATCACAAACAAGGAGATTCCCATGCTGTCCACCTTCCGCACCACCTGGCTCGGCGCGCTGTTCGCCGCGCTCAGCCTGGGTGCCGCCGCCCAGAGCGGCCCCATCAAGATCATCGTGCCCTACCCGCCCGGCGGTTCCTCCGACATCATTGCGCGCGCCATCAGCCAGCCCCTGTCGGAGGAGCTCAAGCAGACCGTGATCGTGGAAAACCGGCCCGGCGCCAACGGTAATCTGGGTGCGGATGCGGTGGCCAAGTCCAAGCCCGACGGCCTGACCCTCCTGCTGTGCGACACCGGCGCCCTGGCCATCAGCCCCTCGATCTACACCAAACTGGCGTTCGACCCCTCCAAGGACCTGCGCGGCGTGACCATGCTGGCCTACTCGCCCCATATGCTGGTGGTGCACCCCTCGGTGCCGGCCAACAACCTGCAGGAGCTGGTGGCCCTGTCCAAGAAGACGACCCTCAATTTCGCGGTGACCGCCATGGGCAGCGCACCGCACCTGGCGGGCGTGGCCGTACAGCGCGGCAGCAACGCCACCTGGGAGTACATCCCCTACAAGGGCGGCGTGCAGGCCGTGACCGACACCATGGCCGGCCAGACCCAGGTCACCATGAACGGCATGCTGGCCACCCTGCCCCATGTGCAGAGCGGCAAGCTCAAGGTGCTGGGCATTTCCAAGGCCACCCGCATGCCCCTGGTGGGCAACATCCCGACCCTGGCCGAACAAGGGCTCAAGGGTTTCGAGTCCGGCACCTGGCAGGGCGTGCTGGTGAACGCGTCCACGCCCAGGCCCATCGTGGACAAGCTGAACGCCGCACTGGTGAAGGTCATCCGCAGCCCCGACGTGCGCAGCCGGCTGACCGGCCAGGGTGCGGAAGTGGTGACCATGGCGCCTGAGGAACAGGACAAGTTCTTCAACAAGGAACGGGTCCGTTGGCAGGCCGTGGTCAACGAGGCCGGCATCCGACTCGACTGAGTCGACGCCGCTGCCGGCAGCGGCGCCTTCAGAGCGCCGCGGGCCGGCTGAAGCCGCCGGTTTCCGGCGCCGCACTGATGCCGGCATGGAAGATGCGATAGCACTTGCGGCCAGCCGCCTTGGCTTCATACAGCGCCGCGTCCGCCGCCTGCAGCAGGGCGTCACCGGTATCGCCGTCCTGCGGCCCCATGGCAATGCCGATGCTGCCCCCTGCAGACACCGTCTCCTGGCCGATCGTCACCGGCTGCAGCAGGACGTTGAGCACCTTGTCGGCGATCAGGGCGGCCGTCTCCAGCTTGTCGACTTCCTCGGCCAGCACGACAAACTCGTCGCCGCCCAGCCGCGCCACCGTATCGATGGTGCGGATGGCCCCGGTGATGCGGCGCGCGACCTCGCACAGAAAAATATCCCCGGCGGCGTGCCCCATCACGTCGTTGATGCGCTTGAAGTTGTCCAGGTCGATGAACATCACCGCCACCGACGTCTTGCGGCGGATGGCATGGTCGATCGCATGGTCGAGCCGTTCATGGAACAGCAGACGGTTGGGCAGGCCGGTCAGCGGGTCGTGGGTGGCCCGGTCGCGCAGTTCCAGGGCCACCTTCTCCCGGCGGGTCACGTCGTAGATCAGACCGTACCAGCCGACCACACGCGCGGAGTCGGCGGCCTGACGCGGCACCAGCGTGACTTCCACCGTGCACCAGACGCCGTCCGGTGCCGGCCTGTCCATGCTGAACTCGACCACATCCCCCCGCAGCACGGCGGACTGGTAGCTCGAAAAGTCGCGCACCGAGCCCCCGCCCAGCAAGTCGACCATGGGCGTGCCCAGCAGGGCCGACGCGGGTTTGCCGAAGAACAGGGCCAGGCGCTGGTTGACGAAAACGCAGCGCCCCTGAACATCACACTCGAAGACCAGGCCCGGCAGGTGATCGGCCAGCAGGCGCAGATCGGTTTCACGGGCCCGCGCGGCCTGCAGATCCAGCTGGTTCTGCTGATGGAGTTGTCGCATCCCGGCATACCGCTCGAGAAAGATCCGCAGCAGGACCAGGGTCATCACCATGGTCACCGCCATGACGACCAGCAGGGTCACGGCAGCGGATGTCACGGACCCGGGCCCCGCGTGGGAGAGCAGGCCCATGGCCTGCGCCGCGGCCATGACCACGACGACCACGCAGCTCAGGACGAACAGGGTGACGCCATAGCCCACGCCCAGGGCCCAGACTGAAAAGACCAGCAGGACCGGGTAGGCCAGGAGGTAGGGTGTCGACAGACCCGGGCCGATGAAAGCAAGCAGAGTGACCCCCAACCACCCACCGAGGACCAGCAGACGCAGGGCCCGCACACCACCCACAAACCGTGAGGAGCGGCCCACGAGCAACTCCGGGTATTCCTCCACGGGGGCGCGCCAGACAGGAAACGCGCCAGGTCGGCCTGTTTTCATGTTCTCCCTTTGCCCTTTGCGGGTGCTGCGCCGCATATTAACGTGCAGCACCAGCACTGTCACCCGGAAGGCGCTAGGGAACGCAGCGCCGTTACAACTGGCCGGGCAGCGGCTCCAGGCCGGGAAACGGGGCTCAGCTCCCGGCCACCTTCATGCGGTTGACCAGGATGGAGCCCACGGTCTTGGCACCGTAGTTGTAGGCATCGGCCCCCACGGCCGTGATGCCCATCAGCATGTCCTTCATGTTGCCGGCGATGGTGATCTCCTCCACCGGGTAGGCGATGCGGCCCTTTTCGACCCAGAAACCGCTGGCTCCGCGCGAGTAGTCGCCCGTCACGTAGTTCACGCCCTGGCCCATCAGTTCGGTGACGAAGAGGCCGGTGCCCAGCTTTTTCAGCATGGCGTCCAAGTCGTCGCCCGCCTTGGTCAGGCGCGAACTCAGGATCAGGTTGTGCGAGCCGCCGGCGTTGCCCGTGGTTTTCATGCCCAGCTTGCGCGCCGAGTAGCTGCTCAGGAAATAGCCCTGTACGCGACCGGCGTTGATGACCGAGCGCGGCTGGACCTTGACACCCTCCTCGTCGAAAGGCGAGCTGCCCTTGCCGCGCAGCAGGAAAGGATCTTCCAGCAGGTCGATGTGCGCCGGCAGCACCTGCTGGCCCAGCGAGTCGAGCAGGAAAGAGCTCTTGCGGTACAGGGCGCCACCGCTCAGGGCCTGCACCAGCGCCCCCAGCAGACCGGCAGCCAGCGGCGACTCGAACAGCACCGGCACTTCGCGGGTGCTGATCTTGCGCGACTTCAGGCGGCTGAGCGCGCGCTCGGCGGCGTAACGGCCGATGGCCTCGGGCAGCGCCAGGTCTTCCGGGTGGCGGTGCGAGCTGTACCAGTAGTCACGCTGCATGCCGGCGCCCTTGCCGGCAATCGGCGAGACCGAGATGGAATGGCGCGAGCTGGGGTAACCCCCGCGGAAACCGCGCGTGTGCGCGCTGAAGAAATGCGACTGCTGAGCCGACACCGCGGCACCTTCGCTGTTGGTGATGCGCTTGTCGGTCGCAAAGGCCGCGGCTTCGGTGGCGCGTGCCAGTTCGGCGGCCTGGGCGCTGTCGATGCTCCACGGATGGAAGAGGTCCAGCTCGCGCTGCGAGTCCGCGTGCGAGGCGATGTCTTCGGCGTCGGGCAGGCCGGCCACAGGGTCTTCGGCCGTGAAGCGCGCGATGTCGTAGGCTGCCTGCACGGTCTGCTCGATGGCAGCGCGCGAGAAGTCGGATGTGCTGGCGTTGCCGCGGCGCTGGCCCAGGTAGACGGTCACGCCCAGCGACTTGTCGCGGTTGCGCTCCACGTTCTCCAGTTCGCCCTTGCGCACCGAGACGCTCAGGCCGCAGCCCTCGGAGGCCTCGGCCCCCGCATCGGTGGCGCCGAGCTTTTTGGCGTGCGCCAGCGCGGCGTCCACGAGTTCTTCGAAATAGGCGCGGCTGTAGCTGAAGCCGCTTTCGGCACGAGGATCGGGTTTATTCATGGCAAGGCTATGATACTTGCCCGTGTACGCAGGCATTGCGGCATAACGAATTCACCCCACACATGTCCCGCAAACCCAAAAAAGGCTACTACGTCAAAGGCCAGTTCGTCGCCGAAGGCAGCGAACTCGACCTGGAGCTCAAGCGCGAGCTCCGGGGCGACACCGACGTCAGCCGCACCGACCTCAAGCGCGAGAGCACCGAGCTGCAGAAGCTGGGCGAATCCCTGCTGAACCTGCGCGCCGACCTGCTGGCCAAGCTGGAGCTGCCGGACAAGCTGCTGGAGGCCATGGCCGAAGCCAAGCGCATCACCAACTTCGAGGGCAAGCGCCGCCAGATGCAGTTCGTCGGCAAGCTCATGCGCCAGCTCGACCCGGCCGTGCTGGACGCCGCGCGCGCCGCCCTGGTCGAGCAGCACATGCCCTCGGCCCGCGAAACCGCCCTGCTGCACACCGCCGAACAGTGGCGCGACCGCCTGATCGCCGACGACGAAGCCGTGGCCGCCTGGATCAAGGATTTCCCGCAGACCGACACCCAGCAGCTGCGCGCCCTGGTGCGCCAGGCCCGCAAGGACGCCATCCCAGCGGACAAGGCTGCCGTGTCGCAGGGCCTGGCCCCGCGCCAGGGCCGCGCCTACCGCGAGGTCTTCCAGCTGGTGCGTGAACTGCTCGCCTCGGTCGACGAGGACGGAGAAAACGATGAGTGATCCCACCTGCGATGCCGTCAAGATCGGCATCGTCTCCATCAGCGACCGCGCCTCCACCGGCGTCTACGAAGACAAGGGCCTGCCCGCGCTGCAAGAGTGGCTCACCCGAGCGCTGAAGAACCCCATCACCTTCGAGCCGCGCCTGATCCCCGACGAGCAGGCCCGCATCAGCGCCACGCTGATCGAGCTGGTCGACGCCGGCTGCTCCCTGGTGCTGACCACCGGCGGCACCGGCCCGGCGCTGCGCGACGTCACGCCCGAGGCCACGCTGGCCGTGGCGCACAAGGAGATGCCGGGGTTTGGCGAGCAGATGCGCCAGATCAGCCTGAAGTTCGTGCCCACCGCCATCCTCTCGCGCCAGGTCGCGGTGATCCGTGACCAATCGTTGATCATCAACCTGCCCGGGCAACCGAAGTCCATCCAGGAAACGCTGGAAGGCCTGAAGGACGCCGAGGGCAAATCCATCGTGGCCGGGATCTTTGCAGCCGTGCCCTACTGCGTGGACCTGATCGGCGGCCCCTACATGGAAACGAACGACGAAGTCTGCAAGGCCTTCCGCCCCAAGTCGGCCATCCGCCCGCCGAAAAACGGCTGAGCCCGTGCCCGTCTCGCACCTCCTGCTCGCGCTGGCCGTGGTCGCGGTCTGGGGCACCAACTTCGTCGTCATCAAGTTCGGCCTGACCGAGCTGCCGCCGCTGCTGCTGGCCACCCTGCGTTTTGCACTCAGCGCCCTGCCCTGGCTGCTCTTCATCAAACGCCCGGCCGTGGCCTGGCGCTATCTGGTAAGTTATGGCGTGTTCATAGGCTTCATGTTCGGCCTGCTCTTCCTGGCCATGCGCAACGATGTGTCGCCGGGCCTGGCCTCGCTGCTGATGCAGTCGCAGGTCTTCATGACGCTGTTGCTGGTGGCCTGGCTGCAGCACGAACGCATGCCGCGCCTGCAGTTCGGCGGCCTGGCCCTGGCCACGCTGGGTTTTGCGCTGATCGCCTGGCAAAGCTTCCACCAGACCCATACAGACGTCACGCCGCTGGGCCTCACCCTGGCCCTGGGTGGTGCCCTGTGCTGGGCCTGCGGCAACGTGCTGGCGCGCAGCATCGGCAAGGTCGACATGCTGGGCTTCATGGTCTGGAGTTCGGTCTTTGCCGTACCGCCCCTGCTGGTACTGAGCCTGTGGTTCGAAGGACCGGCCGCCATCACCGAGGCGCTGCCGCGCGCCAGCCTCGCGGCCTGGGCCGCCATCGTCTGGCAGGCGGTGGGCAACACCCTGTTCGGCTTCGGTGCCTGGGGCTGGCTGCTGGCGCGCCACCCGGCCGCCACCATCACGCCCATGGCGCTGCTGATTCCGGTCTTCGGCATGGGCTCATCGGCCCTGTTGCTGGGTGAACCTCTGCAGGCCTGGAAACTCGGCGCCGCGGCCCTCGTGATGGGCGGGCTGGCGATCAACGTGCTGGGCGCACGCACGGGCAGCAAGACCTGAAGCAGCGGGCTACTTGCCGACCAGCTGGTTGAGCTTGTCTTTCTCGAAATGCTCGGTACGCGCGGCGTCACCGGGCACGCAGTCGGATGGAGCCTTGCCCGAGGACAGTTTCTCGATGGCCTGCCACAGCAGGGCGATCTGGTGCTCCTGCGAGCCCGCGTTGTCGATCAGGCCCTTCATGGCCTGGCTCAGCGGGTCGTCGTCCTGCGTGATGCCGTAGGCTGTGAACTTCTTCTCGGGTGCGGTCACGTCGGCGCTCTCGCCGGCCTTGGACGGGATGATGCGCGCCGGGATGCCCACCGCCGTGGCGCCCGCCGGCACCGGCTTGATCACCACCGCATTGCTGCCGATCTTGGCGCCGTCGCCCACCTCGAAACCGCCCAACACCTTGGCGCCCGCGCTCACCACCACGTCACGCCCCAGGGTAGGGTGGCGCTTGGTGCCCTTGTAGAGCGAGGTGCCACCCAGCGTGACACCGTGGTAGATGGTGCAGCCGTCGCCCACCTCGGCGGTCTCGCCGATCACCACGCCCATGCCGTGGTCGATGAACACACGCTGGCCGATCTTGGCACCCGGGTGGATCTCGATGCCCGTGAACCAGCGGCTAAGGTGCGAGATGAAACGCCCCAGCCACTTGAGGCCGTGCGTCCAGCACCAGTGGCCCCAGCGGTGCATCACGATGGCGTGCAGGCCGGGATAACAGGTCAGCACCTCCCAGGCGCTGCGGGCGGCCGGGTCGCGGTCGAGGATGCACTGGATGTCGGAGCGGAGGCGGGCAAACATGGTGGCAGTTTACTTCTTGGCCCGCTCGGCCGTCTCCAGCATGGCCTTGGCGACACCTCTGAGGATATGGATTTCCTCCTGCGTCAGGTCGGCCCGGTTGAACAGGGCGTTGAGGCGCGGCATCAGCTTCTTGGGCGCCTCGGGGTCGAGGAAATTCACGGCCACCAGGGCCTGCTCCAGATGCGTCAGCAAACCGGCCACCTGCGACGCGTCGGCCCGCACCACCGGGGCCGTGGCCTCCTGGACCGCGAAACCGCCCAGCGCCAGGCGCCATTCGTAGGCGATGACCTGCAGGGCCGAGGCCAGGTTGAGCGAGCCGAACTTCGGGTTGGTCGGGATGCTCAGGGCCACGTGGCAACGGTAGACATCCTCGTTGCGCATGCCGAAGCGTTCGGAGCCGAAAAGGAAGGCCACGCCCTGCGTGCCGGCCTCGGGCATGGCCGACTGCACCAGCTGGGCGAAATGCTCACGCGGCGCGCGCGTGGGCGGACCGAAGTCGCGCGGCGTCATGGCGGTAGCGCACAGGTGGGTCATGCCGTCGAGCGCCTCGTCCAGGGTCTCGACGATGCGGGCGTTTTCCAGCACGTCCAGCGCCCCGCTGGCGCGCTGGATGGTTTCCTCGCGCCGCAGCACATTGGGCCAGCGCGGCGCCACCAGCACCAGCTCGTCGAAACCCATGACCTTGATGGCACGGGCCGCGGCGCCCACATTGCCGGCGTGGCTGGTCTGGATCAGCACGAAACGGGTACGAAATGCGGGTGTTTGGGGGCTGGTTGGCATGGAAATGGGGCACTGCGGGTAAAATCTGGCCCTATTGTCGCCGCCCGCATCGCCGGAACGGCTTTCCCGCTCTTCCAGCCTGTCAGGGACTGCCGATCACGCAGCCCCCCAACGCCTCCACAATTTATGTCGTCCCCCAATCTGCACCCCATGCTCAACGTGGCCATCAAGGCCGCTCGCGCCGCTGGCGCCATCATCAACCGCGCTGCGCTCGACGTCGAGGCCGTGCGCGTCTCGCAGAAGCAGGTGAACGACTTTGTGACCGAGGTGGACCACGCCAGCGAAGAGGCCATCATCGAAACCCTGCTCACCGCCTACCCGGGCCACGCCATCTGGGGTGAGGAGACCGGTCGCACGCGCGGCGCCCAGGATTCGGACCACGTCTGGATCATCGACCCGCTGGACGGCACCACCAACTTCATCCACGGCTTCCCGGTCTATTGCGTCAGCATCGCGCTGGCGGTCCGGGGCAAGGTCGAGCAGGCCGTCATTTACGACCCCTCGCGCAACGACCTCTTCACGGCCACCAAGGGCCGCGGCGCCTACATGAACGAGCGCCGCATCCGCGTGAGCAAGCGCACCCAGCTCTCGCAGTGCCTGATCTCGACCGGTTTCCCCTTTCGCCAGGGCGACAACTTCCCCGCCTACCTGGCCATGATGAGCGACGTCATGCAGCGCACCGCCGGCCTGCGCCGCCCGGGCGCGGCCGCGCTGGACCTGGCCTATGTGGCCGCAGGTTTCACCGACGGTTTCTTCGAGACCGGCCTGAGCCCCTGGGACGTGGCCGCCGGCTCCCTGCTGGTCACCGAGGCCGGTGGCCTGGTGGGCAACTTCACCGGCGAGTCCGACTTCCTGGAGCAGAAGGAATGCCTGGCCGGCGCCCCGCGCATCTACGGCCAGCTGGTGCCCCTGCTGCACAAGTACAGCAAGTTCGCCGGCGCCGGCGAGAAGGCCGAAGCGCGCCAGAACGCCGACAAGCTCAGCCTGTCGTCGGGTAACGGGAACGGCAACGGCGACGAGCGCGACCAGGGCGCCTTCGAATAAGCAACCTCAGGCGGATCAGGCAGGCAGTACCGGCAGGCCCAGCAGCCCCGGGCGGCCGAAGAGGTAGCCCTGGAAAACAGTGCAGCCGTTGTCCAGCAGAAACTGGCGCTGCCCCTCGGTCTCCACCCCCTCGGCCACGGCCTGCAAGTCCATGCTCTGCGCCAGGGCCAGGATGGTCCGCACGATGGCCGCATCGTTGGGATCGGTCAGCACGTCACGCACGAAGGACTGGTCGATCTTGAGCTGGTCCAGCGGCAGGCGCTTGAGGTAACTCAGCGATGAGTAGCCCGTGCCGAAATCATCCAGCGCAAAACGCACACCGCGTTCACGCAAGGCGCCCATCTTGCGGATGGCGTCTTCCACGTCGCTGATCAGGACGCTCTCGGTCAGCTCCAGCTTCAGGTACTGCGGATCGACCCCGGTTTCGTCCAGCACGGCCTGGACCTGGGTCACGAAATCGGCCTGGCGGAACTGGCGCGCGCTCACATTGACCGCCAGGCTGAGCTTGCGGGTGGCGGGCTGCTCGGCCCAGGCCACCAGCTGGCGGCAGGCCGAACGCAGCACCCACTGGCCGATCGGCAGGATCAGGCCGGTCTGCTCGGCCAGGCCGATGAACTCGCCCGGCAGCACCATGCCACGGCCCGGATGGCGCCAGCGCAACAGCGCTTCGTAGCCGACGATCTTGTTGTAGCCATCGACCACTGGCTGGTAATGCAGCAGCAGTTCGTCGCGTTGCAGGCCCAGGCGCAAGTCGGCGTCCAGCGCGGCGCGCGCCAGCACGGCGGCCTGCATGCCGGGATCGAAGAAGCGCATCGTATTGCGACCGGCCGCCTTGGCCTGGTACATGGCCACGTCGGCGCGCTTGAGCAGTTCGTCCACGCCCAGTGAGGAGCCGCAGAACAGCGTGATGCCGATGCTGGGCGAGCTGTTGTGCTGGCGCCCCACCAGCTCGTAGGGGGCGTTGAGCCGGTTGATGATCTTCTCGGCCACCAGTTCGGCCTGGCTTGCGGCATCGGCGTCGCTCTCGTTCAGGTCCTCGAGCATCACCACGAACTCGTCGCCGCCGAAACGCGCCGCGGTGTCGCCCTCGCGCAGGCAGGAGACCAGTCGCAAGGCAACCTGCTCCAGCAGCAGGTCGCCGACGTCGTGGCCCAACGTGTCGTTGAGGTCCTTGAAATTGTCCAGGTCGATGAACAGCAGGGCCCCGTAGCGCTTGCTGCGCGCGCTGGTGACCTGCGCGTGCGAAAGCCGGTCCATCAGCAGGCGGCGGTTGGGCAGGCCGGTCAGGGTGTCGTAGAAGGCCAGGCGCTGGGTCTCGTCCTCGGCGTTCTTGCGCTTGCTGATGTCGCGCCCGATGCCGCGGTAACCACAGAACCGGCCCTTGCCGTCGAAGATGGGCGTGCCGCTGACGGCCACCCAGTACGGCTTCCCGTCGGCGTCGAGCCGCTGCAGCTCCAGGTCGCGAAACGGCAGGTGCGACTCCAGCGTGCGGCGGTGGGCCGCCCAGTCATCGTCGCTGAGGTTCAGCGCGCCCAGTTCCCAGCGTGTCTTTCCCAGGCTGTCCTCCTGGGTCAGGATGGACTTGCCGTCGCGGTAACCAACGAAGTTGGTGAAGCGGAAGTTCTCGTCGATCTCCCAGTACCAGTCGGACGACAGGTCGGTCAGGCTGCGGAAGCGCTCTTCGCTGGCCTGCAGCTGGGTCTCGGCCATCTTTCTCTGGGTGAACTCGCGCATCACCCCGTAGGAGGACAGTTCGCCATCCGGCTCGCGCATCGTGATCGCGTTGCCGCGCATCCAGTGCGTGCGGCCATCGGGCGAGTGCACCCTGAACTCGTGCTGCCACGTAGCGCCGTCCTTGAACGCCGCGCGCATGGATTCGAACAGCGCCGGGATGTCCTCCTTCTCGATGACCTCCAACATCTTTCGAGCGTCCTGGCGTACCTCCTCCGGGTCCAGGCCAAACAGACTGCGCACGCTCTCGTTGATGAAAGGAAAGGAGAGCCGCCCGTCCTTGGTGTACCGGTACTGGAACAGCACATCGGGCACACGGCTGGTGAGCTTTTCGATGAAATCCAGTTTTTCCTTCAGCGCTTCGGTCACCGCCCGCTCGGCAGTGATGTCCTGCACCAGACCGAAATCCAGCGTCTGGCCTTGCTGGCCGGTGTAGCGATGCAGGCTGGATCGGACCCAGCGGATCGTACCGTCGGTGCGCAGCACGCGATATTCCAGCTTGGTGCCATCCATGCGCTGGCGGATCTCGACGAAATACGGCAGGTCGTCGGGATGGATATAAGAGCGCGCCTGCGCACTGGTCAGCGGCGGGCCCGGCGGCAGGCCGGCGATCTGGCGCAGGCCGGGGGAAAAAGTGATGGTCTGGCCGTCGGCGCTGGACAGCCAGGAGCCTACGCGCGCCAGGTTCTCGGTCAGCTCGTACAGCGCGAGCTGCTGGTTGAGCTTGTCCACCGCCTGCGCCAGCGCCAGCTCACCCGAACGCAAGGACTCCTCCGCCATGCGCTCGGTCGTGATGTCCTTGATGTACATCAGGATGTGCTTTTCGCCACGCACGTCGATCAGCGTGCCGTTGAGGCGCACGAGGCGCTTGCCCTTGCCCTGGAGATGGACGATGGCCTCGTAGTCCTGCAGGCGGCCGCTGACGCGCAAGGCTGCCACGGCGCCTTCGCGGCTGGCCTGGTCCGGCCAGTGGCCGATCTCCACCACCGTATGCCCGATCACCTCTTCGCGGCTGTAGCCAGTGAGGGCCAACCACTCCTGGTTGACATCGATGATCAGGCCGTCTCTCAGCCGGGACAGGCCGATGGCCTCCGGGCTTTCCTCGAAGGCGGCGGTGAACAGCGCCTCGGTATGGTGGCGCTGGTTCTCCAGCAAGGCCCAGTCCCGCTCGCGCTCCTGCAAGCGCAGTTCAGCCTCGCGCAGCTGCGCGCGCACTCGCGTGATCTCGTCCTTGTCGTCAGCAGAACCCATGAAACGTGCCGGTCGGCAGCGCCCCCGCGTCAGAGCCTGACGGCGCTGCCCCTGGATGCTGCCCTGAAGTGTTGGACGATGTTAATCGAGTTGGGGCCAAAGACCCCCCCGGAACCGCGGGAATAAGTCCTGAAAGCCGGTATTCCTGCCGCATCCACCGGCGGCGGCACAAGGTCATGCGTGGGCCGGGAGCGGGAAAGGCGGGCAAACGCTACATTCGGCGCTGCACACCGCATCCACCGCAGGCCATGACCCCGTCCAAAGACTTCAAAGGCAACAAGCAGGCCCTGCCCAGCAAACCCTGTTGCGTCTGCGGCCGCCCCATGAGCTGGCGCAAGAAGTGGGAGAAGAACTGGGAGCAGGTCAAGTACTGCTCCGACGCCTGCCGCCGCGCCCGGCCCGCCACATGAGCGCGTTGCGCACGCTCGTCCCCGTGCTGGGCGACCAGCTCGACCTGCAGGCCGCCGCCTTCGACGGCTTCGATCCGGCGCAGGACCGTGTCTGGATGGCCGAGGTGGCCGAGGAATCCACCCACATTCTCTCCAGCAAGCCCCGCAC
>Ga0208633_100301_pt1 | contig 14566 bp, 9 predicted proteins | sample LakWasMet63_LOW9_2_FD_183895 | JGI IMG/M metagenome (GOLD analysis project Ga0208633, IMG submission 183895) | Freshwater sediment methanotrophic microbial communities from Lake Washington under simulated oxygen tension - Sediment Metagenome... | ecosystem: Environmental > Aquatic > Freshwater >...
AACAATAACGTCGCCAACTGACATAAGGCAACCGTCGCATAGCTGGCCGCAGCGGTCACCCGCGTTTTGTTTTTGGGATAGTGCTTGCTGTAAATTATCACGGTCAACATCGAACCGCCCAAGTTGCTGATGCCATGAACCAAGCCCATCGTCATCAGATACAGTCTTTCATACCTGACCACCGATTGCAGAGCCCTATCAATAATCGTTGAAAAATTTTTTAACGCGACAAAAATCAGTAACGGGCCAATAACCAGGCTGATATTGATTTTGACCGTAGTAACCACCACTAAAAACAGCACCACTAACGGAATGCTGTAAACCAGCACATTTTTATAAAATCCGGTATCGACATCTTCATAATGCCTCAGCACTTGTAAAGCGCTTATGGCAATGGAAACCGGCAACAACACACCCAGCGCATCGACAAAACCGTAACCGAGCAGCAACAACAGCGGCGTGCCGAACAGCAACACGCCTACCCCAAAAATAGACTGAATGACTGATGTTGCAACCACTGTAAGTAAAATATCGACCGGCATTGTGTTCCTCTTTAATTGATATTGTTCCAGCCCGTCATTATACCCGAGGCTGAAACCGGGCGAATTGATGATTCCCGATTTCCGTTAGCATAACGCATCGCCCTTTGTCCTTTTGCCCTGTTAGCGTTTGCCTGATTTAGCGTGCTCGCGATTTTCAAGAAACCGCAAAATGGCGAACGTAAGCCAGCCGACAACCACCAAGCCAATGGTAAAAATACTGTAAGAGACCGGCCAGGCAATCCCTTCTGTCATCATTGAAAACTCGGACATACCGCCGATGCCGGCCAAGACATTGAGCGGCATAAACACCACGCTGACAACGGTCAGCCGCTTGACGACCTTATTCTGGTTGATATTGATGAAACCCACCGAAGCGTCCATCAAAAAATTGATCTTGTCGAAAAGAAACGCCGTGTGCCCGTCCAGCGATTCAATGTCGCGCAGGATCTGTTGGGAATACTCCAGTTGGTTTTTTGCAAGAAACTTGCTGCGCATCAAAAACGAAACCGCGCGCCGGGTATCCATCACATTCCTGCGAATCCGGCCGTTCAAATCCTCTTCATTGGCAATATCGATCAATATCTTAGCCGCGTCCTCATCGCTAATTTGCTTGCTAAGCACCTGATTGCCGACGCTTTCCAAAGCAAGATAGACATCCTCCAATGCATCAGCCGAATACTCGGCATTGGCGGCGTAAAGATCCAGCAACATGTCCCTTGAGTCGGAAACGTAATTGGGCTGGCTAAGCGCGCGTAACCGCTGAAGCCGGAAGATCGGCAATTCTTCCTTGCGAATCGAAAACAAAATATCCCTATACAGGATAAAAGCGACGGCGACGTTGCGCGACACATCCTCCTTGTCCAGCAGGAAATCCGAATGCAAGTGAATCTCGCCGTTTTCTTCGACATAAAACCGGGCGCTTGATTCCAGATCATTCAATTTATCCGGATCAGGAATCTCTATGCCGAAAATATCGCCGACCCATATCCTGTCCTCAAAGGTCGGCGCAACCAGATCTATCCAGATAGGTTTGGCCTCAAGCAAATCCTGAGGGGCATTAATCGAAATCTCGTGCAGGCGGCCTTCGCGTAAATTAAACGCTTTGACCCTGGATTTTTCAGTCTTGTAATCCTGCTTGCCCAGAATTTGCAGGACGGAAACCGGGGCTTCCAGCAAAATGGGTTGCTTGTGATCATCATCAAGATGTTCCCAGATCAGCAATTGATCTTCCGGCGGCAATTCTTCCAGAATATGAGCAATTTCCGAAGGCGGTAAATGATTAAGTATCTGCTGTAATTGCGCAATATTCTCTTTGCGAACCAGCGCTTCGACCAGGCCATGATGCGGCATGTCCTGTTTATGCACCAAATCCGCGATAAGCTTGTGCTTTTGCAAAAGGTCGAGTACGGCTTGATGGCTATTATAATATTTGGCGGCTGGTTCTTTTTGCATGTCGGAATAATGGCTTAGCGCAGTTGGGCTGCCGATAAGAATCAGGGCAATTGAAAGAGGCCTAATTCTATCAAAGCGCGGTGATTTGTCGCGGTTTTTATGCCCGGTAGAGCGCCCCGGCCTATATGATGCCTTACCGCGTTTCTACAGGCGTTTTACAGCGCTTCCGCCAGCCGGATAAGTTCAATGGCCTGTTGCCGTATTTGCCCGGCAACCTGCCGATCCAATTGCTTTAACCAACGTTCAGGAATTTGCCCAACGCCATATTTAGCCCCTGCCAGCATACCGGCCAACGCCCCGGTGGTATCGGCATCGCCGCCCTGGTTAACCGTGGCAATCAGGCAGGATTCAAAACTGTCCGTGCTGAAAAAATAATGTAAAACCGTCTGCACGGTATCGACAATATAGGCTGAGGCTTTACCCGGATAAGGGCTATAGGCGAATTCGCGGTGTTGACCGATCAATCGTTCGGCTTCCTGTTTGCAGGCGTCCATATCCTGTCCGCTAATCAACAGATTGACGATCCGTCCCAGCGTTAACGTAGCCGCATCGGACAACGGATGGTTATGGGTAATGTGGCTTTGCTGCACGCTCCATTCATTAAAATCATCAGGCCGGTTTAAGGTCGCCAGCACCACCGGCAAATTACGCATGCAGGCGCCGTTTCCCGCATCGTCATCGCGAGGCAAGCCGAACAGTTCGCCGCTATCCCGATAGCGCGTGATGCCGCGGCGGCAGGTATTGCCTATATCCGGCGGATCGCTTGCCATCCAGGCGACAAAATTATCGGCGACCGCCTGAACGTTCCAGCCCTGATGATCGATAATGGCCTGCCCTAAAGCGAGCGACATTTGCGTGTCGTCGGTGACTTGACCCGCGTCCAGGCCCAGCCAGCCGCCGCCGATAATATCCCGATGCACGCCGTAACGCTGCTGGATTTGTTTCGGCGACATAAACTCGACCGTCGCCCCGAGCGCATCGCCGCAAGCGAAGCCCAAATAGGCTCCCAAGGCTTTGTTCAACACTTGTTCTGTAGACATGATTTCCTCTAACGCTGCACTTTGACCCGATAATCGCCGCCAATCACCAAATATTCGGCTTCGCCGTGCAAAGCGTGGTGCGGCAACAGTTCATTAAAAAAAACCAGCTTAACCATCGGCACTTCGACTTCCAGAATATAAGCGCCGAATTCGCCGGCAATACTGCGGCGGTCGGTAAAGGAAACGATATTATTGAAGCGCACGATTTTATGGGTTTTATCCTGATCCAGAACAACCCAATCATCGTCCAGTGAATTGACGCCGCGATAAAGGGTTTTATGGGTTGCGGCCGGGAACTGAAAACGTTCGATAACCCACTGGCAATATTCGTAAAGAAGGTCCAACTGCATGTAAATGCAGTTGTTGTGATAACGACTGTTCATCTTTTCTTCGATGTACATGATCCAGTCTTTGCTGCTAAAACTGGCTATGCGCTGTTTGTGATAGGTAGGAAACAACCCGAAGCGGCTTTCGACCCAGCCTTTAAAAACCGCGCCTTGGGCATTGTTCGAGTCCAAACCCCAGTCCTGAATTAACCGCAGATAACTGTTACGGTAACGCCGCCGTCCCGAATGATCGTTGCTTAAGCGTTGCTCCGTTTCAAAGCCGAAAACAACGCACATATAGTCTTGAAATATCCGGCCGCAGTCATCGCGTGTCGAGTGCTTGCCCAATTGCTCAAACAAACCGGAAGCCGACTCGCGGGCGCCTGCAATATGCAGCGCTTTGGGGCTTTCGTTAAAGGCGTGACTGGCCATGCAAGCAGTCGCCAAACCGATTAAGTTGGTGCTGTGGCCATGTTGGGAAATATCGGGCATTGGTCGACCGGAAAAGTCTTCAGGCAATAAGTGAAGCAATTTTTACATTAAATTGCCCGTTTAGCCAGATAGCGTAGCCGATACAGAAAATCGAGCGTCTTGCTAACAAGGGCGGCCTTGTCAATCGCCTTGAACACCTGGGATAGAGCACCTATACTGCTAAGCAAGGGTATGGTTTCAATGTTGTTTTCCCCTGAAGTGACGCAAACAATTTATTCGGTATTATCAGTAATGCTTACGAACACGTTACATTGAAGTTAACCCTATGTTGAGGAACGCTTATTTTGGAACCGCACTTTTCTTTCCTTTCCTATATTGCCTGGAAGCAGCGCCTTGTCTTTTGGATAGGGGCAATCATTGTCGGCCTGGTTATCGTTATGATGACCTTGCTCAGCGAATGGGCGGCACAGACCTACCGCCTCCTTTCATTACAATATCCCTGGTTTCATTTTATCATCCCGCCTGTCGGAATGGGCTTTACCGCCTGGATCACTTTTCGTTTCTTCCCCGGTAGCGAACGTAGCGGCATTCCGCAGGTTAAAACAGCGCTGGATATTTCCAGCAACCTACATGAACGCTCTCAATTAATTTCCTTAAGAATCGCTTTTGGAAAAATGTTCTTGCCGATTATGGGCTTGCTTTCCGGCGCATCGATCGGTTTTGGCGGGCCCGCTGTACACGTCGGGGCATCCATTATGCTGTCGCTGGGCAAGACCATTAAATTTCCGCCTCATTATTTGGAGAAAGGATTGATTCTGGCGGGCAGTGCCGCCGGATTTGCGGCCATGTTCAGCACGCCGTTGGCGGGCATTATTTTTGCCATTGAAGAAATGGGCAGGACCCTGGAAGAGCGCATCAGCAGTCTGGTATTAACTGCTATTATTTTTTCCGGCATTACCGCCTATGCGATATTAAACAGCTACATTTATTTTGAAGATGCGTCACTGGTCATGCCGTTGGGACAAAGCTGGCTCGCGGTGCCGTTATGCGGGATTACCGGCGGCTTTCTGGGCGGCGTATTCAGCAAGAGCACGATTCTCGGCAGCCGGCTTCTCAAGCAAACCGGAATATCCATTGTCGTGATCGCCATCGTCTGCGGCGGGATCGTCTCCACCATGAATTATTTTTCCGATGGCGCCACCGTGGGCACCGGTTATCAACAAACCAAGGCCATATTAAACAGCGTTCAACCTATCGATTTTTCTTATCCATTCCTCAAAATGCTCGCAACCTGCGCAACGTTCTTTAGCGGCATACCCAGCGGTATTTTTGTGCCGTCACTTTCAACCGGGGCGGGGTTTGGCGTTAATCTGGCAAACTGGTTTCCGGTAGCGCCCGCTTCGGTGATGATTTTGCTGACCATGACCGCTTATTTTTCCGGCATGCTGCAATCGCCGCTCACTTCGTTTGTGATTGTTATGGAAATGACTAACAGCCATGAAATTCTAATTCCGTTAATGGCTACCGCTTTTTTGGCCAGCGGGACATCAAAGCTCATCAATCCGGTGCCTTTATACCTCGCGTTATGCGATAGCTATAAACCTTGCTTAAGCAAAACAAAACCGATTAAAACTAAAGTTTGACACCTTGGTTTGTTTAGCGACGGACATTAATCTTAGACGCTGCAACGGTACAATCGCCGCCCAAATATTCGCGGGCGCGGCCCGCTCCCACAGTGCCATTCACCCTCGCTCATCGCTATGCACACGCAGGGCGATAGACAGACCTTCCAGGTTTTTAAAACCTGGAAGGTCTAATTGACACCGTTTCGAATGGAAGTTGTCAGCCATAGCGCGGTCTACAAAATAAGAGCGGGAACCCTGAATACATGAGTGGATTGACGGCATAAAGCCCGGCTATTTTCCGATCTGTTTTACAGATGCGTAGCTAAATATGACGCAAGGAAGCATCGCTCACATTAATACTGAAAGCGCGCCCGAAACCGATAACGTACCGCCCATTTTCCGGACGCAAGGCAAACAAATGAAAATCCGGTAATGAGCGCAGCACACTAACCACCTCGCCAAACTTATCCTGCAAGGCTTGTATCCGTCCAGCGTATATTGCAGTGTCACGGATTATTTCCGTGACACTGCAACTTAGCACCGCCCGCTCCCGGGCAAAAAGGTTAGGCGATTCGGATTCCAGACGGATAAACAATATCGATGCCTGCGGGTTATTCAGCAAATTAACCGTATTGCAGGCCATTTCACTGACATAGATATAAAAGACTCCTGCATCGTCCCGCACAAAAGGAGTGTGACTGATGTCAGGAACACCGGTTGCTGAAGCCGTCGACAGTAATAGCGTTTGCTGCGATGCCATCAGCTCCTGATAACGTTGGGTAATGTCTTCAAGCTCTTGTTTGGTTATTTCGCTCACTGGTAATCTCCCTCAAGCACGGTAGGTTGGCTATTCTTCATTCCGTCATCATTGAACAAAGAAATGCGGACTTTGTATGCTAGACTTTGTAGCATAAACCAATTAGCGAACAACCATTGGGAATAATAGGTTGGAATCCTCAAATTCAAGCCAAGTTATCTTTTAACCAACCAAAAAACAATTGCTCAGATTTATGATTCCAAAATCCGTATGGAAAGATAATAAGCTTTATCAGCCAGAAACTTTAACTACCGTTTATCGTGAAAAGTTAGAAGCTATGGACATTCTTCAACAAGCGATAGATTTTGACGGGAAGCAATCAAAAGGAGCTATTGGTGGACAAGATGAATCAGAGACCATCAGACACTTTATCGAAAGGTTCTTAGCGTCAGCCGCAAGAGTTCAGTTTGTTGTTCTTGACCCACACAAAGCTTTAAAGGACATATCAAATGACGTCAAAGCCACGTTTGGAAGCGGCAATATTGCTTTGTTGGATATTCCTTGTGGTACTGGTGCAGGAATATTATCGCTTTTATGTAATATTAGAGAAATGAGAGCTCATAAGCACTTGCCGTGTTTGCCTTTACACGTCTCTATTACTGCTGGCGACTATTCTGAAACCGCATTACAAATTTATGCTGATTTATTATTGAGGATAAAACCCTATTTGGAAGAAGCAAATATTTTTATAGATTATCTTACGCATAATTGGAATGCAGAAAGCTTGCAATCAACAGATAAAATTATGAATTGTTTTTTAATGCAAGAATCAGAAGAATATTATGTATTCATATCTGCATTTAGTGGGGAGGCTGCAAATAATTTTGCAGATTATCAGCAAGCTATTAGTTATGTTCAGGCAAGAGTTTCAAACCTAAATTCTTGTATTTTACATATTGAACCAAACTCAAATGACGCAAAAAAGTTTTTTCAAAAGCTTTCTTTATTTGTCGGAAAACTCATGGGTAAAGAAAAAAGTTCAGAAAGCAAGTCAAGTAAGGAGGGTTTTTTGTGGATTCACTCGCTAAACAGCAAAGAAGTTACAGGTGGGTGTTTTGTTAAGCTGTTTAAACGATATGGGTAGCTCATACGAAACCATTGCTCTTAGAGCATTAAATGCCACAAAAACAGTTAATCCAATTACTTATTTGGGAATTAGATGTTTTCTTGATTCATTTTCCGGTGAATTTGATGAACACGGTTTTGAGTGTTTTATTCGGCACAAGCTTGAAGTTAGAACAAATTGGCTTACGTGGGAACATAAGGTTTTTAAAGAAATAAATCAAGGGGACTTTGTTTATAGGGATTTTATATCATTGTCTCCTTTTGGTGTTATTTCAGAGGCGTTTTTATTAAGAGAGATTTTAAGTGAAAAATGCTTTGAACATAAGGAAAATGTTTACAGCTATATACCTAGCAAAAAAAGCTCATACAGAAATTTTAACTATTATTTTAATGGATTTAAAGTTAGGAATGAAAAAATAAAGCAAGAGATCGATAAAAACAAACAGCTTAATATTTTAATTTTAGATTTAAAAGCATTCTATCCATCTATTAGTGAAGATAAGCTACTTGAGAAATTTGAAAAGCTACGAGAAAGGGGACTGTCTGAAAACTCTTATAAAATTACAATTAACTTAATAAAATATCTATTAAATCAGCCCAATAAAGGCGTGCCTATTGGTACCGATTTAAGCCACTTCCTAGCTCAGATTTATTTGCATGATTTTGATGTAAAATTAATTGAATTATTTGGCAATAGATATTTTAGATATGTTGATGATATAGCTATTCTTGCCGAAGCAAATGAAATTGAATACATAAAGACTATCGTAAAAAGTAATCTCCCGGTTGAACTAGACTTCAAGGATGATAAAACTACTCAGCTGACAAGCGATGATTGGAATAAAATGCACTACTCTATTGATAATAAAGATACATTTTATGGTATTTTAAACTTATTGACAGCGTATTTGGCAGTTTATCCAGAAAAAATAGAAAGCTTAAAATTTAAGTTAAAAGAAAAAAATATTAATATTCCATTAATAAGAATTCAGAATCAATCAAAAAGTAAAGGTTGGAGGTATTTCTTACGAAAAATAATAAAAATACGTCATCTGTTATTCATTGACGAAGATTTTTTTATTTCAAATCTAACTAATATAAAACAAGATTGCTTAAGTAAACTTAATGAATTATTAATAAATTCTAATTTTACCGATGAAAACGATGCTTGCAACAGGGCAAAAGTACAAGAATTGAGGTTTATTGTCAGCCGACTGTTTTATCTTCTACCCCGAGGCGAACTGGAAGAAATAGATAAAAAACTACCTAATATAAACAAAATAGCCGATTTAAAAGCAGTTATCAATGCTGTAACAAAGATGGATTTAATTTCCGCCTGTAATTATGGGGGCAAAGTAATACAAACTATTTGTGAGATTTGGGTAGAGGCTAATTTAGATATGATCGCATTATCCGAGCAAGATTTAATGAAGTTTGATAATATCAATAATGCAATTGAATCGATTCTTGTAATGCGGCTATATGGAATAATAGAATTTGACTTTAAAGATATATCATCATTGTTGAATGACCGTAATGTAAAATACTGCGCAATTGTTTTAGGCTATAAAGTTGACTTAACGGATGACGAAAAGAAATTTAGCTATCTTTCTGAACTTTATGGCTTATTTAAGGGAAGAACGCTAGAAGAAAAGCGAGAGTTTCTAATAACAAGATTTGACCAAGAAGAAGAGTTAATCTTAGCAGGACTTACGTTAGGATTTGGGTATTCACTCTAAAATCGTCTATTTTTTTGTTTATAGCGCGTAGGATGGGTAGAGCTGTAGTGAATCCCATCCTACATAGCTTGGTAAATACCAACTCAATACCCACCAACAATCAAAACACTACTCCTTCCCCCGCCCTGTTTTTCAACCACCACCTTGGCCCCAATCCGCTCCACCAAAATAGGCACATGCGAGATAACGCCGACTTTTCTGCCCAAGGCTTGCAGGGTGTCCAAGCTGGCGATGGCTATGTCCAGCGTTTCCGGGTCCAGGCTGCCGAAGCCTTCGTCGATAAACAGCGATTCAACCTGGGTTTTGTTGGATGACAACGACGCCAAGCCCAAGGCCAGCGCCAGCGACACCAGAAAGCTTTCGCCGCCGGACAGGCTGTGTACGCTGCGCACGTCGTCGGCCATGTCGCGATCGATGATTTGCAGCTCCAGGTCGCTGCCCGGTACGCGCTGCAGGGCATAGCGTTTGGCGAAGTCTTCAAGATGCTGGTTGCTGTGCGCCAGCAATGCTTCCAGAGTCAGGCTTTGGGCAAAAGTGCGAAACTTTGCCCCGCTTTTTGAACCGATTAATTCATTCAGACTTTCCCATTGATCCCAGCGATCTCGTTGACTGTCCAGCTCTGCTTTCAAAGCACGCCCGGCTTCGATTTTTTTATCGTCTTCCCGCAGCAGTATGACCTGCTCTTCTTTTTGGGTATGGATGGCCTGTCTTTGCTGCTGTAATTCGGCCGACAGTTTATGGGCGTCTTCCTCAGGTATTTCGACAGGATGGCTTTGTTGTTTCAAACAATCGTCGGCTTTAACTTTTAATAAGGCCGCTGACTCTTGCAGGCCTCGCTCCAGAGTCGCCATTTGGGTTTTCCATACAGCCAGCCAGTGTTCGTCTTTTTCCAGCAACCGGCTTAACTGCTCAAGATCGATGGCTTGCTTTTCCAGCGACTGGTTCAGCGCGCTTAGGGCTTTTTCCAGGTTGTCGTAGCGTCTGCCGGTCTCGGTTTGCCAGTGCTGCTGATTCTGTTTATGGGTCGCCAGCTCCGTTTCCGCCTGACTGACGGTATGACCGGCCTGCTGGTGAGCGGTTCTTGCGGCCTGTAAACTTTGGTTAACGGTTTGCTCATAACTGTCGGCGGTAACCCTTGGCAACACCGCGTCGCGTTCGACTGACAGTTTTTGCTGTTCTTCGGTTTGGGTCTTCAACTCTGCCTGTTTAAGCCGGTGTTGTTGCAGGCATTGTTTCAGCGCCTGCTCGGCGAGCTTTTCATCATGGTTGATTTTTTCCAAGGCTTTGGCAGCGGTTTCAATCTGCTGTTCGGTACGCTGGAATTGCTGCGCTTTTACGGCGCAATCTTGCCTGAATGCTGCGGTGGAGTCCTGCAAACGAGATTGCCAGTCTTCCAACTGCCGGAACGGTGTCGCCAACAAATCGACAATCGCTTGCAGTTGTTTTCCCTGCTCCTGAATTCCGGCGGTGACATATTCCAGGTCGGCTTTATTTTTGGCGTACTGCTTATCCATCGTGGCGTATTCGGCAGACAGTTTTTCCTTATTCCGCTGATCCGCATCAAATAAATCCTGCACCGCTTTAAGCTGTCTTTGTAATTCGAGAGCCGCTTTTTCCTGTCGCTTGATTAGCTCCAACGCAGAATTGATTTGCTCGTTTTGAATTTTAAGTGCAGGTAAAAGCTGAATATCGGTAATGGCAAAATCAGGCGACTGCCAAGGAGGGTGGAAGTGTCGCAATCGGTCGGGAACCGATGCGACCTTATTGTGCATAGCTAATACGGCCCAATCATTGCCGCATTGAGCCAGTTTTGCCAGCGCCTCGGCCAGCTTTTCGGCCAGCGCTGTTTTTTGCTCCTGCCCCTGGCTGATGCTTTTGGTCAATTCGGCGGTAGTTTTAATCAGCGTTTCATTCAGGCTTTCCAGCTCGGCGACGCGTACTGACTGCGCTACGGCATGTTCATTGCCTATGCTGGCTTGATCTTTCCATGGATGCTCAAGCGCTCCGCAAACCGGGCAAGGCTGATCTTCCTGCAACAAGGTACGGAACTGTTCGGCGTTTTTATGCGTCGTTGCCTGTATCAGCTCCAAGGCCTTTTTTGCCTCGCTCAGAGCGATGCCGTTAGCCATCTGCTGCTGGTTTAATGTTTGCAGTTGTAGCGTGCTTTCATTAATCGCCTGTTCGGTGGCGGCCAGCTGATCCGTGTCCTGCTTGATAGCCTGTTGCAACTCCTGCGCATCGTTCGCCAGATTCAGGGCCCGCGTGATCTGCTCGCGCTTGATTTCAAGCGCATCTTTTGAGCGATGCAGGTCTTCAAGAGATTGCTTACTGTCCTGTGCTTTCAGTTGAACCAGCGCCTGTTGATGCAGTTCCAGTTTTTCGTGACTGTCATCAATCGCAAGCTTTAGCTCTGCCAGGCTGTGTTCATCTTTGGCCACCGCCAGCCTTAACTGCTCCGCTTTGAGTGCGTCGTCCGTTTTCCGGGCGTTCAGCGTTTGATAGCGTTCCAGCTCGGCATCCCAACGGCTCCATTCGGCTGAGATGGGTTTAATCGCCTGATTTTGTTCCAGCCATACGTTAAGCTGTTGCAGCGCCGATGTTTGTTCGGCCTGCCGATTTAGCAGGGCTTGATGCTCTTTTTTAGCGCCGTCCAACGCTTGAAGCAATTGATTTTCTTCTGCGGACAACGTGCCGACAGCTCTCCGGATAACATCAATACGGGTATCCAAGGCCCGCGCTTTAATTAATACGGGTTGCGCCTGCTGCTGTTGCTGTTCGGCTTCGGCTAATGCACCTGCCAGAGTGCTGAGCTGTTCCTTTGACGTTTGCAGCTTTATGTCAGCGGCGGCTTGCTGATCGACGCTGTCTTTGAGTTTTTGTTGGGCATCAAGGTGCTCGGCGTTTGCCGTTTGGTACTGAGCTAACAGCGGTCTTAAAGGCTGCGCGGCTTCGACTTTTTGTATTAACTGCCGCTCGACTTCTGCCGCATCCCACGCCTGTTGGCTGATTGTAAGTTCGTCACGGGCAACTCGCTCGGCTTCTTGCCGTTTTTTCAGTTCGGCATACCAATCGATGATTTTTTGGTTATGCTCGATTTGTTGATCCAGATCGGCCAACTGGCTGGTGAATTGGTCGCGTTGCTGTTCCAGCAGTTGCCGGGCTTCTTTATCCAGCGGGATTTGATCCTGCATCCGGCTTGCAATCAGGTTTAGCGCGTCTTTTTCCTGTCTGGCCCGCTCGAATGCGGCGATAGACAGTTCGGAATAAAGTTCGGTGCCGGTGATGCGCTCCAGCAAACTGGAACGCTCGTCTTTTTTGGCTTTTAAAAACGCGGCAAAATCGCCTTGAGCCAATAACACCGAGCGGCGGAACTGGTCGAAGTTAAGGTCGATCAGTTCGCAGATCTTCTCCAGCGTGTTTTTCTTGCCCTGGCCGATGCGCTGGCCGTCGTCAATTTTACTTAACGTGATTTCTTGCGCCTGCAAGCGCCCGTCCGCTTTGCCTCGGGCTTTGCTGACTTCCCAACGCGCGCGGTAGTGGTGCTTGTCCTTGCCGATAAAATCCACTTCGGCGTAAGCGTTGCTGGTGCCTCGGCGTAATATCGAGCGTACGTCATTACTGGTCACGCGCAGATTTTCATCCTCATCCTTATGGCCTACCGCAAAGCCGTGACCGTCCGGCAGGCGCGGAATTTTGTCGTACAACGCCAAGCACAGGGCATCCAGGATCGTGCTTTTACCCGCGCCGGTTTGCCCGGTAATGGCGAATAATCCGGCTTGTTCCAAGGGACCTGCATTCAGCAAAATCTCGAACGGCTCGGCAAGGCTGGCCAAATTTTTTCCGCGTATCGCTAAAATGCGCATTATTCCGTTCCTTGCAGGCTTTCAACCAATTCGTTAAACAACGCATTCATGGCTTCGGGAGCGTCTTGGTCATATTTGTTTTGATAACAGCGCTGGAAAACATCCAGCGGTTGCAGTTCTTCCAGGCGTTCTTCGATTTTTAAATCGGCCAGACTTTTTTCGCTGCCGCTGTAAGCGGTGGATATTTTCAATAAGCGCACCGGCAGCTTGGCGATGACTTCTTCAATCTGCTGGCGCAATCCCGGCTCCGGCTTTTCCAGTCTGATGCGTAATTCAAGCAGCGGTCTTTGTTCTAGCGGCAAATCATCAAGAATCAGGTTTTCCAAGTGGCCGAGCACATCCGACAACACCGCAAAATCTTTGCCGTTGGGGATTCTTAGTAATTGAACACTGCGGGGAATTTTAACGGCGGCGGTTTCAACCGGCTGCCCTGCCCGAATATCGACTTGGACAACCTGATGCAAATAATCGGTTTCATCAAACGACAGCGGAATCGGCGAACCGCTGTAACGGATATGCTCGTTCGCGCCGACTTTTTGTGCCAAGTGGAGATGGCCTAAGGCCACATAAGCAATGTCATCGGGAAATAATTCAACCGGCAGCGCATGCTGGTTGCCGCCCAGTATTTTGCGCTCGCTTAATTCGGACACCGCGCCGTTGACCATATAACAATGCCCGGTCAGGATCAGGCTTTCGGCGTTGCTCGCCTTTTGTTGCAGCTGCGCAAACAACTCGGCATACAGCGTTTTCATGCCGTAGATTAACGGATCGGTGTCTTGCTCGCCGGGTCGCATCGGTTCCATACCGCTTGCGACACTCCCGCCATCCCTGGCAGTCGGTAAATCGGCATTGCGTAAAAACGGCATGGCTCCGCACCAGGCTTTAACCTCGCCCGCCGCATTGGTCAGCGGGACCAATAAGCGCTCCCAATCGATATTGCCCTGAGCCTCGCGCGACAAGCCGCCTACGACGGTAACGCCCAGCGCATTGAGTATCGGCGATGGCGCATCCAGCCGTGAAGCGGAATCGTGGTTGCCGCCTATTAAAATAATATTCAAATTCGGCAGCCGGGTTCTGGCTTTGACCAGAAAGTCATAAAGCTGAGATTGCGCGGCGGAGGAGGGATTTGCCGAATCGAAAATATCACCGGCAACAATCAACGCGTCGGCCTGTTTGTTGTGCATTTCATCCAGCAACCAGTCCAAAAACTGCTGATGTTCCAGTTGCCTCGAAACGCCATGCAGATGATGCCCGAGATGCCAGTCTGCGGTGTGAAATAGTCTTAACATTGGTTGCCTGTTTTAAAGGGTTTAATGGTAAGCAATATAACAAAGAAAAGCTGTCTGTAGCGGATCAATCTTTTTAACCGGCAAGATTGCCCCAATGTTCAGGAAGCCTTATCGTGAGAAACCTCGACGGTAACCGGTCATTTGAGTTGCAAAGCAAGCGTTGAACTCCGGCATCAATATTTTTTGGAGTACAAAACTTGCGTTGTCCGTTCAAAATCGGCTTTGCAGGTCCGATCAGACGTTACGAATGGGGGGTGAAGGCGGTTGCTCAGCAAGGGGAACTTCAGGTGAACGATGGGCGTCGTTTATGCTAATTGTTTAACCGTTTTGCATCTGGGATAACCGGTACATCCCCAGAACTGTTTACCTTGATTGG
>Ga0208633_100304_pt1 | contig 14531 bp, 15 predicted proteins | sample LakWasMet63_LOW9_2_FD_183895 | JGI IMG/M metagenome (GOLD analysis project Ga0208633, IMG submission 183895) | Freshwater sediment methanotrophic microbial communities from Lake Washington under simulated oxygen tension - Sediment Metagenome... | ecosystem: Environmental > Aquatic > Freshwater >...
AGGCCTGGGAAAGCTGGCGCGGGACACGAAGATGCGGGCACCGCGCAGGGCCTCGGCAGTGTCGCGGTCAGGCACGTCGTGCGCCATGGCCACCACCGAATCCGAGTGTTCTTTCGCTTCCTTGATGGACAGCTGCACAGGACCGGTAAAGGTCTTGGCACCTCTTTCGGACGGCAGCAGGAACCAGCGCTTGGAAGAAAACAGCGCCTCCGGGGAGGCGCTGTAGGGCTGAACCTTGAACCAGCCCTTGATGCCCCAGGCATCAAGGATGCGCCCGACTTCGATGGCGTCCGCTGGCAATTCAGCGGCTTCGAGCTCGAGCGTCATGGGGAATCAGGTCAGGCGGCCTTCTTGGCAGCAGACTGCTTGATCAGGCGTTCCACGGTGGGGGAGGCCTGGGCGCCAACGCCCAGCCAGTAGGTCAGGCGGTCCTGGGCAATACGGATGCTTTCCTCGCTGGCGGTAGCGATCGGGTTGTAGAAACCGATGCGCTCGATGAAGCGGCCGTCACGACGGGTACGCTTGTCGGCTACGACGATGTTGAAGAACGGACGGGCCTTGGCGCCGCCACGGGAAAGTCGAATCACGACCATGATTTGTCCTTTGGGTGGGTGAAGCATGCCGCATGAGCTGCACGCCGCGATTCTTCCGATGTTTGAGACACGCGACTGGCCACCCGGCCAGCGACACACCGAAGAGCCTGCGATTATAGCCTGTACTGCGTGCCCCATGCCCCATCCTTTGGATTGGCATGCCAACAGCCCTCGTTCCCGGCACAATCAGCCCATGCTCAAAAACAAGACCTTGGCCGCCTGGCTGACCTTTCTGGCTGGCCCCCTGGGCCTGCACCGCTTCTACCTGCGTGGCTTCAACGACCTGATCGGCTGGGCGCTCCCCATCCCGACCGCGCTGGGTATCTACGGCATCGAGCGCGTGCTGCAGTACGGGCTGGACGACCCCTGGAGCTGGGTGCTGATCCCGCTGCTGGGTTTTACCATCGCCGCCTGCTCGCTCAACGCCATCGTCTACGGGCTGATGAGCACCGAAAAGTGGAATGCCCGCTACAACCCCCAGGCTCCGGCCGACGCACCTGCCGGCCAGACCGGCTGGCTGACCATCGGCGCCGTGGTCTGCTCTTTGCTCGTGGGCACCACGGTGCTGATGTCCAGCATCGCCTTCAGCTTTCAGCGCTACTTCGAATACCAGGTCGAGGAAGCGCGAAAAATCAGCCAGTGAGGCTCTCACACCCCATGAGAAAAGGGCCCTCAGGCCCATTTCTCGTGATGCCGTGACAACTCAGAAGAGACCGAGGCTGATCCAGTAGGCCACGATGGCCACGAAAGCACTGGCCGGGATGGTGAAAATCCAGGCCCAGACGATATTGCCGGCCACACCCCAGCGCACCGCACTGGCACGCCGGGCCGACCCCACGCCGACGATGGCGCCGGTGATGGTGTGCGTGGTGGAGACCGGTATGCCCAGGCTGGTGGCCAGGAACAGGGTGATGGCCCCGCCCGTCTCGGCGCAAAAACCACCGACCGGCTTGAGCTTGGTGATCTTCTGCCCCATGGTCTTGACGATGCGCCAGCCGCCAAACATGGTGCCCAGGCCGATGGCCATGTAGCAGCTCACCACCACCCAGGACGGCGGCGCCTTGTCGGTGGACGTCATGTAACCCGTGGCGACCAGCAGCATCCAGATGATGCCGATGGTCTTCTGCGCATCGTTGCCGCCGTGGCCCAGGCTGTAGGCGCCGGCCGAAACCAGTTGCAGGCGACGGAACCAGCCGTCCACGCGCGAAGGCGAACTGCGACGAAAGACCCAGGCCACCAGCAACATCATCAGCGAGCCCAGCAGGAACCCCAGGAAAGGCGAGACGAAGATGAACACCACCGTCTTGAGAATGCCCGCAGAGATCAGCGCATCCGTACCTGCCTTGCCGATCACGGCGCCAACGATGCCGCCAATGAGGGCATGCGAGGAACTGCTGGGGATGCCGTAGTACCAGGTGATCAGGTTCCAGGTGATGGCACCGATCAGCGCGCCAAACACCACGTGGGTGTCGACCACCCCGGGCTGCACGATGCCCTTACCCACCGTCGCGGCCACACTAAGGTGGAAGATGAAGATGGCAATGACGTTGAAGAAGGCGGCAAACAGCACCGCCTGACCGGGTTTGAGCACGCCGGTGGACACCACGGTGGCAATCGAATTGGCCGCATCATGAAAGCCGTTCATGAAGTCGAAGGCCAGTGCCAAGAACACCAGAAGGATGATCACCCAGAGGGCGGCTTGCGGAATATTTTCCATGGCAGATGCCGCTTGATCAGGCGTTCTCGAGGACGACGCCCTCGATCAGGTTGGCCACGTCCTCGCACTTGTCGGTCACGGTCTCCAACAGTTCATAGATAGCCTTGAGCTTGATGACCTCGCGCACGTCGGGCTCTTCGCGGAACAGCTTGCTCATGGCGGTGCGCATGACGCGGTCGGCGTCGGACTCCAGCCGGTCGATTTCCTCGCAGGTCTTGAGTGCCGCTTCGGCCGTCTTGGCATCGCCAATGTTGTTGAGCAGATAGACCGCATCCTTGACGCGCTCGCAGCACTTCACACTGAGCTCGGTCAGGCGCACGATCTCCTCGGTCATGTGACGCACGTCGTACAGGGCCATGGTCTCGGCCGCGTCCTGGATCAGGTCGGCCACGTCGTCCATGGTGTTGATCAGCGAATGGATCTGCTCGCGGTCGATCGGGGTGATGAAGGTCTTGTGCAGGGCCTTGTTGACCTCGTGCGTGATGCGGTCGGCAGCCTTTTCAGCATTGTCGACGTCCCGGTTGTACTGCTCGCGCAGGTTGGGGTCGCTGTAATGCGCCACCAGCTGGGAAAAGGCCCGCGCCGCTTCCACGATGCGGTCCGCATGCTGGTTGAACATCTCGAAGAAATTGCCGTCGCGCGGCATCAGTTTTCCAAACAGCATGGCTAGCTCCTGATTCTGGTTCGGTCGTTGGACTGGGTTGGCGTGAAGTTTAACCGCGGCATCCCTGCGGCTAGCTGACGCTTCAGGCAGACCGGAAGATGAAGTACACCGCCCCCACCATGCACAGCGCCGCCCACAGGTAGTCGAGCTTGAACGGCTCCTTCAGGTACAGCACGGCAAAGGGCACAAAGAGGCTGAGCGTGATGACTTCCTGCATGATCTTGAGCTGGGCCACCGTGAAGCCGGCCTGCTGGAAGCCGATACGGTTGGCCGGCACCTGCAGCAGGTACTCGAACAAGGCAATGCCCCAGCTGGCCAGCGCCGCCCAGTACCAGGGTGCCGTCGCCAGGTTCTTCAGGTGGCCGTACCAGGCAAAGGTCATGAAGACGTTGCTGCCGATCAGCAGCAGCACGGTCTGCAGCGAGAAAGGAAGGGACTGGAGGGTGTTCATGCCCCGAATTATCGACGGGCCCATGAAAAAAGCCCTGCGGCTTACGCCACAGGGCTTCAGATCAACAGCTCGCGTGGATCAGGCAGTGACCTTGTCGGCCACGTCCTTGTACTCGCTGATCTGGTCGAAGTTCAGGTACTTGTAGACCTTGTCGCCATTGGCCGAGAGCACGCCCATATCGGCCTGGTACTCCGCCTTGGTCGGGATGCGGCCGAGCTTGGAGCAGATGGCGGCCAGTTCGGCCGAGCCCAGGTAGACATTGGTGTTCTTGCCCAGGCGGTTGGGGAAGTTGCGCGTGCTGGTGGACATCACGGTGGCGCCTTCCTTCACCTGCGCTTGGTTGCCCATGCACAGGCTGCAACCGGGCATTTCCATGCGGGCGCCGGCCGCGCCGAAGACGCCATAGTGGCCTTCCTCGCTGAGCTGCTGCGCATCCATCTTGGTCGGCGGGGCCATCCACAGCTTGACCGGGATGTCCTTCTTGCCTTCGAGCAGCTTGGAGGCGGCGCGGAAGTGACCGATATTGGTCATGCACGAGCCGATGAACACTTCGTCGATCTTGGCGCCGGCCACGTCGGACAGGGTCTTGGCGTCGTCCGGGTCGTTCGGGCAGCAGACGATGGGTTCGGTGATCTCGTTGAGGTCGATCTCGACCACATGGGCGTACTCGGCGTCCTTGTCGGCCTTGAGCAGCTCGGGCTTGGCCAGCCAGGCTTCCATGGCCTTGATGCGGCGGGCGATGGTGCGCTCATCGTGGTAACCATTGGCGATCAGGTTCTTCAGCAGCACGATATTGCTGTTGATGTACTCGATGATGGGTTCCTTGTTCAGCGCCACCGTGCAACCGGCGGCGGAGCGCTCGGCCGAGGCGTCGGCCAGCTCGAAGGCCTGTTCGACCTTGAGGTCCGGCAGGCCCTCGATCTCAAGGATACGGCCGGAGAAGGCGTTCTTCTTGCCCTTCTTCTCGACCGTCAGCAGGCCCTGCTTGATGGCGTACAGCGGGATGGCGTGCACCAGGTCACGCAGGGTGACGCCGGGCTGCATCTTGCCCTTGAAGCGAACCAGCACCGATTCAGGCATGTCCAGCGGCATCACGCCGGTGGCGGCAGCGAAGGCCACCAGGCCGGAGCCGGCGGGGAAGGAGATGCCGATGGGGAAGCGGGTGTGGCTGTCGCCGCCGGTGCCCACGGTATCGGGCAGCAGCATGCGGTTGAGCCAGCTGTGGATGATGCCGTCGCCCGGCTTGAGCGAGATGCCGCCGCGGTTGCTCATGAACTCGGGCAGCTCATGGTGCATCTTCACGTCCACCGGCTTCGGATAGGCGGCTGTGTGGCAGAAGGACTGCATAACGAGGTCAGAGCTGAAGCCCAGGCAGGCCAGGTCCTTGAGTTCGTCGCGCGTCATCGTGCCGGTGGTGTCCTGCGAACCGACCGAGGTCATCTTGGGTTCGCAATAGGTGCCGGGCACCACGCCCTTGCCTTCGGGCAGACCGCAGGCGCGGCCGACCATCTTCTGGGCCAGCGTGAAGCCCTTGCCGGTGGCCTTGGGCACTTGCGGCAGGCGGAACAGGGTGCTCGGGGGCAGGCCCAGGGCCTCGCGCGCCTTGCCGGTCAGGCCGCGGCCGATGATCAGCGGGATGCGGCCACCGGCGCGCACCTCGTCGAACAGCACCTCGCTGCGAACCGTGAATTCGGCGATGACCTTGCCATCCTTAAGAGCCTTGCCTTCATAGGGACGCAGTTCGATGGTGTCGCCCATGTTCATCTGGCTCACGTCCAGCTCGATCGGCAGGGCACCGGCGTCTTCCATGGTGTTGTAGAAGATCGGGGCGATCTTGGAGCCCAGGCAGACGCCGCCGTAGCGCTTGTTCGGCACGAAGGGGATGTCCTCGCCGGTGAACCACAGCACGCTGTTGGTCGCCGACTTGCGCGAGGAACCGGTGCCCACCACGTCACCGACGTAGGCCACCAGGTTGCCGCGAGCGCGCAGGTCCTCGATGAACTTGATCGGGCCGCGCTTGCCGTCTTCCTCGGGCGTGATGCCGTCACGCTTGTTCTTGAGCATGGCCAGGGCGTGCAGCGGGATGTCCGGGCGGCTCCAGGCGTCGGGCGCGGGCGACAGGTCGTCGGTGTTGGTCTCGCCGGTCACCTTGAGCACGGTGAGCTTGATGCTCTTGGGCACTTCGGGACGGCTGGTGAACCACTCGGCGTCGGCCCAGCTCTGGACCACGGCCTTGGCGTTGGCATTGCCCTTGGCGGCCTTTTCCTGCACGTCGTGGAACTGGTCGAACATCAGCAGGGTCTTCTTCAAGCCCTCGGCGGCGACCTTGCCCACCTGGGCGTCGTCCAACAGGTCGATCAGCGGGGTCAGGTTGTAGCCGCCCAGCATCGTGCCCAGCAGTTCGGTGGCCTTCTCGCGCGAGATCAGGCTGCATTTTTCGGTGCCGTGGGCCACGGCCGCCAGGTAGCTGGCCTTGACCTTGGCCGCGTCGTCCACGCCGGCCGGCACGCGGTGCGTGATCAGCTCGACCAGGGTGGTCTCTTCGCCCTTGGGCGGGTTCTTGAGCAACTCGATTAGCTCGCCGGTCTGCTTGGCCGTCAGCGGCAGCGGGGGGATGCCGAGTGCGGCTCGTTCAGCGACATGGGCGCGGTAGGCTTGCAACATGGTGACTCCTTCTTAGCAATTCAAAAAAGCGCTCTCGCCTCAGGCGGGAACAGCGGGGGTTTCCAGTGCGACCGGGGTCGCGAAATAGGCTTGCATGGCAGGGGGCAGGGCGCGCCCGGTCTGGTGGGCGCGCTCCAGCACCTGCCAGAAATAACGATAGCTGGCACGGTCGTGCAGTTGCCCCTCAAAACTCACGGGGGCCCACTGCGCCCGCTCGGCCGCCTCGATGATGGCGGCGGCGCGCTCGATATCGGCCCCGCTGGGCGCGAGCGCCTCCAGGATGGGCCGGATCTGGCTCGGGTGGATGCTCCACATGCGCGTGTAACCGAACTCGCGCGAGGCCTTGCGGGCTGCAGCCTTCATGGCTTCAGTGTCGCTGAATTCAGTCACCACACAATGAGAAGGCACTTTGCCGTGGGCATGGCAGGCGGCGGCAATCTCCAGCTTGGCGCGCAACACCAGGGGATGCGTGAACTGGCCGAGCTCGCCCGTCACACGGTCGGGCCGCGAACTCATGGCGCTGTCGGGAATGGCACCGCCATGCGCCGACACAAAGTCCATGAGCCCGAAGCTGATGGACTGCACGCGCGGATGCGCGGCGATGTCAAACGCACGATGCACGGCCGCCGGCGATTCCAGCAGCACCTGCAGGGGCAAGGGGGCGGTCCGGCCGGCGCTGCGGGCGGCCGCATCGACCGCGGCCACGGCGCGCTCGACATCAGCCACCGTCTCGACCTTGGGGATCATCAGATGGCACAGGGACTTGCCCGCGCCGCCCACGATGGTCGCCACATCGGCCTCGAAGGCCGAATGGTCGACCGGGTGCACACGCACCGCGACGCGCGGCGCCACCGGCAGCGCGGCCTGGCGCGCAGCGGCCTGCGCCTCGTTGGTCAGCGCCACCACCATCTGGGCATGGTCGCGCTCGCCGCCGACCGGCGCACCGTCCTCGCAATCGAGCGAGACATCGAACACGCAGGCGCCGAACTCCGCCGTCATCTCGACCTGCAGCTGCAGGCTCTTGCGCATGCGCAGCTCGACGCCGCTGTAATGGTCGCAGACCGGCAGGAAGCCGGCTGCGGCCTGGGCGCCGAGGAGGATGTCGCGCGGGTGAGCCATGGAAATTACAGCAGGTGCTTGACGCCGTCCTGCTCACCCACCAGCTCGGCCAGGGTCTTGTCAATGCACTTCTGGCTGAATTCGTCGATGGCCAAGCCCTCGACCAGCTTGTACTCGCCGCCTTCGCAGGTGACGGGGAAGCCGAACATGACGTCCTTCGGGATGCCGTACTGGCCGTCCGACGGAATGCCCATGGTGACCCACTTGCCGTTCGTGCCCAGGGCCCAGTCGCGCATGTGGTCGATGGCGGCGTTCGCAGCCGAAGCGGCGGAGGACAGGCCGCGCGCCTCGATGATGGCGGCGCCGCGCTTGCCCACGGTGGGCAGGAACACATTGGCGTTCCATTCCTGGTCGTTGATCATCTTAGCCACGCTCTCGCCCTTGATGGTGGCGAAGCGATAGTCAGCGTACATGGTGGGCGAATGATTGCCCCAGACGGTGAGCTTCTCGATGTCGGCCACGGCCTTGCCGGTCTTGGCGGCGATCTGGCTGGCAGCGCGGTTGTGGTCCAGACGCAGCATGGCGGTGAAGTTCTTGCGCGGCAGATCCGGCGCGCTCTTCATGGCAATGTAGGCATTGGTGTTGGCCGGGTTGCCGACCACCAGCACCTTGACCTTGCGCGAAGCCACGGCGTTCAGGGCCTTGCCCTGGGCCGTGAAGATTGCGCCGTTGACGGCCAGCAGCTCGGCACGTTCCATGCCCGGGCCGCGCGGACGCGAGCCCACCAGCAGGGCGTAATCGGTGTCCTTGAAGGCGGTCATCGGGTCGCTGTGGGCTTCCATGCCGGCCAGCAGCGGGAAAGCGCAGTCTTCAAGTTCCATCATCACGCCCTTGAGCGCTTTCTGGGCCTTCTCATCGGGGATTTCCAGCAGTTGCAGGATGACGGGCTGGTCCTTGCCCAGCATTTCGCCGGAAGCGATGCGAAACAGCAGGGCGTAACCGATTTGACCGGCGGCTCCGGTGACGGCGACGCGAACGGGCTTTTTGCTCATGTTGGAAACTCCAGATGGTGATGTGGGATGGGTGACCATGGAACCGTGCCGGACAGCGTGCCGGTGGTACCCCGGATGTACCCGAAAGTGTAGCGCGAAAACACCAATTTATCAATTTGTCTTATGTCTTATATAAGATATGATTCGGACTGATAATCCCCCCTCACTTCATCTCCCGGCCGTCCTTATGACCCCCAGCTCGCCCTCCCTGGCCGACCCCTCCGCAGAAAGCGGCGGGCCGGGAGCGGCTGCGCCGGCCTTCAGCCCCCTGTACCAGCAGATCAAGGGCCTGATCCTGCAAAGCCTGCAGTCGGGTGAATGGAAACCGGGCGAGGCCATCCCCAGTGAGATGGATCTGGCCGCGCGCTACCGCGTCAGCCAGGGCACGGTGCGCAAGGCCATTGATGAACTGGCGGCCGAACACCTGCTGGTACGCCGCCAGGGCAAAGGCACCTTCGTGGCCACCCATGCCGAGCAGCATGTGCAATACCGTTTCCTGCGCCTGATGCCCGACCAGGGCGACCGTCAGAGCGAAGGTCCGGCCGAACGCAACATCATCGACTGCAAGCGCCTGCGTGCCAGCGCCGAGATCGCGCGCGCGCTGGCGCTGCGTAGCGGCGACAGCGTGCTGCAGGCGCGGCGTGTGCTGTCCTTCGCGGGTCGCCCCACCATCCTGGAAGACCTGTGGCTACCCGGCCTGCCCTTCAAGGGGCTGACCGCCGAGCGCTTGAGCCAGCATCACGGCCATATGTACGAATTGTTCGAAACCGAATTCGGCGTGCGCATGGTGCGCGCAGAAGAGAAGATCCGCGCCGTCTTGCCAGATGCAGCGCAGTGCGCCCTGCTCAAGGTGGGCCGGAACACGCCGCTGCTGAGCGTGGAGCGTATTGCCTATACCTATAACGACGCGCCCATGGAACTGCGTCGTGGCCTGTACCTGACCGACACGCACCATTACCGCAATGTCCTGAGCTGAGAAACTTGGTTACGAGCTGTGGATCGCAGAATGAATCCGCCGCCACAGAGCAATGAATGCTGCATTGCAATAGAATTTGCCGCTGCGAAAGCCCGAAAATTACAAAGCGGTTACATCCACAGAAAGCCCACCCATGACTGAGCTTGCCACCCCCTCCCGGCCACAGCGCCCCGAGTTCCGCAACATCAACGCCTTCAAGGACCTGCCGACGTATCGCTGGCCACTGGCCGCTCTCGTGTCCGGCATGCATCGCATCAGCGGTCTGATCATGTTCCTGCTGCTGCCCTTCATCATCTGGCTGTTCGACACCTCGGTGTCCTCCGAGTTCTCGTACGCCCGTTTCAGCGCTGCCTTCAGCACCGGTCTGGGCTTCCTGCCGGGCTGGTTCATCAAGCTGGTCGCCCTGGGCCTGATCTGGGCCTTTCTACACCACATCGTGGCCGGCCTGCGCCACCTGTGGATGGACGTGGCGCACGCCGTGAGCAAGGAATTCGGCCGCCGCTCGGCCATCGTGACGCTGGTGCTCAGCCTGGGCGTGACCGCCTTGCTGGGTGCCAAGCTGTTCAATCTTTATTAATGGCGAGCCCGATCCCCAGCTCTGCCCTCTCTGACTAGGAAACCTACTATGTCCGTCAACTACGGCTCCAAGCGCCTCGTCGTCGGTGCGCACTATGGCCTGCGCGACTGGCTGGCCCAGCGCGTCACCGCCGTCCTCATGGTCCTGTTCACCCTCGTCGTGCTGGTCAAGGTGCTGGTCACTCGCGGCCCCCTGGGCTACGAGGGCTGGGCCGGCATCTTCGCGCCGCAATGGATGAAGGCCCTGACCTTCACCATCATCGTCGCACTGATCTGGCACATCTGGGTCGGCATGCGCGAAATCTGGATGGATTACGTCAAGCCAGTCTGGCTGCGCCTGTCCCTGCAGGTATTCACCATCGTCTGGCTGGCAGGCTGTGCCGGCTGGGCCATCCAAGTCCTGTGGAGACTCTGACCCATGTCCTATTCCGTATCCAAGCGCAAATTTGACGTCGTCATCGTCGGGGCCGGCGGCTCCGGCATGCGCGCCTCGCTGCAGCTGGCCCGCGCCGGCCTGAACGTGGCCGTGCTGTCCAAGGTGTTCCCGACCCGCTCGCACACCGTGGCGGCCCAGGGCGGCATCGGCGCCTCGCTGGGCAATATGTCCGAGGACAACTGGCACTACCATTTCTACGACACCGTCAAGGGCTCCGACTGGCTCGGCGACCAGGACGCCATCGAATTCATGTGCCGCGAAGCGCCCAAGGTCGTGTACGACCTGGAGCACATGGGCATGCCCTTCGACCGCAACCCGGACGGCACCATCTACCAACGCCCTTTCGGCGGCCACACGGCCAACTACGGCGAGAAACCCGTGCAGCGCGCCTGCGCTGCGGCCGACCGCACTGGCCACGCCATGCTGCACACCCTGTACCAGCAGAACGTGGCAGCGCGCACCCAGTTCTTCGTCGAATGGATGGCCCTGGACCTGGTCCGCGACGCCGAAGGCGACGTGGTCGGCGTGACCGCTCTTGAGATGGAAACCGGCGACCTGCACGTGCTGCACGCCAAAACCGTGCTGCTGGCCACCGGTGGCGCCGGCCGCATCTTCGCGGCTTCCACCAACGCATTCATCAACACCGGCGACGGCCTGGGCATGGCGGCGCGCGCCGGCATCCCGTTGCAGGACATGGAGTTCTGGCAGTTCCACCCCACCGGCGTGGCCGGCGCGGGCGTGCTGCTGACGGAAGGCTGCCGCGGTGAGGGCGCCATCCTGCTCAACAGCAATGGCGAGCGCTTCATGGAGCGTTATGCCCCGACCCTGAAGGACCTGGCACCGCGCGACTTCGTCTCGCGCTGCATGGACCAGGAGATCAAGGAAGGTCGCGGCTGCGGTCCGAACAAGGACTACGTGATGCTCAAGCTCGACCACCTGGGCGCCGAGACCATCCACAAGCGCCTGCCCTCGGTCTACGAGATCGGCGTCAACTTCGCCAACGTGGACATCACCAAGGAGCCGATCCCGGTGGTACCCACCATCCATTACCAGATGGGTGGCATCCCGACCAACATCAACGGCCAGGTGGTGGTACATGACGGCAGCAGCAACAAGGTCGTCAACGGCCTGTACGCCGTGGGCGAATGCTCCTGCGTCAGCGTGCACGGCGCCAACCGCCTGGGCACCAACTCCCTGCTCGACCTGCTGGTGTTCGGCCGTGCCGCCGGCAACCACATCGTCGACTTCGCCTCGCGCACCAAGTCGCACAAGTCGTTGCCGGCCGATGCCGCCGACCGCACGCTGGCGCGCCTGGCGCGGCTGGATTCCGCCAGCAACGGCGAATACGCCCAGAACGTTGCCAATGACATGCGCGCTGCCATGCAGCAGCACGCCGGTGTGTTCCGCACCCAGGCCAGCATGGACGAGGGCGTCAAGAAGATCGCCGCCCTGCGCGAGCGCAGCAAGCACATCGGCTTGAAGGACACATCCAAGGTCTTCAACACCGCGCGCATTGAGGCGCTGGAAGTCGATAACCTGATCGAATGCGCCCAGGCCACCATGGTCTCCGCCGCTGCCCGCAAGGAATGCCGCGGCGCCCATACCGTGAGCGACTACGAGCGTCCGGTGGATGACGCGGTGGCACCGCTGGGCCGCGACGATGCCAACTGGATGAAACACACCCTGTGGCACAGCGCGAGCAACAGCCTGAGCTACAAGCCGGTCAACCTCAAGCCGCTGACGGTCGAATCCGTCCCGCCCAAGGTTCGTACATTCTGAAACCTTGCGGGTCAGACCACTCGCGCAGCGATGTGCTCTGACCCCAACTGAATAGAACAGGTGACATCATGACCCTACGCACGTTCCAGATCTATCGCTACGACCCGGACAAGGACGCCAAGCCCTACATGCAGACCCTCGAGGTCGAACTCGACGGCAACGAGCGCATGCTGCTCGACGCCCTGATCAAGCTCAAGGCGGTCGACCCCACCCTGTCCTTTCGCCGCTCCTGCCGTGAAGGCGTGTGCGGCTCGGACGCCATGAACATCAATGGCAAGAACGGTCTGGCCTGCCTGACCAACATGAACACGCTCAAGGGCACCGTGGTGCTCAAGCCCCTGCCCGGCCTGCCGGTGGTACGCGACCTGATCGTCGACATGACGCAGTTCTTCAAGCAGTACCACTCGATCAAGCCCTACCTGGTCAACGACAACGTGCCCCCCGAGAAGGAGCGCCTGCAGAGCCCCGAAGAGCGTGAAGAGCTCAACGGCCTGTACGAGTGCATCCTGTGCGCCAGCTGCTCCACCAGCTGCCCGAGCTTCTGGTGGAACCCGGACAAGTTCGTCGGCCCGGCCGGCCTGCTGCAGGCCTACCGCTTCCTCGCCGACAGCCGCGACCAGGCCACCGGCGAACGCCTGGACAACCTGGAAGACCCCTACCGCCTGTTCCGCTGCCACTCCATCATGAACTGTGTCGATGTCTGTCCCAAGGGTCTGAACCCGACCAAGGCGATCGGCAAGATCAAGGAAATGATGGTCGCCCGCGCGGTGTAAGCAAACCAGCAGATTCGCCGTGGACAATGAACTGATCGACGAGAGGGGCCTGAGCAAGCTGAAGTGGCGTTGCCGCCGCGGCCTGCTCGAAAACGACCTTTTCATCGAACGTTTTTTCCGCAAGTTCGAGTCCTCGCTGACCGTTCGCCAGTCGCAGGGTCTGACCGATCTGATGGATCTGAGCGACAACGACCTGCTGGACCTGCACCTGGGTCGCAAGCCGCTGGCCGAAGTCAGCCCCGAGCTGGACCGCGCGGATGTGCAAGAAGTTTTGAAAATGTTGAGAGAAACCTGCTGAAAGGCCCCCATGAAACTCGCTGACAACAAAGCCACCCTGTCGTTCAGTAACGGCACCCCCAGCATGGAGCTGCCGGTCTACCAGGGCAATATCGGCCCGGACGTGATCGACATCCGCAAGCTCTATGGCCAGACCGGCATGTTCACCTATGACCCGGGCTTCCTGTCCACGGCGTCCTGCCAGTCCGCCATCACCTACATCGATGGCGACAAGGGTGAGCTGTTGTACCGCGGCTACCCGATCGAGCAACTGGCCACCCAGTGCGACTTCCTGGAAACCTGCCACCTGTTGCTCTACGGCGACCTGCCGGACGCCCAGAAGAAGACCGACTTCACCAAGCGCGTGACCATGCACACCATGGTCAACGAGCAGATGCAGTTCTTCCTGCGGGGTTTCCGCCGCGACGCCCACCCCATGGCGGTGCTGACCGGCCTGGTCGGCGCCCTGTCGGCCTTCTACCACGACAGCACGGACATCAACAATCCCGAGCACCGCGAGATTGCCGCCATCCGCCTGATCGCCAAGATGCCCACCCTGGTGGCCATGGCCTACAAGTACGGCGTGGGCCAGCCCTATATGTACCCGCGCAACGACCTGAGCTACGCAGGCAACTTCCTGCGCATGATGTTCGGCACGCCCTGCGAGGATTACCAGGTCAACCCGGTGCTCGAACGCGCCCTGGACCGCATCTTCATCCTGCACGCCGACCACGAGCAGAACGCCTCTACCTCGACGGTGCGTCTGTGCGGTTCCTCCGGCACCAACCCGTTTGCGGCCATCGCCGCCGGCGTGGCCTGCCTCTGGGGCCCGGCCCACGGCGGCGCCAACGAGGCGGCGCTCAACATGCTGGGTGACATCCAGAAGAACGGCGGCGTCGAGAAGATCGGCGAATTCATCAAGCAGGCCAAGGACAAGAACTCGGGCGTCAAGCTCATGGGCTTCGGTCACCGTGTCTACAAGAACTATGACCCGCGCGCCAAGCTCATGCAGGAAACCTGCAAGGAAGTGCTGCAGGAGATGGGCCTGGAGAACGATCCGCTGTTCAAGCTGGCCATGGCCCTGGAGAAGATCGCCCTGGAAGACGACTACTTCGTGCAGCGCAAGCTCTACCCGAACGTGGACTTCTATTCAGGCATCGTGCAGCGCGCCATCGGCATCCCGGTCAACCTGTTCACCGGCATCTTCTCGCTGGCCCGCACCGTGGGCTGGATCGCCCAGCTCAATGAGATGATCAGCGACCCCGAATACAAGATCGGCCGTCCGCGCCAGCTCTTCACCGGTTCGCCGCGCCGCGACGTGCCGCCGCTGGCCAAGCGCTAAGCCGCGCCACACAGCCCGCCGCACGGCAACGTCGGCGGGCTTTTTCTTTGGGACATACGCATGAAACTGATCCGGCTCGCCGCCGAACTGCGCGCCCTGCAGACTGAAGCTCCGGGCACGGACCCTTGTGCCTGCGGCCTGGGTGTCTACACCGGCTGGACCAGCCTGACCGA
>Ga0208633_100311_pt1 | contig 14407 bp, 23 predicted proteins | sample LakWasMet63_LOW9_2_FD_183895 | JGI IMG/M metagenome (GOLD analysis project Ga0208633, IMG submission 183895) | Freshwater sediment methanotrophic microbial communities from Lake Washington under simulated oxygen tension - Sediment Metagenome... | ecosystem: Environmental > Aquatic > Freshwater >...
ATGTGCACCGGTCAGACTCCTGTGAGCGCCCTGCCCTGCTGCTCCGACGTGCCGCGCACAAATGCCCAGTCAACATCAGGGCGAAGCGCCTCGCAGGTCACCTGGCGCTTGGTGAGTCGCTCGATGGACGGGCACACATCGGCCGGGATCTGCCGCTTGCCGTCTCGCCAAAAGCACACCGCCTGGGTCGATTTCCCAAGGGCTTTGGCCATGGCAGCGGCCCCGCCCACCAGGTTGATCGCGTCATGCATAGGGTTCATGGCCGGAAATTCTACACTTGTAGATTGAAAAAGGTCAACAAGTGTATTTGTGCTGATTTCTACAGTTGTTTAGCCTCAACACATGGGAATCGGTAAACAAATCCGCCAGTACCGGGAAAAGGCCAACTGGACGCTCGACAAGCTGTCAGAGGTCTCAGGGGTCGAGCCGGGCACGATCTCCGCGCTGGAGGTGCGTGACAGCAGCCGGTCGAAGTACTTCCCGCCCATCGCCAAGGCCTTCGGCCTCACGCTTGAGCAGCTGGCCGACGAAAACACTGTGTATGACCTGGTCATCAGCCAGACCGACGGCCGGGTCACTTTCCTTGAAGCCAAAGAGCCCACCGCACCCTACGGCTGGCCGTTCAAGGACTTGAAGCCCTACCAGTGGAACTTGCTCACGCCAGAGGAGCAGGCTCATATCGAGAGCGGCGCCCTCATGTTCGTGCGAGCCCGCGAAGACCCAAAACACCAGGCGCCCGCGAGTACCACCGCCAGCGCCTAAGCAGTTAGATTTGTTTAGCGCGGAGATTTACTGCTTCGAGAGCTACAGACGCAGCCGGGCAAGTCGTTTGGGAAAAAAAATACAACCCATATGCGATAGGGAGGAGACAAATGAACCCGTACCATAGGCGCGCGATCGCCTTCAACAATGAGATGCGCCGAAGCTGCGGCGCACTCCTGGGCATCGTTCAAGGCCTGTTATCCGACAGCCACCTGAGCGACCAGGAAATCAAGTTCCTGCGTGACTGGCTGGCCAACAATGAGGCCGTCGCCCACGTCTGGCCAGGCGACGTCATCCTGGCCAAGATCGAGGACGCACTGGCCGACGGCGCCATCCAGGACAACGAACGCCAGCACCTGGCCGGTGTGCTCCAGCAGCTTGTCGGCGGCACCCTGGATGAACTGGCCGAATCAACCCACGTCACGCAGCTCGCACTTGACCAGGTTGACCTCATCGACTTTTCCGAAAAGCGCTTCTGTCTCACCGGGGAGTTCGTCTTCGGCCCTCGCACTACCTGTGAGGGCGCCATAGAACGGCGCGGCGGCCTGGTGCAGGCAGGCATCACCAAGAAGCTGCACTACGTGGTCGTTGGCGGCCTTGGCAGCCCTGAGTGGAAGCATGGCAGCTTCGGCTCCAAGATCGAGAAGGCCATCGAATACAAGCGCGACGGCCTGCCGATCCTCATCGTGCACGAGGACGTGTGGGCGGCCTCCCTGAAGGGCTGAGAACCAAGGTTTGTAGATATACCCACAAAATTTAGTAGGTCTTTATTGCCAAAAATCTACATTTGTTGACAGGCTTTAATCTACGTTTGTAGAATTCACCCCAAGCCGCCACTCCCAGGCGGTTCTGGAGTGAAAAGTGCAAACCAGCCAGTTCATCCACATCCCCTGCGCGGCGGATGTACCCAAAGAACCTCAGTACGCTGACCAGCGCTACTTCACAGGCCTGGCAGGCCGTAACCGAGACGTCTACGCCAGCGGCAAGCACATTGCCCAGCTGAGCGCCACCAAGGTCGACGTCTACCGGCATGGCCCCGATGACTGCGCCATGCTCACCATCCAGGTTGAGAACCACCACGGCAAGTCCGAAACCACTGCCAACCTCAAGCCCGCCGAGCTGCGCGACCTCGCCCGCCGCCAGCCTGACACAGCGCGCCACCGAAGAGGTGGCGGCATGAGTCAGAACATCTGGAAGTCCCCCAAGGCCAAGGTGCTGGCCGTCGCCCCCAAGGCCAAGTGCGAGAAGGACTGGGCGCGGGGCGGCAATTACACCATCCACTTTTTTCAAGAGGTCAACGGCTTCAACGGCGACACCATCACTCAGTACCACACCGGCACCGCGAACCCGGCTGATGCTTGGGCGGCCGCTGTGTGGGAGCTGCGCCTTGATGGCTTTAACCGCCCTCACGCCGCCATCGCCGCAGCCACCGAAAAGGTGGCCGCATGCTGAAGTGCATCGTCACCATCACCCGGCCAGGCCAAAGGCCGTTCCACTACACCGGCCTCTTCGCCAGCACGTTTGACGCCGTCATCGACGCGCTGCTCATGACGATCGGCGAGCAGGTGCGCATCAGCGCAAAGAGGCTGCCATGAACCGTCGGCCCGACCAAGACCCCGAGCGCATCAAGGCGCTCATCCTGCGCGTCTGCCTGGTGGTGTGGCTCCTGGCCTGCATTGCCATGGGCGCACTCGCCTACGTGCGCCACAACCACCCCGACAGCCCCTGGGCGCGCTGGCAGGCCGCTGCAGAGCGTGCCGTGGCCGCGCACCAGGCGCAGCTGCTGCAGGCCCAGCGCCAAGAGGCCGACCGCCTCTACATCGCCCACGTGCAGGCCGTCTGCGGCCCTGAGACCTGGTGGGTTCCCGATCAACACGGTGCACTTGTGTGCACTACCAAACGCGGCCGGCCCACTGGGCACGTGCTGGTGGAGGCTCAACCATGAAAAAGCTCATTCTCATCGCTGCCATGCTCTTCTGCAGCCTGGCCCAGGCCAACAGCATCGCGGACTGGTTCAAGACCAAGACTGTCGAAGTCACCAAGGGCTGGAACTTCTACCAGATAACGCCCAACGGCCTCTACTATCAGGTGCACACCCGCGACGATGTGCCCTACCAGTTCGACCTGACCACTCACGCGTGGGCGCTGGGCGTGTCCGACTACATCACGCGCGGCACCACCACCGCGTGGTACGACCGGGGACACGACGGCATCAAGTGGCGCGTGGAATATCTGGACAGCGGCACCGTCAGCAGCATGGCGAAGGGAACCAGCGACACCAACTATGACGCTGCGAACCAGACCTGTGTTGTGCAGCCGTGTGATTTGAATGGGCACTTCTCCACGTGGTCGGTCCAGTCTCGACATCGTGGTTTCGTCACCAGCGTAGCCCCTGAATGGGCCGTCGGTCCCGGCAAATTATCCGTGGAGGCCGGGGTGTACTGGGGCTTCCCCGAGGTTATCGTGCGCATCGATCGCCCCGCCGGCGTTCCAAACGACGTCTACAAGTACCAGGGAGGCCTCAACGCCGGCGGCGTGCTGGGCCTGGGCTACCAGTACAAGAGCCTCACGCTCTTCGCCCGCTACATCCACATGGACGCGGTGAACGACGTCAAGGGCGTGTTCGAGAAAGACCTGCCGCCCAACCACAACCCCGGCGCCACCCAGGTCGGCGCCCGGGTTTCGTTCTGAGGAGCCCCGCCATGCAGCTCTTCAACCGCACCCCCGCCTGCCACACACACGGCATCTGCCAGCGCACCAGCCCGCAATGCCACCGCGCCTGCCACCAGGCCATGCCCAGCGCGCGCGCCGAGGCCACCATCGGATACGAGGCCGCGCCCGCCAGCAACGTGCACCAGCTGCACGCCACCCTGCGCCAGTGCGCGTACCCCGACAGCGCAGGCCCCGAGGAAATGCCAGACCGCCCCGCAGACAACTGGGTCACCGTCGCCAACCTGCTGGCCGGCGGCGTGGCCTTTCTGGGCGTGCTGAGCGCCATCGCATTGATCGCCTTCAGCCTGGTCACCCCTGGCAGCTGGCTGCACCAGCTCGGCTGGGCGGCCCTTCACCTGGGCAGCTGAACGCCATGCACACGTCTGCACAGCCCATGGCCCAGGCCCTGGAATACACCGGCACCCTGCTGCGCCAGGCAGAAGCCCGCACCAGGCCGATCGACAGCGAAGGCCACACCGTGCCCGTGCTCTGCATGGACATCGAGCTCGACAACGCCCTGCACACCCCCATGCGCGTCGAGCAGCCCTTCCCCGCCGACGCCGCCAAACAGGCCCACGCGGCCGCACACCGCCTCAAAAAAGGCATGCGCGTCACCGTGCAGGCCCCGCTGGTGGGCGTGCGCCTGGTGGCCACCAACGTCAGCCACATCCACGTTATCCCCGAACCCACACAGGAGGAAATCCCATGCCCGCAGTGACCATCACCCTGGAAGACACGCCCGCCGGCGGCGTCAACATCACCAGCACCTTCCGCCCCACCGTGGGTGCCCCCTGCAGCGCCGCCCAGGCCGCCGCCCTGGAGATCGTCAGCCGCACCCGCCGCGACTGGGGCATGAAGGCGCCCCTGCTGGCCGAGGTGGACATCGACGCCGTGCACCGCACGCGCGACCGCGTGGTGCCCAACCCTGAAGCCGTTGCCGGGCTCAAGGCCCTGGGTCCGCTCACAGAACGCGGCCGAGGTGGCCCACGATGAGCATGCGCCCTCCCCACCTCCTCGGCCTCACCGGCTACGCCGGCAGCGGCAAAGACACCACGCGCGACATCCTGGCCAAGCACGGCTACTTCGGCATGGCCTTTGCCGACCCCATCCGCGAAATGCTCAAGCCGCTGCTCCTGGCCTGCGGCATCGACCTCAGCTACATGACAGCCCGCCACCTCAAAGAGCAGCCCATGCCCGTCTTGGGCGTCAGCTACCGCCAGCTGGCCCAGACCCTCGGCACCGAATGGGGCCGTGCGCAGGCGCCCGACTTCTGGCTCAAGATCGCCGCCGCCAGCATGACGGAGGTCTCCCTCTCCACCTTCGGCCCGCCCAACTTCGTCATAAGCGACGTGCGCTTCCCCAACGAGGCCGAGTGGATACGCCAGCAAGGCGGCCAGGTGTGGCGCGTCGACCGCGCCGACGTCGAACACGTGCGCCAGCACACCAGCGAGGCCCTGATCAACTGGATCGAGCCCGATGTCACCCTCGACAACAACGGCTCCATCGGCGACCTCCACAGCGCCGTGAAAGACGCCCTGGCCAGGCAGAGCAGCACCGAAGAAACCCAACCGGAGTAACCGTATGTCCGAACAATTCGCCATCCTCAAGCGCGCCAACGTGGTCCGCAGCACCACCAACCCGCGCACAGTCTTCAACCCCGCCAAGCTGCAGGAACTGGCCGAAAGCATCAAGGCGGCCGGCGGCGTACTGCAGCCCCTGCTGGTGCGCCCCCTGCCAGCCTGGCGCGTGCCTGACACCGCGCGCAACGTCACACACGAGATCGTCTGTGGCGAACGCCGCGACCGCGGCTGTGAAATTGCCGGCATTGACGAATACCCGGTCATGATCCGCGACCTTAAAGACGAGCAGGTCAGAGAGATTCAGCTCGTCGAGAACCTGCAGCGCGACGACCTCACCGCTCTGGAAGAAGCCGAAGGCTATAGCAGCCTCATGGAGCACAGCAAGCTCAACGCCGACCAGGTGGCGGAGAAAATCGGCAAGAGCCGAACCTACGTCTTCAACCGCCTCAAGCTGCTCGACCTGGGCACCGACGGGCGCGCCGCCCTGCGCGACGGCAAGATCGACTACAGCGTGGCCATGCTCGTCGCCCGCATCCCCGATGGCAAGCTGCAGGCCAAGTTCCTGCAGGAGGTGCTGCGCGGCGAACGCTACTACTCTGGTGACCGCGAGCCGCTGAGCTACCGCAGCGCTCTGCGCCTGGCACAGGATGAGTACATGCTCAAGCTGTCCGATGCCCGGTTCACGATCACCGTGGTGGATCTGGTGCCAGGTGTAGGCAGCTGCAAGGAATGCAACAAGCGCACCGGCGCCAACCCTGACCTGTTCAGCGACGTCAAGAGTGCAGACGTGTGCACCGACCCGCCCTGCTTCCACAAGAAGGAAGAGGCCGCCGCTGCCCTGCTGGTGAAGGAAGCCAAGGCCAAGGGCCAGACCGTCATCGCCGGCAAGGAAGCCGAAGAGCTGCGCATCGGCTACGGCGCCAGCGCCCGGTTCAAGGGCTACAAACGCCTGGACGACAAGGAAGACAGCCCCACCGGCGAGCCCCTGCGCAAGATCCTGGGCAAGCTCATGGACGAAAAGGGCATCAAGCCCACCATGCTGGAGCACCCCACCAAGAAGGGCCAGCTGGTGGCCTGCCTGCCCAACGACGTGGCCAACAGCCTGCTCAAAACCATCCAGGAGCAGGCCAAGGCCGACAAGAAGGCCGCGCCCAAGGCCGTGCAGGATCTGCTGGACGAGAAGGCCGACCAGGAAAAGGCCAAGCTCGATGCCAAGTTCCGGCGCGAGGTCCACGCCCAAGCCATCGCCGAGACGTGGAAAAAGATTCAGTCGCGAGGCAACGCCGAGATGAACCACCCCGGCGCGCTCTTCAATCTCGACATCCACCGCCACCTGGCCGGCCACACAGCCTGGAGCCTGGACGCCGATGGCGCCGAAGCCGCCAGCAAGGTGCTGGCCACCGGCAGCGTGGGCGCCCAGCACGGCCTGCGCGACCTGGTCAAGAAGCACCCGCGCCCCGACCTGCTCCACCTGCTGCTCATCATGCACAGCCGCAGCGGTGAAGGCTTCGAGCTGGTGACCAAGGCGGTGCACCGCGAAGACCTCAAGGCCGTCACCAAACGCATCGAAACCGAGGTGCGTGAGCGCGTCTACCCCAAGCCGGCCAAAAAAGCACCCGCCACGACCGCCCCTGCTGCGCAAGCGCAAGGGGTGCGGGGGAAGGCAGGGGCCAAAACCAAGCCCGCTCCCGCTGCCGCGGCGAAGATCTCGCCCGAAGAAGCCAAGCGTGGCATCGCTGACGCGATGCAGGGCCTTGAAGGCTCGGCTTCTGCGCCCAAGGGCGCAGTGGCGCCGAGCGCTGCACCAGGCGCGCTGACACCGGCTGCAGCCTGGCCCTTCCCCAAGACCCCCGAGCGCACCCCCGCCCAGGCCGCCGCTGCGGCCGCAGCAAAAGCGACCGAGGAGGCTGCCCAGGAAGAGCCCACCGACCCGCTCTTCAAGAAAGCCCGCGCCCTGGTGCTCAAGGAACAGCAGGCCAACAAACGTCAGCTCAAGGAAGGGCTGGGCATCGGCCAGGACAAGGCTATGGCCCTGCTCGACCAGCTCGAAGCCGCCGGCGTCATCGGCCCCGCCGTCCCCCGCCAGCCGCGCGACGTGCTTCTCGACAAGAAGGGCAACGCCCGGGGGGCGGCATGAAACTCTTCCACCGCATTCAGGTCGCCTGGTCCGTGCTGGCGGGCAAGCAGCAGGCTGTGGTCAGCCCATCCTCCGGACAGGCTTCTGCCCTGATCGATCTGCGCCCACAGGACCGCCTGGTCATCTGCATACCGCGGCGCCTCTCTTCTGACCAGGCCGAGTCCATGAGAGAAAGCGTCGAAGAGTTTCTGCAGAGCCAGAGGAAGGTGCTGATTTTCGACGAGATGGAGCCCACGTTCATCGTGCTCGCAGGCTCACGCGCAATCAACGTTCGCGAGCCTGCGAATCGAGAGGATCGCACCACGAATTCATCCGCGGCCGCACTTGCCGTGCTTGCTGAGCGGCGGCGCCAGATTGAGGTCGAAGGCTGGACGCCAGGCCACGACGACGCGCATGACAACGGCAGCATGGCTATCGCTGCTGCCTGCTACGCGCTTGCCAACCAGGGGGTAGCCCTCGACCTCCAGACCGAAGGCGGTCAGTTTCTCGAGAGGCTGTGGGAATGGTCTGGCTGGGATGCCAATTGGTTCAAACCCGGCGACACGCGCCGCAATCTGGTCAAGGCCGGCGCTCTCATCCTGGCCGAAATCGAGCGCCTCGATCGAAAAGAGGAAGAAGAAGGGAGCGCGTCATGAGCACCGAGCCCACAGTCCCCGTGATGCGCGCGCGCATCCTCGCGCTCAGCAGGGCCCTGGGCAGCCCTATCACCGTCGAAACGCGGGAAGAAGGCGACAGCGCCGAAGACTGCCTGGTGGAGATGGCGACGCGGCGGCTCGCCTTCATCCCAAAGCGCGAAGTCGTGGCCACCAGCATCACCTATAACGGCGAGCACTGTGGCAACGTCTTCACCGACCGCGACCACGCCTACGTGCGCATGCGCACCCTCAACAAGAATTACCCCGAGAGCCACCGCGAGCTGGTTGACCTGGTACCGGCCGGCACCTTCGACATGCTGGAGCACCTGGAGCGCCAGCGCAACTTCAGCCAGCGCACCTTCGGCCCAGGCATGCGCACCCAGGGCGTGGTCGACCACATCCGCAAGGAGTTGATCGAGATCCTGTCCAGGCCGGCCGACATCAGCGAGTGGATCGATGTCGCCATCCTTGCGCTCGACGGCGCATGGCGCTGCGGTGTCACGGCCGAGAACCCCAACGGCAACCCGCCCGACCAGATCCTCGCGGCCCTGGTGGCCAAGCAAGCCAAGAACGAAGGCCGCGAGTGGCCCGACTGGCGCACCATGCCGGCCGACCAGGCCATCGAGCATGTGCGGTTCATCGACGCGACGCGCAGTGCATTGACTCTTGATCGGCCCGTGACTTTTGGCGGTTGTTCGATGTGTGGATCTCCGGGCTGTGTGGCCGGCGAGTGCAATAGAAACGTGCCGCTCTCAAGCCCTGCCATCAAGGTTTTCAAGCTGGACGATTACGACTGGTGGGCGGGCGAGAACCTCACAGATGTGATTGCCGCCGCCCGCGAACAGTGCGGCGCCGACACCTATGAGGACGCGGAGACCGAGGCCTTCGAGGTCAGCGGTGAGGCGATGCAGACGCTGCGTTACGTTGAAGAGGATGGCACCGAGCGCACCTTTGCCGAAGAGCTGCAGCGAATGATCGACGCCGACATCTTTTTCCCATGCCTGTTCGCATCGACAGAGTACTGATCATGGCGGCCAACAAGAAACCCCGCAAAGCCTACCGCCCGCGCCGGATCTGCGCCGACACCATGGGCCTGGTCACCGGCGCCGTCGCCAAGCCCAGCCAGGCCGATCGTGAGCACCTGCTGGGTATGGTGCGCGCCCCCGTCAAGGCCCTGCGTGAAGGCGTGGCCACCGAGCTGGAGTGGGCCATCATCGCCGGCGCCGTGGCCCTGGCCAAGGCCATAGAAAGCATGCGCATCGTGCGCGGCCTGGTGGAGCACCTGGCCAGCGCCGAGGCGGCCCTGCATGGCATCTACACCCGCGCCATGGCCACCGGCGAGTGGGAGCCCACCGCCCTGTACTACCAGGAACTCGACGCCGTGCAAACCTTCGTCGAGCTGTACACCTTCCAGATCAACCAGCTCAGCCGCGACGAGATCTCCAAGGCCGCCCGCCTGGCCACCAACCAGGTCAACAAGATCGGCCACGCCGCCACCGTGGCCAGGACGGCCGATCAACTCAACCTGCTGGGAGCAACCGCATGAAAGTCGCCGACCTGGTGCTGCGCCTGCAGCAGCTACGCCCTGACGCCGAGGTGAAGGCCTTCGACCCCGACACCGACCAGCTGGAGCCCGTCACCGGCATGATCTTCGACAAGCATCTCGTCGAGCTGTGCACCGACGACATGATCACCTTGGCCGTCACGCCCGAGTCGGCCGAGAAGCGCGCACGTCGCTTGGGCGGCCTCCTCGACCAGATTGAGCAGCACCTGCTTGGCGCGCCTCGTGAGGTGCTGACCGCAGACATCCTTGCCATTCACGCCACGCTGCAGCGCATGGCCTGGCCAGGTGAGCGGCCAGTGTTGGCAGCGGAACCAGCTGCCCCCTGTCCCGCCACCGGCATGAAGCCCGACGCCTGCAGCGACCGCAGCCACTGCCTGGAGGCCTGCGGCCCACACGGCCAGATCTCGGCCGCCGTGGCCACCCTGCACGCCCCCAACGGCGCCGTGCATGCGTGTGAACGCCACGCCAGCACCGCGCGCCTGCAGGCCAGCTTCCTCGGCACGCACGCCTACGTCGACGTCGCGACGGCGGGAACGCTCTGCACCTATTGCGCCACCCGGGCAGCAGGCTGACACCATGGGCCGCCCAGACATCCACTCCCCCGAGATCGAGCGCCTGTGCAGTGTTCCAGTGGGCCGCACGCAAGGCGAGCTGGTGCGCCTGTCCAGCATCTGCGTTGCCACCATCAACGCCAAGCTCCCCAAGATGATGGAGCGCGGGCAACTGCATCGCAGGGGCACCCGCAAGCGCTACCGCTACTTCACCCACCTGGCCCACGCCCAGGCCTGGGAGCAGGCCAGCAGCCAGGTCGGCACCGGCGCCCCCGCGCGCAAAGCCGGCGGCCAGGACCGCTACACACACGCCATTCTGCTGGCCTGCCGCTGGGCCTGCGGCCTGACGCCCACACAAGTGGCCGCCGTCACCGGCGCGCACCCCAGCACCCTCAGCACCAAGCTGCCCGAACTGGTGGACGCCGGCAAACTGCGCCGGCAAGCGCATGGCAAGCGCTGGCGCTATATCACCGAGCCCGCGCACGTGCCGGCCGCAGAGACGCCGCAAGTGCCCGCCGCACCCAAAGCACCCGCCCCGGCCAGAAACGCGCCCACAGAGCCCGCCAGGCTCGCCGTTGCGCCCAAGCGTGGCAGGGGCAAGAGCGTCTACGCCCTGGGCAACCACCGCCCCGCCCTTGATCAGCTGCCACCTGGCGGCAGCGTCACCTGGCCAGCCCATGTGCGCGTCACCGTCGCCCCCACTCCGCGCGACACCCGCTTCACCTTCGACCCGCCACCCGGCTGGCGCGGCGAGTTCGGGCGGGAGTGGCAGCAGAAACGCGGCGGCCGCAGCTGAACCATCATTTTTTTCACCACCACCAACCGGAGCAACCATGAACGCACCCCAACCCCTGATCCAAACCATCCCCGCCTTCGGCCAACTGATCGAAGGCGGCTACTTCCACGGCGTCCACCTCATCGACGGCAAACTCTACGGCGAAGTCACCGGCCCCGCGGCCGACTGCTACATCAAGCACGATTGCCCGCCCTGGCTCAAGACCTACACCGACGTGCCGGGCGCCAACAGCGAGTCCGACGGCCTAGCCAACACCATGGCCATGGTGGCCGCCGGCAGCCCGCTGGCAGAAGCCGCCATGGCCTGCCGCAGCGGCGGCTACAGCGACTGGTACGTCGTCGCCCGCGTCGGTGCCCTGCTGCAGTTCGCCAACCTCAAGCCCCTGCTCACCGGGGCCGAGGCCTTCGCCCCCGACCTCTGGCACAAAACCAGCACGCAGCACTCGCGCAACTACGCCTGGTTCCAGTACTTCGACTACGGCGGCACCTACATCTACGACAAGGACTGGTCTGGCGGTGCCGCTCGTTTCGTCCGCAGATTCCCCCTTGAAAACTTGATCACTTGAACCCTTACACCCGGCGCGCAGCGCCGGGTCCGCTCGATTTTTTCACCACCACAGGAGCAATCCATGAACGCTGAAACCGCCGCGGCCGTCGCCGCACCCGCGATCGCGCATCGCCTCATCAAGCTGCCCGCCCTGGGCACCCTGCTGCCCCACCTGGGCGGCGCCTTCTGGGGCCTGCAGCGCGCCCTGCCCGACTCTGGCCTGGCCGACTACCCATTGATCGTCCCCCTGGGCGCCGAGTTCGAACGTCTCGACGTTAAGTGGGGTGGCTACGGCAAGGACGTGCCTGGCGCCACGTGCAAGTGGGACGGCCTGGCCAACACCCGCGCCCTGCTGGCCCTGGGCGAACAGCACCCCGTGGTGCACGGCCTGAACCAGGAGCAACCGCAGATCGAAGGCCTCAGCCCGCTCTACCTGCCCTCGCAGCGTGAGCTGCAGACCCTGCACGCCAACGGCTGCGACGCCTTCAACCCTGACCGAATCTACTGGTCCAGTACGCAGTACTCGCGCAGCTACGCCTGGCTCCAGTACTTCGCCGGCGGCTACACCAGCATCAGCAACAAGGGCTGGTCTGGCGGTGCCGCTCGTTTCGTCCGCAGATCTTCCCTTGAACTCTTGATTCCTTGAACCCTTTACCCGGCGCGCAGCGCCGGGTCGCCGCACTTTTGCACCATGGCCCACTACTCGACCCTCAACATCTACAAGCCGGCATACGACCTGCTGCGGCTCACAGCCCGCTGCAAGAAGGAAATGCGCAAGGACTTCAAGCACACCACGGGCAGCGACGTGCACGCCCTGGGCGTAGAGATCGTGCTGCAGATCGCCGAGGCCAATGAGACCACGGGCCAGGCCCGCGTAGCCGCCCTGCGCCAGATGCACAAGCACCTGGACAGGCTCAAGCTGCTGCTGCGCTTCTGCGCAGACGAGCGCCTGGTGACCACCGGCCAGTGGGCGCAGGCCATCAAGCTGATGGAAGCCGTGGGCGCACAGGGCGGCGGCTGGATCAAGCTCACCGAAAAAACGTCAGCAGCATGAAAGCCAAGGTTTCCATGCCAGAACGTCAATTGAATCTGGTCTTGCCCCTGGCTCACGAGGCCACGGACATGCGCACCACGGAGACCGCTGAGCCAGCTCAGGCCCGGTCCGGCGCAGTTACCGCACTGATCGGCCAGACCGGCCTTTGGAGCGGCGACGTAGAAAGCAAGCACCGACGCAGTACTCGCGCAACAACGCCTGGAACCAGAACTTCAACAACGGCAACACCAACATCAACAACAAGGACTGGTCTGGCGGTGCCGCTCGTTTCGTCCGCAGATTCAAACGCACCGTTCCCCTTCGAGGCCCTGGTGCAGGCCTACCAGGACTGCCGGCGCGGCAAGCGCAACACCGGCAGCGCCTTGCTGTTCGAACAGGTGCTGGAGAGCCAGCTGTGGCTGCTCTACCAGCGCCTGTGCGACGGCTCTTACACCCCTGGGCGCAGCAACTGCTTCGTCGTCACGCGGCCCAAGCCGCGCGAGGTCTGGGCTGCAGAGTTCCCCGACCGCATCGTCCACCACCTGCTCTACAACCACATCGCCCCGCGCTTCCACGCCAGCTTCGACGCCGGCAGTTGCGCCTGCATCCCCGGCCGCGGCACCCTGTACGCCGCCCAGCGCCTGGAACACGCCGTGCGCTCCATCACCCAGAACTGGAGCCGCCGCGGCCTCTACCTCAAGATGGATCTGTCCAACTTCTTCGTGGCCATCAAGAAGCCCGTGCTCTTCGAGCAGCTCGCGGCCAAGGTGCAAGAACCCTTCTGGCTGGACCTCACCCACAAGATCCTCTTTCACGACCCACGGCAAGACGTGGATCTGCGCGGCAGCCCTGAGCTGCTGGGCCTGGTGCCCCCGCACAAAAGCCTTTTCAACGCCCCGGCAGACACCGGCCTGCCCATCGGCAACCTCAGCAGCCAATTCTTCGCCAACGTCCACCTGGACGCGCTGGACCAGTACGTCAAACACCAGCTCAAGGTACGCCACTACGTGCGCTACGTGGACGATTTCGTGCTGCTGGACGAATCCCCCCAGCGCCTGGCCGCCGCACGCGACGCCATCACCGCCTGGCTGCCCCAGAGCCTGGGCGCCCACGTCAACCCCCGCAAGACCATCCTGCAGCCCATAGAGCGCGGCGTGGACATCGTGGGCCACATCATCAAGCCATGGCGCCGCACCACCCGCCCGCGCACCCTGGCCACCGCCCTGAGCCGCCTGGCCAACATGCCGGCCGAAGAACTCTTCGCGGCCGGCAACAGCTACCTCGGCCTGTTGCGCCAGGCCACCCACAGCCACGCCGACCAGGTACGCCTGGCCAGGCTGCTGCGCCGGCGCGGGCATGTGGTGGCGGGAGATCTGGGCAAGATCTACAGGAACGCTGCATGACCTTCCCCTGGTACACCGACGCAGAGATCGACGATATGTGCACACCGCTGACCAACAGCGCCGCACAGGCGCGCTTCCTGCGCAGTCTCGGCCTCACGGTGAACCGCAAACCCAACGGGCGGCCATTGGTCATCCGCGCCCATGCAGAGGCCGTGCTGGCCGGCCTGCAGCTGCTGCAGGCCCAGCCTGGTCAAGCCACTGGCACCCGGCCCAACAAAGAAGCCATGGTGCTACTGTTCAAAAAAGGAGCCACCACATGACCACAGGCCTCTGCATCACCTGCAAACACTGGTTCAAGTACCCGGACGATGAATACGGAGCCCTGCGCGGGGCCGGAGAGTGCCAGACCGTCAAGCACATAAACGATGTTTCCGACTTGAGACAAGACCCCGTCGATTTGCTGCTCGACTATCGCGTGCTGAAGCCGGAGTATGCAGGCCTTCTCGCCGCCACTGAGGATGGCAGCGGCTACAAAGCCACATTCATCACCATGCCGGCCTTCGGCTGCGTCCAGCACCAGGCCAAGCCGGAGGCGTAACATGCCGCGCATGGGCCGAAAACGCAAGACCGACACCGGGCTGGATGAATCGATTCCCTCCAGCCGCCGACACGCTGAGCTTGCCGTCTTCGATTATATCGAAACGTTTTATAACCCAACGAGGCGCCACAGCTCGCTTGGTTATCTCTC
>Ga0208633_100312_pt1 | contig 14368 bp, 11 predicted proteins | sample LakWasMet63_LOW9_2_FD_183895 | JGI IMG/M metagenome (GOLD analysis project Ga0208633, IMG submission 183895) | Freshwater sediment methanotrophic microbial communities from Lake Washington under simulated oxygen tension - Sediment Metagenome... | ecosystem: Environmental > Aquatic > Freshwater >...
GCCCCGGCCCAGGCCCGAGACCGCCTCCGCCCCCGTGCCGTCCGCTGCCGCCGTGTTACAGGCCGACAGCACCACCAGGTCCGCATCCAGAGACAGCTTGAGGATGTCCTCCAGCTTGAGCAGCCCCTCGCTGATCGTCTTGCCCGGTGCCGGCGAGAGCGCCAACGCCGGCTGGTCCAGCCCCGGCAAATCCCCCGCCACCAGCCCGTGCGTCGCAAAGGCCACAATGCGCCGCTGCTTCAGGTCGCTGGCCAGCACGTTCTGCCGCGTCGCCTGCGCCCCGAAGAAGGTATCGCGCCTCAAGTCCGCCGCCATCGCCGTGGCAATCGCCGTGATCTCCTCCCGCGTGTCCGGCAAGGCCGTCAGCGTCGGCGCCTCAGGCGTGGCCGGCGGGGCCGCTACAGGGGCATCCGCACTGGTCTGGCTCTCATCCCAGGCCGCGGTGCGCTTGATCTTCAGGTTGCGGGTCCCTGAACCCACCCCCCGGGTGCTGCCCCCTTCGGTCTGGGCCCCGAAGTCCGGGTCCCCAAAGCCCACAAAGGGGTCGCGCTTGCCCTGGGAGGCCGGCAGCGCGCGCAGCGTCACCAAGGCACTGACCGACGGCAGATAGGCCACCGCCACCTGGCGTGCCAGCCAGGGCACCTGGCGGTACTGCGACATGGCCAGACCCGGCGTAGCCTGGGCGGCCGGCGCTGCCTCTTTGCCCGTGGGCAGCAAGGAGAAGGGAATCTGCCCCAGCGACTCATTGGCCACCACCAGCAAGGTGTCGGCCTGGGCCCAGGCACTCTGTACCGGGGCCAGCAGCTCCTGGTACAGGGCGGCACCCGCCTCCAGGTCGAAACGCAGCCGGTCCGGCGAGATGCCCGTGGTCAGGTCCACCGAATCGCGCAGGCGTTTGACCTGGGCGGCCACCCAATCGGGCTTCTGGGGGCTGAAGTGGAAAGCCAGCCCGCCCTGGGGCCCCGTGGCCCAGACATAACTGCCCCCGGGGGTCACATAGATGGAGAGCAGGGCCTCTTTGGGCTTGAGGGCCCGGCGGGCCGTGGCCAGGTTGGCCGGGCGGGGGGAAACCAGCTCGTCGTACTGGGGGAACTGGCGCCGGATCTCGGCCAGATCGCGTTGCTGCTCCTTTTGCAAGTCGGCGATGCGCTGCTCCATGGCCTTGATGACCGTGGGCAGCTGCTGCTCGGGCGGGGCCGAGCGCTGGGTGATCAGGTTCTTGTAGACGGCCTGCAGCTCATCGTCGGCGTCCTGGACCTTCTTGATCCTGGCGCCCAGCTCGGGCGAGCCGGCGGCCGCGCGCAGGGCCGAGCCGGCCAGGGCCTTTTGCACGCTCTGCCAGCGCGCCACATCGGCCACGCGGAAGGCCTCGGCCGTGTCGGCGGCGCTGGGGCTGCCCTTGTTGCCCACCAGCACGATGAGGTACTCGTTGAGGATCAGGCGCAGCCGGGTGGTGCGCGCGATGCTGGCGTTCTGCTTGCCCACCACCTTGTCGGGGTCGGTGAGCACGGGAACCGCAGCGGCGAACTCCTTGCGGGCCTCATCGACCCGCCCAGCGCGCTGCAGGGCCATGGCGCGGTAGGCGCGGGCTTCGGCGGTGTTGTAGTGGCCGGGGCCGAAGTGGCGCGTGGTGTGGCGCAGCAGGTTGTCGCCGTCGCGCAGCGCGTCCTCGATGCGGTTGGTCAGGATGTAGGCGCGGATGGACAGCAGCGAGCCCTGGCCGAAACCTTCTTCCAGGCGGGTGTCGTTGCCGACCTTGGCGCGTATGGCGTCGTACAGGACGACGGCCTCTTCGGCTCGGCCTGCGGCCGTCAGGGCATTGGCCAGGATGGTGCGGCCGTTCAGGCGCGCCGGGCTGGTTTCAGAGAAGCCGGCCTCCTGCAGGGCTCGGTCCGCCCACTGCGCCAGCACTGCTGCCTCGGCATGGCGGCCGCGATGGGTGAAAACCAGCGACAGGGTCCAGAGCGCGCGACCCGTGATGAAGGAATTGCGGCCGTTGAGTACCAGCGAACTCTTCAGGATCTCGCGCAGGAGCACCTCGGCCTCGTTCAATCGCTGCTGCTGGATCAGCGCCTGGGCCAGGAAAAGACGCGTCGAATTGTTGCGCGTCTGGATCCGGTCCATGGGGATGTCAAAGGGCAAGTTCCTCTGATTGACGGCGTTGTATTCGGCGTTTCGTTCGCCTTGGCGGCTGGCGGCCAGATAGGCGCGCTCCGCGTCTTCGAGTTTGCCTTCACGCAAGAGCACGAAGCCTCGCGCGGTTTCGAGCAGGCTCGAAAAGTGCGGAAGCCGCATGGCGAGCTGGGGTCGCCTGCTCAATTGACGGTACAGCAGATCCGCCTTTCCCAGGGCCAGCCGTGCGTTGTCCAGATCGCCCAGGTGGACGTAATTCGTGATGACATGGAAATACAGGGTCAGCAGCAGAGGAGGAAGCCGCGGGGACTTTTCCAGTTCAAGGGCCAGTTCAAGTGTGCTTTCCTGAGACGCGGCAACGCTTTTGGAGTACCAGAGACTGGTGGCATATTCAAACCGTATGCGCTGAAGGCCGCCCAGTGCCAGCTCTTCCAGGTTGGCCTGGCGCGCGTAGGGCAGTGCGTTTCCCAGATATTCCGTGCGCTTCTCGATTTGCTGCAATTCTTCGGCGATCAAGGCCTTTTTATGCCAGGCTCGCGCCAGGTCGGCAGGTGCTCCTTCGCCTGGCACGGGTTCCTCGATCAGGGTGCGCAATTCGTTGACACGTTGCGGGTCCGGCTTGTAGCTGCGCAACAGCAGGACCAGGTCGGCAATGGTCGGGGGAGGCGTGCTACTGGCCTCGTTCACCGGCTGTATCTCTGGCGTCGCCATCGCTGCTGGCGATCCATCGGGGCGGGGCTGCGCCCAACTGAAAGGCAGGAGCAGGATCATCAGGATGCTGGCAAGCAGAGGGTGTCGGATTGGCATGGCAGGAGTGTTCCGGCAGTGGTGATGCTCGGACCATGATAGCCTGCACACCAGGCCGCTAAACTCTGCCGCAACTCAACGAGCGCGCAATCTTTCACGCACCGAGCTTCATCGTGTCCCGACTGTCGTTTTCCTGGCTGCATCGTTCCGCTGCCCGGCGCTGCTGGGCTGGCTTGGTCCTGTGCCTGCTGCTGACGGCCGTGGAGTGCTGGTTGCGGGCGCCCGAGCCCTTGGCACCCAAGGCCGCCTGGCCGTCCGGGACGGAGGCGGTCACCGGCCCGCTCGTGTTGCAGGCCGCCGGCCGCATACCGATGCCGGCGGATGCTCCGGCCGCCCATGCCAGCACCTTGCTGGCCATGCCACCGGGGCATCCCGCGGCTCTGCAGGCCTACTGGTTTGCCGGCTCACGCGAGAGCGGGCCTGACGTGCAGATTGCGGCCTCTGAGTTCGACCGGACGACCCAGCAATGGACGCCGGCCACCTATGTGGTCAATCGTCATCGCGCTGCCGCTGTCCTGGGCTTCGGTCTGCGTCGCCTGGGCAATCCTGTGGCCTGGCGCGACGGGCAGGGCCGCACGCATCTTTTTGTCGTCGCGACCGGTCTTGGTGGCTGGGCGGCCGGGCGCATCCTGCACCTGCGCCAGGATGCGCCGCAGCAAGCCTTTCATCCCCTGGGTGTGTTGCCCTTGTCCTGGCTCTGGAACACGAGCCACCTGGTGCGGGCCATGCCGTTGCCGCTGGCCGATGGTGGCATGGTGTTGCCGGCCTACTTCGAGCTCGGCATCAAATACCCCGTGGCCCTGCGCTTCGATGCGGCTGGCGAGTTTCGCGGCATGATGCGGATGTCGCAGCGCGGTGATCTGCTGCAGCCCACGCTCTTGCCGCGCAGCGAGACCGAATGGGTGGGACTGCTGCGCGACAACCGTGCGCAGCGGCAACTACGCGCGGTGATCAGCCATGACGCCGGCCGGAACTGGGACGACCTGCCCGACCTGGACATGCCCAACCCCGACGCCTCGGTGGCCGGACTGAGCCTGCGGCCCGGTCTGATGTACCTGGCCCACAATCCGCGTGCCGAGTCGCGCGCCCAACTGGTGCTGAGCCGATCCAGCGATGCGCTGCACTGGACCCAACTGGAGATGTTGGCGCAGGGGGATGGGCGCAGCGAGTTCTCCTATCCCTCCATGGCCTGGGTCGATGGCGGCCTGTGGATCAGCTACACCGAAGAGCGTCGCGGCATCGCCTGGCAACGCTTTATGCCCTTGCCGACTGCACGCTGAGAACGCAACAAGATGGAAATTTTAAACATCCTGCTCTCGACGCAGACCCCCCTGCTGCCACATGTCGGATGGGTGGGCGTCTATCGCGTGCTGGGCTGGGGCCTGGTGCTGGCTGGCATCGCTCTCTGGTGTTTGCGCCGCAGCGGCAACCTGCCGGCATGGCAACGTGGACTGCCCCTGCTGCTCTTGCTCTGGTGCCTGTGGCCCGGACCGCTGTCGCCAGCGTACTGGCTGGGGCTGGCGTTTCGCGTTCCCAGTCTGCTCCTGGTGTTGCTGTCGGCCTGGTTCTTGTTGTCGCACTACCGCCCCCAACTGCTGATGCCCTTGCCGCTGACGGATCTGCGACGCTGGGCGCTGGCGCCCGTGTTGCTGGGGTGGGTGCTGCTGCTGGACGCTTTCGCGCTCTGGCCCTTCAGCCTGTACAGCCTGGGTTTTGCGCCGCTCACCTTCGGGGTGTTGGTGCTGCTGTGCCTGCTGCCCTGGTCATGGCATGGCGTGGCCCAGCCTTCGATCCTGCTCGTTTCAGTGTTGACGCTTTTTGTCTTGCTGCGCTTGCCCACCGGCAATGTCTGGGACGCGCTGCTTGACCCCTGGCTGTGGCTGCTGTTGCAGGCCGACTGGCTGCAGCGCCGTTTGCGTCGCGCTCAGGGCTGATCGCGCACGAGCAGCCATTCGCGCCGGTACAGCCACTGCTGCGGGTACCAGAGGTTGTCCAGCCGCACTTCGCCGGGCAGATGTCGGCTGGTCAGCAGCCAACGCTCGCCCAGCACGCGGCAACCCGGCAGACAGGGCGGCGCGGTTTGCGCCGGCTCGGACTGGATCCAGACCACGGCTGCGTGCGTGGCCAGTAATTCCCGAAGTTCTTCAGCCGGTGTCGGTGGCGTCACGCCCTCGGCCCGACGCGCCATGGCGCGTGCGCCGGTTTCGTAAGGCAGGAAGTGGTGCGGGCCGGGCAGCAGGAACTGGAAGCGTTCGAACTGGCTGTTGAAACCGTTGGGCACGGCGATCTTGCCTTGTGGTGTGGCGGCGATGGCCTGCGTCCCATATCGGCCCACCGGGCCATCCATGGGGGCAGCGCTCAGGTTGAAGGCGGCGTAGACCAGCAGGCTGGCCAGCACCGCGGCGCCACGGCTCCAGGCCGAGCGCCAGAGCCCGGCTGCGATGACCACCGCGCCAGCGGCCACCGCCAGCAGGGGCAAGACCAGTTCCGGCGTGGAAGACAGGCCAAGGCCATAACCGATCCAGGCAATGCGCGCGATCACGAGCAAAGCCAGACCAGCGATCAGCAGCGTGGGCAGGAACCAGGCGCGTGCGATATCACGCCAGTGCAGGGCCAGCAGCATGGCCACGGCCGGCATGGCCGGGATCACGTAGCGCGCCGAGCGCTGGCTGGGGAACAGGAAGACCAGCAGCCACACCAGGGCCCAGGCCAGCAGGATGGCCTGGTGCGGCGCCAGGGGCCACAGCTTGCGCCCTTGCGGCAGCCGCTTGAGGCCCAGCCAGGCCAGGCCGGGGATGACGAAGAAAAGCAGGCCGGCGTTGACCGCATAGGCCAGCAGTTGCGACCAGACGCTTGAGCCGCTAAGCGAGAAGGCTTCCTGCCACCAACCGCGTGCATCGGAAAACTTGGCTGCGTTCTCGCCGACGATGAACTCGCGCCAGACAGCCTGCGGATCAGGGTCGAGCACGAACCAGAGACCGAACACCGCCAGGGCGAGCACCGCGCTGACGCCGGTCTTCAGTGTGTGTTGCCAGACGGCCTGCCAGCTCAGATGCGATTCGCTGGCCACCAGAGCCAGCCACCAGGCCGCGGCGGCCGGCGCGATCAGTGCGAAGGATTTGTAGGCCAGGCCCAGACCCAGACCCAGACCGAAAAGGATATGCGCCAGCCAGCCGGGGCTGGCCGCCGGCAGGCGCGCGCGTTGCCAGAGCAGGGCAAACAACGGCAGGCTGAACCAGAAGGTCTCGGGTGCACTCGTGAGGTAAGGGCGGCCATAGCGAAAGGTGCTCAAGAAAGCCAGGAAGATGCAGGCCGCCATGAGCCCTTCGCGCCAGCGCTGCGTGACGGCGCGCAGGCACAGCACGATGGCGCCGCTGACCAGCAGCAGGTAGAGCAGACTCGGTGTGCGCAACGCGGCCATGCTCCAGTGTTCGCCCCAGTTTCCGGCCACCATGGCCTGCCAGAAGAGCATGGGGGGTTTGGTGTTGCGGGTATCGACCAGTTCCGAGGCCAGCGGCAACCACTGGCCCGTGGCGGCCGTCTCGCGCGCGATGTGCACGTAGACCATCTCGTCGCCATTGCTGGGGACGTACTGCCCGTCCAGACCGAAGGCATAGGCGAAGGCGGCCAGCAACAGCAGGGCCAGCCAGAAGGCTGTGGAGTGTTTGTCGGAAGAAATGCCGGAAGCTTGCATGCGCATCACCTGACCCCGCAGGTGAGGGCCGTGGCCGGCATTATGACCGGGTCCCTCGTCCTCGCTCGCGTTATGCGCGTTCGAGTCCAAAACGGGATGATTTGACCGCCAACACCACGCAGCGTGTGCTGCAGCACACGCAAGGGGTTTGGTGGGCAAAGGGCCTGTTCTGGTTCGAACCCGAAGAGGCGTGGTTTTGCGGGCGATCCGCTGCGTTGCAAAACCAGGCAAGCCGTCCAGGCTTGCCTTGGGTTTTGCGCCTTGCGGCTCATCCCGCAAAAGCCACGCCGCACATGACGCGAGCGAGGACGAGGGTCCCTAACGCTTGTGACGGAAAGTCCAGCGGTCGTTGGCAATGAAGTTGCTGACGCTGGCGATCACGATGGCGATCACGTTGGCCAGCAGGTAGTGCATGCCCATGTGGGTCAGCCACAGCGTGAGCGCGTACTGCAGCAGGATGCCCAGCCAGGAGGCCATGGCGTACTGGCCCACCTGGGCCAGCAGGCTGCGTTTGCTCAGGCGCTGGCCTTCTTCAACGGCCGTGGCGTGCAGGCGGTCGGACCAGGTCCACAGCCGGTTCCAGGTGAAGTTGTTGACCGTGGCCACGGCAATGGCCAGGGCCAGCGAGAAGTAGGGCTTGCTGCCGACCGGTTCGATGGCACGGAAGAGGAATTCATGGGCTACGTACAACACGGCCAGATTGACCACCGTGCCGCTGGCACCGACCAAGCCGAAGCGGACGTAACGGAAACCGTGCAGCCAGTCGATCAGTTGCCAGAATCGTTCGCGCAGGGAAAGTTTGTTCATGCGGCAGCGGGTTCTTCGCGCAGCGCCTGCAGGGCATCGGCCAGCACCGGGTCGGGGGCGATGCGCTTGAGGCACTGGTTGTCGCCGTCGCAGAAGGTCAGGCGGTGGTTGTAAGCCGAGAGGCAGGGCGAGCAGGCGATGCCCGATTCATAGACCGTCGCCTTGGGGCCGAAGGGGCCGGGCAGCGGGCCGTAAAGCTTGCCGGTTTCCGGGCCGAAGAACATCAGCGTGCGGATGGGCGTGAGGCTGGCGAAGTGGCCAGGGCCGCCGTCGTTGGTCAGCAGCAGATCGCTGGCGTGGAACAGCATCAGCAGTTCGCGCAGGCTGCGCGTGTAGCCCGTGAGCGCAATGCACTGCTCGCTGCCGACCTGCTGCTTGATGTCCTGGGCCAGGGCCATGTCTTCCTTGAGGCCGATGAAACCCACCGCATGGCCCTGTTCACACAGGCCGCGCGCCACACGCGCGTAGTGCGCGGCCGGCCAGGCGCGCTCGGGCAGGATGCCGCCGCCCGGATACATAAGCACGATCTTGCGCCCGGCCAGCACAGGGTGGTCGCGTAGCAGCTTTTCGCGGTAGGCTGCCAGCTCTTCAGGGGTGAAGGGCACGGACAGGCCGGTCTCTGCGGGCAGTTCGCGGATCGGTGCGGCTTTGTGGCGCGGGCCCCCATTGCTTTCGAGTGCATCGACCAGCGAGAGGAATTGCTTGCTGATGTGCTGGTAGGGGTTGTAGGGGATCGCGCAGTTGATGTAGCTGCCGCGGTACAGGCCTTCCTGTGTGTGCGGCGTGAAACCCGCGCGCCGCAGCGCGCCGCTCATATAGCAAAGCAGGCTGCTGACGCGCGAGAACAGTTCGCAGTCGATGACAGCGTCCAGCGGCAGGCGGCGCATGGCCACGCTGACGCGCCAGATGTCGCGCACCAAGCTCAGGGGCGAGCTGTCGTCGATGCCGTGGAAATGGGCGTCTTCCGTCAGCTGCAGCATGCGGGCGACTTCCTGGTTCTTTTTCAGCTGCAGCACATGCAGGGTGACACCGGGATATTGCTCGCGCAGCGCCTTGAACATGGGGCCGGCCAGCACGATGCTGCCCATTTCGGACAGCAGGATGACCAGGATTTGGCGCGGCGCCTGCTGGCGGTCGACTTTCGGCGCACGTGTGCCGAGCAGACGCGCCCACAAGGAAACCGCAGAACACAGAAGCTGGCCGACCCAGCGATCGATCCAGCGTTGTGTCTGCAGCTTCATGCGGCGCGTTCTCTCTTCTTTTTTACTTCAGGCCAGCGGCCGCACGCAGGGTGGCCGCTTTATCCGTACGCTCCCAGGTGAACTCGGGCTCTTCGCGGCCGAAGTGGCCGTAGGCGGCCGACTTTTCGTAGATCGGGCGCAGCAGGTCCAGCATCAGGATGATGCCCTTGGGACGCAGGTCGAAGTGCTCGGCCACCAGGGCGGCGATCTTCTCGTCGGAGATCACGCCCGTGCCCATGGTGTTGACCGTGATGTTCATGGGCTTGGCCACGCCGATGGCGTAAGCTACCTGGATCTGGCACTTCTTGGCCAGGCCGGCGGCCACGATGTTCTTGGCGACATAACGCGTGGCGTAGGCGGCCGAGCGGTCGACCTTGGACGGGTCCTTGCCCGAGAAAGCGCCGCCACCGTGCGGGCAGGCGCCGCCATAGGTGTCGACGATGATCTTGCGACCGGTCAGGCCGCAGTCACCCTGGGGGCCGCCGACGACGAAACGGCCGGTGGGGTTGACCAGGTACTTGGTGTCCTTGAGCCACTCCTTGGGCAGCACGGGCTTGATGATCTCTTCGATCACGGCTTCGTAGAAGCTGGCCTTGAGCTTGGTGGCGGTCTCGCTCTGGTCCGGGCTGTGCTGGGTGGAGAGCACCACGGTGTCGATGCTGTGCGGCTTGCCGTCCACATAACGCATGGTGACCTGGCTCTTGGCGTCCGGGCGCAGGAAAGGCAGGCGGCCGTCCTTGCGCAGCTGGGCCTGGCGCTCGACCAGGCGGTGCGCGTAGTGGATGGGCGCGGGCATCAGCGCGGGAGTTTCGTCGCAGGCGTAGCCGAACATCAGGCCCTGGTCACCGGCGCCGATGTTCAGGTGGTCGTCGCTGGCGTGGTCCACGCCCTGGGCGATGTCGTTGGACTGCTTGTCATAGGCCACGAGCACGGCGCAACCCTTGTAGTCGATGCCGTATTCGGTGTTGTCGTAGCCGATGCGCTTGATGGTGTCGCGCGCGACCTGGATGTAGTCCACATGCGCGTTGGTGGTGATCTCGCCGGCCAGCACCACGAGGCCGGTGTTGCACAGGGTCTCGGCGGCCACGCGGCTGCGCGGGTCCTGCTTGAAGATCGCATCCAGGATGGCATCGGAGACCTGGTCGGAGACCTTGTCGGGATGGCCTTCGGAAACGGATTCGGAAGTGAAGAGATAGTCGTTCGCCATTGAATAAACTCCAAAAGTGGTTGTCAGGCGCGTTGCCTGGGCTGGGAGCTTCGGCGAACGCTTTAGCAGAGGTGTCATGAATGACGGCACAATCGTTCCCTTCCGGGTGGCGGCCTGTGCCTGTCGCCCTGCAAGTAGTTCCGTAACTCGGCGACGCCCGCATTTTATCCGAATGATGGTCCTTTTTCGCATCCTGTCCTGGCTGCCCCTGTGGTTGTTGCACGGCATCGGCTGGGGCCTGGGGTGGCTGGTGTTTGCCTTGTCTCCTACCTATCGTCGGCGTTTTGTCGCGAATGTGCGGCAAGCCGCTCAGGATTGGCGGCATTGCCGTGGCGCGGTCGGTCAAGCCGGCCGTTTGGTGGCCGAATTGCCGCGCTTGTGGTTCGGGCGACCTGCGAAGGTCATCTGGGACGGCGCCCAGCATATTGAGCAGGCCCTGGCGCAGGGCCGTGGCATCGTGTTCCTGACGCCGCATCTGGGCAGCTTCGAGATCACGGCCCAGGCCTACGCGGCCCGCTTTGGCGCACGCCAACCCATCACGGTCCTGTTCCGGCCCTCGCGCCAGCCGCGCCTGCGTGCCCTGGTGGCTTCAGCGCGCACCCGGCCGGGCTTGCTGGCGGCACCCACCACGCTGGCGGGCGTGAAACAGCTGATCAAATCCCTGCGCCTGGGTCAGTCGGTCGGTTTGTTGCCGGACCAGGTGCCGCCTCAGGGCCTGGGTGTCTGGGCGCCATTTTTCGGTCGCGAGGCCTACACCATGACCCTGTCGGCCCGATTGGCACAGCAGACCGGTGCCGCCGTGCTGCTGGCATGGGGTGAACGCCTGGCCTGGGGGCGTGGGTACACCGTGCACGTGCAGCCCCTGGGCGCGGAGCTGCCGCCTGATCCGCAGGCCGCCGCCACGGTGATCAACCAGGCCATGGAGCAGGTGATTGCCAGTTGCCCGCAGCAGTACCTCTGGGGTTACGCCCGCTATAAGCAACCGCGTCAGGAGAAACTTTGATGCAGCATCCGGGTGTCCTGTTCATGCGCCTGATCGCGCCCCTGCCCCTGAGCTGGATCCGGGGCCTGGGCACGGTGATGGGCTGGGTGCTCTATGCCCTGGCCGTGCCGCGTCGGCGGGTCATCATGACGAACCTGGCCCTGTGCTTTCCGCAGGAGTCCCTGGCCGTACGGCGGCGCTGGGCACGTGAATGTGTGGTGCATTTTGCCCAGGCCTGGTTCGATCGCGCCTGGCTCTGGAACGGCAAGCTTGAGGTGCTGCGCCCGCGTTTGCGCATCATGGGCGCGGTCGAGGAGCTGCAAGGCGATACGCCCACGGTGATCTTCGCTCCGCATTTCTTCGGTCTGGATGCCGCGGGTACGGCGATCAACGACCAGATCCGCCGGCCCATGGTCAGCATCTACACGCCGCAGCGCAACGAGGCTGTGGACCAGTGGTTGCACGACGGGCGCCGGCGCTTTGGCAATCTGCAGCTCTTCTACCGCGACCAGGGCGTCAAGGGCATCGTCGCTGCCCTGCGCGAGGGCGCGCTGCTGTACTTGCTGTCCGACATGAACTTCGGACCCGAAGAGTCGATCTTCGCCCCCTTCTACGGCGTGCAGGCGGCCACCGTGCCCTCGTTGCCGCGCTTCGCGCGTCTGGGCCGCGCCAAGGTCGTGCCGGTGACGGCGCGCATGACGCCCCAGGGTTACGACATCGAGGTGCACCCGGCCTGGAAAAACTATCCGAGTGCCGACGTGCAGGCCGATACGGCCTATATGAACCACTGGCTCGAAGGCGTGATCAACACCATGCCCTCGCAGTACTACTGGGTACACAAACGCTTCAAGACCCGGCCGCCCGGTGAGCCGGGTGTGTACTGACGACTCAGCTCTGTAGGAAGCGCTGCAGCGAGGCGATCACGCGCTGCGGCTGTTCGTGCACGATCCAGTGGGTGGCGTCGGGCACGGTCTCCAGCGTGAGCTGCGAGATGTAGTCGTCCAGCCCTTCGATCAATTCGGGCGGCAGCGCGGTATCACCCAGGCCCCAGAGCACGAGCGTGGGCAGGGTAATGGTGAGCATCTCGCGCGGCAGTTCGATGGCGCTGGCGGCCGGGTCCTCGGCGCGTGGCGGGCGCAGCGGCGAGGCGCGGTAGTAATTGCAGCCCCCGGTCAGCCCCTGGTCCCAGACGGCGCGGTAACGCGCCTTCACCTCATCGGTGAGCCAGCCAAAGCCGCCCGCACCGGCGCCCATGCCCAGGAAGAAGTCCCAGAGACGGCGGTAGTCGTCCTCGGCCAGCAGCTTTTCGGCATCGGGCCGGATCAGGAAGTTCATGTAGGCGCTGGCGGCCTGCTGCTTCGGATTGTTTTTGAGCTCGCGCAGGAAGGTGCCCGGGTGCGGCGAGTTGATGATGGCCAGCTTGGCGCTCAGCTGCGGCAGCTGGTTGGCGAAATTCCAGGCTACGGCGCCGCCCCAGTCGTGCGCGACCAGGCAGGCCAGAGGGGCAGGGCCGGCTTCGATAGCGACCAGTGCAGCGATGTCCTGGACCAGATGCTTGGCGCGGTAGGCGGCCACGTCGGTGGGTGCGCTGGACTTCTCGTAACCGCGCAGATTGGGCGCTACGCAACGGTAGCCGCCGTTTTCGGGACGGGCGAAATGGGCGAGCAGCTCGTCCCAGACAAAAGCGGCTTCGGGAAAGCCATGCAGAAACAGCAGGACCGGTCGGCCGCGTGCGCCCGCAGCGCGGCAGCTCAGGGTGATGCCGTGCGGCAGCGGCTGCAGCCTGGTTTCGATCATGCGGTCGCGGGTGGGCTGTCCGGGTGCGCCCACGCCCACAGCAACTGCGCCACGTCCTCGATGCCCGTGCGTTTGGTGGCCGAGAAAAGGCGCACCTCGCCCCCGCCGGCCTGCAGCTTCATGATGGACAGGGCCTTGGCCCCTTCGCTGCGCGTGAGCTTGTCGGCCTTGGTCAGGATGACCAGGAACTTCAGGCCTTCCTCGACGCGCGGACGGATCACTTCAAGCAGGACCTGGTCCAGCTCGGTCAGGCCGTGGCGCGGGTCGCACATCAGTACGATGGCCTTGAGGTTTTCGCGCGTCACCAGGTAGTTGGCCATGACCTGTTGCCAACGGATCTTGTCCTGCTTGGGCACGGCGGCGTAGCCATAACCCGGCAGATCGGTCAGCACGGCGTCGGTCACGCCCTGTTTGCCCAGGGCGAACAGGTTGATGTGCTGCGTGCGCCCGGGTTTCTTGGAGGCGAAGGCCAGCTGATTCTGCTGGGTCAGGGTGTTGATGCAGGTCGATTTGCCGGCGTTGGAGCGGCCGACAAAGGCGATTTCCGGCACGTCCAAGGCGGGAAGGAAGTGCAGCTCCGGGGCCGTGGTCAGGAAACGGGCCGTGTGCAGCCAGCCCAGGGCCTGGACGGCCAGTGGATTGGGGGGGGCGGGCTTGCCGCCCAGGTGGGGTGGGACGGCAGTTTTGGAGGGGGGAGTCATGGAGTGGTGGTGAAGTGCCCGGACCTGCATTGTAGAATCGGGCAGTTTTGCTCCAACCACACCCGAACCACCATGAAGTTGCTTGCCCCCCTGATGTTGGCTGCCGTGCTGGCAGCGCCCGCCTTCGCAGCCGAGGACGCCAAGGCGCCGGCCAAGCCTGATTTGGCCAAAGGCGAAGCCAAGTACACCGCAGTCTGCGCGGCCTGCCACGGCGCCGACGGCAACTCCGGTATTCCGGCCAACCCCAAATTGGCCCAGCAGCATCCCCAGTATTTGGCCAAGCAGTTGCAGGAATTCAAGTCAGGCAAGCGCAACAGCGCCGTGATGAAGGGTTTTGCCTCGGTGCTCAGCGACGAGGACATGACGAACATCGGCGGCTGGCTGGCTGCGCAGAAGGCCAAGCCGGGTTTCGCCAAGGACAAGGACCTGGTGGCCCTGGGTGAGCGCATCTACCGCGGCGGCATCCCCGACCGCCAGATCGCGGCCTGCGCCGGCTGCCACAGTCCCAATGGCGCTGGTATTCCTGCGCAGTACCCGCGCCTGAGCGGCCAGCATGCCGACTACACCGGCGCCCAGTTGCTGTCCTTCCGTGACGGTGTGCGCAAGAACAGCGTGCAGATGACCCAGGTCGCCGCCAAGATGAATGATCGCGAGATCAAGGCCGTTTCCGACTACATCGCGGGCCTGCGTTAAGCAATACACCGGCAAGCTGCCCGGTTATCCCGACATGAATAAGTCGTGGATGATGTTTGGTTCACAATGCCGGCTAGACGCCCGCTGACGGAACCCTGCAGTCCCCAGGCACTCTTAACCAGGCGGGTCTTTGCATGAAGACCCGCCTTTTTGTTTTCTACAGTTCACCGTCACTATCGCCATGACCGTCTCCACCCAGGGCCTGGAGTTGCCCGCATCCTCCCGCACCCTGCGTGCGGCGGTGGAATTGCTGTCGTCCATGCGCTTTTCCATTTCGCTGCTGACGGTGATCTGCATCGCCTCGGT
>Ga0208633_100316_pt1 | contig 14321 bp, 10 predicted proteins | sample LakWasMet63_LOW9_2_FD_183895 | JGI IMG/M metagenome (GOLD analysis project Ga0208633, IMG submission 183895) | Freshwater sediment methanotrophic microbial communities from Lake Washington under simulated oxygen tension - Sediment Metagenome... | ecosystem: Environmental > Aquatic > Freshwater >...
CACCATGCAGGCCCCCATGGGCATGCGGCCTGCGTCCCCTGCGGCGGGCGGGCGTGCACCGGCCAGCCATCCGCAAGCCCTTCAACCCATGGCCGCCCGCGCACCCATGGGCGCCGGTTTCTCGACCCAGCGCCTGTACGCTGCCGTGCCGTCCGACAACCTGACCGATCCCGACCTGGAGGACGCCGCCATCCGCTTTGCCAACGGCGACGATGCCGGCGCCGAGGAGAGCTTGTTGACGGTGCTGCATGGGGACAACCTGCGCCCCGATCTGGCCGAGACCTGGATGTCGGCCCTGTTCGACCTCTACCGCGCCACCGGGCAGCAGGCCCGTTTTGACAGCGTGGCCATCGAGTTCGCCAACCGTTTCGGGCGTTCGGCACCGGCCTGGTTCTCCACCCCCGATCTGCTGAGCCGCTCCAAGGCCAGCGTGGCGCCCCCCGCTGCGCGGGCGAGCACGTCGGCCGCCAGCGCGCCGGACTGGACCTGCCCGGCCCAGCTGAGCGCTGCCTCGCTGGAGGAGCTGCATGCCTTGATGCGCGTGCCAGGCACCTTGGTGCTGGACTGGCAGGCCTTGTCCGTCATCGGCCTCGATGCCGTGCCGGTGCTGGCTCGTCTGGTGGCCCTGTGGTGCGTCACGCCGGCCGTACTGGTCTTCCGCGGCCACACCAGCCTGGAGCGTGCGCTCCAGGCGCTCACGCCTTCGGGGGATCGCACTGTGGCCCCGCTGTGCTGGCAGCTGCGCATGGATGCGCTGCGCATCATGCGCCTGCAGGATGCCTTCGAACTGGTGGCGCTGGACTATTGCGTGACCTTCGAGGTCTCGCCACCCTCCTGGCAGGAGCCGCGCTGCAGCTGCGAGTTGCAGGGGACCATGAATGCCGCCGAGGCCGAGGCCGAAGCCATCCGCTCCGGCTGGGACGCGCCGAATTCCACTTGGGACGACCCGCTGCAGAACCTGACCGTGCCGGTCGGGCTGGAAGACCAGCCGCCGGCGGTGGTCGAACTCTATGGCGAGATCCTGGGCGATGCGGCCGAAGTGCTGGCCAGGCTGGAGGCCGGCATGGAGGGGGCCACCCGCATGGTGGTCTCCTGTGCCCGCCTGATCCGCGTTGATTTCTCGGCGGCCGGCAGCATCCTGAACTGGGTGGCCGAGCAGCAGGCTCGTGGCTGCCAGGTGCAGTTCCGCGACGTCAACCGCATCGTGGCCGCCTTCTTCAACGTGATCGGCATCTCCGAGCACGCGCGCGTCGTTCCGCGCGCCGCGTGAAAAAACTCACCCCGACTCTCGCTCACTGCGTGTAGCTCGCATCCCCCCTCAGGGGGCGCACCCAGTGGCCCGGCGAAGCCGGTTCCACGGGTGCCTGGACATGGGGGCATTCTTCCGCGAAGCACGGATGCCGGACAATACGGCCATGGAACAATTTCACGGCACCACCATCATCAGCGTGCGGCGCCAGACGGCCGCCGGCCTGCAGGTCGCCATTGGCGGCGACGGGCAGGTCACGCTGGGCAATATCGTCGTCAAGGGCACGGCGCGCAAGGTGCGCAAGCTCTACCACAACAAGGTGTTGGCCGGCTTTGCCGGCGCCACCGCCGATGCCTTCACGCTCTTCGAGCGTTTCGAGGCCAAGCTCGAAAAACACCAGGGCCATCTGCAGCGCGCCGCCATCGAACTGACGCGCGACTGGCGTACCGACCGCGTGCTGCGCCGCCTGGAGGCCATGCTGGCCGTGGCCGACCGCGAGTGCTCGCTCATCATCACCGGCAACGGTGACGTGCTGGAACCCGAGAACGGCGTGGTTGCGATCGGCTCGGGCGGCGCCTATGCGCAGGCCGCGGCCATTGCCCTGCTCAAGCATTCCGAGCTGGGCGCGCGCGACATCGTCAAGCAATCGCTGGAGATTGCCGGCGAGCTGTGCATTTACACCAACCTGAACCACACGATCGAGGTGCTGGAGTGACACCCCCGACTCTCGTCCACTGCGTGTGGCTCGCATCCCCCCTCAAGGGGGCAACGCCAGTGGCCCGGCGAAGCCGGTTCCACGGCGTTCCGCGGTTTGATCCGTGTCATTCGAACTGAACCTGCTCTCGTCAATAACGCCATGTCATCCATGACCCCGCAGGAGATCGTCTCCGAACTCGACCGTCACATCGTCGGCCAGGCCGATGCCAAGCGCGCCGTGGCCATTGCGCTGCGCAACCGCTGGCGCCGCCAGCAGGTGGATGCCGCCCTGCGCCCGGAGATCACGCCCAAGAACATCCTGATGATCGGCCCCACCGGTGTGGGCAAGACCGAGATTGCGCGTCGGCTGGCGAAGCTGGCTGATGCCCCCTTCATCAAGGTGGAAGCCACCAAGTTCACGGAAGTGGGCTATGTGGGCAAGGACGTGGACTCCATCATCCGCGACCTGGCCGAGGTGGCTGTCAAGCAGACCCGCGAGGCCGAGATGAAGAAGGTGCGCACACGCGCCGAAGACGCTGCCGAGGACCGCATCCTCGACATCCTGATCCCGCCGCCGCGTTCCGACTACAGTGCGGAGCCGGCGGTCGCCGAGACCAAGGACAGCACGGCACGCCAGGTCTTCCGCAAGAAGCTGCGCGAGGGCCTGCTGGACGAGCGCGAGATCGAGCTGGATGTGGCCGAGCCGCGGCCCCAGCTGGAGGTCATGGGGCCGGCCGGCATGGAAGACATGGCCGAGCAGCTGCGCGGCATGTTCGGCCAGCTCGGGGCGGGCAAGCGCAAGGTGCGCAAGCTGAAGATCGCCGACGCGATGAAACTGCTGGTCGACGAAGAGGCGGCCAAGCTGGTCAATGAGGAGGAGATCCGGACCCAGGCGCTTTTGAACGCCGAGCAGAACGGCATCGTCTTCATCGACGAGATCGACAAGGTCACCTCGCGCTCCGAAGGCAGTGGCACGGCTGAGGTGTCGCGCCAGGGCGTGCAGCGCGACCTGCTGCCGCTGGTGGAGGGGACCTCGGTCTCCACCAAGTACGGCGTCATCAAGACCGACCACATCCTGTTCATCGCCTCGGGCGCCTTTCACCTGAGCAAACCCAGCGACCTGATTCCGGAATTGCAGGGCCGCCTGCCGATCCGTGTCGAGTTGCAATCCCTGTCGGTGCAGGACTTCGAGGCCATCCTCACGCAGACCCATGCCTCGCTGGTGCGCCAGTACCAGGCCTTGCTGGCCACCGAGGGCGTGACGCTGTCGTTCGCCCCCGAGGGCATCACCCGCCTGGCCCACATCGCCTACGACGTGAACGAGCGCACCGAAAACATCGGCGCGCGCCGCCTGGCCACGGTGATGGAGCGCCTGCTCGACGAGGTGAGCTTTACGGCCACGCGCCTGCAGGGGCAGACGGTGCACATCGATGCGGCCTACGTCGACGCGCGCCTGGCCGACCTCAGCCGCAACGAGGACCTGTCGCGCTACATCCTCTGAGTCCGGGCCGCCGGGCCACCGCCCTCAGCGACCCCGGGAGTGTTCGCTCAGCGCCTCGATGTCCACCGCGTCGATCTGGGTGGGGGCTAGGTGGCGATCCGCAAACTCGCGCCAGATGCCCTGGTGCAGGAAGATGCCGAACATCTCCGGGCAGAGATGGCCTTCGCGGGCCATGCGGGCCATGATGCTCAGTGATTCACTCAGCGTCTTGGGCCCCTTGTAGGGGCGATCGGGTGCGGTCAGGGCCTCGAAGACATCGGCAATCGCGATGATGCGGTCTTCCACCGTGAGCTGGTCGGCGCCCAGCCGGCGCGGATAACCCTGGCCGTTGAGCTTCTCGTGGTGCGTGGCGGCGATGTCGGGCACACGCGCGAGATGGCGCGGCCAGGGCAACCGGCGCAGCATGATCAGCGTCTGCACGATGTGGTCGTTGATGCGGAAACGGTCTTCGGCGGTCAGCGTGCCGCTGCGCACCGACAGGTTGTGCAGTTCGCCCAGGTTGCGTTCGCTGGCCGGCAGCTGCATGTCGAAGCCCCACACATTGGCCGGATCGCCGCGTTCCACCGGCGGGCGGCGTGTCCCCCAGGGCACGACATGTTCGGGGCGGTCGGCCAGCAGCGCCTCGGTGGCTGGCAGGGGCTGGCGGGTCTGGCCGCCCACGCGCCGGATCTCCTCGATCGACAGGCCCAGGCGGTCATCGAAATGGCGCTGCCAGGTCTGTGCTGCCACGCCCTGCAGGCGTTCCAGGTCGGCGTCGTCGGTGGTTTCGCTGCCGACGTTGCAGCCGGCAACGAAGGCGAAGTCGTCCTGCAGCTGCCGGTGGCGCTGCTGCAGCGTGCGGCCCAGGCTGACTGCATCGCCGCGGCCCTCGGCCAGGGCCTGCCAGTAGTCGATGAGGGCGTCACGGTGCAGCACCTCGAAGCGCGTGCGGATCTCATGGATGCGGTTGTAGATGGTCTCGAGCTTGGTCGCCTTGTCGATGATGTGCTCGGGGCTGGTGATCTTGCCGCAATCGTGCAGCCAGGCGCCCAGCTTGAACTCGTAGCGCTGTTCCGCATTCCAGCGCCCGGCATAGGGGCTGCTCGGGTCGCCGTTGAGTCGGTCGACGAACATTTCGGCCAGCAGCGGCACGCGTTCGCAGTGGCCGCCGGTGTAGGGGCTCTTGGCGTCGATGGCATCGGCCAGCAGGCGGATGACGCCGTCGAGCAGGCGTTGCTGTGATTCGATCAGCTGGCGCGTCTCGATCGAGACCTCCAGCACCCCCGAGAGCCGTTCTGCGAAGGTCCGGAAATCGTCGCCGGCGTCCCGCTGGTCGGCGCCGAACTGCAGCACCAGCAGACCGAGCAGTTCCTGTTGCCGGCTGCGCAGCCGGATGGCCAGGCTGTCGGCAAAGCGCTGCTCGCCGGTCCAGGCCAGTCCGGTGGCCACCGGGACGCGCCCGGGCAGGTTGTGGGTGCTGTCGGCGGCGCCGTCGCGCCGGCGCGAGACGGCGGCCAGCACCAGCTCGCTGCCGTCCTCGCTCGCCAGGTACACCACACCCTGCACGCAGTTCGTGGTTTCCACCAGCTGGTTCAGCACCTTGCCCAGCATCACTTCGGTCTGGGCCTCCCGGCTGATGGTCTCGGTGATGCCCAGGAAGTTCTGCACCGTGCGGCCCATGTGCTGCAGCACGCGGTCGAGTTCCTGCACCTCCTGCAAGGGGCTGGTGTCTGCGGTGGCGGCGGTTTCAAACTGGAAGCGCGCCAGCTTGCGGCTGCGTGCCGACAGCCGGTGCATGGCGTGGCCGATCTGGCGTCCTGCCAGCCAGCCCAGCGGCAGTAGCAGCAGGGCAATGAGCAGGCCCTGCAGGGCCTGGCGCTGCAGGTCCAGGCGCAGGTTGCCCAGCAGGTCGCGGTCCGGAATGGCGACCAGGATATCCAGCTGGCTCTCAGGCACCGCGTCCATTTCCATGCGCATGCCGTACCAGCGTTCATCCTGCGCGTCGAAGCCGTAGGCGCGCCTGGCCTGGGGTGCGTTGGTAGCCAGGGCCTGCAGGGCCGGTATGCCCAGCTCGGTCAGGGTCTTGAAGTTCACCACCTCGCCCTGACGCTGCAGGTGCTGGAGGGCTCCCGGATAGGCGACGACGCGTTGCTGCGCGTCGACGACGGCGATCTGGGTGTTGGGGGTGTAGCGCAAGGCCTTCATCTCTTCCCCGATGGCAGAGATGTCCACGTCCAGCCCCAGGATCGCACGGCCATCCCGGCTGCGCTCGCTCAGCGTCACACCAATCTGGCGCGAAGTGTAGAAAAGGTAGGGCGCGGTCAGGTGCTGGCCCGCGGCGCCTTGCGCACTTTCGTACCAGGGGCGCTGGCGCGGGTCGAACTGGTAGTCGGGCAGGTTCTGGGTGCGCAGCCGGCGCAGGCTGGTGTCCAGGTAATGCCACTGTCCGCTGAGGCGGCCACCCGGTGTGCGTGTCATGCTCTGCACCAGCCAGCCGGCCTGGCCCGGGGCATCGAAGAACAGGCGCAGCTCCGGGGTGTTGAGCCGGCGCAGCAGGAAGAACTCGCCGTTCGGATAGCCCGCATACACCGCCGCCAGCAGGGGGTTGTAGTCCAGGATGTCGGCCAGCACGACGACCCGCTCGAAACGCTCCTCCAGCCGGGTCGCACGCGCCAGCGGGTCGAAGGAGAGCTGGCGCAGCGTGGCCTGTGCGGGGCCGACGATGCCCCGGCTTTTCTCGTTGATCAGGTTCCCGATGTCACCGAAGCTCTGGCCGGCCGCATCCAGCAGGGCGGTGCGTGCTGACTGCCAGCTGTTCCAGAGCAGCCCGCCGGCGAGGATCAGCATCGAGGTCACAACCACCGTTGCGATCAGCGATTGCAGGCGGATCGACCAGCCGGTGCCCGCGTCGGGGCGGGGCGGGGCGGAGGTGGTGCTCATGGCAGAACGCGCCGGGCGCGCGGGTGTGGTTCTTATGGCGAATGTACACGGCTGCTGCTGGTCAGCTCCTCGCCCGTTCGGCCCCTCGGCGCCGCTCAAGTGTTGCATTCGGTGGCCAGGCGTGGCCCCTGCGTTGTTGGACTGCACGCATCAGGTGCTTCAAGCATCACATTCATAACGTTAGCTAAGTGCTTAATTTAGAAGAAGATTTCACCTCTGAAAATTGTGTGAAAGTGTTTCTAAGTCCTTGATTTCATTGAAATTTTTCTGGTTCCCCTCTTGTCTGTCAGTGTTTTGCTGCTACAGTGCAAAAAAGTGGAATTAAGTGGTGAAAAGTGCGTCTGCGCTTTTCCCCTTCCCGTACTGGTGCAGAAAAAGGGGTTGTGCGCGTGTTTCAAGGGGCTTCGTCGCTGAGTCTGGATGCCAAGGGGCGGCTGTCTGTGCCGACCCGGCATCGTGACGTGCTCAGCGCCACGGCTGCCGGCCAGCTCACCATCACCAAGCATCCGCATGGCTGCCTGATGGTCTTTCCGCGCCCGGAGTGGGAGAAGTTCCGCGAGCGCATCGCCGCGCTGCCCATGGCGGCCCAGTGGTGGAAGCGCATCTTCCTGGGCAATGCGATGGACGTGGAGATGGATAGCACCGGCCGCGTGCTGGTCTCGCCCGAGCTGCGCGCCGCCGCCGGCATCACGCGCGACACCATGTTGCTGGGCATGGGCAACCATTTCGAACTCTGGGACAAGGCCACCTACGACGCGCAGGAGGCCCAGGCCATGCAGGGCGACATGCCGGACGTCTTCAAGGACTTTTCCTTCTGAAAGAAGACGGTGGAAACCTCCCCATGGACACATACCACCGTCTTGTTGAACGAAGCGATCACAGCCTTGCTCAACAAGCCGGACGAACTGGCGCCGGAGCCGGCCGACGGCCACTACGTGGATGCCACTTTCGGACGCGGCGGGCATTCCCGTCTGCTCCTGTCGAGGCTGTCGCCACAAGGGCGGCTGACCGCCTTCGACAAGGACCTCGCGGCCATCGCCGAGGCGCAGACCATCACGGACCCGCGCTTTGCCATCCGTCACCAGGGCTTTCGTCATCTGGGCGAGTTGCCGCCGGCCAGCGCCGCGGGCGTGCTGATGGACCTGGGCGTGAGTTCGCCCCAGATCGACGACCCAACCCGCGGTTTCAGCTTCCGCTTCGACGGTCCGCTGGACATGCGCATGGACACCACGCGGGGCCAGAGCGTGGCGCAGTGGCTGGCGACAGCCGAAACACGAGAAATCGCGGAGGTGATACGTGACTACGGTGAAGAACGGTTTGCTGGCCAGATTGCAAAGGCGATTGTGGCGCGCCGACAGGAGCGGGGCCCAGTTTCAACCACCGGTGAACTGGCCCAGCTCGTGGCTGACACGGTCAAAACCCGCGAGTCGGGCCAGAACCCTGCAACGCGCACATTTCAGGCTCTTCGGATTTTCATCAACGCCGAGCTTGAGGAGTTGCAAGAAGCGCTAGAGGCAAGTCTCGATGTACTGCAACCCGGAGGACGGCTGGTCGTGATCAGTTTCCATTCGCTGGAAGACCGCATCGTCAAACAGTTCATCGCGCAGCATTCGCGCGAGGTCTACGATCGCCGTGCGCCTTTTGCTGTCGCCCCGCCGATGAAACTGCGCGCGCTCGACCGCATCAAGCCCTCGGCGGCCGAGGTGGCGGCCAACCCGCGTGCGCGCAGCGCCATCATGCGCGTGGCCGTGAGGACAGAAGCATGATCCTCAAGGAAATCAAGTGCAGCATCGCAGGTGGTTTCACCGCCGGGCCGCCCCAAGGTGAAACGCGGCCCCCTCGGGGGGCAGGGCGCCACACGCAGTGGGCAACCGTGGGGGCCATAGTCCTATGACCCGGGCCAACCTGGTCCTGCTGCTCGCCGTGCTGGCCAGCGCGCTCTATCTGGTGAGCGTGCAGTACGATTCGCGCCGCCTGTTTGCCGAGATCGACCGCGCCGTGCTGGAGGCGCGTCGCATCGAGACCGAGCGCGAGCAGCTGGAACTACAAAAGCGCCAGCAAGCCACGGTGCAGCGCGTCGAGAGGCTGGCCAAGGACAAGCTGGACATGCGCGCGGCCACGCCGGCCATCACCGATTACGTGAGCTACCAGCCCTACAGCGGCAGCGTGCCGGCGGGCGCAGTGGTGCAGCCGCGCGTCTCCGGGGGGCGTCTCCCATGAGCCGCCGGGCCGTTCCCAAGGTTCATAGCACCGGAGCCAACAAGGCGGAGGTGTTCCTGTGAGCAGTCGCAGCATCCAGTACACCTCCAGCCCGCTGCTGGCCAGCCGCACGCCGGTGTGGCGCAGCAAGTTCGTCGTGGCCATGATCGCGCTGGCCTTCGTGGTGCTGGCCGGGCGCGCCGCCTACATCCAGGTTATCTCCAACGACTTCTTCCAGCGGCAGGGCCAGGTGCGTTTTGCGCGCACGCTGGAGCTGCCGGCCAATCGCGGCCGCATCCTGGACCGCAACGGCCAGATCCTTGCCACCAGCGTGCTGGCGCCCAGCATCTGGGCCATCCCCGAGGACATCGATCGTGATCCGAAGCAGCTGCAGCGCCTGGCGCGGCTGCTGGAGATGCCGCTGTCCGATCTCAGCCGCAAGCTGGAGGACGAAGACAAGACCTTCGTCTGGCTCAAGCGCCAGGTTGACGAGTCCGTCGCCAAGCAGATTGCCGCGCTCGAGATCAAAGGCGTCTACCAGCGCAAGGAATACAAGCGTCAGTACCCCGAGGGCGAGGTGGCCGCGCACCTGGTCGGTTTCACCAACGTGGAAGACCATGGCCAGGAGGGCGTGGAGCTCGCCTTCAACCAGACACTGGCCGGCAAACCCGGTTCGCGTCGTGTCATCAAGGACCGCCTGGGCAGCGTGATCGAGGCGGTGGGTACACAGGTGCCGCCGGTCGAGGGGCGCGACGTGCAACTGTCCATCGACAGCAAGATCCAGTTCTATGCCTACCAGCGCCTCAAGCAGGCCGTGCGTGACCACCAGGCCAAGGCCGGCAGTGTGGTCGTGCTCGACGCCCAGACCGGCGAGATGCTGGCGCTGGCCAACTACCCGAGCTACACGCCGGGCAAGCGCCAGGGTTTCAAGGATGCCCTGCGCAACCGCGCGCTGACCGACTCCTTCGAGCCCGGCTCCACCGTCAAGCCCTTTGTCGCCGCGCTGGCACTCGAGAAAGGGCTGGTCACGCCGGCCACGTCGATCCAGATCAGCGGCACTGGGCGCATGAACGTGGGCAATGCCACCATCAGCGACACCCATGCCTATGCGGTGCTGACCCTCAACGAGGTGGTGCAGAAGTCCAGCAACATCGGCATGGTCAAGCTAGCCATGCAGATGCCGGCGCGTGACCTGTGGGAGATGTACAGCCAGGTCGGCTTCGGCCAGCGGCCGCAGCTGCCCTTCCCGGGCGCCGTCAGCGGCCGGCTGCGTCCCTGGAAGACCTGGCGCCCCATCGAGCACGCCACCATGAGCTACGGCTACGGCCTGTCCATCAGCCTGGTGCAGCTGGCGCATGCCTACACGGTGTTCGCGCACGATGGCGAGCTGATGCCGGTGACGCTGCAAAAAGCGCAGGGGCCGGTGGCCGGCGTGCGCCTGCTGGAGGCGCGCCATGCGCGCGCCGTGCGCCATATGTTGCAACTGGCCGCCGGGCCGGGCGGCACCGCTCCGAAGGCGCAGACCATGGGCTACTCGGTGGGCGGCAAGACCGGCACCGCGCGCAAGCAGGAAGGCCGTGGTTATGCCGACAAGAAATACCGCAGCTTCTTCGTGGGCCTGGCACCGGTGGCCCACCCGCGCATCATCGTGGCCGTGCTGATCGACGAGCCCGAGGCCGGCAAGTACTACGGCGGCGACGTGGCCGCCCCCGTGTTCAGCGAGACCGTGCAGCAGACCCTGCACCTGCTGGGCGTGCAACCCGACATCGAGGTCAAGCCGCAGATCGTGGCGCAGATGGGGGAGGGCGCGGCATGGTGACCGAACTCCACACCCCCGTGCAGGCCGCGCAGTGGCTGCATGGCCGCGTGCGCGGCGTGCTGCAGACCGACAGCCGACGCGTGGGCGCGGGCGACGGTTTCATCGCTTGGCCGGGTGCGGCACGCGATGGGCGTCAGTTCGTGCCGGGGGCGCTGGCCCAGGGGGCGCTGGCTTGCCTGGTGGAGCGCAGCGGCGCCGACGTCTACGGCTTTGCCGATGAACACATTGCGGCCTACACCGGCCTGAAGGCCGCCAGCGGCCCGATCGCTGCAGCCTATTACGAGCAGCCTTCGCAGCAGCTCGATGTGCTGGCGGTCACGGGTACCAATGGCAAGACCTCGACCAGCTGGTGGCTGGCGCAGGCGCTGGGCGCACTCCAGCCCGCCGTCGCCTGCGGACTGATCGGCACCCTGGGTGTGGGTCGTGTGCCGGCGCCGGGCTCGGCGCACGCCGGCGCCATCGTCAGCACCGGACTGACCACCCCCGATCCGGTGCTGTTGCAGCAGACCCTGCGCCGTTTCGTCGACGAGGGCCTGACGGCCTGCGCCATCGAGGCCTCGTCCATCGGCATCAGCGAACGGCGCCTGGATGGCACGCGCATCCGCACGGCCATCTTCACCAATTTCACGCAGGACCACCTGGACTACCACGGCAGCATGGAAGCCTATTGGCTGGCCAAGGCCGAACTGTTCGACTGGCCGGGCCTGCGCGCGGCGGTGATCAACCTTGACGACCCGAAGGGGGGCGAGCTGGCAGCGACGCTGGCGGCTCGTGCGCTCGACCTGTGGACGGTTTCCCTGCAGGCCGATGCCGGTGCACGCCTGGTCGCGCAAGACATCCGCATGGGAGCGCGCGGCGTGCAGTTCATGGTCTGCGAAGGCGAGGCCCGCATTCCGCTGAGCACGCAGACCCTGGGCGACTACAACGTGAGCAATCTGCTGGGCGTGATCGCTACGCTGCGCACCCTGGGTGTCCCGCTGGTCGACGCGGTGCTCGCCTGTCATGAACTTCAGCCGGTGCCGGGCCGCATGGAATTCCAGGACGGTATCGATCTGCCGCTGGCCGTGGTGGATTACGCGCACACGCCTGACGCGCTGACTCAGGTGCTGCAGACCCTCAAGCCGCTGGCAACCCAACGCGGTGGCCAGCTGTGGTGCGTGTTCGGCTGCGGTGGCGACCGCGATCCGCACAAGCGCCCGCTCATGGGGGCGGCGGCGACACAGCATGCGGATCACATCGTGTTGACCAATGACAACCCCCGCAGCGAGGCTCCGGAGGCCATCGTGGCGCAGATCCGTCCGGGCCTGGCGGGCCATGGCGCAGTGCAGATCGAGCTTGATCGGGCGCAGGCCATCGCCCTCGCGCTGGGCCAGGCCGATGCCCGCGATGTCGTGCTGGTGGCCGGCAAGGGCCACGAGGATTACCAGGAGACGGCCGGCGTGCGCCAGCCCTTCTCCGACCGGCAGCAGGTGGGCCTGGCGCTGCAGGCGCGCCGGACGGGGGTGACTTCATGAGCGCCCACACCATCATGTTCAACCTGCAGCAGGCACTGCCCTGGGTGGCTGGTGCGCGCCTGGTGGGTGACGGCCTGGTCGGCGTGCAGCGTGTGCACAGCGACACCCGTACCCTGCAACACGGCGATCTGTTCGTGGCGCTCCAGGGCGAGCGCTTCGACGGCAACACCTTCCTGGCCCAGGCGCAGCATGCCGGCGCGGTGGCTGCGCTGTGCAGTGACGAGGCGGCGCTGCGCGCCAGCGGCCTGAGCGGGCTGGTGGTGCCAGACAGCAAGCGGGCGCTGGGTCAGCTCGCCACGGGCTGGCGTGCGCAGTTCAAGCTGCCGCTGATCGCCGTGACCGGCAGCAATGGCAAGACCACGGTGACGCAGATGATCGCGGCCATCCTGCGCGCCTGGAAGCCGCAGGCCACGCTGGCCACCGAAGGGAATTTCAACAACGAGATCGGCGTGCCGCTGACCCTGCTGCGCCTGCACGCCACGCACCAGCTGGCGGTGGTGGAGCTGGGCATGAATCATCCCGATGAGATCGCCGTGCTGGCGGCCATGGCCCAGCCCACGGTGGCACTGGTCAACAACGCGCAGCGCGAGCACCTGGAATTCATGGCCAGCATCGAAGCCGTGGCGCGCGAGAACGGCGCCGTGATCACGGCGCTGGGCGGCAGCGGAACTGCGGTGTACCCGGCCGATGATGCCTACAGTGGCTTGTGGCACGAGCTCGCGGGTGGGCGGGCCCAGCTGACCTTCGCCATCAGCGGGGACGCGGCCGCGTCCGACCTGAGCTGCAGCCCACCCGTCTGGACTGGCGAGGGCTGGCAGGTTCAGGCGCGCACCCCGGCGGGCGGGTTGAACTACACGCTGCGCGTGGCCGGCCTGCACAACGTCAAGAACTCCCTGGCCGCCGCCGCCTGTGCCTTGGCGGCCGGCGTGCCGCTGTCGCATATCGCGCTCGGGCTGGAGGCCTTCGAGCCGGTCAAGGGGCGTTCGCGTGCCCTGGCCCTGCCACTGGGTGGCCGCACGCTGACCCTGGTGGACGACAGCTACAACGCCAACCCGGATTCGGTCCGCGCCGCCATCGATGTGCTGGCCGGCCTGCCCGGCCCGCGTCTGCTGGTGCTGGGCGACATGGGGGAGGTGGGCAGCGAAGGCCCGCGTTTCCACGCCGAAGTCGGCGCCTATGCGCGCGAACGCGGCATCGAACAGCTCTACGCGCTGGGCGAGCAGACGGCGCAGAGCGTGGCGCATTTCAAGGGCGGGCGTCATTTCGACGACGTCGAGGCCCTGAATGCCGCCGTGTTGCAGGCCCTGCCCGGTCTGGCCAGCGTGCTGGTCAAGGGCTCGCGTTTCATGTGCATGGAGCGGGTGGTGCAGGCGGTGAGCACGCACGCCGAACAGAACAAGGAAGAACATCATGCTGCTTAGCCTGGCCCAGTGGCTCCAGACCCTCTCGCCCGAATTCGGCTACTTCCGGGTCTTCCAGTACCTGACCTTCCGCGCCGTCATGGCCGCGGTGACCGCGTTGCTCATCGGCCTGCTGGCCGGGCCTTACGTGATCCGCCGCCTGACCGAACTCAAGATCGGCCAGCCGGTGCGCGGCTACGGCATGGAGACGCATCTCTCCAAGAGCGGCACACCCACCATGGGCGGCGTGCTGATCCTGATGGCCATCGGCATCTCGACCCTGTTGTGGTTTGACCTGTCCAACCGCTTCGTCTGGATCGTGCTGCTGGTCACGCTGGGCTTCGGCGCCATCGGCTGGGTCGACGACTGGCGCAAGGTGGTCAACAAGGACCCCGAGGGCATGCGTTCGCGCGAAAAGTATTTCTGGCAGTCGGTGATCGGCCTGATCGCCGCCTTCTACCTCGTCTTCTCGATTTCCGGCAGCAGCAACCAGGGCGTTTGGGAGTTATTCGTCACCTGGGTTCGGTCGGGCTTCTCGGTCGATCTGCCGGCGAAAGCCGGCCTGCTGCTTCCTTTCTTCAAACAGGTCAGCTACCCGCTGGGGGTGATCGGCTTCGTCGTGCTGACCTATCTGGTCATCGTCGGCGCGAGCAATGCGGTGAACCTGACCGACGGCCTGGACGGGCTGGCCATCATGCCGGTCGTCATGGTGGGCTCGGCCCTGGGCGTCTTTGCCTACGTGACCGGCAGCGCCGTCTATTCCAAGTACCTGTTCTTCCCGCACATTCCCGGCTCGGGTGAACTGCTGATCTTCTGCGCTGCGATGGCCGGCGCCGGCCTGGCCTTCCTGTGGTTCAACGCGCACCCGGCTCAGGTCTTCATGGGGGATGTCGGTGCGCTGGCCCTGGGCGGTGCGCTGGGCACCATCGCCGTCATCGTGCGCCAGGAAATCGTGCTGGCCATCATGGGCGGTATCTTCGTGGCCGAGGCCTTGTCGGTGATGTTGCAGGTCTCCTACTTCAAG
>Ga0208633_100324_pt1 | contig 14167 bp, 14 predicted proteins | sample LakWasMet63_LOW9_2_FD_183895 | JGI IMG/M metagenome (GOLD analysis project Ga0208633, IMG submission 183895) | Freshwater sediment methanotrophic microbial communities from Lake Washington under simulated oxygen tension - Sediment Metagenome... | ecosystem: Environmental > Aquatic > Freshwater >...
CGGGTGTCCCGTGGTGGCCGGCGCAAAGCCGCCGTTGAGGACCATCTGCACCAGGTTGGCCGGTGAGGCCAGGGTGACGGCGCGGTTGCCCGCCAGCGGCGGGTAGGCCCACTGGCCGTCCCGCCCGCGGATGCCCTGGCCTTGTTCGCCGTGGCATTGGGCGCAATGCTTCTCGTACAGCCTGGCGCCGAGCGGCGCTGGCACCGCGGCCGGGGCAGCGGCGCGTGGCGTCTCGGTACGCGGCAGCTGTCGGAGGTACAGCGCCACGGCCCGCAAGTCGGTTGCTTGCCAGTGCTGCGTGCTGTGCTGTACCACCTCGGCCATGGGGCCGGTCATCACCGCCGTGCCAGCGCGGCCGTCGCGCAACAGCGCCACGATGTCTTCCACGGGCCAGTCCTGCACACCCGCCTCGAGCGGGTTGGTGAGCGAAGGGGCATACCAGTTCTGCGAGGGGATGAGGCCGCCGGCCGGGTCCAGGCCGCTGGCGCCCAGCGCGTTGCGCGGCGCGTGACAGGCGCTGCAGTGCCCGAGGCCGCGTACCAGGTAGGCGCCACGCTGCAGTTCAATGGCGTTGGCCGGCAAGCCGGCAGCCGCGACTTCCGCTTGGCCTTCCTCGAAGTACAGCGTGCGCCAGACCTTGAGCGCGGCTTGCGTATTGAAGGGCCAGCGCAGCTGCTGCGCCGGCGCGGGCGCATCCACCGGTTTGAGCTGCTGCAGGAAGGCGTAGAGCGCGTTGCTGTCGGCGCGCGTGATGTGCGTGGTGTTGTTGTACGGAAAGGCCGGCGACAGCCAGCGTCCGTCGCGCGACTGGCCGTGGTGCAGTGCGCGCCAGAAGTCGTCGCTAGCCCAGCCGCCCAGGCCCGCGGGGCTGGGCGTGAGGTTGCTGCTGTAGACCGTGCCGAAGGGTGTGGTGATGGCGCGCCCGCCGGCAAAGGGGGTGCCGCCGCGCGCGGTGTGGCAGTGCTGGCAGTTGCCCAGCGTGGCCAGGTAGCGGCCGCGTTCGATGGTGCCGGCATCTGCCGCCGGGGTGGAGCTGCTGTGTACGGCGATCGGCGTGGCCGGCCACAGCAGCCAGGCGAGCAGGGCCGCCAGCAGCAGGCCCAGCGCCAGCACGGGGCGCAGCCAAGGGTGTTGGCTGCGGCGGGCGTCGTTGTGCGGGGTGCTCATCGCTGGCCTCCCGGCACCTTGGCGGTGCTGGCGTCGGCGGTGGTGCCATGTGCCGCGCCGCAGTCCAGCGGCAGTGGCTTGGGCAGGGCCCGCGCGGGCCGCGTGTTGGCAGGCAGGGGTTGGCTGGCCAGCCATCCGCTCACGGCCGACACATCGCTCATGCTCAGGCGTTGCGTGATGGTGGCCATGCAGTCGGGCGCCTGGGTGTGGCGCAAGCCGTTGCGCCAGGCGCCGAGCTGCGAGTTCAGGTAGTCGCGCGGCAGGCCCAGCAGACCGGGCGTGGCGGGCAACACGCCGGTGAGCGCGCTGCCGTGGCATTGCACGCAGGCCGGCAGCTGGCGCGCCGGGTCGCCGCGCAGGGCCAGCTGTTCACCGCGCTGGCGGTCCTGCGGCGTGAGGTCCACGGGGCTGGGCGCCGGGTAGGGCAGGTCCAGCGCGGCGAAGTGTTCGGCGATCTCGCGCAAGTAGGGCTCGCTCAGCGGCTCCACCAGCTGCGTCATCAGGCGGTAGTTGCGGTGGCCGTCCCGGAAATGCAGCAACTGCTGGTAGAGGTAGCCGGCCGGCTTGCCGGCGATGCGCGGGTAGTAGCCGTCGGGCCCGGCCCGGCCCTGCTCTCCGTGGCAGGCCGTGCAGGCCTGCATGCGTTGCGCCATGCTGTCCTCGAACTTGGGCGGGGCCGCCGCGGCGGACAGCGTCAGCCCAAGGGCGACGCCGAACAGCACGGTACGCAGGCGGAAAAGCGAGGACAGGCGCAAGAGGACAGGCATGGTGGGCCGGGGGGTGGTGAAGCGTAGGGGTATCAGGACTCTAGTGCAAACGCATCCATGGCCAGCATGCCGTACATGACCTCGCGGCTCAGGTAGTCGGGCCGCGCGCCTTCGGCCGCGGCGCCCAGCGCGAAGAACAGCGGCAGGAAGTGGTCTTCCGTCGGGTGCGCGCGCTGGGCGTGCGGGGCTTGTTGGCGGTAGTCCAGCAGGGCTGCGGTGTCGCCACTGGCGATCTTGTTTTCCACCCAGCGGCTGAATTCGATGACGTAGGGCGCGGCCTCGGTCTGGCCGCCGAAGAACTCGCCGAGGTTGTGCGTCATGCTGCCCGTGCCCATGAGCAGCACGCCGCGTTCGCGCAGCGGGCGCAGTGCGCGGCCCAGCGCATAGACCTGGGCCGGGCCCCAGTTGGCGGGCAGGGCCACTTGCACCACAGGCACGTCGGCTTCGGGGTACATGTGCAGCAGCGGCACCCAGGTGCCGTGGTCGAAGGGCCGGCGCTTGTCCAGGCCGGCCTCGATGCCGGCGGCCTGCAGCAGCGCCACCATCTCCTGTGCCAGCGCAGGCTGGCCCGGCGCGGGGTATTGCAGTTGGTAGAGCTCGGGCGGGAAACCGCCGAAGTCGTGCCAGGTCTGCGGTGCGGGCGTGCCCATCACCATGGGCGTGCGCACCATCCAGTGCGGCGACATCACCACGATGGCGCTGGGCTTGTCGTGCGCCTGGGCCCAGGCGTGCAGGGCTGGGCCGGTGCTGCCGGCGTCCACTGCGAAGAGGGGGGCGCCGTGCGAGACAAACAGGCTGGGCAGGGTGTTCATGATGTTTCCTTTCCTGAGTTGTCCTCACCGGGCTGCAGCCACAGCCGTGCCGGCACGTGCTGCTGCAGTTTCTCTACCGCCAGCTCCACCAGATCGGGGTGCAGTTCGTGGCCGATGAAGGGCAGCACGTCGGCCGTGAAGTCCGTGCCCAGCGCCTTCAGGCGCATGGCGCCATCGATGGCGTGGCTGTAGGGCATGACCGCGTCGGCCTTGCCGTGCAGCAGGTGCAGGGTGCTGCCTTCGTGCAGGGGCGCCTCAGGCAGGCGCGCAAAACGCCCGGCGATGGCGATCACGCGGGCAGCCACCGGTTCGGGGCGCAGCGCCGAGGCCAGCGCCATGATGGCGCCCTGCGAGAAGCCCACCAGGGCGGTGCCCGCGGTGTCCACGCCCGAACGCTCCTGCCAGTGGCGCACGGCGAATTCAAAAGCGGGCAGGGCCGCGTCCACGCGTTCCACGCGGTTCTCTTCCGTCACACCGGTCACGGAAAACCATTGCCGCCCGCCGGGGGCGAGTTCGCTGGCATGGGGTGCGTCCACCGCGACCACCATGGCCTGCGGGAAAGCCTGGGTATAGGCCTGGCCCAGGCCGGCGAGGGACTGGGCGTTCGAACCCACGCCGTGGAACAGCAGGATGAGCTGCGCCGCCTTGGGGCTGGGCTGCTGGAGGATGAGGGCCTGGGGCTGGTTCATAGGGTTTCCTGTCTGCACCGCTTGATGTGGCGATGGATGTACTTTATTGGACTGTTCTCATTTGATAAATAGCGTGTTGATTGACTCATTGATCAATAAAATGAAACAATCGGCTGAAGAACAGGCGAAATAACGGCATGGACCAGTTCAAAGAGATCGAATCCTTCGTGACGGTGGCGCAGCTGGGCAGCTTCGTGAAGGCAGCAGACAAGCTGGGCATGTCCAAGGCCATGGTCTCGCGTTACGTCAGCGAACTGGAGGCGCGCCTGGGGGTGCGGCTGATGCAGCGCACCACGCGCCGCCTCTCGCTGAGCGACGCCGGGGCCGACTACTTGCAGCGTTGTGTGCAGATCCTCGGTGAGCTGCACGACGCCAATGCCGCCGTCAGCGCTTCGGCCGTGCAGGCGCAAGGCCTGCTCAAGGTCACCGCACCGTTGACCTTCGGCATCCGGCACCTGGCGCCGCTGTGGGGCGAGTTCCTGCGCATCCACCCGCGCGTGGAGCTGGAGGTGAACCTCAACGACCGCATGGTGGACCTGATAGAAGAGGGCTACGACCTGGCCGTGCGCGTGGGCCAGCTGGCCAGTTCCTCGCTGATCGCGCGGCGCATCAGCGGCACGCGCCTGGTACTGTGCGCTTCGCCGCGTTACCTGCAGCAGGCCGCGCCCATCCGGGACCTGGACGACATCGCCGACCACGACGTGATGGCCTACACCTACCTGGCCACCGGCGAACAGTGGCATTTCATGGGGCCCAACGGCGCACGCAGCATCGAGGTGCACCCGCGCCTGCGCAGCAACAGCGGCGACACCTGCCGCGCCGCCGCGCTGGCCGACCAGGGCATTGTGTTCCAGCCCAGCTTCCTGGTGGGCGAAGACCTCAGGGCGGGCCGTCTGGTGGAAATCCTGCCGCAGTACGCGGGGCCGGAACTGGACATCAGCGTGGTCTACCCCAGCCGGCACCACCTGTCGCACAAGGTGCGCGCCATGGTGGAGTTCCTCGGCACGGCCTTTGCGCAGGCCGGACGCATTTAGTCCTTGAGTTCTTTACATCGCCCAGATGCGTGGCGGCACGGCTTCCAGCTGCCAGAGCTGCTGGCGCCAGGCGGCGCGCAGGCTCTTGAGCAGCCCCATGGCCGGCTCCACCAGTGGCGCCAGCACACGTACCACCAGCACCTGGGGGTGCGGGCTGGTGGCGCCGGCGGTGGCGCGCAGGGCGTGTGCTTCGATCAGTTCACGTACGACTTCGAGTGCAGCTTCGCGCCGCGCGCGCGCAAGGGGCTCGCCCGCCACGAAAAACAGCGTGGCCATGCAGCGCTGGCCGGCCAGGCCCAGCGGGCCGTCCATCAGGCGGGCGTCGCTGGCGATGATGCGGCCCTGCTCCAGCCAGACGCCGGGCACCTCCAGATGTTGCGCGAAGGTGCCCTCGGTGAATGGCAGGTCCGCCGCCGGCAGGCCCAGGGCGGTCACGTCCCAGCCCATGAGCTCGGCGCCGGGCGCCAGTTCGAACACGGCCCGGTTCTCGGCGCGGCACTGGTTGTAGGCCAGCGCCTCCAGCGGCAGCCATTCCAGGCGTGCACCGGCTTCCAGGCGCGCATGCACCAGCTGGCGCGCGACCTCACCGCTGCTGCGGTAGAAGCGTGTGGCGCCGGGGGTGGTGACCAGGCCGTGTGCGCCGGGGCCGACGGTCAGCTTGATGTCCAGCGTGTCGCCCCCCACCAGGCCGCCGGGTGGGTGCACCAGCACGTTGTGGCAGATGGTCTCGCCTTCGGGGTAGAGGCTTTGCAGGATGCGCAGCGGGCCTTCGTGGCGGTAGTGCGCCAGGCTGCGCGCGCCGTCGCGGGTGTAATCGAGTTGCAGCGAGGCGTGCCAGGTCATGCGACGAGTCTAGCAAGGGATGGGCCCGCCGCAGACGCTCGGGCCCGGGTGACGGACAATGTGGCCTTCTCCGAAATTCGACACCCATGACGACCAGCACTTCCCTGTCTTCCGAAACCCCGGCGCAAACGCCGGCTGCCCCCGAGGCTCCCGCTGTCAAATCCGAAGGCAAGACCAGCCTGGCCGATCGCAAGCAGTCCGCGCTGCCGGTGCTGGAGCAGCTCTTCGGTTTTTATCCCCACCTGTTCGGCGCCGAGTTCCTGCCGCTCAAGCGCGGCATCTTCCAGGACCTGCTGGCGCGGCACCCTGAGGTGTTCCAGCGCGACAGCCTCAAGGCCGCGCTGGCCGTGCACGCGCGCTCCACGCGCTACCTGCAATGCGTGGCCGCGGCCAAGGCCCGGCATGACCTGGACGGGGTGGCCGTGGAAGAGGTGGCGCCCGAGCATGTGTACCAGGCCGTGGTGGAGCTGCACCGCCGTCGCCAGGCCCGCACCCAGGACGATCTGATCCCGAAGTTGCGCGCCCAGTTGTCGGCCGCCTTCGAGGCTTCGGGCCTGAGCCGCCAGGACTATCGGGAACGCGTGCAGCCCGCCGACGAGGCGATCGCCGCCGTGCTGGACGAAGCGCTGAGTGAAAGCGCGGCGAGGATCGCCCGCCAGGAGGCCCTGAACAAGGCTTTCGAGGCCAGCGGCAAGAACCCGCGCGAGTTCGCCGAGATGTATGGCGTGCAGGAGCGCGACGTCATCAAGTCGGCGCTGGCCTGCAAGCGGCGCGCCCAGGCCGCCAGCGCGGCGCCCTGAACCCGGAGGGGCCACCCGTGTCCACGTCCACGCCGCCGGCCCAGCCGCGCAACCCGTTGCACGGCCTGACGCTGGAGGCCATCGTCACCGCGCTGGTGGCGCATTACGGCTGGCCCGGCCTCGCCGAACGCATCCCGGTGCGCTGCTTCAGTGCGGATCCCAGCATCAGATCCAGCCTCACCTTCCTGCGCAAGACGCCCTGGGCGCGCGAGAAGGTGGAGGGGCTGTACCTCTACATGCTGCGCGAGCAGCGGCGTGCGCAGTAGTCGTTCTCAGAAATAGAGCCGCGCGAGCAGTTCGAGGCGTCGCCCTATGGCCTTCTCGCCGAATTCGGTGCCGGCATCGCCATGCAGCAGGATGGCGCGCACGCGCAGCTCGACGTTCTGCCAGCCGGTGTAGCTGAGTTCGGGGGCTGCCTGCCAGCTGCGGTCGTTGGTGTTGGCGATGATGGACAGCGCCGGTGTGACGTACAGCCAGTCGAAGGGGTCCTTGGCGCTGACGCGCAGGTAGACATAGTGGCTGCCCGCCGTGGGGCGCGCATAAGCCGATTGCGCCAATGAGCGGGCCAGCGTCTGTTCGGCGGACGTGCCCGTCGGCGCAAAGGCGTCGTTGACCAGCTGGTAGAAGGAACGAAACTCGTCCTGCGCATAACCCTGGCCATTGCGATAGAACTCCAGGATCCAGGTGACTTCGTCTTCGCTCAGGTAGCGCAGGCCCAGCAGCCAGCTGTCGGCATGGCCGCTTCGTGTGCCGATGCTGCCGTCGGGGTTCACCACGCGCTGCGTGGCGCTGATGGTGCGCGCCCATTCACCATGCACTTCCAGCTGGCTGCCCAGGTTGCGCGAGAAATCCAGGCCGATGCGCTCGGGACGGCTGCCTTCGCCGGCCCACAGCAGGTCGATGTCGGTGTCGGCCCACAGCAGGTAGAGCTTGGCACCGGCATTGAGCTTGTCCGGTGTGCCGTAGTCGCTGTTCAGGTCACGATTGACCGGCATCAGCACGGGCATGAAACCCACCGCTGCCAATGTGCCGGGCAGGCTCTTGACCCAGTCGGCGCTGGCCATCACATAACCTTCACGCGAAAGCGTGGGGTCGCTCGGGTCCTTGGGTCGCTCGAAGAAACCCACCGGGTTCCAGGCGTAGCCCTTGCCCCAGCGTTGCAGCTGCTTGCCGGCATCGAAGGACAGGCCAGTGGACGGGCTCAGGCGCAGACCGGCTTCGAGCCAGGTGGAGTTGCTGTTCGTCACCAGTGCGTCATGCGCGGCGGTGCCGGCCAGCCGGCCGTATAGCGTGAGGGTGTCGCGCTGGTATTTGCCGGCGAGCTCATAACCGGCGCTCTGGCGGTCCAGTTCGCTGCGCGGTAGCGTGCCGGGAAAGTTCAGCGGGTAGAGTGCGCTGCCGGGCCGCAGATTGAAATGTTCGGCCTTGGCATCGACAAAGCCGCTCCATTCCAGCGGGGAGCGTTCGACTTCCGAGAGATCGAAGCTGTAGTCGGCTGCGTGCACACCCGCCACGGCGGTGGCCAGCAGGCAGGCCGCTACGACCTTGCGATTCACTTGCGCAACTCGTCCAGGCGCGACATGAAGTTCAGCGTAAAGACTTCGTCGGCCACGTTGCGCTTCTTCACGGCCGCGTAGAGCATGACGGACTTGTAGCCCTTGTACAGCGGGCTGTCGGTCTCCACCGTGGCCGGGCGGCGGATGCCGCCGCCGAAGTCCTTCACGTCCTTGAAGTGCAGGGTCTTCACCAGCATGCCGCTGGCGGCATAGGCCTCGATGCGGGTGGGCAGCACGGTCTTCTTGTCGACTGTGAGTTTCAGGCGGTCGTAGGCCACGGCGCCGGTTTTGGCCTTGAGGTCGAGCAGGTAGTTGGCGCCCTCTTCGCTGGCGCTGGTCACGTCGTATTCCTCGGAATAGTCCACGCGCAGGATGTCGGCGTTGTTGAAGACGCCGCCCGTCACCGACTGCAGGCTGGTGATGCGTACCGGCTTGCCCACGTTGGGGATGTAGAGCCACATATTGTCGCCCTGGCGCAGGGTGCTGCGGCCCTTGTCGCTGGCCGGCGCCAGGAAGAGGGCGGCCACCTTGTCACGGCCCTTCTTGACTGAGTAGAGGATGAACTCCTTGCGCTTGCCGTCGGGCTCCTCGTTGATGAGCTTGCGCGTCATCTCGTAGGCCTCGGGTTCGAGGTTGCGGTCGATCTTTTCGAGCAGGGCCTTGCCGTCCAGCGCCAGCACGGCGGCGGGCAGGCAGGCGCAGGCCAGGGCGAGGAAATGTTTCAGTTTCATGGGGGTCTTTCAAACGTGGCGCAGCGCCTGGATCGGGTCCATGCGCGAGGCGCGCCAGGCCGGCTGCAGGCTGGCGATGACGGCCATGCCCACCACCAGCAGGGCGACGGAGAGCATCTCGCCCGCCGAGAGCGTGGGGTGCAGGGTGATCATCTGCCGGCCGAAGGGGAACTGCAGGGGGTAGAGGTTCAGCAGGCCCACCACGGCCGCGCTCAGGGCCACGCCGACGATGGCGCCCAGCAGCCCGAGCAGCAGGCCTTCACCCACGTAGAGGCCGAGGATGCGGCTCGGCGGCGTGCCGATGGCCGCCAGCGTGCCGATCTCGCGGATGCGCTCGTACACGGCCATCAGCATCACGTTCATGACGCTGGTCAGCACGATGGCCACCAGCATGACGCGGATGAACAAGGTCATGAGGTCGATCATGCTGGCGATGTTGGCAAAGGGCGAGAGCCCTTTCCAGTCGTGCAGCTCCAGCACCGGCCGGCCCTGCGGGTTGGTCAACTGCTCCAGCCGGGCCCCCAGGGAGGCCATGACCTTGTCGAGCTTGCCGAGGTCCTTGAGCCGGATGACGATTTCCATGGCCTCGGCCTCGTCCATGCGCAGCAGTTCGCGCGCGTCGTCCGTGTGCAGGTAGGCGTCGCGTCCGCCCGGGCCGGTGACCGGTTCGAGCACGCCGCGCACCTTGAAGTTCTTGCCGTTGACCGAACCCTCGCGGTTGGTCGCCACCAGCACCACCGAGTCGCCGATCTTGACCTTCATGCCGCGCGCCAGCAGCTCGGGGATCAGCAGCTCGCCGGGCGCCAGCAGGGGGCCGTCGCGGCCGCCTTCGATGATGCGGGTGCGCAGGCCCGGCGCCGCGGCGTCCTCGGCCACGGGGTCGATGCCGTTGAGGCGGATGCTGGTGGTCTCGTTGAAGTTGCTGAACATGGCGCCCAGCTTCAGGCGCACCGAATAGGCCGCAATGGCGGGTTCGCTGTCGAGCTCGGCCTTTACCTTGCTGATCAGCTGGGGTGAGAGGTTGAGGTTGAGCGGCAGGTTGTCCACCGAGGCCACATAACCCCGGCGGTGCACCTCCATGTGGCCCAGCAGGCTGTCGGTGATCTGGCCGATCATGACCTGCTTGAAGGAGCCGGCCGCCGAGACGAAGAGCAGCATGGCGAGCACGCCCAGGGTGATCAGGCCCGCGGTGAGCAGGGTGCGGCGGTGGTAGCGCATCAGGTTGCGCGCCGAGAGGCGAAGTACAGCGATCATGCTTGCACCTCCTTCACCAGGCGGCCGTCTTCCAGCATCAGTGTGCGTTCGGCCGCCTGCATGATCTTGGGATCGTGGGTGGAAAAGACGAAGGTGGTGCCGTAGTCGTCGCGCATCTGTTTCATGAGGGCAATCACCTTGTGGGCGGTTTCATGGTCGAGGTTGGCCGTGGGTTCGTCGGCCAGCACCAGCTTGGGTTCCGAGACCAGGGCCCGCGCCACCGCGACGCGCTGCTTCTGGCCGCCGGAGAGCTGGTCGGGCCGCTTGTGGGCCTGCGCCGCCATGCCCACGGCATCGAGCAGCTTCATGACCTGGGCATGCCGTTTTTCAGGCGCCCAGCCCCGCACCATCAGCAGCGGGTACTCGACGTTCTCGTAGGCCGACAGCACAGGCACGAGGTTGAATTCCTGGAACACGAAACCCAGGTTCTCGCCGCGAAAGTGGGCGGACGCCTTGCGGTCCAGCGCCGCCACGTCCGTGCCCATCACGGTCAGGCGGCCGCTGCTCGGATGGTCGAGGCAGCCGATCAGGTTGAGCAGGGTGGACTTGCCGCTGCCGGAGGGGCCGACGAAGGCCACGAATTCCCGGGTGTCGATGGTGAGCGAGATGTCGCGCAGCGCATAGAACTCGACATCGCCGGAACGGTAGATTTTGGAGACGGCGCTCGCTTCGATCAGTGACATGACAGCCTTGCAATGTGCAGGCCTTCCTTATAAGCATGCCCCCGGGGGTTGTCAAACCAAGGTCGGCCTGGACTTGATGCAGATCAAGGTCGCGTGCCGGAACCGATTGGGGGGGGCGGTGCGCCGTAACGTCGGAAACAAAACATTTTTTTGCTGGGCTGCCAGGCGAAAGGCGCGTAACTTCGGACCGGTTCCGGATGCACGGTGCCTGCGACGTCTTGCGGGTCGCTGGCGTCAGGCATGGTTGCAAGGCATCCGTGCGGAACCCACGGTCCCGGTGCGAACCAGGCCTTCAACGATTTCCAGGGAAATGCATGAAAAACGACGCCTTGTCCGTCACGATCCAGAAGGTGTTTGCCAAGGGCTTCACCTTCCTCTTCCTCGCGATTTCCGCGACCATCCTGCTCTCCACCCTGGGGACGGCGGTGGGCCAGCTTCTGCACGGGGAGGACCTCACGCAGATCGTCATCAAGATCGTCAACGCGGGGGTCATCGCCATGGCGGTGTTCGAGCTGGCCATGGTGATCAGCAAGGAGTATGGGGAAGAAGAAGGGCACGACGTGATCGTCATGCTCCGGCGCACGCTGCCGCGTTTCATCGGCACGGTCTGTGTGGCACTGTCGCTGGAAGGCCTGATCATGGTCATCAAGTACAGCCAGCTGGACCTGGCGGGCAATCTGTATTACCCGGTGGCCATCATCGTCAGCGCAGCCCTGTTGCTGATCGCCCTCGGCGCGTTCCTGCGCCTGGCGCCAAGCCGGGGCATGGAGGTGCCCCTGCAGGCCCAAGAGGCCGCGTCCGTTAGCTCGGGAAGAACGGGCGCCGTCCCCGCCGTCGCTGCCGGATGCTGTTGAGCAGCAGCGCGGCAGCGGGGGCGCCGGTGTGCTTCAGGGACGGGCCAGTGCCGTGAGCTGACGCACGTCGCTGATGCTGCCCAGCTTCCAGCAGGCGGCGATCAATTCGCTGGTCTTGCCCTTGCCGATCACCGGATCCGACAGGTCGCGGAACTTGGTCTCCAGCATCGCGTCGGTCATGGGGTTTTCCAGCGAGCCGATGGCGTGTTTCACGAACACATGCACCCGGCGGCCGTCTTTGAGCACGGCGGTCACGTCGGCGCTGGCCTCGTCGATGCTGTCGTCCACCGTGGCCACCACCTTGCGGCGCAGGGCCACCATGTCCGGGCGGTTGACGATGTCGTCGGCGTACTGGTCTTCACCGGCCTTGCCGAAGATCAGGCCGCAGGCGCAGCCGTGGTAGACGCTGAACTTGCCCTGCAGGCCGTCGGCCGGTTCCTTCTTGCCGGTGAGTTCGAGCACCAGCGAGTGCACCTTGAGCTCGATGCGCTCCACGTCGTCTGCCTTCACGCCTTGTGCGCGCAGTTGCGAGCAGGCGTCGATGCTGGGGTGGATCACGATGCCGCAGGCGAAGGGCTTGTAGCTGTTGAAGGAGATCTCGAAGCGCTGGCCGAGGTCGTCACTGATCTCGTTCCAGGCGTATTTGGTGGAGATGGTCTGGATCATGCCGCGCGGTGCTTCCAGCGCCTTGGGGCTGGCGGTGAAACCCTGGCTGGCCAGCAGCGCGGACATCAGGCCGGCACGCGCCGCACCACCCGGATGGAAGGGTTTGGTCATGGTGCCGAACTGCTCGCGCATGCCCACGGGCTGCGAGGCGGCGATGCCCAGCGCCATGGCGGTCTTGTGCTCGTCCAGGCCCAGCAGGCGCGCGCAGCCGGCGGCCGCGCCCAGCATGCCGGTGGAACCGGTGATGTGCCAGCCGCGGTCGTAGTGCTCGGGGTACATGGTGTTGCCCACGCGGCAGGAGACGTCGATGCCCAGCACCAGCGCGTCGATCACGGCGCGGCCGGACAGGCCCTTGTGCTCGGCCAGCGCCAGCACGGCCGAGGCCACGGGGCCGGCCGGGTGGATGATGGTCTTGAGGTGGGTGTCATCAAAGTCGAATGTGTGCGAGGTGATGCCGTTGACCAGCGCGGCGCTGGCCATGTCCACCTTGTCGGCGCGGCCCAGCACGCTGGCCTGTGGCGCCGGTTGCAGCATGGCGACAGCACCGAGTGCGGCGTGCGCCGACTCGTGCTGCGCAGCGCCCACAGCGCAACCCAGCCAGTTCATGAAAGTGCGGTGGGCTTCGTGGTCCACCGCGTCGCTCCAGCCGCGTGAGGGATGGCTGGCCACATGACGGGCCAGGGTTTGCGTGACGGCGGGGGCGTTGTGGTCGGCGGTGACCTGGGTATTGCGGGCCATGGGGAATTTTCAGTTGCTATAAAAAAAGGAGCGACCCGGCAGAGGCCGGGTCGCGGGTGAGGAAAAGTTTAGCTGTCGAGCTGGATGCCGCGGTCCTTGGCCAGCTTGGTCCAGCGCGCGATGTCCTCGCGCATGAACTTGCCGAAGGCCTCGGGGCTCATGGGCATGGGTTCTATGGCCTCGATGGAGAGCTTCTCGCGCATGTCCGGCGCCTTGAGCACGCCGCCCAGCGTGTCGTTGAGCTGCTTGACGACGGCCGCCGGCATATGGGCCGGGCCCACCACGCCGTACCACTGCATGGCGTCGAAGCCCTTGTAGCCCAGCTCGTCCAGCGTCGGCGTGTCCTTGAGCTGCGGGTGGCGCGCGCGGCCGGTCACGGCCAGGGCGCGTACGCGGCCCGAGCGGATGTGCGGCAGCGCCGCAGCCAGGCCGGGGAACATGGCCTGGGTCTGGCCGCCGATCAGGTCGGTGAAGGCCGGCGCCACGCCGCGGTAGGGGATGTGCACCATGAAGGAGTCGATCTGCTGCTTGAACAGCTCCATGGTCAGGTGGGTGAGCGAGCCCGCGCCGGCCGAGCCGTAGCTCACCTTGCCCATGTTGGCGCGCAGGTAGGCCACGAATTCTTTGACGTCCTTGGCGGGAATGGCCGCATTGACCACCAGCACATTGGGGGTGCCGCCGATCATGCCCACGGGGGTGAAGTCCTTGATGGGGTCGTAGGGCAGCTTGCGCGTGGCCGGGCTGGTGCCATGCGTGGCCACGTAGCCCTGCATCAGCGTGTAGCCGTCAGGCGCGGCCTTGGCCGTGTTCTGGCTGGCGATGACGCCGCCGCCGCCGCCCTGGTTGTCGACCACGAAAGTCTGGCCCAGTGCCTTGCCCCAGCGTTCGGTCACGGTGCGGCCCACCATGTCGCTGCCGCCGCCGGCGGCTACTGGCACGATGTAGCGGATGGGCTTGTTCGGGTAGCTTTGCGCGTGCAGCAGGGTCGGGGCCAGCAGCAGGGGGCTGGCGCTCAGCAGGGTGCGACGTTTCATGAGGGTCTCCTTTGAGGAATGCAGGGCGTGGAGCCGGCCCGCCGGTCTGTGGATGTCGTGATCGGTTCCAGGCTCGAATTGTCTACACTTTAATGGCTAGTGTAAACAGCTAGACCGGGCATTGTGCGCCAGGATGGCCGGGGGCGCCAGCCGTGGAAACCACAATGCCTGCGGCGCCTGGTGCGGGGCGGCGCTGCTATATATTGGCCGTATGTCACCCACCGGGCTGCGCCAGCCGCGTTTCCTCCAGCTCCACCACGAAGACCGCGCGGCGCTGCGCCAGGAGCTGGCCCAGGGCCTGCTGGCCACGCCGGCACGGACCTCGCCCAAGTACCTTTACGACCCGCTGGGTTCGCGCCTGTTCGACGCCATCACCGAGCTGCCCGAGTACTACCCCACGCGCACCGAGGCCGCCCTGCTGGCCGCGCATGGGGCAGCCATCGCCGCTGAAGTGCCCCAGGGCGCTACGCTGGTCGATCTGGGCGCGGGCAATTGCGAGAAGGCGGCGCGCCTGTTCGGCCTGCTGCAACCGGCGCGTT
>Ga0208633_100335_pt1 | contig 13768 bp, 8 predicted proteins | sample LakWasMet63_LOW9_2_FD_183895 | JGI IMG/M metagenome (GOLD analysis project Ga0208633, IMG submission 183895) | Freshwater sediment methanotrophic microbial communities from Lake Washington under simulated oxygen tension - Sediment Metagenome... | ecosystem: Environmental > Aquatic > Freshwater >...
CAGTCGGCCACGCTGGGCCATGTCCTGGCTGTCCGGCTTGGCCGCCAAGGCCACTTCGAGCCAGATCCAGGCCAGCACCGTGTGGCCGAAAGCCTGCAGATAGGGCACGGCATTGGCCAGGGCCTCGCCGGGCAGACCGGTGGACCAGGCCGCTTTTGTCGTCGTGCCGACCTGCTGCAGGGCCTGAGCCAGCTGCGCAGCGTACGGTGCCAGTTCGACCTGTTTCTGCGCACGGGCGATGGTGCTTGTCATGCGGCCGGCCAGCAGCTGCAGGCCCCGGCCCTCCTCCATCAGCACCTTGCGGCCCAGCAGATCCAGGGCCTGGATGCCGTGCGTGCCCTCGTGAATCATGTTGAGGCGGTTGTCGCGCCAGTACTGCTCCACCGGAAAATCGCGTGTGTAACCGTAACCGCCGTGAATCTGGATGGCCAGGGAATTGGCCTCCAGGCACCACTCGCTGGGCCAGCTCTTGGCAATGGGCGTCAGCACCTCCAGCAGCAGGCGGGCTTCATCGGCAGCAGCAGGCGCGCCCGTGTGCTGCTCGTCGACCAGGCGCGCGCAGTAGAGCTGCAGCACCAGCGACCCTTCGCACCAGGCCTTCTGGGCCAGCAACATGCGCTTGATGTCGGCGTGTTCGATGATGCGAATTTGGGGCTTGGCGGCGTCCTTGCCGTCCGGTCCGATCGGCCGGCCCTGGGGGCGGTTCTTCGCGTAATCCAGGCTGGCCTGATAACCCGCCATGCCCAGCATGGTGGCAGCCATGCCGATGCCGATGCGCGCCTCGTTCATCATGTGGAACATGCAGCGCAGGCCCTGGCCGGGCTGGCCCACGAGATACCCGATCGCCCCACTGTCCCCGCGCACGGGGTATTTGCCTTCGCCGAAATTCAACAGCGTGTTGGTCGTGCCGCGCCAGCCGCATTTGTGGTTCAGGCCGGCCAGCGCCACGTCGTTGCGCTCCCCGGTCAACTGGCCCCGGGTGTCGACCAGCTTCTTGGGCACGATAAAAAGCGAGATGCCACGTGTGCCTGGTATCGTCTTGCCATCGGCACCAGGGATCTTGGCCAGCACCAGATGGATGATGTTCTCGGTCAGCTCGTGTTCGCCGGCCGAGATCCACATCTTGTTGCCCTTGAGGCGGTAACGCGGGCCCAGGGGATCCGTGGCATGGTCCGCACCATCAGGAACCGCACGCGTGGCGATGTCGCTCAGGGACGAGCCAGCCTGCGGCTCGCTCAGGCACATGGTGCCGGAGAAACGCCCTGCGAATTCGTTCTTTGCAAAGACCTCTTTCTGCAGGTCCGTGCCGTGCGCCATCAGCAGGTTGGCGTTGCCCGACGTCAACAGGCCCGAGCCGATGCTGATCGAGGCCATGGCGAAGAAGGAATTGGCCGCTGCCTCCACCGTATAGGGCAGCTGCATGCCGCCGATGTCGTAATCCTGCGCGGCACTGAGCATACCCGAGGCCGCGTAGGCCTTCTGGGCATCGTGGGTCGCCTGCGGCAGGATGACCCGCTCGCCGTCGAAACGCGGCTCTTCGATATCGACCGTGCGGTTGAAGGGCGCGTATTTCTCACGCGCGATGCGCTCGCAGGTGTCAAGCACGGCGTCGAAGGTCTCGCGGTTGTGGTCCGCGAAACGCTCACGCGCATTCAGCGTTTCGGCCGCAAGCCACTGGTAGAGCAGGAAGTCGAGGGTCTGCCGGTAGCTCATGGTGCGAGGCGCCTTTCCTGCTGTTTACAGCACCTCGAACACGCCGGCTGCGCCCATGCCGCCGCCGATGCACATGGTAACGACCACACGCTTGGCGCCGCGGCGCTTGCCTTCGATCAGGGCGTGGCCGGTCAGGCGCTGGCCGCTCACGCCATAAGGGTGGCCCACGGCGATGGCGCCGCCATTGACGTTGAGGCGATCGGCTGGGATTCCCAGCTTGTCGCGGCAGTAGAGCACCTGCACGGCGAAGGCTTCGTTGAGTTCCCAGAGGTCGATGTCCGAGACCTTCAGGCCCAGGCGCTTGAGGACCTTGGGCACGGCGAACACGGGGCCGATGCCCATCTCGTCGGGCTCGCAACCGGCCACGGCAAAGCCCAGGAAACGGCCCAGGGGCTTGAAGCCGCGTTTGCTGGCGAGTTCTTCGCTCATGAGCACGCAGGCGCCGGCGCCGTCGGAGAACTGGCTGGCATTGCCAGCCGAAATCACACCGCCGGGCATGGCCGGCTTGATGCCGCTGATGCCTTCTTTCGTGGTGCCTTCGCGCAGGCCTTCGTCGGCGCTGATCGTGACCTTCTTGGTGATCAGGCCCAGGGTCTTGTCGGCCACGCCGGCCGTCACCGTGATGGGGGCGATCTCGGCGTTGAACAGGCCGGCGGCCTGGGCCGCGCAGGCCTTCTGCTGGCTGGCGGCACCGTACTCGTCCATGACATCGCGGCCGATGTTGTAACGCTTGGCCACCTGCTCGGCGGTCTGCAGCATGTTCCAGTAGATCTCGGGCTTGGCCTTGAGCAAGGCCGGGTCCGTGATCATGTGACGGTTGGCTTCGTTCTGCACGCAGGAGATGCTCTCCACGCCGCCGGCCACGTAGACATCGCCCTCGCCCGCGATGATGCGTTGCGCAGCCATGGCGATGGTCTGCAGGCCCGAGGAACAGAAACGGTTGACCGTGACACCGGAGACGGTGACCGGGCAACCCGCAGCCAGGGCGATCTGGCGCGCGATGTTGGAACCCGTGGCGCCCTCGGGCGTGGCACAGCCCATGAGCACGTCTTCCACTTCGGCGGCGTCGATGCCGGCGCGCTGGATGGCGTGCTGCACGGCGTGGCCACCGAGGGTGGCGCCGTGGGTCATGTTGAAAGCGCCCTTCCAGCTCTTGGCCAGGGGGGTGCGTGCGGTGGAAACGATAACGGCGTTGGTCATGTCTGAATCTCCTAATGCTTAGCCGCTGAAGCTCTTGCCTTCAGCCACCAGGCGGGCCAAGAGGGGTGCCGGCTGCCAGAATTGGGCGTCGTCCAGCGGGTTCTGGGCAAAGCGTTGCATGCTTTGCGCCACATTGAACAGGCCCACGGTGTCGGCGTACTGCATGGGGCCACCACGATGGATGGGGAAACCGTAGCCCGTCAGGTAGACCATGTCGATGTCGCTGGCGCGCGAGGCGATGCCTTCTTCCACGATGTGCGCGCCTTCGTTGACCAGGGCGTAGACCAGGCGCTGCACGATTTCCTCGTCGGAAATCTTGCGCGGGGCGATACCCATGTCCTTGCGGTGCTTCTCGATCATGTCCACCACCAGCGGGCTGGGGATGGCGTCGCGCTTGCCGGGCTTGTAGTCGTACCAGCCGGCGCCGGTCTTCTGGCCATAGCGGCCCAGCTCGCACAGCAGGTCAGCTGTCTTGCTGTACTTCATGTTCGGCTTTTCCACATACCGGCGCTTGCGGATGGCCCAGCCGATGTCATTGCCGGCCAGGTCGCCCATGCGGAAGGGGCCCATGGCGAAGCCGAATTTCTCGACCGCCTTGTCGACCTGCTCGGGCGTAGCGCCCTCCTCGATCAGGAAACCGGCCTGGCGGCTGTACTGCTCGATCATGCGGTTGCCGATGAAACCGTCGCAAACGCCCGAGACCACGGCGGTCTTCTTGATGGTCTTGGCCACGGCCATCACGGTGGCCAGCACGTCCTTGCCGGTCTTGGCGCCGCGGATCACTTCCAGCAGCTTCATGACGTTGGCCGGGCTGAAGAAATGCAGGCCCACCACGTCCTGCGGGCGCTTGGTGAAGGAGGCGATCTTGTTGACGTCCAGCGTCGAGGTGTTGGAGGCCAGGATGGCACCGGGTTTCATCACCTCGTCGAGCTTCTTGAACACGGCTTCCTTGACGCCCATCTCCTCGAACACGGCCTCGATCACGAGGTCGGCGTCCCTCAGGTCCGCGTAGTCCAGCGTGGTCGACAGCAGGGCCATGCGCTGGTCGTACTTGTCCTGCTTGAGCTTGCCCTTGGTGACCTGGGCTTCGTAGTTCTTGCGGATGGTGGCGAGGCCGCGGTCCAGGGCCTCCTGCTTCATCTCCAGCATCTTCACCGGAATGCCGGCGTTCAGGAAGTTCATGGTGATGCCGCCGCCCATGGTGCCGGCGCCGATGACGGCCACAGACTTGATCTCGCGCTTGGGCGTGTCTTCCGGCACGTCCGGGATCTTGGAGGCGGCACGTTCGGCCGCGAAGATGTGGCGCAGTGCGCGGCACTCGGGCGTCCACATGAGGTTGATGAAGATATCGCGCTCGAAAACCAGGCCGTCGTCGAACTTCTTCTTGGTGGCGGCTTCCACGGCGTCGACGCACTTGAGCGGCGCCGGGAAATTCTTGCTCATGCCGCCCACCATGTTGCGGGCAAACTGGAAGTAGGCGTCGCCTTGCGGATGCTGGGCCTTGAGGTTGCGCACCAGGGGCAGCGGGCGCACATCGGCCTTCTCTTGCGCCAGCGCGATGGCTTCGTCGAGCAGGGTTTCGTTGGATTGGGCCAGCTTGTCGAACAGCTTCTGGCCAGGCACCTGGGCCAGTATCTCGCTGGGCACGGGCTCGCCACTGACGATCATGTTCAGCGCGGGTTCCACACCGAGGGCGCGCGGCAGGCGCTGCGTGCCGCCGGCGCCAGGGATCAGACCCAGCTTGACTTCGGGCAGCGCGACCTTGCAGCCCGGCGCAGCGATGCGGTAGTGGCAGCCCAGGGGCAACTCCAGACCGCCGCCCATGGCGATGGTGTGCATGGCGGCCACCACGGGCTTGGCCGAGTTCTCCACGGCGAGGATGACGCTCAGCAGATTGGGCTCCTGCAAGGCCTTGGGGGTGCCGAATTCCTTGATGTCGGCGCCGCCCGAGAAGGCCTTGCCAGCACCCGTGATAACGATGGCCTTGACCTTGCCGTCGGCGTTGGCCTTGGCCAGCGCTTCGGTGATGCCCTTGCGGGTTTCGTAGCCCAGGCCGTTGACGGGCGGGTTGTTCAGCGTGATCACGGCGACGTCGCCATGCACCTTGTATTCAGCGCTCATGCTTGCGTTCCTCGGGTAGTTCAGAAAATAGAACGATCGTTCGATTTTTGATTGTAAAAGGATTATGTTGCGATGCAACGAGGGTTTGTCGCCGCTGGGACAAACCCAACGCTAGCACCTGGAACTTGTGAAGAAATCGTAGCGAGCGGCCCGAGCGCAAGGCGGACGGAGCGCAGGAACCGGAACGTACTTCCTGTACGTGAGGATTCTGAGCACCGCCCAACGCGGCGATCGGATCGCGCAGTAGATTTATTCGCAAGTTCTCAGACCTCGAGCCACTCCTTGCGGGTGTAGCTGTCGTTGCGCAACGCCTCGGGCGTGCCCTCGAAGACGATGCTGCCGTGCCCCATGACCAGGGCCCGGTCGGAGATGGCCATGGCGATGGTCAGCTTCTGCTCGATCAGCAGCACCGAGATGCCACGTTCCTTGAGTGTCTTCAGGTACTGGCCCACCAGTTCCACGATCTTGGGCGCCAGGCCCTCGGTGGGTTCGTCGATGATGATGAGGTCCGGGTCGCCCATGAGGGTGCGGCACAGGGTCAGCATCTGCTGCTCGCCACCCGAGAGCACGCCGGCTTCGGTGTGCTGGCGCTCCTTGAGGCGCGGGAACATCGCGTACATGTCATCAAAGGTCCAGCGGCTCTTGCTCCCCTTGCCTTTCTCGCCCAGCATCAGGTTCTGGTGCACGGTCAGGTCGGGAAAGATGTCGCGGTTCTCGGGCACGTAGCCCACGCCCAGGTGGGCGATCTCGAAGGCCTTTTTGCCCTGGATCTCCTGGCCTTTCCACTGCACGCTGCCGGCGCAGTCGACCAGGCCCATGACGGCCTTGGCCGTGGTGGAGCGCCCGGAGCCGTTGCGGCCCAGCAGGGCCACGATCTCGCCGGGCTGCACCTCGAAATGCACGCCATGCAGCACATGGCTCTTGCCATAAAAGGCGTGCAGGCTCTCAACTTTCAGCAAAGCCGTCATCTTAATGTCCCCCCGCCTGCGAGTCGGCCACGGTCGAGCCCAGGTAGGCTTCCTGCACACGCGCGTTCGCACGCACCGCTTCAGGCGTGTCAAATGCCAGCAGTTCGCCGTAGACCACCACGGCAATCTTGTCGGCCAGGCCGAAGACCACGCCCATGTCGTGCTCCACGGTCAGCAGGGTCTTGCCTTCTGTCACTTCGCGGATCAGCTTGATGAACCGAGTGGTTTCGCTCTTGCTCATGCCGGCGGTGGGCTCGTCCAGCAGGATCACGCTGGCGCCGCCGGCGATGGTCACGCCGATCTCCAGCGCGCGCTGCTCGGCATAGGTCAGGTTCACAGCCAGGATGTCGCGCTTCTTGTCCAGGCGGATCATCTCCAGCAGTTCTTCGGTACGGTCGTTGGCGTCTTCCAGGTCGGCCAGGAACTTGAAAAAGGTGTAGCGGTAACCCAGGCTCCAGAGCACGGCACAGCGCAGGTTCTCGAACACGCTGAGCTTGGGGAAGATGTTGGTGATCTGGAAGCTGCGCGCCAGGCCCATGCGATTGATCTCGTAGGGCCTCATGCCGTCGATGCGCTTGCCATGCAGCAGCACTTCGCCGCTGGTGGGGCCGAAACGCCCGCTGATCAGGTTGAACAGCGTGGACTTGCCGGCGCCGTTGGGGCCGATCACAGCAACACGTTCACCGGGCTGCACGACCAGATCGACACCACGGATGATCTCCGTCTTGCCGAAACTCTTGCGCAGCTCCTTGAGCTCCAGTGCAGGCTGGGTCATGTTCGTGGCCCCGCTCATAGCGCTTCCCTCCGCTTGATTTCCTTCTCGATGTCTTCCTGGACCTCGCCCCATTCATGCACATAGTGGCGGCGGCACAGCTCGAACAGGCCCAGGCCCGTCAGCATCACGAAGGCCCCCCCAAACCAATGATCCGGGCTGTGCGCATTGAGCGGAATGCCGATGAAACGCAACTCCGGCCCCATGGAAAGGTTGAGCTGCAGGTGGTAGACCATCTCGATCAGCACCGCCGCACCCAGCAGCAACACCAGGGCCGAGATCGCCAGGCCCAGGTAACTGACCCAGAGCTTGCGCAGGAAACCGAAACTGGCCACGCGCAGGTTCATCATGATCAGGCTGGCGATGCCGCCCGGCGCGTACATCACCATGAACACGAAGATCAGGCCCAGGTACAGCAGCCAGGCCTTGGTGATCTCCGACAGCAGCACCGAGGCCAGCACCATCAGCACCCCGCCGATGATGGGGCCGAAGAAGAAGGTGGCGCCGCCCAGGAAGGTGAACAGCAGGTAGGCGCCGGAGCGGATGCCGCTCACCACTTCGGCCGTAACGATCTCGAACAGGATGACGCCCAGGCCACCCGCGATGCCGGCGAAGAAACCCGAGATGATGAAGGCCAGGTAACGCACGCGCTGGGTGCTGTAGCCGATGAACTCCACCCGCTCCGGGTTGTCACGTACGGCGTTCAGGATGCGACCCAAGGGTGTGCGCGTGAAGGCGAACATGAGCGCCACACAGACGAAGGTATAGACCGCGATCAGGTAGTAGACCTGGGTGCCCGGCCCGAAGCTGATGCCGAAGACGGACTGGCCCACGACCCGGTTGCCTGAGACACCGGCCTCGCCGCCGAAGAATTCGGAGAACATCAGCGACATGGCGAACACCAGTTCGGCCAGGCCCAACGTGATCATGGCAAAGGGTGTCCCGGACTTGCGTGTCGTCACGTAGCCAAAGAGCACGGCAAACCCCATGCCGGCGAAGCCGCCGATGATGGGCAGCAGGCTCACGGGAATGGGCAGGGTTCCCTTGCTGACCATGTTCAGGGCATGGATGGCCATGTAGGAGCCCAGGCCCGAGTAGACGGCGTGGCCGAAGCTGAGCATGCCGCCCTGCCCCAGCAGCATGTTGTAGGACAGGCAGGCGATGATGGCAATGCCCATCTGCGAGAGCATGGTCACCGACAGGCTGCTGGTGAACAGCTTGGGCACGAAGAGCAGCAGCAGGGCAAAGAAGCCCCAGATGATCCAGCGGCCGACGTTGTAGGGCTTGAATTCGTAATATTGCTTGGCCATGACTTATTCGTCCCGTGTACCGAGCAGGCCCTTGGGCCGGAAGATCAGGATCAGGACCAGGAAGAGATAGGGCAGGATGGGCGCGACCTGCGAGAGCGTGAGCTTGAGCACCGAGTTGTTGCGAGCTGCCGCGCTGAGCTCCAGGCCCAGCTGCTGCGCCAGCGTGACCATGGAATAGTCGAAGGCCACCGCAAAGGTCTGGATCACGCCGATCAGCACCGAGGCCAGGAAGGCCCCCGAGAGCGAGCCCAGCCCGCCCACCACCACCACCACGAAGATGACGGAGCCCACGGTGCCGGCCATGGCCGGCTCGGTCACGAAGGTGCTGCCCCCGATCACGCCGCCCAGGCCGGCCAGCGCGGCGCCGGCGCCGAACACCAACATGAAAACGCGTGGCACGTTATGCCCCAGGGACTCGACCATCTCGGGGTGCGTCAGCGCGGCCTGGATCACCAGGCCGATGCGGGTGCGCGTGAGCATGAGCCACAGGGACACCAGCATGAACAGCGCCACCAGCATCATGAAACCGCGCGTGGCCGGGAACGGCGAGCAGGCCGCCGCCTCACAAAGCTCGGCCGGCGCCACACCCCAGACCAGGCTGATGCCCTGGGCAGCGTGGTTGACCAGCGTGAACATCGGGCCCTGCAGTAACTGCGGCGGAGAGAATTCCACCGCCGTGCGACCCCAGACCAGCTGCACCAGTTCGAGGATGATGTAGGACAGGCCGAAGGTGATCAGCAGTTCAGGCACGTGGCCGTACTTGTGCACCTTGCGCAAGGCCAGGCGCTCGAACACCGCGCCCAGCACACCGACCAGCAGCGGTGCCATGATCAGGCCGGGCCAGAAGCCGACCAGGGAAGCCACGGAGTAGCCGATGTAGGCCCCCAGCATGTAGAAGCTGGCGTGGGCGAAATTGAGCACGCCCATCATGCTGAAGATCAGCGTCAGCCCGGAACTGAGCATGAACAGCAAGAGCCCATAGCTCAAGCCGTTGAGCATGGAGATGATGAAGAACTCCATCAGGAAACAACCTTCCGTGTCTGCGCGACAGACCTCAATACAAACTCTTCAGACATGAAAAGGGCCCGACCTTTTCAGAGCAATCGGGCCCCATGCCTGGCTGCAGTCAGGAAAACTCAGGGACGCTTCATCTGGCAGCTGGTGGGCGTGCTGGACACGTAGGACGGGAATTCCTTCACCAGGGCCAGGGTCATGCCGGTGTTCTCCGGGCTGTAGGGGAATTTCTTGTCCGCCTTCTGCCAGACCGTCAGGAACAGCGGTTGCTGCATCTGGTGGTCGGTCTTGCGCATCTCGACATCGCCGTTGTAGCTCTTGAACTTCAGGCCTTCCAGGGCGGCCGCCACCTTGACGGGGTCGGTCGACTTGGCCTTGGCCATGGCTTCACCCAACGCCTTGTAGATGTGGATGACCGAGCCGGTGTAGAAGTCGTCCTTGAACTTGGCCTTGTATTCGGCCTGCCACTTGCCCATGTCACCACCCATGTTGTAGTGGTTGTAGGACACTTGGAAGACGCGGCCCGCGCTGGTCTGGCCCAGGGCGGTCGGCGTACCGCTCACGCCGGTGTAGTAGGTGTAGAACTTGCCGTTGTAGCCGCCTTCGTTGGCCGCCTTGACCAGCAGGGCCAGGTCGGAACCCCAGTTGCCGGTGATCACGGTGTCGGCGCCAGATGCCTTGATCTTGGCAATGTAGGGCGCGAAGTCGCGCACCTGGGCCAGCGGATGCAGGTCTTCACCGACGATCTTCACGTCGGGGCGCTTGAGCGCGATCAGCTCCTTGGCGAACTTGGCGACCTGGTGGCCGTGCGAGTAGTTCTGGTTGAGCAGGTAGACGCTCTTGATGTCTTTCTGGTCCTTCATGAAGGTGGTGATGGCTTCCATCTTCATGGAGGTGTCAGCGTCGAAGCGGAAGTGCCAGTAGCTGCACTTGCTGTTGGTGAAATCAGGGTCCACGGCCGAGTGGTTCAGGTAGATGATTTCCTTGCCGGGGTTGCGCTCGTTGTGCTTGGCCACGGCGTCGATCAACGCGCCCGCCACCGAAGAGCCATTGCCCTGGGTGATGTAGCGCACGCCCTGGTCGATGGCGGCCTTGAGCTGGTTCAGGCTTTCCGCCGGGCTGAGCTTGTTGTCGAGGGCGATGATCTCGAACTTCACGCCGGCCGGGTTGCCCGCGCCGCTGAACTTCTCGCCGAAGAACTGGAAGCTTCGGACCTGGTTGTTGCCCACCGGGGCCATCAGGCCGGATAGCGGATCGATCCAGGCGATCTTCACGGTTTCGCCCTTCTGGGCCAGGGCCGCACCGGCAAAAGCCAGCATGGCGGCGGCGGTCACAAGTTTCGTGGTGAACTTCATTTGAAATCTCCTCGTTGACAAAACCATTGCAGCGTAACCAAATTCCAAGGGTGCAGCGCTAGGGATTGCCCTAGAACTATCGCCTTTGCGACTCCGGCACAAAATAGGCCGGAGCGTCGTACCCAGGCAGCTCATTCAGCATGCTGGCGGGCGCTCAGGTCCCGGGCAGCTTGTAGTCCTTGAGCGTCTCGCGCAGCCGCGTCTTGAGCATCTTGCCGGTGGCGCCCAGGGGGATGGCATCGACAAAGATCACGTCGTCCGGGATCTGCCACTTGGCCGTCTTGCCTTCGTAGAACTGGAGCAACTCTTGCTTGCTCACGTCCGCACCTGGCTTTTTCACGACCACAACCACAGGCCGCTCATCCCATTTCGGGTGTTTCATGCCGATGCAGGCTGCCATGGCCACGGCCGGGTGGGCCACAGCGATGTTTTCCACCTCGATCGAGCTGATCCACTCACCGCCGGACTTGATCACGTCCTTGCTGCGGTCGGTGATCTGCATATAGCCATCGGGGTCGATGGTGGCAACGTCACCGGTGGGGAACCAGCCGTCCTGGACCAGCGGATTGCCGCCCTCCCCCTTGAAGTACTCGCGCAGGATCCAGGGCCCACGCACCAGCAGGTCGCCGTAGGCCTTGCCGTCCCAAGGCAGCTCCTGGCCATCGCCCCCGACGATCTTCATGTCCATGCCGTAGATGGCGCGCCCCTGCTTGAGGCGGATCTTCATCTGCTCGGACTCGGGCATCGTCAGGTGCTTGTTCTTGAGCGTGCACAGCGTGCCCAGGGGCGACATCTCGGTCATGCCCCAGGCGTGCAGCACCTCCACGCCGTACTCTTCGCGGAAGGCGGTGATCATGGCCGGCGGGCAGGCCGAGCCGCCGATGACGGTGCGTTTGAGCGTGGAGAACTTCAGGCCGCCGGGTTTCATATGGCCCAGCAGCATTTGCCAGATGGTGGGCACGCCCGCGGCATAGGTGACCCGCTCCGCTTCGATCAGTTCGTAGATGGACTTGCCATCCAACGCCGGCCCCGGGAACACCAGCTTGGCACCGGTCAGCGCAGCCGAATAGGGAATGCCCCAGGCGTTGACGTGGAACATGGGCACCACGGGCAGCACCGAGTCGCGTGCGCTCAGGCACATCACATCGGGCAGCGCCGCGGCATAGGCGTGCAGGATGGTGGAGCGGTGGCTGTACAGCGCGGCCTTGGGGTTGCCCGTGGTGCCGCTGGTGTAGCACATGCTGGAGGCCGAGTTCTCGTCGAACTCGGGCCAGCGGTATTTGTCACTCTGGGCACCGATCCAGGCCTCGTAGCTTTGCAGGCCGGGAATGCCGCTGTCCTTGGGCAATTTGTCGGCGTCACACAGAGCGATCCAGTGCTTCACCGTGGTGCACTTGGCGTGCACGGCCTGGATGATGGGCAGGAAAGACAGGTCGAAGCACAGCACCTGGTCTTCAGCGTGGTTGGCGATCCAGGCGATCTGCTCGGGGTGCAGGCGCGGGTTCAGGGTGTGCAGCACACGGCCCGAACCGCTCACGCCGAAATAGAGTTCCAGATGGCGGTAACCGTTCCAGGCCAGCGTGGCCACACGGTCGCTGAACTTCAGCTTCAGCGCGTCCAGCGCATTGGCCACCCGGCGCGAACGCAGCGCCACGTCACGCCAGTGATAGCGGTGGAGGTCGCCTTCGACCCGGCGCGAAACGATCTCGCCATCGCCATGGTGACGTTCGGCAAAGTCGATCAGGGAAGAAATCAGCAGCGGCTGGTTTTGCATCAATCCGAGCATGGACAGGTCTCCTTTTGTGTTCTGTGCTCTCTCTTTACCAGTATGGCGCAAGCAAACGGGCTGTCCACACAGGGTAAGTCCCTGATCAGGACCGGAGATCGTCCACTGCGTGACAATCAGTCCATGTCTGTTGCCACCGAAGTTTCCCTGGACGGAAAAACCGCCGTCGAGTCCGGCCTGGGCTGGGTCAACCGTTACGCCGCCCTCGGCCCGGCCTTCCATACCGCCCTGCCCCCGCAATCCCTGCCCGCGCCCTACTGGGTCGGCCAGAGCCGCGCCGTGGGCGGGGAACTGGGCCTCCCCGAAGGCTGGACCGAATCCGAGGACCTGCTGCAGGCGCTCAGCGGCAACCGCCCGCTGGCGGGCAGCCAAAGCGTCGCCACGGTCTACAGCGGCCACCAGTTCGGCGTCTGGGCCGGCCAGCTGGGCGACGGGCGTGCCCTGCTGCTGGGTGAGACCGATACCGGCCTGGAGCTCCAGCTCAAGGGCGCCGGGCGCACGCCCTATTCGCGCATGGGCGATGGCCGGGCCGTGCTGCGATCGAGCATCCGGGAGTTTTTGTGCAGCGAAGCCATGCATGCCTTGGGCATTCCCACCACGCGCGCGCTGTGTGTCACCGGCTCGGACGCGCCGATACGGCGCGAAGAAATCGAGACCGCCGCCGTGGTCACGCGCGTGGCCCCCAGTTTCATCCGCTTCGGCCATTTCGAGCACTTTGCAGCCAACGACCAGCCCGAAGAGCTGCGCCGGTTGGCGGACTTTGTCATCGACCATTACTACCCGGCCTGCCGCAGCACCGAGAAGTTCGCTGGTAACGCCTACGCAGCCCTGCTCGAAGCCGTCAGCGAACGCACCGCCGCGCTGCTGGCACAGTGGCAAGCCGTGGGTTTCTGCCACGGTGTCATGAACACCGACAACATGAGCATCCTGGGCCTGACCCTGGACTACGGCCCCTTCCAGTTCCTGGACGGCTACGACCCGGCCCACATCTGCAACCACTCTGACACCCAGGGGCGTTACGCCTATGGCCGTCAGCCCAACATCGCCTACTGGAACCTCTTCTGCCTGGGCCAGGCCTTGCTGCCGCTGATCGGCGAGCAGAAACTGGCGCTGGCCGCGCTGGAGTCCTACAAAACCGAGTTCCCGGCCGAACTCGAAGCGCGCCTGCGCGCCAAGCTCGGCCTGCACGCGTCACGGCCCGAGGACCGGGCCCTGGTCGAAGGCATCCTCAAGCTGCTGGCCCAGGAACGCGTGGACCACACCATCTTCTGGCGGCGACTCAGCCACTACGCGGGCGATGCCCAGGCCGCGCCGGTGCGCGACCTGTTCCTGGACCGCACGGCCCTGGACGGCTGGCTCAAGCAATACGATGAGCGTCTGGCGCAGGAAGACAGCACCCTGGCCGCGGCCACCATGCTGGGCACCAACCCGAAGTTCATCCTGCGCAACCACCTGGGCGAACTGGCCATCCGCCAGGCGCGGGACAAGGATTTTTCCGGGGTCGCGAAACTTCTGGCCTTGCTGGAGAA
>Ga0208633_100336_pt1 | contig 13757 bp, 11 predicted proteins | sample LakWasMet63_LOW9_2_FD_183895 | JGI IMG/M metagenome (GOLD analysis project Ga0208633, IMG submission 183895) | Freshwater sediment methanotrophic microbial communities from Lake Washington under simulated oxygen tension - Sediment Metagenome... | ecosystem: Environmental > Aquatic > Freshwater >...
CGACGTCAAGGCGCTCAAGATCCTGGGCAATACCTTGTTCGACACCGCGACCCTGCATCCCCTGATCGCCGATGCCGAGGGAAAGCGCCAGAGCTACGATCAGCTCGACGAGCTAGCCGTGCGCATCCGCAACTACTACCACGGCCGGGGGCACAGGCAGGCACGCGTCGTGACGCCGGCGCAGATCATCCGAGAGGGTGTCGTGCGCATCCTGGTCATCGAGGTCCCGTACGGAAGGGTCGGCGTCGACAGCCAAGTGCGCCTGAACGATGTGCTTCTGCAAGGATTGGCGGCATCCGCCGCAGTCAGGCCGCGCGCCGACGACAAGGCGAGCCTCAAGCCGGCGCCGGAAAGCGAGACCTCGACCATGGGGGTCAAGGCGCTCAGGATCATGGGCAACACCACGTTCGACGAGGCCACGCTGCATGCCCTCGTGGCCGATGGCGAGGGAAAAGACCTGAGCTTGGCCCAGCTGGATGGACTGGCCGCGCGCATCAGCGACTACTACCGCAGCAAGGGATACCCGTACGCACGGGCGGTGGTGCCGGCACAGGTCATCCAGTCGGGCGTGGTGCACCTCCTGGTGATCGAGGCGCGCTATGACAAGGTAGAGATCAACAACCAGACACGTGTGGACGACCAGCTTGTGCAGGCGACGCTGTCGCCGATCAAGACCGGGCAGCCCGTCGATCAGCCCGAGCTCGACGAGGCGCTACTGCTGCTGTCGGACACGCCCGGTGTGGTAGTAAACGCGACGCTGAAGCCCGGCAGATCGGCGGGGACGGCGGATCTGCTGGTCGAAGCCAGCCCTGGCCCCGCCTATTCGGGGAATCTGACGCTGGACGACTACGGCAATAGCTACACCGGGCGCGCGCGCCTGGGGGCGAACTTGTACGTCAACAATCCGCTGCGCCATGGAGATGTCCTGAGCCTGGGAGGGCTGAGCGCCGGGTCGGGGCTGAATTACGGGCGTGCCGGCTACGACGCGTTGCTGACCGGCCGGGGCACCCGCGCGGGCGCGGCCTACTCCTCGATGAACTACGGCCTCGGCGGGTCCCTGACGAACCTGGATGCGCGCGGCTCGTCCGAGACCGGAAGCACTTGGTTACGGCAGCCGCTCTTGCGCAGCCAGGATGCCAACCTTTACGGTCAGCTCCAGTACGACGCCGTGCAGCTGCGTGAGCGCATCGGCGCAGCAGCCATTCAGACCGACCGGCGTGTCAACAGCTGGACCTGGAGCCTGACAGGAGACTCGCGCGACAGCTTGCTGTCCGAGGGCATCAACACCTGGAGTCTGGGTTGGACCAAAGGGCGTGTGGCTTACGACGATGCCTCGGCGCAGTCCGTCGACGCGGCAACGGCGAAAACCGAAGGCGAATTTTCGAAATGGAATCTGAGTCTTTCCCGCCTGCAGGGCCTGGGACGGGACAAGGCGCTCTATCTCGCCTTCTCAGGTCAATGGGCGGGCAACAATCTGGACTCGTCGCAAAAAATATCCATTGGGGGCCCCTATTCGGTCCGTGCCTATGAAATCGGGGCCTTGTCAGGCGACGCCGGCTACCGAGGCACTCTGGAGTTCCGGTACGACCTGGGGCCGCTCTGGCAGGGAAGATTCGAGACGGTGGTGTTTCTTGACAGCGCGAATGTGACCGTCAATCAGTCCCCCTGGACCACGGGACCGAACAGCGCCACCCTCAGTGGCGCAGGCATAGGCTTCAACTGGACTGGGCAAAGCCAGTGGAAAGTCCGGACATACATTGCCACGCCCATCGGGCCGAAACCGGAACTCGTCAGGAATCCAGACACGACCCGCGCGGGGTCGGAGATTGGCTTCCAGTTCTGAGGATAACGCGGGGCTGCGGCCGTTCTGTAAGAACGGCAGTTCGTATCGAGACAAAACACCCGTGTGAAATTGTGCCGAAGCCTGACCCAATCTTTCCATCAATTCCTGTCCCTGCTTTCAAAACTAGCAGGGTAGGGCCGACGTGGGTCAATTTCGGATGGAAAGCACTGTTTTAAGTGGGTCAGATTTCGGCGGAATTCAGCACGAGGTCATCGATCACCATGTAAATCAGTGCCGTACACCGGCTATCCAAAATAGAAGTGGTGTCGGCGCCGGAATCGAACCCGCGCGCGAAGCGCGCTTCAACCATACCGCCTTGGGCGGTGCCGGTTCGCGAGGTCCAACCAGGCCGATATTCCAAAGAGGTGGTGACCGGGGCCGGAACGAACCCGCGCACGCAGTGCGCTTTAACAATACCGCCTTGGGCGTGCCGGTTCGCGCGTGCAAACCCACTGGTACTCTGAGGAGGTGGTGCCCGGGGCCGGAATCGAACCGGCACGCCTTGCGGCGGGGGATTTTGAGTCCCCTGCGTCTACCAATTTCACCACCCGGGCAAGAGGGAGAGAAGGCCGAAATTATGGCACAGTGGCGGTCATGAAGTACCCCACCATCGAAGACGCCATCGGCAAGACACCGCTGGTCGCCCTGCAACGCATCGGTGCCACGGATAACGCCGCGCGCGGCAATGTCATCCTCGGCAAGCTCGAGGGCAACAACCCAGCCGGCTCGGTCAAGGACCGCCCGGCCCTGTCCATGATCAAACGCGCCGAGGAGCGCGGCGACATCAAGCCCGGCGACACCCTGATCGAAGCCACCTCGGGCAACACGGGTATCGCCCTGGCCATGGCCGCAGCCATCAAGGGTTACCGCATGGTGCTGATCATGCCGGAGGACCTGTCCATCGAGCGGGCCCAGACCATGAAGGCTTTCGGCGCCGAGCTGATCCTGACCCCGAAATCAGGCGGCATGGAGTACGCCCGTGACCTGGCCGAGCAGATGGAAAAGAGCGGCAAGGGCCGCGTGCTGGACCAGTTCGCAAATGCCGACAACCCGCGCATCCACTACGAAACCACCGGCCCCGAGCTGTGGGAACAGACCGGCGGGCGCATCACGCATTTCGTCAGTGCCATGGGCACCACGGGCACCATCACCGGCGTCTCGCGTTTCCTCAAGGAAAAGAACCCGGCCATCAAGATCATCGGCGCCCAGCCCAGCGAGGGCTCGCGCATCCCGGGCATCCGCAAGTGGCCGCAGGAGTACCTGCCCAAGATCTACGACCCGAGCGCGGTAGACGAGCTGGTCTACGTGAGCCAGAGTGATGCGGAAGAAATGTGTCGGCGTCTGGCGCGCGAGGAAGGCATCTTTGCCGGCATTTCGGCCGCGGGCGCTTGCTGGGTCGCGCAGCAGATCGCCGCGCGCGAGACCAACGCCACCATCGCCTTCATCGTCTGCGACCGGGGCGATCGATACCTGTCCACCGGCGTCTTTCCGGCCTGACGCGCCCGGCCATGAGCGAGGCCTATCGCTACTGCCCGGTCTGCGCCACGCCGCTGGCACCCGTCACCCTGCTGGAAGACGGGGGGCCGAAGGAGCGCCTGCGCTGCCCGGCCTGTACCTGGACGCACTGGAACAACCCCACTCCGGTACTCGCCGCCGTGGTCGAGTACCAGGGCCAGATCCTGCTGGCACGTAACGCCGCCTGGGAAGGCAAGATGTACGCGCTGATCACCGGTTTCATGGAGGCTGGCGAGTCGCCGCAAGACGGTATCGCCCGCGAGATCCTGGAGGAAACGAATCTTCAGGCCCGTGAAATCCACCTGATCGGCGTCTACGACTTCCAGCGCATGAACCAGGTGATCATTGCCTACCACGCGCGCTGCGAAGGTGAGGTGAAGCTCTCGCACGAGCTGGTGGACTACCGGCTCTTCACGCCCGACAAGGTCAAATGCTGGCCCGCCGGCACCGGCTACGCCTTGGCCGACTGGCTGCGCTCACGTGGCCATGAGCCCCAGTTCATCGAGTGGTCACGCGCCTCGCCAGACCCCTCAGCACCCGCCTGAATCCAGGATTGCTTAAAATCGCTGTATTAGCCAATCTGGACTTGTGATGAACGCTGACCGAGAACTCGACACCCGCGGCCTGAACTGCCCCCTGCCCATCCTCAAGGCCAAGAAGGCCCTGTCGGAAATGATCAGCGGCCAGACACTCAAGGTCGTGGCCACCGACGCCGGTTCGGTACGTGATTTCGTGGCTTTTGCCAAGCAGACCGGCAACGAACTGCTGGAACAGACCACCGAGGGCAAGGACTACATCCACGTCCTTAAGCGCCGCTAAGATACCCGCCGGCCCTGCAGCCGGCGACCGCGCTCAGGCCTTGAGCGACTTCAGATACGCGCGGAAACTCGCCCCCACCTCGGGATGCGCCAGGGCCAGTTCTACCGTAGCCTCCAGAAAACCTTCCTTGCTGCCGCAGTCGTAGCGCTTGCCCGCATAGGTGTAGGCGTGCACGGCTTCGTGCCTGAGCAGGCCGGCAATGCCGTCGGTCAGCTGGATCTCGCCACCGGCGCCGCGCGGCTGCTGGCGGATCTGGTCAAACACCGCCGGGGTGAGGATGTAACGACCGGCCACGGCCAGGCGTGACGGGGCCTGCTCAGGGGCGGGCTTCTCCACCATGTGGCTGATCTTCAGCAGACGCTCGCCGTCGGGCTGGCCCGCCACGATGCCGTAGCGGCGCACCTGCTCCTGTGGCACTTCCTGCACGGCGATCACCGAGTTGTTCAAGCGGTCAAACTGCTCGGCCATCTGGGCCAGCACAGGCTGGCCGCCCGGCGGGCCCATCATCAGGTCGTCGGCTAGCAGCACAGCAAAAGGCGAGTTTTCGGTCAGGTGCTCGGCACACAGCACCGCATGGCCCAGGCCCAGGGCGCGCGGCTGGCGCACGTAGGAACACAGCATGTCGTCCGGTTGCACCGAACGCACCAGGTCCAGCAGGGCCTGCTTGCCGGCCTGCTCCAGCTCGTTCTCCAGCTCGTAGGCGGTGTCGAAGTGGTCCTCGATGGCGCGTTTGTTGCGGCCCGTGACGAAGACCATGTGGCGGATGCCGGCCGCGTAAGCCTCTTCCACCGCGTACTGGATCAGCGGCTTGTCCACCACCGGCAGCATCTCCTTGGGCGCGGCCTTGGTGGCGGGCAGGAAACGCGTGCCCAAGCCGGCGACAGGGAAAACGGCGGTTTTGATTTTTTGCGTCATGCCCCGATTCTCCCTGTGAAATATGTCAGTTCAAGCGGGCCAGCTGGTCCCGTATCTTGGCCAGCGTGGCTGTGAAATCGGCCATGCGCTTGTTCTCCTGCTCGATCACGGCCGGCGGCGCCTTGGCCACGAAAGCCTCGTTGGAGAGCTTGCCCCTGGCCTTGGTGATCTCGCCTTCCAGACGCGTGGCTTCTTTGCCCAGGCGCAGCTTCTCGGCGGCCACGTCCACTTCCATGTGCAGGCACAGACGGGCTTCGCCGACCACGGCCACGGGCGCGGCCTGGGCGGCGGCCGCCCACTCGGTCTCGGCCTTGAAGACCTTGACTTCGCTGAGCTTGGCCAGGGCCTGCAGCACTGGCGCCCACTGCTCCAGGAAAGCCGTCTCGCTGGCGCTGCTGGCCACGGCGTACAGCGGCAGGCGCGTGGACGGCGACACATTCATCTCGCCACGCAGGTTGCGGCAGGCGTCGACAAACTGGCGCAGGCGCGCCACCTCGGCCATGGCCGCGGCATCGATGCGCTCGGGCTGGCTCACGGGGTAGGCGGCCACGCTCACGGACGCACCAGCCCGGCCGGCCACGGGCGCCACCTTCTGCCACAGCTCTTCGGTGATGAAGGGAATCAGCGGGTGCGCCAGGCGCTGGATGGTCTCCAGCGTGCGAATCAGGGTGCGGCGGGTGCCGCGCTTTTGCGCATCGTCGCCGGTGTTGATCTGCACCTTGGCGATTTCCAGGTACCAGTCGCAGAACTCGTTCCAGACGAAGTCGTAGATGGTGTTGGCGACGTTGTCCAGCCGGTAGTCGGCAAAACCCTGGGCCACTTCGGCTTCGACCTGCTGCAACAGCGAGACGATCCAGCGGTCGGCGGCGCTGAAACTCAGGTAACCGTGGAAGGGGCCGCCAGGCACGCATTGTTCCTTGGTGTGCTCTTCCAGCCCGCAGTCATGGCCTTCGCAGTTCATGAGCACGAAACGCGTGGCGTTCCAGAGCTTGTTGCAGAAGTTGCGGTAGCCCTCGCAGCGTTTGCTGTCGAAGTTGATGTTGCGCCCCAGCGAGGCCAGCGAGGCAAAGGTGAAACGCAAGGCATCGGCGCCGAAGGCCGGAATGCCCGCGGGGAATTCCTTCTCGGTGTTCTTGCGCACCTGGGGCGCGGTCTCGGGCTTGCGCAGACCGACGACGCGCTTGTCCAGCAGGGGGCCAAGTGCGATGCCGTCGATCAGATCCACCGGGTCCAGCACATTGCCCTCGGATTTGCTCATCTTCTGGCCCTGCGCGTCGCGCACCAGGCCGTGGATGTAGACATGCTTGAAGGGCACCTTGCCCGTGAAGTGGGTCGTCATCATGATCATGCGGGCGACCCAGAAGAAAATGATGTCGTAGCCGGTGACCAGCACGCTGGAGGGCAGGTAGAGATCAAAATCTTCCGTCTGCTCGGGCCAGCCCATGGTGCTGAAGGGCACGAGGGCCGAGGAGTACCAGGTGTCGAGCACGTCCTCATCACGCACGAGCTTCTTGCCCGCGCCGGCCTTGGCCTGCGCTTCGGCCTCGTTGCGTGCCACGATGACGTTGCCGGCCTCGTCGTACCAGGCTGGGATCTGATGCCCCCACCAGAGCTGGCGCGAGATGCACCAGTCCTGGATGTTGTTCATCCACTGGTTGTAGGTGTTGACCCAGTTCTCGGGCACGAACTTGACCGCACCGCTGTCCACCGCATCGATGGCTTTCTGCGCAATGCTCTTGCCTGTCGGGTCTTTGTCGGACACTTTCGACATCGCGACAAACCACTGGTCGGTCAGCATGGGCTCGACGATCTGGCCCGTGCGGGTGCAGATGGGCACCATGAGCTTGTGCTTCTTGGTCTCCACCAGCGCGCCCATGGCTTCGAGGTCCTTCACGATGGCCTTGCGCGCCACGAAGCGGTCCAGGCCGCGGTATTTCTCGGGCGCGTTGTCGTTGACGGTGGCCTGCAGCGTCAGCACGCAGATCAGCTCCAGCTTGTGGCGCTGGCCCACCTGGTAGTCGTTGGGGTCATGCGCGGGCGTAACCTTGACCACGCCCGTGCCAAATTCCTTGTCCACGTAGGCGTCGGCAATCACCGGGATCTGACGGCCCACCAGGGGCAGGGTCACCATCTTGCCGATCAGATGCTTGTAACGCTCATCATCCGGGTGCACCATCACGGCCACGTCGCCCAGCATGGTCTCAGGGCGGGTGGTGGCCACGGTCAGGCTGCCCGAGCCATCGGCCAGCGGGTAGGCGATGTGCCAGAGCGAACCGTCTTTTTCCTCGCTCTCCACCTCCAGGTCCGACACGGCGGACTGCAGCACCGGGTCCCAGTTCACCAGACGCTTGCCGCGGTAGATCAGGCCCTGCTCGTACAGGCGCACGAAAGTCTCGGTCACCACCTTGGACAGCTTGTCGTCCATGGTGAAGTATTCGCGGCTCCAGTCCACGCTGTCGCCCATGCGGCGCATCTGCGTGGTGATGGTGTTGCCGCTCTGTTCCTTCCACTCCCAGACACGGGCCACGAAGTTCTTGCGCCCCAGGTCGTGGCGGCTGATCTTCTGCTCCTGCAGCTGGCGCTCCACCACGATCTGCGTGGCAATGCCCGCGTGGTCGGTGCCCGGCACCCAGACCGTATTGGCCCCGGCCATGCGGTGGTAGCGCGTGAGCGAGTCCATGATGGTCTGGTTGAAGGCGTGCCCCATGTGCAGCGTGCCCGTCACGTTGGGTGGCGGCAGCTGGATGGCGAAGGACGGTGCGCCCGCCTTCGCCTTGCCCGTGCCGCGGAAGCCGGCGTTGCCGTAACCGCGTTTTTCCCATTCGGGGCCCCAATGCGCCTCCAGGGCGGCGGGTTCGAAGGACTTGGACAGGCTGTTGAGGCCCGGTTGCTGGACGGTGTCGGTCATGGTGCAGACAGGAAATGAAGAACGGCGCCCGCGAGGGCGCCGTTCCATGGGGTGTTTGGGAACTGCCCCGATTTTACCGGGGCAGTTCCCTGGCCGCCTGGATGCACTCGGCCAGCACATCCTTCGCTCCGATCTGGTTGGCCAGCAGCAGGATCAGCCGGGCGTTCAGCAGTTCTGATTGTTCGCGGCTCAGGCCGGTGTGCGCGTCCAGCAGCTGCTCGTAGAAGGTGTCGGCGTCCTGGAAATGGGGGGTGGTTTTCATGGACTACTCCTTGATGCCGATGGCGCGTTCGATCGCCTGGATCAGGCCGGCGTCCACGCTCTCGCCCGTGGCGGCGATGTAGGCGTCGGGCCGCACCAGGGCCCAGGCATGGCCGAAGACATGGCAGGCACCCTGCAGATGGCCCTGCGGGTCGATCACGAACTCGCGCGCCTGCGGTCGGGTGTCCGGCCCCACGACCTGCACGCAGCGCACCGGAGCCGCACTGCCCAGATGGCGCAGGCGCTGCGCCGCGGCCGCCGATATGTCGCCGAAGACCAGCACCAGCAGCTGGCCACCGGTCCATTCGATCAGGTCGTTGACGCAACCGGCGCTGTGGTCGGCCCAGCGGAAACTGACGTTCTGCACCGACAGGCCGCCGCTGCGGTCGCAGATGCCGGAATGGGTGTAGCTGTTGGCCACGGCCATGCGGCCCGTGTTGATGAGCGCACGCGCAAAGGGGTGCTGGCGCGCCAGGCTGATGGCCGCGCTGCGGAAGGTGCGCTCCATGCCTTCGGCCGGGCGCAGGAAACGCGCGGTACGGTTGGTCACCATGACGTTCTGCGCGGCGGCCTCGTGCCGCTCGTCGTTGTAACTGTCCAGCAAGGTGGCAGGCGCCTGGCCGCGCAGCACGGCCGCCAGCTTCCAGGCCAGGTTGTCGGCGTCGGCCACACCGGTGTTGCCGCCGCGCGCGCCAAAGGGGCTGACGATCTTGGCCGTGTCGCCCATGAAAAACACGCTGCCGATGCGCAAGCGGTCCAGGCACTGGCTGCGATAGGCGTAGGGGCCGACCCAGACGATCTCGGCCTGCACGTCGGGGCCGAACTGTAGTCTTAACCTCTCGCGCACCACATCCTCACGGCTCACGTGTTCCGGATCCGCGTTGGGCTCCATCTGGTAGTCGATGCGCCAGACCTCGTCGCCCATCAGGTGCTGCCAGACGGCGCGGTTGCCGTTGAAGGGCGCCTCGATCCAGGTGTGGCGCTCCTGCGGCGGACGGTGCTTGAAACGCACGTCGGCAATGCACCAGCGGTCGTCCCCGCGGCGCGAGGTCATGGTGGCGCCGGTCCAGGCATGGAAGGGAGTGTGCGAGCCGCTGGCGTCGATCACGTGCTGCGCCTCCAGCGCATAGGGGCCGGCCGGGGTGTCCACGGTCAGCGTGGCGTAGCCCGCGTGCTGTTTGAAACCGGACACGCGCGACTTCCAGCGCAAATCTACGTGGCCCAATTCGTAGATGCGCTCGACCAGGTAGCCTTCGATGTAGAACTGCTGGATGTTGATGAAGGGCGGCTGGGCCGAGAGGCTGTAGCTGCTGTTCTGCCGCAGGTCGAAGGAATAGACCTCGTCCTGGCCGGCAAAGGTGCGGCCCACGCTCCACTGGATGCCCTTGGCAGCGATGCGCTCGTACACGCCCAGGCGCTGGAAGATCTCCAGCGACTTCTGCGTGTAGCAGATGCCGCGCGACGACGCGCCCTTCACGCCCACGGTGTTGTCCTCGTCCAGCAGGACGGCGGGTATGCCCAACCGGGCCAGGCCGCAAGCCAGCGTCAGGCCGGTGATCCCGGCGCCGATGATGACGATGGGGTGGCGTCGCACTTCGCCAGTCTTGAGTTCGGGCGGCTCGACAAAGGGGTACTCGGGCAGTTCATAACCCTTGCCCTGGGTGAACTCGTAGCCGTTCGTGTAGGCCACATCATGGTACGCCGCGCTCATGCCAGGCCCTTCTGCGCGGCGCGCGCGGCCACTTCGGGCCGGTCGTTCTGCTGGGGCTTGAGCGGCGCGGCCACCTTGCCGGCCGCGCGCTCCTGGCGCCAGACCTGCTTGCGCGCCGTCCACTCGTTGAGGCGATCGTGGGCGGTGGTGCTTTCCTTGAGCATCTGGAACTCGTCGGCCACCTGCGCCGAGAGCTCGAGCCGGATGCCATTGGGGTCGAAGAAGTAGATGCTTTTGAAGATGTGGTGGTCGGTCACGCCGATCACCTCGATGCCGCTGGCCTCCAGCCGCGCCTTCATGGCTTCCAGCTGCGCGATGCTGTCCACGCGAAAGGCGATGTGGTTGACCCAGCGTGGTGTATTGGCGCTGGGCTCGGCGGCCACGTCGTCGCCCAGGTCGAAGAAGGCGATGAAGGAACCGTCCTGCAGGCGGAAGAAAAAGTGCGTGTAGGGGCAGTACTCACCCGTGCTGGGCACGTGATCGCTCTGGATGATGTGGTACAGCGGCAGGCCCAGGATGTCTTCATAGAAGTGCCGCGTCTCCTCAGCGTCGCGCGCGCGGTAGGCGTAGTGGTGCAGCTGCTGGATGGGCGGCGGCGCCGGCAGGGCCGTCGCCTCTCGGGGGCTGTTGCTCATGTGTGCTCCTCGGGCAGACAATTCACTTATACGTAATCCATTCACTTTAACGTAACTCTCCGCCCCTGCCGGCCGTCGTGGAGCCGGAGCCCCTGATAGTTATTGCGAATGAATATCAATATCGATATTCAATAGGCAGGGGTAATTCGTCATATTGAAACTGCCAATTAGACGCAGGCAAGCGGCAGGGCTACCCTAGGTTTCGTCTTTGACCTGTTCAAAGCGTTCCCGTGTTTTTCAACCCAACAAGGAGATAGCCATGCCCGCACTGAAAGGTTCCAAAACGGAACAGTGCCTGAAGGACGCCTTCGCCGGCGAATCGCAGGCCAACCGCCGTTACCTGTACTTCGCAAACAAGGCCGACGTGGAAGGCCAGAACGACGTGGCAGCGCTGTTCCGCTCCACCGCTGAAGGCGAAACCGGTCACGCCCACGGCCACCTGGAGTTCCTGGAGCAATCCGGCGACCCCGCCACCGGCATGCCCATCGGCTCGACCCGCGACAACCTGAAGTCTGCTGTTGCCGGCGAAACCCACGAGTACACCGACATGTACCCGGGCATGGCCAAGACCGCCCGCTCGGAAGGCTTCGACGAAGTCGCCGACTGGTTCGAGACCCTGGCCAAGGCCGAGCGTTCGCACGCCAATCGCTATCAAAAAGCTCTGAACGAACTGGTGGATTGATTCCGCCTTTCTTCCGCTACGCCGCGAGGCGTAGCGGTTACTGAAAGAACTCTTCTTCAAGAGTTCTTTCAGCAACCGACACAACAAAGAGGACACACCATGGCGCGCGAAGGCAACCTGGAAGCCCCGACCCGACACCCACTGGACTGGAAGAACCCCGACTTCTACAACGAGGAGTCCACGTTCAAGGAACTGGAACGCATCTTCGACATCTGCCACGGCTGCCGCCGCTGTGTCAGCCTGTGCGGTTCCTTCCCCACCTTGTTCGACCTGGTCGATGAAAGCTCGACCGGCGAAGTCGACGGCGTCGCCAAGCAGGACTACTGGAAGGTGGTCGACCAATGCTACATGTGCGACCTGTGCTACATGACCAAGTGTCCGTACACGCCGCCGCACGAATGGAACCTGGACTTCCCGCACACCATGCTGCGCGCCAAGGCCATCAAGTTCAAGAAGGGCGAGGTCAAGACCAGCGAGAAGCTGCTGGCCTCCACCGACCTGCACGGCTCCTTTGCCGGCATCCCCATCGTCGTGCAGATCGCCAACGCCGTGACCCACACCCAGGCCGCGCGCAGCGTGATGGAGAGCGTGGCCGGTGTCGACAAGAACGCCTGGTTGCCCTCGCTGGCCACGCAGAAATTCCGCGCCGGCGCCGCCGAAAGCCAGCCTTACGCGGTGAAGAACGGTGACAAGACACCGGGCAAGGTGGCCATCTACTCCACCTGCTACGTCAACTACAACGAACCCGGCATCGGCCACGACCTGCTCAAGATCCTCGACCACAACGAGATCCCCTACGTGCTGGTGAGCAAGGAAAAATGCTGCGGCATGCCCAAGTTGGAGCTCGGTGACCTGGACTCGGTCAACAGCAGCAAGGAAGCCAACATCCCCGTGCTGCACAGGTACGCGCAGGAAGGCTACGCCATCCTGTCTGCCGTGCCCAGCTGCACCCTGATGTTCAAACAGGAGATCCCGCTGATGTACCCGGACGACACCGCGGTGCAGGCGGTGAAGGAAGCCATGTGGGACCCCTTCGAGTACCTGATGGTGCGCAAGCGCGACGGCCTGCTCAAGACCGAGTTTCCGCAGAAGCTGGGCAACGTGAGCTACCAAATTCCCTGCCACGGCCGCGTGCAGAACATCGGCAAGAAAACAGAAGAGATGCTCAAGATGATCCCCGACACCACGATCAACACGATCGAGCGTTGCTCGGGCCATGCCGGCACCTTCGGCGTGAAGAAGGCCTACCACCAGCAGGCCATGAAGATCGGCAAGCCCGTGTTCAAGGCCATGGCCACCATGAAGGACGGAACGAAGCCCGACTACATCAGCTCCGACTGCCCACTGGGCGGCCACCACATCGCCCAGGGTTTCGAGGTCAACGGCCTGGGCGCGCCCGAGCTGCAGCACCCGCTGACCTTGGTGCGTATGGCCTACGGACTCAAGTAAACAAGGAATCTGGAGATGGACATGCAACTCACCGGCAAGATCACCCCCGACAGCCTCATGTCGCTGGAGGCCTACAGCAAGTGGCGCAAGGCGCACAAGGGGGAGGTCATCGCCCACCGCAAGCTGCGCAGCGTGCTGCTGGGCGAACACATCAACCTGCAGTTCGAGTCCGAGCTAACCATCCGCTACCAGATCCAGGAGATGCTGCGCATCGAGAAGATCTTCGAGGAGGAAGGCATCCTGGACGAGATCCACGCCTACGCCCCGCTGGTGCCGGACGGAACGAACTGGAAGGCGACGATGATGATCGAATACCCCGACATCAACGAGCGCAAGCGCGAACTGGCCCGCCTGATCGGCGTGGAAGACCGCATGTTCGTCGAGGTGGAAGGCTACCCGCGGGTCTACGCCATCGCCGACGAGGACCTGGACCGCGAGAACGAGGAGAAGACCTCGGCCGTGCACTTCGTTCGCTTCGAACTCACGCCCGCCATGTGCGCTGCCGTCAAGGCCGGCGCCAGTGTCAAGGTGGGCTGCGACCACACCAACTACCCGGCGCACGTCACGGTCAGCGCCGAGACGCTCGCCTCGCTTGCCGGCGACCTGAAGTAAGGTTTCACCCAGTCACCAGGAACCTATGAAAGGGGCCAGCCAGTAGGTTGGCCCTGAGCATTTCTGCGCAGCCTCACAGTTGCTCACACCACCATCGAGGGTCCTGCGCCGCTCTTTCCTTCCTTACTCGGCCCGGGTTCCCGCCATGACAGCCTTGTTACCCAAGGAGGCGAGGGTATTTGCCGCAACGCCTCCCAAACCCAGCGCATAAGCGGGTGAGTGCCAGGTGCTGTCCAGCAGGACGGCCGGAAAGCGCATCGGTTTACCGGCCTCGACCACATGGGCTGCCACCTTGGCCAGCTGATAGTGGGCCAGCATGACCTGCAGATCGGCGGCCCGGGTCTCTCCCGCCTCGTGCAGCTTGGCGGCCTCCCGGTGCAGCCTGGAGGCCTGCTCCAGGTACTCGG
>Ga0208633_100340_pt1 | contig 13615 bp, 8 predicted proteins | sample LakWasMet63_LOW9_2_FD_183895 | JGI IMG/M metagenome (GOLD analysis project Ga0208633, IMG submission 183895) | Freshwater sediment methanotrophic microbial communities from Lake Washington under simulated oxygen tension - Sediment Metagenome... | ecosystem: Environmental > Aquatic > Freshwater >...
AGCGGCGACTCCAAAGGTGACGAATAAATTACGATGCTTTGTTAGTAGTCTACTTTTACCACGAAGACATGAGCGACTACAAGAATGAAGGATGTAGATCCACGCAGGAGCAGTGTGCGGGTTGTGCTGGTTCCCAATCTCCAGATTGGGAACCCAGGATGCGAGGCTCCAGCTTCGCGAGACGGGAAGCTGGAGCTTCCGTAACTGAATTCCCAAGCTTGAGCTCTCGTCGTTATACACAAGTATCTGCGAGCTGTCGCCATTCCGACAGTCCCTTACCTGACGGCAGGCGGAAAATAGGCCGATATACAGACCTTCCAGGTTTTTAAAACCTGAAAGGTCTAACTGGCAACGTTCTGAATAGGCGGGACGTTCCGAACGGAGCCGAAGGCGCGCACGGCACGCCCTACGTTGTTCACAGATACTTGTGTATAACGACGAGAGTTTGTGCTGGTTCCCAATCTCCAGATTGGGAACCAGGGATGCGAAGCTCCAGCTTCGCGAGACGGGAAGCTGGAGCTTCCGTAACTGAATTCCCAAGTTTGAGCTTGGGAACTAGCGAAATTCTTCCGATCCACGTCGGGAAGTTATTACCGACTTTTCTGAGGCATGATAACGCGGGAACAGGCGGCGCTTAACTCCAGGTAAACCTCTTCAGGCCTTGTTTCGTAACGCCTGGAGAAATGGAACGGCACCAGTTGCTTGACATCGGCGGCTGTTGCGATCTCGCCGCAGGCACGCGCCGTCAGGTGGCCGGTCCTCCGTGCCTGGTCGATGTCGTCTTCCAGAAAAGAAGCTTCGCAGAAAAAGAACTCGGCCTTGCGCGCCAACGCGGCCAGGGCGGCGCGATTGACTGCCGTATCGGCCAGATCGGTCGCATAGACCAGTTTTTCGCCGGGCGTGACGGTAAGGAGAAGGTCGCCGAGTTCTCCCGCCGCCCGGCTGCTGTTATCGGGCAGCCGGATCATCGCTTCGGTATCGCCCGCGCCGATGACCCGCTTCAGTTCGTTCAGCCAAGGCCCGGCATCTAACCCCAAGGTTTTGAGAACGGTATTGTCGACGTTGAATTTGGCCTTGCTCTCGAAGGCATAGGCCTGCACCGGCGTGTGGTGATCCAGCGTGGTCGTGCGGACGGTGAACAGCGGATCGTCCACGATTAATCCTTCGGCAAACTGAATTTCCGGGAGAGCGACGCAATCCCCGCAGCCCGTCTGAACACGAGCCCGTTGCATCCGGTTGCCGTGAATTTCGGCGATTTCGAAACGCGGCCCGGTATCTCCGATGCGATCCCACAGGACGCCGTCGATCATGCCTTTAATATGACCGATCAAACCCGGCGGGCCGAAAATCCGGCAGCTTGGAAAATCGCCGACGCGGCAGCGCAGCAGCCACAGGAAGCCGCCGATATGATCGATATGGGCATGGCTGATGAACACATCGCTGACTTGATGGGCGATGCGGGTGGACAATCTGCCCGAATCGCCCAGGTCGAACAGCAGGCTGCGTTGCTGCTGGTGCAGGCGCAGATGCAGCAGCGGGTCGCCGAATACCCCGTTGATCATCGTGGCGTACATGCCGCGTAATTTGACCGCAGGCCTGGGCCCGCCGCTGTAATCCGTCGTCGGGTAGGGCATTGCGTCGGGCGGCGGCAAAAATTGCAGGTTGCCGGATGCAAACGGCGCGGCGCTGATCAGCAGGCCGTTTTTTTCGCAACGGGCATCGCGCACCAGCAATGTCCGGGTCGTTGCCGCAGCCGCAGGCAGCCGGATTTGAAGTTTGCCGTCTTGCAGCGCGATGATTTCGCCGATGCTGACGGTTCGCTCGGTATCGATAAAGGCGCATTGGCGGCCGGTCCAGGCATCCGGCACATCAATGGGCGGCGGCGAGCCGACCAAGCGAAGATCGGCAAGATCGAGCGTTATCTCGTCGGCGACGGCGAGGTAAGTCCGCCATTGCCCGGTTCGTTTGTGCGCCTTCGTATTTTGGCCGGGACGGCAGGCCTCAGGATGTGCATGCACCGGCAGGATGCGGACGCCCAACGACAACAGCTCGTTCATTAACGGCAGCGGTTTCGATTGGCGGCTCAGCACCAACACGGTATCTATGCTTAACAGTTCAACCATGCCGGTCAGCAATTCCGAGCCTGCAATGCCCCGGACCACGCCGGGGGCGTCGATCAGCATCAAGCCCAGGGGAGCCTTTTGCATTAACCGGCTGACAGCCGACAGCAGCGGCAGGCGAAAACGGCCTGCATCCAGCGTGCATAGCGCTTCAAATGCCGACACTTGCCAGCCGGATTCCCGCCACTGTCCCAGCGATACAGTGCCGGGCAAACCGAAGCCGGGCGATCCGGGATCGGCAGCGATGCAGGAGCAGCTTAGGCCTCTTTCGGAAAATATCCTCGCGAGTTCGGCGGTCAGCGTGGATTTGCCGATACCGGTCTCGCCAAACAGCAAAATCCTTTGCCCGCCGCCCAGCAGTTGCTCGGCGAGGCTTGAAGGGCAATAGGGCGATAACGGGAGTGGCGCGGGATGAGGCATGGCGGCTACCTGTGCTGGATCGTTTGCTACTATCGCAGAAAACCCAGGTCAGTGGCAATTATGGCAATCGGGATTGTTCACAGGGTCAACTCGACCCAAAGCGGACATTTAACGTTTTCATCTTACGCTCTGAGTATTCCGGTACAATAAATGGTTGGCTGTGAGGCTGAAAAGACATCATAATCGACACAAATATAAATTTAAGAAAATTAAGATGACTACCTCTTTACGGGCTTCTCCACTCAAACTAATTCAGTTCATCCGATTTCAGCTAGATCAGCTCAATAGTAAGAATGGGCAGTTTGATTTCGAACATCTTTGCCGTCACTTTGCTCGTGAAACAATAACTCCTAATATTTTACCAGCCACAGGCCCGGTTAGCGCGGGAGGCGATCAAGGGCGTGATTTTGAAACATTCACAACATTTATAACTGATAGTGACTCAGCACTATTCTTTGGGAGGCATGAATCAAAATCGCTTGTATTTGCATGCTCCTTATACAAAAAATCAGGGCTTAAAAATAAAATTAAGAGTGATATCCAATCCATTTGCTCTGGATCAAAACCATACCTTATTAACTTCTTTTCTAATCAGGATATTCCAGTTGCTTTACGGCATGAACTTCAAAAATGGTGTCTAGAAGAGTTTCAACTGAAGTTAGAAATAATCGATGCTCAAGCCCTATCTGAGCAGCTAAGTCACCCCAATTTATTTTGGATTGCAGAGGAGTATCTTCGAATCCCGGCAGATCAATTCCCACGCAACATTAACGCCAATAATCCCGCTTACGAAAGTGCCAGAGCAACTTGGTTTGAATCAAAAAAGCAACCCTATAGTTTTGCTGATTTTGTTGAAATTAAACTGGCATTGAGAAAAGCAACATTTCAACACTTTGCAAAATCTGATCTCAGTAGATGGATTGAGTTGATGGAGAGTTTTATTAAGATAGAGCATTCGGAAGAGCTAAGACGCCGATCTGTATATGAAGTATGTGTTGCCGCATTAAGAGGTCAACACAATCTGACACCTAAGAAGAAGCTTGTTGAGCTCTATTTTACTAACTGGGGAACGCCATCAGAGACCTCTGAGATTCGAGACGCTACTATCTTATTAAGTTATTGCTCTTCTGCGACATTAATAGGTGAGTTCGATTGCGATCTTGCTCAACTACACGAATGGAGCAAATTATTAATTAAACAGTTACATAATTTACTTTCAAAAACAACAGCCCCCAACACTCTTACAGAACTTCTACAAACCAGAGCTCATGCTGCTCACTTACCATTCGTTAAAAGTACCATTCCTCAATATGACGTAAATGAAATATTCAAATGGTGGGAGCGTGTTATTAGTTCTGCCAAGAAGTCCCCTCTTTTTCCAGTCGAAGATTTTGCAGACCTTCTTACAAAAGTAGCGCCTTATATCGGCGATGACCAAAGATTTTCATCATTAATGCGAAAACTAGATAAGCTTCTTGAAGACCGGTCAAAAGGCTACTTAATTGCCGAGAAAAGTCATGATCGTGCCTTTGAATTTATCAAGGCCGGAAAAACGCTTCAAGCCATAGATGATTTGCACCGGGCAAAAGTAAGATGGTTTACGGGGGATACCATTTATAGTTCATTACTTAGCTTGATGACTCTCAGCGAATGTTACCTACAGCTCGGCTTGTGCTATGCAGCAAAATATCATGCACTAGGCGCTGTTTTCCTAATCGCTAAGTCCACCGATGACGAAATACGCTCATTATTTACATCAGCATTATTCCAACTTTGTTCTTGTGAGTATGTATCTGGGGAGTGGATGACATTCTCAGAGCGATTCCCATTTTTTCTAAGCATGCACTATCACCATGAACAAAAACCTGATGATTGGACTGAAGACAAAATTCAAGGAATGGTATTCCATTTTTTGATAGTTAAATCATTAGCTAAAGCTATGGGGGGTTCAGATGCTGTAGCAAAAGTAGAAAGCCCATTACGTACACTGAATATGCCAGATGACCTTAGAGAGGAAATACTTAACCCCCCGTTGCCTATGGAAAAATATGAGAATATGACAATAGAAGAAATACTATCCAAGACATCAGAGGAAATTTGGGGGGCTCCATTCACTGACTGCGGGCCGACTCGAATCTATCGCTGGAAAGCGTTGGGGATAAGTTGGTTTGCCTCCACTGAGAATAGGTTATCAGGACTCCCCTATGCGGAAGAATTCATTGCCGTTCTTCAAATTGTAATTGCTGACTTTGGACGCACAGACTTTTGTTTATTACCAACAAACGTTGAGTTGGAACTGATTGTTTGTAGTGAGAAAAAAATTAGAACTGAAGAAATTCCAGATAACAAGAGGATCGCATTTAAAATTTTTATTCCAAAAGTTGAGGACTACAATCACAAATCAATGCAAGAAACGCAATCAGAAATCCTAGCCGTCGCTAGCACTATACTTTTTTGGTGTAGCGCTTTACCTGACTCGGAGATTAAGAAAAAATTAGCGTCCTCCTTTAAAAATGAACTTTCATCCAAAGTATTTTTGGTCAGGCCATATTGGGAGCTATTCTTAGAGTTAACTTCTGGAACAGATTTCAAGGCTCGACGTTTAGCCCAGATTGGTACTTTTGATCGAAAAATATCGCCTCAAAGAGAATCAAAAGAAATAGGTTGGATAGATACTCCTGGCTATGGATATTCCAATAAAAAAGCTCACGAATTTATCCAGAACCGCTATCGAAGGGCAATAACCCCAATAAGAAAAACACTCGTTCGCCTTAGATCAAGTTCTCGCTTCAATCAATGGGTAAGTGATTTGAGGTGTAAAGGTTACCTTGATTGGCAAATTTTATTAATACTTTTTAATCACGTAACGAATTTCCGAGTTAATTTAATTAACTCCACTTTTCATCCAGAACACCACAAAGTTTTATTTATGGAAATAATGAATCGTGAGGAGTCTGACACAGACCCCTATTTTCACGAAGAGCTTTTATATGATTCTGAAAATGATTTTGCCGTATTTACTAGCCTAATAGCTACTACTTCAACATGGGGACTTCAAATACGTAGGGATACACCAGATATTGAAGCAATAAAAAGATTAATGGATGTACGATATTTTCAGTCAACTGATGATATTCCACATGAAGATATATTTGCTCCCTTGAATTAATATGCACTGATTCAGACTTCGTCTGAGTGATTTCGGAGTGCAGCAATTCGAGCTAAATTTGATGTCGTACGAATGACCGCTAATGGCCCGGAAACTGACCTTCGGGCAGACGGTCAATTAATCACAGTAAATAAAGTCTTTCCGTTTTTGGAGAAATTCAGTTCCACGATATGATCTACTGATCGTAACTAAAACTTTGCTACCCTACGCCCGATTGGAAAGAGCCTCTCCCGACGGCATCGCCTTTTACCGCATGTTCCGCATAATATTCGCTGCATTCCTTTTCGCGGCCCCGAACCACCCGCTGGCCGGTTGCAGGGCCTCGCGTTTCGGTGACGACGGTATGCTGGCCCTCGTGGTGATTATCATCGTAAAAATAAATCACCACCCAGTCTTTGACGCGATCCAGCTGGTGGGCGCGCTCGGTATTCGAATATAACGCGGAAAAATGCCAACCTTTCCGGCTCGCATGCAAGATGGGCAGCCAGGCTTCGCCGGTCGGGTTGAAGCGTTTCGGCGCTATGGTCGGCAGCTCTCCGGCTTGCGCTTTGTTGCGGTATTGTTCGTCGATTTTCAACAATAACTCGACCGGCGGCTCGGCAATGGTTTGCTGCGCTTCGGAACGCGGACGGCGAAAACCCAGGACGTGGGCAAGCCAGGTTTGCACCAGGGCGATCTTTTTGGTGCTGAAGCCGGGGACTTTTTTTAGGCGGCCGTTATGCGCCGCCAGTTCCAGGGCTTCCAGGGTGTCGATATGCAGCGTTTCAATGATCCTGTGCGCCGACCGGGGGCCGATGCCCGGTATCTGTTCGAATAATGCGATGGGATCATGACCTGACTGCAAGCTTTCCAAACGGCTCATGCGCCCGGTCATCACGTATTCGTTAATGGATCTGGCAATGCCTTCGCCGATTCCGGGCAGTTCCAGCAAAGCCGAAAAACCCGCGCGGCCCAGTAAATCCTCGACCGCTTCGGTCATGGTTTCGATGGTCTTGGCGGCATTCAGGTAGGCGCTGACCCGGAAAGGATTGGCTCTCTGCTCATCCAGTAAGTCGGCGATTTGGCGCAGTTTCGCAGCGATTTCTTTATTGGTTACCATGATGCACAGGACCTCATGTTGAACGGGGCAAAAGCATTATTCACCACGAAGGCACGAAGTTTTCAATATATTGAATCAACTGTTTTTCTTCGTGTACTTCGTGCCTTCGTGGTGAGTTTTTTAATTTGGTTAAAAAAACGAGTCTCTATTGCTTTAGCAGCATCAGCGCATCCTCTATCTGCCTGCCGGTTACATCGATGCCATGCCGCAACTTGATTTCCCGTTGCAGCAAGGCCGTGTCCGCATTATCGAACCGCATTTTTGCAAGCATGCTCGATAAATCCTCATTAACCGCCCAGGGATAGATCAGCCATCGCCATTCGCTGACCGTTTCGACGTAAAAGTCGGGAATATAGCTGGAAACGGTTTTGAGGTGCATGGCGGCTGTGCGCATTTCGTTCGCCTTGCCGCAGTACCGGATATGCTCGACGCCCACGGTAAAGGTATCGCCGCTATCGCAGACATCGTCCAACAGCAGGACGTTTCGCCCGTTGATGTCGGCATTTAACGGGTACTTAATATAGGCCTGATGCTGTTTATAGGCGCCTTGATAATGCTCGATTTTGAAGCCGGTCAGGTCATGTATGCCGAGCATATCCGACAAAAGTCGTCCCGGTATATAACCGCCTCGCGCTATGGCGACGATGACATCGATCCGGAAATTTTCCTGGCGCAATTGTTGAGCCAGTCGGCGGCATAAACTGTAGATATCTTCCCACGTGATCAACGTACAGGGTAATTCTTCATCCATATCGAAATCTCGGGGTTATCGGCAATGGTCAAGGGGACGATTCCGGGCTTTATTGTATTGCGTTCGCCAACCGGCATAACATTAAAAACAGCCCGTTAGTCATTTCTGTAAACGGCTCATAATCGAGCTTATCCGGCGTATCCTGAGCCGTATGGTAATAGGGATAACGGTAGAAAGCGGTATCGGTAATCATCAAAGCCTTGTAACCGTACCGCCAAAACGACAGCTGATCGCTCAAGGACACTCCCGGCACAATGGCCGGAGCGGCGATGGATTGCAGCGGAAAATCCGTCGCCGAGGAAAACGCCTGTACACAGTCCCGCAATATGTGCCGGGAGCGCAAGTTGGAAACAAAAGCAATAAAATTACCGGTATCGGGATAAAAATGCTTCAGTAAAGGCGGATAAGTTTGACTGCTTCGCTGGTTTCGATAATAGCCGATGGTTTCCAGCGAAATCATAAAACGTATCGGGTCCCCCCGTTGCCTGGCGGCTTTGGCATACACCATGCTGCCCATGCTCGGCCAGAAGAAAAAAGGCGGCTCTTCATTCACAAAAGCGACAAAACGCAGGCTGGTTTCAGGCGCAACATCCTTGAACAGGCGGGAAAGTTCCAGCAATGCTGCAACGCCGCTGCCGTTATCGTTAGCGCCCGGACTGCCAAGGACTGAATCATAATGAGCGCCGATCAGGATGACATCGTTGTTACCGATGTTACCGGGGCAGGTGATTTCAAGATTGGCGCATTCAATACCTTGCGCGGTATAAGTCTGCTTGCGGATGTCATAGCCTTGCTGCCGCCATTCTTGCGTAATATAAGCCTCCGCCGCATGGAGCGCATCCGGATGAAAAACATTATGCTCGCCGATTTTACCGGCAAGTTCATAGACATGTGTGCGTAAGCGCTGAATTGAAATTTCGTTCATGTTTCTGTGCCTGCAAAGTTAAAAATTCATTGCAGATGCCGGACAGCCATTGGTTAATGTGTAAAATTGTCGGCAACCTAGCGATGTTAAGCGTCCTGATCCGCATCAAACGGGTGGTAACGGTTCTTTCCCGCCTGTTTGGCTTGGTACATGGCTTGATCGGCATGGCGCATCAGTTGATCCGCATCGGCTCCATCCTGGGGATAGACTGTTACGCCGATGCTGGCAGACACATGCAACACTGACTCGTCCACCATCACTGGATCGGCGGCTGCTTGCAGCAGACGTGAGAGCGCCAATTCGTAATCCTGCGGCTGTTCCAGGTCGACCAATACAGCCACGAATTCATCGCCGCCAATGCGTGCCAGGGTGTCACCCTCACGTAATGCCGTTTTCATACGATTCCCAACAGTAACCAGCAATTGATCGCCAACTGCGTGACCATGGCTATCATTCACCGCCTTGAAGCCATCCAGATCCAGAAACACCACCGCAAGAGATTGGCCGTGTCGCTGGCTTTGGATCATAGCCTGTCGCAGCCGATCGGCAAGTAACACGCGATTGGGTAACCCCGTTAATACATCATAATGAGCAATGTGTTCGAGCTGCTGTTGGTATACCTTCATTTGAGTGATGTCGGTAAATAGCGCGACATAGTTCTGAGTCTTCCCAGCAGCATCGCGTACAGTGCTGATGGTAAGTAGCTCCGCATATGTCTCGCCGTTCTTGCGTCGATTCCAGATTTCACCATACCAGTGACCCTGGTCGGTAAGAGCCTGCCACATCGTAGCGTAGTATTCTGGTGACTGCCGACCGGATTGGAGCATGCGCGGGTTTTGACCTATAGCCTCTTCGTGGCTGTAGCCGGTGATACGGGTAAAGGCATCGTTAACCTCGATGATGGTGGCGTCGGCATCGGTGATCAGGATGCCTTCCCGGGCGTGAGTGAATACGTTGGCCGCGAGTTGCAGACGCGTTTCCACCTGCTTGTGTTCAGTAATGTCCGTGTTGATGCCAAGCATGCGCAAGGGCTTGCCTTGATCGTCACGGAACACCTTGGCAACGGCCTTGATGTAGCGAATGTCACCATCTGGCCAGCGTACCCGGAATTCCGTGTCGAACGGCTTTTCTCCCGAGAGCGCTGCCTCAACTTCCTTATCCCCACGTTCAAGATCATCAGGATGTAAGGCCTTCCTCCAGGCTTCCTCGGTACCGGAAAAGTCTTCGCGGTTGATATGGTAGAGCGCGTACATCGAATCGTCCCAGATCATCTCTTCGCTTTGCAGGTTCCAGTCCCAGATACCCACGCCATTATGGAGTGCGGCTAAGGCTAGGTGTTGCTCACTTTCATGTAGCGCCTCATCCACCACTTTAATTCGCTGGTAGGTGCGGGCGTTTTCAATGGCCAAGCCGCATACGCCGGCGATAGTCAGGGCCAAGTCGAGGTAATTATCGCGAAATTCCGGGAAAGCCAGCCGTTCGATGGCGATCAGGCCCAGCATCTGTCCGCCTCGGACAATACGCAGCAGAAAGCCTCGGCATTCAGGCATCCAGGCATAATCGGTATCCAGTTCCTGCATCTGCTTCAGTAGAGCGGATGGAATCTTGTGTTTAGAGTCGGATACCCCGTTTTCGACCCGAAGATAGTACAGTTTCTCCGGAGCGAACAGCATGTGGAAGAGGTCTTCAATGGAAGCGATGACTTCTTCTTCGGTCATTATCTGGGTCAGGCGGGAGAGGCAATCGATAGTCATGGCATGGTCTGCCAACTCACGAGTACGCTGAGCATCGTGGATGCGGGACGCACACTGTTCTTCGTTCAGCCTCCACTCCATCACTATTTTAGCCAGAACGAGTCTGGTGTGGTCGATACCAACGGGAATGCGAGTAGTCGGTAGGACCACTGCTTCGGCCAATGCGGCTAGATGTGCGGGTGCTTGGGGATCTATGCCGGTATCCAGCAGCACCAATTCCCGTGCAAAATCCTGAAAAAACTCTCGGGAATTCTCCGGAGTGAAGCCCATGTCCGCCAAGCGTCCCGGCCAATCTTTCAGCCAGGCCGGGGTGATCAGGTAAGCGCCGCGCTCAATGGCGTCAGCCACCAGAGTGGAGCCGGCCACAAGATGGAAACACTGTTCCTGGTACAGCAGGCGGACCGGCGGCCAAGCCGGAGGCGGTTCTCCCAACCCGCCAAGGCATGCGCGACCCAACACTATAACTTGAGTACAGTCTTTGTCCAGCAGTGGGCGCAGTTCGTCCCAGCTTGCCGGCGGGCGGCCGCAACGGACCGGGAACGCGGCAACAGTCACGTCATTCCAACCTTCTGCGGCAATCGCTGCGGCAATTTCGCGATAGAAGCTGTGACAGGTAAGGATGCAGAGTTTGCCGGGCAAAGATGCCTTGGACATTATTCTATCCAGTCCAAAGGATAGCGCCCCCAGCGTTCTACGGCATCGCCGATAGCCAGCAACACCTCATCGGGAACCTGCCAGGGAATTTCACCGTGGTTGTCGGACAGGATGAAGCCGCCGCCACGCCCGGCTTTGGCAATGGCGCGTTTCACCTCGGCCTCGGCCTGCTCTGCCGTCCAGCGCCGCATTTCTATGCCGTTGAGATTACCCAGCAAGGTCAGCTTGCCTTGAGCTGCCGCCTTGAGTTCCGCCAAGTCTTCCAATGCGCTGACACCCATCACGGCGGTGCCGGTTGCAGCAATGTCATCAACGATGGGCAAGCCGCGGCCGGAAGCCAGATGGGTGGCAGTAGGGCCATTGATGCGTGCCAGCGTGCGTTTGGCAACCTGCTGTCCGGTCTTCAGATAAAGTTCCCTCGGAATGACGGTGACCGATGAAACCGGGTCGAAATAACAGATGGCGGTAGCTCCCGCTGCCAGTTGAGCATTGCTCCATTCTACGCAAAATTCCTCATTGACCCGCATCAGCCGTGCCAGTCGATCCGGCTGTTCATAGATCAGCTCGATGTAACGGTCGAAACCCATCTGTATGACAGGTAGCGAAAAAGGGGAAGTAGCTACAGCAATGATCGGCACGCTATCGCCGACCTTTGCTTTCAGTTGGCGGATGGTGTCTAGGACGCGTGTCAGGCAGGGAGCATCGGTGACCCGTGGCGGTTGCAGGCGGTCGATTTCCTCGGGGCGGTAAATGATCGGAGCCCCTGTATTGGGTGGGCAATCCAGCTGGAAGATAACTTCGCCGCCCCAAGCTTCCAATTCGAGGGGAACATAAAAAAAGGGATAGAGGCAGTCGCTACGGTATTTTTTCAGCAGGCGCATCTGGCCTTCAACGACATAGTCGGCGCGGGAAAAATAGTCCTCGATCGACAAGTCCAATTCCTTGGCGCCTTGCAGTGCTGTAAGCAGAAATAGCGGTACCCGGTCGGGTTCCTTGTGGCTCAGGGTGGTAAGCACCCGTTGCATGGAATTCATGTTATTTCTCCGGCCCAGCGCTGGACGATGGCTACGGCATCGGCAGCCGATAAGCCCATGGCGTCGGCTCCGACTTCCTGCCAAAGCAAGGGGTCGAACTGGAATGGCGCGCCTCCGACTAATATCTTCAGTTGAATACCGCGGTCATCCAGGGCGTTGCGCAACTCCCGTATTTTGAGGGCGGATGGCATCATCAGCACCGAAATCAACAAAATGCGAAGCTTGTCTGTAATGACGCGTTCTACTAGCTCGTTCACATCCATGCGGCCATAGTTAAACAACTCAAAGCCACTGGAACGCATGACAGAGTATATGATGCGTTTGCCCAGCATGTGGTAATCGTTGAGAACCACGATCGCTTGCCGCGGCTGGTGCTTACGGTCTGGATCGCTGGGCGGGAGAACCTGTTCTACCAACTCCTCGCAAAAACGGCCGCTCATGTAGATTTGGGAAAGCGCGATGCTGCCTTCATTCCAGTGCAGGCCGATCTGTTCCAACGCCGGTACAACGACCTGTTCCACTACTTCGATAGGGGAATGTCCGCGTAACGCTTGCTGAAACAATGCCTTGGCCTTGATTTGGTCAAGAGATTCTAGAGCCTCCCGAAAATCATGTATCAATTCTTCCACAATAAAGGCTCTATATTTGCACTAAGATTATTGCAGTAAGTCATTCTGCGTGTTTGATTATACACGGCGTAAGTAAAAACGTACAGGATAAGCGTCCTTCAATAGTAAGTGAGTCTGACAAGTGTTTAAATCTTGTTCATGTAGGAGGATGGAATCAATCATAAACATAAATGACTTCTTAGACTCAACTCACAAGTGGGACATTCAAAAACACGTTGAGGTTGTTGGTGGACTGATAGCATTCTGTTCGAATTTGAAAGCAAGACTCGGAGTGCATAGCACAAGGAGTCTGTTAAATTACATCAAACTTGTCGATTTGATTTCTGGAGTCCTCCTGACGCTAATGCAGATGGCAAGTTCGTTACTGCTCCGGCTAAAGCCAGTTTTTTTTCTTGAAAAACCTGAGCAAAAATACCGACACGCCGATAAATACCGCCCACAACGCCGGGTAGCCCCATCTCCATTTCAACTCCGGCATGTATTCGAAATTCATGCCGTAGACCCCGGCGATAAAGGTTAACGGTATGAAAATGGACGCAAACACGGTCAGTATTTTCATGGTTTCGTTCATTTTGTTGCTGACGCTGGATAAATAAATGTCCAGCATACCGGCGATCAAGTCCCGGTAGGATTCCATGGCTTCAGTCACGCGAATCACGTGATCGTATATATCGCCGAAGTAGCGCTTGGTTTTGTCATTGAGCAGCTGCGATTCGCTACGCTGAATGGAGGCCAGCAATTCCCGCATGGGCGATACGCTTCGGCGCAAGAAAATCAATTCACGCTTGATTTTCTGGATGGTGTTCAGGGTTTGCGCCGACGGGTCCGACAGCAATTCATCTTCAACGCTTTCAATCAGTTCATCGAAGGTATCTTGCAGCGTAAAATACTCATCGACGATGGTATCCATGATGATATAGGTCAGGTAGTCGCTGCCAAGATTCCTGAGATGGCTTTTATCGTTGTTAAGTCGGCTGAAGATCGGGTCGAATATCGCATCCGGTTTTTCCTTGAAGGTGAAAACGAATTTATCCAGCAGCAATAAACTGACCTGTTCATA
>Ga0208633_100344_pt1 | contig 13448 bp, 11 predicted proteins | sample LakWasMet63_LOW9_2_FD_183895 | JGI IMG/M metagenome (GOLD analysis project Ga0208633, IMG submission 183895) | Freshwater sediment methanotrophic microbial communities from Lake Washington under simulated oxygen tension - Sediment Metagenome... | ecosystem: Environmental > Aquatic > Freshwater >...
GAGCTGATCGTGCGCAGCGTGGAAGATTCCATGAAACGCGGCACCGTGCGCCTGTCCCACCCGGGCGAAAGCCGCAACGTGCACCAGTCCGTCACCCTGCTCGAAGCCATCGAGGAGTTCCGCTTCGACGCGTTGATCGGCGGCGCGCGGCGCGACGAGGAAAAGGCCCGTGCCAAGGAGCGCATCTTCTCGCACCGTGACAGCTTCGGCCAATGGCAACCCAAGGCCCAGCGCCCCGAGCTCTGGACCCTGTTCAACACCCGCCTGGCCCCGGGCGAGCACTTCCGCGTGTTCCCCATCAGCAACTGGACCGAACTCGACGTCTGGCAGTACATCGAGCGCGAAAACATCGCCCTGCCCTCGATCTACTACACGCACAAGCGTGAGGTGGTGGACCGCCGCGGCATGCTGGCACCCGTCACCGAACTCACGCCCCCGCGTGAGGGCGAACAGGTGATCGTGCGCGACGTGCGTTTCCGCACCGTGGGCGACATCACCTGCACCTGCCCGGTGGCCAGCACGGCCGCCACGGCCGGCGACATCGTGATCGAAACCCTGGCCGCCGAGGTCAGCGAGCGCGGCGCCACACGCATGGACGACCAGACCTCTGACGCCTCGATGGAAAAACGTAAAAAGGATGGTTACTTCTGATGGAAGCTCTCAAATTCATCACCTGCGGTAGTGTCGACGACGGCAAAAGCACGCTGATCGGCCGCCTGCTGGTCGACACTCGCGCCGTGCTGCAGGACCACCTGGCCGGCGTGCAACGCCAGGGCCAGACCGACCTGGCGCTGCTGACCGACGGCCTGAGCGCTGAGCGCGAGCAGGGCATCACCATCGACGTGGCCTACCGCTACTTCAGCACCGAGACACGCAAGTTCATCATCGGCGACGCGCCGGGCCATGAGCAGTACACCCGCAACATGGTCACGGCGGCATCGAGTGCCGACGCCGCCGTGGTGCTGGTCGACGCCACCAAGCTCGACTGGCGCAACCCGGCCCTGGCCCTGCTGCCGCAGACCCGCCGCCACAGCCTGCTGCTGCAACTGCTGCGCGTGCCCTCCATCGTCTTCGCCATCAACAAACTGGATGCCGTGGACGACGCCAAGCTGGCTTTCAAGCACATCAGCGCCGCCCTGCAGACCTTTGCCAGCAACGCCGGCCTGGACGTGCGCGCCACGGTGCCGGTCTCGGCCCTGCAGGGCTGGAACGTGGTCGACGCGCCCGAGCAGGCCGGCTGGTGCGGCTACCAGGGCCCGACCCTGCTGGACATCCTGGAACAGCTGCCGGTGACGGCTGCCGATACAGCCCTGCCTCTGGCCTTCCCAGTGCAATGGGTGGAAAAGTTCTCTTCTTCCAGCGACACCTCACAAGGCCGCCGCGTGTTCTGGGGCCGTGTGGCCGCCGGCGGTGTGCAGGCCGGCGACACCGTGAAGGTCTTCCCCAGCGGCCAGACCGCCACCGTGGCCCAGGTACTGAACCATGTGCGCCAGCCGGGCAGCGTGCGCGCCGGGCATAGCGCCGGCATCGTGCTGGACCGCGAAGTGGACGTCTCGCGCGGCGACTGGCTGCTGGCCGTGGGCCAGGACCAGACCTCGCGCGAATTGCTGGCCACCGTGGCCTGGATGGACGACGAGCCCCTGGTGGCCGGCCGGGTCTACTGGGCCCTGCACGGGCACCGCTGGGTCAAGGCCCGGGTCAAGCGCATCGTGCACCGCCTGGACATCAACACCCTGGCCGAGGAAGACGCCACCCAGCTGGAGCCCAATGCCATCGGCCACGTGGAACTGGCCCTGCAGGAAGCGATTCCGGCCCTGTCTTTTGCCCGCTCGCGCGGCCTGGGTTCGTTGATTTTGGTGGACACCGCCAGCCACAAGACCTCGGGGGCCGTGCTGGTGAATTGACACCCCCGGGGCTTGATCCATCTCAACAACCCTGTACCTGACAAGGGCGAGAATCCCCGTGATCTTCAAAAGCCAATAAAATCAAGGACTTTTAGTCTTAGCCAGAACTACAACATGACCCACGTCGTCACCGAATCCTGCATCCGCTGCAAATACACCGACTGTGTTGATGTCTGCCCCGTCGACTGCTTCCGCGAAGGTCCGAACTTCCTGACCATCGATCCGGACGAATGCATCGACTGTGCGGTCTGCATCCCCGAGTGCCCGGTCAATGCCATCTACGCCGAAGAGGACGTGCCGGCCGACCAGCAGCACATGACCAAGCTCAACGCCGATCTGGCCAAGCTGCCGACCTGGAAGAGCATCACCAAACGCAAGCCTGCCCTGCCCGACGCAGACGAGTGGAAAGACAAGACCGGCAAGCTCAAAGAGCTGGCCCGATAAACATCTCTTTACCGATGGAACCCAAACTCAGCCCCGCCGTGATCCAGACCGCCCAGGCCCATGAAGGCCCGATCGAAACCGATGCCGTGATCGTCGGCGCCGGCCCTGTCGGCCTGTTCCAGGTCTTCGAGCTCGGCCTGCTCGAAATCAAGGCCCATGTGATCGACTCGCTCGCCTACCCCGGCGGCCAGCCCATGGAGCTCTACCCCGACAAGCCGATCTACGACATCCCGGCCGTGCCGGTGTGCACCGGCAAGGAACTGACGGATTCCCTGCTCAAGCAGATCGAGCCCTTTGGCGCGACCTTCCATCTGGGCCAGGAAGTCACCGTGGTGCGCAAGCAGGACGACGGCCGTTTCTTCGTCGAGACCAGCAAGGGCACGCAGTTCCTGACCAAGACCATCTTCATCGCCGCGGGCGTGGGCGCCTTCCAGCCGCGCACACTCAAGGTCGATGGCCTGGAGAAGTTCGAAGGCACGCAGCTGCACTACCGCGTGAAGAACCCGGCCGACTTCGCCGGCAAGAACCTGGTCATCGTGGGCGGCGGCGACTCCGCTCTGGACTGGACGCTGAACTTCACCAATGAAGGCCCGAACAAGGCCGAGAGCGTGATCCTGCTGCACCGGCGCGACGGCTTCAAGGCCGCCCCGGCCAGCGTGGCCAAGATGCGCGAGCTGTGCGACGCCTACGAGATGCAGTTCATCGTCGGCCAGGTCACCGGCTTCGACGAAAAGGACGGCAAGCTCAGCGCCATCAAGGTCACGGGCGGCGACGGCGTGACCCGCGTGGTGCCGCTGGACGTGCTGCTGGTCTTCTTCGGACTCTCTCCGAAACTGGGGCCGATTGCGGAATGGGGTCTGCAGATCGAGCGCAAGCAGCTCGTGGTGGACACCGAGAAGTTCTCCACCAGCGTGCCCGGCATCTTTGCCGTGGGCGACATCAACACCTACCCCGGCAAGAAGAAGCTCATCCTCTCGGGCTTCCATGAATGCGCCCTGGCCGCCTTCGGCGCCATGCCCATCATCTTCCCCGAGAAGAAGGTGCACCTGCAGTACACCACCACCAGCCCCAAGCTGCACAAGGTATTGGGCGTGGAATCGCCCGTGTTCGACTGACCCGCGTCAAGAAACCGGAAAACAGATCAAGCCCGCCACCCGGCGGGCTTTTTCTTTGCCCGCCGGGGACTAAAATACGTTCCGTGCTCTTATTGAGCACATCCGCTAGGGGTGTTGGCGTGGCAGCTGTCGCGTCGACTGAGAAAGTCCCTTTGAACCTGATTGAGGTAATGCTCACGCAGGGAAGCAGGCCAAAACCGGCTTCGCCGGCACCGGCCCCTCCCCCTGCTGCTTTGATATGAAACGCGTGAACGTCTCAGCGTGTCCCCGCCAGGACCTGCATCGCCCGCGGCGCATGGCCGTGGTTGAGCGGGCCGTGGCCCTGCCCCGTGCGCACGTCCGCCCCGGCGGCAATGGCGCCCAGGATATAGACGCGCGCCAGGCGCACGGCTTCCTCCAGCGCATGCCCCAGGGCCAGGTGTGCGGCGATGGCCGAGGACAGGGTGCACCCGGTACCGTGCACGTTGTAGCTTGCGATGCGCGCCGACGCCAGGCGCACCGGCGCGCGGCCGGGCTGCAGCAGCAGATCCACCACCTCGTCGCCCTGCAGATGCCCACCCTTGAGCAACACATTGGGTGCGCCCAGGGCCAGCAGTTCCTTGGCGGCGGGTTCGAGCCCGGCGATGCCGGCGATCTTGTGGCCCAGCAGCAGCTCGGCCTCGTCGAGGTTGGGCGTGATCACGGTGGCCAGGGGGAACAGCTCCTGCACCAGCACGGCCACGGTCTCCTCCGCGATCAGGCGGTCGCCACTGGTGGCCACCATCACCGGGTCCAGCACCACATGCTTCAGCCCGTGCCTGCGGATGGCCTGCGCCACCACACGCACGATGCCCGGCGCATGCAGCATGCCGATCTTCACGGCATCGGCGCCGATGTCCTCGATCACCGCGTCGATCTGTGCGGCCAGGAACTCGGGCGGCACAGCAAAGATGCCGCGCACGCCCTGCGTGTTCTGCGCCGTCAAGGCGGTGATGGCCGTCATGCCGTAACAGCCCAGGGCGCTGAAGGTCTTGAGGTCGGCCTGGATGCCGGCGCCGCCGCCGCTGTCGGAGCCCGCGATGGACAGCACGCGCGGGTAGTGTTTTTCGTTCGTCGTGAGATTCGTCATGTCGAAAATTATCGGGCCTTTTGAATGAACACCAAGACACCAGCTCCTGTTTCTGTTGTGCTGGGTGCCGGTCTCATGGGCCGGCTGCTGGCCTGGCAGCTGGCGCGTGCGGGCCACCGTGTCACGGTCTATGAGGCGGGTGGCGCCGACGCGCAGAACTCACCCGCACGCATTGCCGCCGCCATGCTGGCGCCGCTGGCCGAATCGGCCATCACCGAAGCCAGCGTGGTCGAGATGGGGCGCCATGCGCTGACGCGCTGGCCGCAATTGCTGGCGCAGCTCTCCTTACCGGTGTTCTTCCAGCAGGAGGGCACGCTGATCCTCTGGCACCGCCAGGACGCGGCCGAGGCGCGTCGCTTCGCAAGCCAGCTGCAGGCCACCAACGAAAAGAATCCCGCCCTGCCCAAGGTCCAGGCGCTGGACGCTGCGGGTGTCAAACACCTCGAGCCCAGCCTGGAAAACCGCTTTGCCCAGGGCCTCTACCTGCCCGGCGAAGGCCAGCTCGACAACCGCCAGCTGCTGGCTGCGTTGCTGCACGAATTGCAGGTCCTGAAGGTTGATTTGCACTGGAACAGCCCGCGCATGCCGCAGGATTTCCAGCCCGGTACCACCGGCCAACCCGACTGGCTGTTCGACTGCCGCGGCCTGGGCGCCAACGCACAGTGGGGCCAGCTGCGCGGTGTTCGCGGCGAAGTGGCGCGCATCCACGCCCCCGAGGTGGCCTTGAGCCGCCCCACGCGCCTGATCCATCCGCGTTACCCGATCTACATCGCGCCCAAGCAGGACGGCCTCTTCGTGATCGGCGCCACCGAGATCGAGAGCAACGACCTCTCGCCGCCCAGCGTGCGCTCCACACTGGAGTTGCTGAGCGCGGCCTATGCCGTGCACCCGGGTTTTGCCGAGGCGCGCATCCTGGAGATCGCAACCCAGTGCCGCCCCACCCTGCCCGACAACCTGCCGGCCGTCCGCCACCTGGGCCCGCGTTGCCTGCAGATCAACGGCCTGTACCGCCACGGCTTCATGATCTCGCCGGCGCTGCTGGACGTGGTGCTGGAGTTCGTGCAGGAGCAGACCACTACACTCGCGGCTACGTTGGACCTGCGCATGGAAACCGTGGTTTGAAACCCATGAAAGTCATCATCAACAAACAAGAACACGAACTGGCCGCAGGCGCCACGCTGCTCGATGCCATCACGGCCATCGAGGCGAAACCGCCCTTTGCGGCCGCCGTCAACACCCAGTTCGTCCCGAAAACACGGTACTCCCAGCAGACGCTGAACGAAAACGACCGCGTCGAAATCATCTCTCCCGTCACCGGCGGATAAGCCATGCCCAACACCCCTGATCCCCTCGTTCTCTACGGTGAAACCTTCCACAGCCGCCTGCTGCTGGGCACCTCGCGCTACCCCTCGCCGGCCGTGCTCGAAGCCGCCGTCAAGCTCGCCAAGCCGGCCATGCTGACGGCCTCACTGCGCCGACAGGGTGCCGTGCCGCATGAAAGCGCGAATCAGTTCTGGGAACTGCTCAAGGCGCTCAAGGTGCCGGTGCTGCCCAATACCGCCGGCTGCCACAGCGTGCAGGAGGCCATCACCACCGCGCAGATGGCGCGTGAAGTGTTCGAGACGCCGTGGATCAAGCTGGAGGTGATCGGTGACGACTACACCCTGCAGCCCGACACGCTCAACCTGGTGCAGGCGGCCGAGCACCTGATCAAGGAAGGTTTCAAGGTATTGCCTTACACCACCGAAGACCTGGTGCTGTGCCAGCGCCTGGTGGACGTGGGCTGCCAGGCCGTCATGCCCTGGGCTGCGCCCATCGGCACCGGCAAGGGCCCCATCAACCCCTACGCCATGCGTGTGCTGCGCGAACGCCTGGCCGTGCCCATGATCGTGGACGCGGGCCTGGGCCGTCCTTCGCACGCCTGCACCGTCATGGAATGGGGTTTTGATGGCGTGCTGCTCAACACCGCCGTCGCCCTGGCCCAGGACCCGGTGGCCATGGCTGGCGCCTTCGGCGCCGCCACCCAGGCCGGGCGCGACGCCTGGCGATCCGGCGCCATGAGCGAGCAGGACGCCGCCCAACCCTCCACTCCCGTGCTGGGCACGCCTTTCTGGCATCACGCATGACACCACTGACTCCCGAAGCGCAAGCCATCGTGGCTGCGCACCCGAATCTGGCCCTGCCCGTCATCGGCGAGCCGACCCTGAACTACAGCCGCGAAGACGCGGTCTATCACCATGCCAAGCAGGCATGCCTGGCCCTGGGTTTCATCGAGATCGACGCCGAATGCGTGGCGCTGGCCTGGCTGGCCCAGACACAGCGCACAGGGCATTTCGACCCACAGACCTGGCCCGACAAGCCGGCCGATTTCGGCCTGCGGCCCTGGCCGCGCGACGACGCCTTCCCGGCCTGCCCCAAGGCCCTGGGTCTGTATGCCGTGCTGCCCGATGCCCAGTGGGTGGGCCGTGTGGCGCACGCCGGCGTGCCAACGGTACAGCTGCGCTTCAAGTCCGACGATGCCGCGGCCGTGCAGCGCGAAGTGGCTGCGGCCGTGGAGGCCGTGCGCGGCACAAACGCCCTGCTTTTCATCAACGACCACTGGCGTGAGGCCATTGCGGCCGGCGCCTATGGCGTGCACCTGGGCCAGGAGGACATGGAGATCGCCGACTTCGCGGCCATCCGCGCCGCCGGCCTGCGCCTGGGCTTGTCCAGCCACGGTTACGCCGAGATGGTGCGCGCCGACCGGATGAGCCCGAGTTACATCGCCATGGGCGCGGTCTACCCGACCACGCTCAAGCGCATGGCCACCGCAGCGCAGGGCCCCGGGCGGCTGGCGGCCTATGCACGGCTGATGCGGAACTATCCGGGCGTGGGCATCGGCGGCATCTCTGCGGCCGAGCTGCCCGAGATCAAGGCCACGGGCGTGGGTTCGCTGGCGGTGGTACGCGCCATCACGGCCGAAACCGACCCCGAACAGGCGGCGGCCCGACTGATGGCCGCCTGGGCGGCCTGAATCAGGTACTCGCGATACGCTTGCTCACGTCGAGCATGCGCGTGGCCATGATGGCGCTCAGGGCCATGGACAGGGAGAGCGCCACGGTGGGGTGCTTCTTGCCCAGGGTCTCGAAATCCTCGGGGCTCATGGTCCAGACCTTGCAATTGCTGTAGGCCACCACCGAGGCATTGCGCGGCAGGTGCGAGAAGAAACTGCCCTCGCCCACGACGGTTCCCGGACCGAGGATGGCCAGCTGCATCAGGCCGCTGTCGGTCTTGACGTCGACCTTGAGGTTGCCAGACTCCAGGAAGTAGAGGTTGCGGTCCTGGGCACCCTGCGAGATCAGCAGGTGGCCCCGCTCGTAGGCGTGCGGTCGCAGGTAGTCGGCCACGATGTACCAGGACTGCGCGCCGAGGTGGCGAGACAACACGCCGTCCTCGGTATTGCGCGAGATGGCGGTGATGAGGCCGTTGACCGCACTGTTCTGCGTCAAAGGATTGAATGAATCCATCGGACACCCTTTCCACGGGTCCGACGGACCCGCTTTTGTAGCTCGGCGATGCTCGTTTGGAGTATTGGGCGTCCCCAAGGGGCTGTCAAGCTCGCAAGCCCGACACCCGCACCAGGCCCGGCACGAAGTAGCGCACGAGGATGCGATGGTTCATGGCATGGTCCGCTCGTGACTCTGCCAAGAACCGCCCCGCTCAACCGATCCAGCGGCGCGCGTTGCGCCAGATCTGCATCCAGGGACTGTGCGCGCCCGGGTCGAGCGAGGTCCAGCTCATCTGGATGTTGCGGAACACGCGCTCGGGATGCGGCATCATGGCCGTGAAACGGCCGTCGGCCGTGGTGACAGCGGTCAGGCCGCCGGCACTGCCGTTGGGGTTGTAGGGGTAGGCCTCGGTGGCCGCACCCGTGTTGTCCACGAAGCGCATGGCCGCAATGGCCTTGGCTGCGTTGCCGCGGTAGGCAAAGTTGGCATAACCCTCGCCGTGCGCCACGGCAATCGGCAAGCGGCTGCCGGCCATGCCCTGCAGGAACAGGCTGGGCGATTCGAGCACTTCCACCAGGGACAGACGTGCCTCGAAGCGCTCGCTGCGGTTGGTCGTGAAACGCGGCCAGTCCTGCGCCCCGGGGATGATGTCGGCCAGCTCGGCGAACATCTGGCAGCCATTGCACACGCCCAGGCCAAAGGTGTCGGGGCGGGCGAAAAAGGCCTGGAACTGTTCGGACAGCCCCTTGTTGAAGGTGATGGACCGCGCCCAGCCGATGCCGGCACCCAGCGTGTCGCCGTAGCTGAAGCCGCCACAGGCCACCACACCCTTGAAATCTTTCAGGTTCGCGCGGCCGTTCTGCAGATCGGTCATGTGCACGTCGTAGGCCTCGAAACCGGCTTCGGTGAAGGCATAGGCCATCTCCACGTGCGAGTTCACACCCTGCTCACGCAGCACGGCCACCTTCGGCCGGCTCTTGAGCAACGCCGGTGCGAGACCTTGCGCCGGATCGAAGCTGAGGTGCACGTGCAGGCCGGGGTCGTTGGGCGCGCCGGCAGCGGCGTGCTCCTGGTCGGCACAGGCGGTGTTGTCGCGCTGCTGGTTGATCTTCCAGCTCACGCTGTCCCAGACCTGGTGCAGGTCGAAAAGTTTGGCGGAAAACACGGCCTTGGCATCGCGCCAGACCTGCAGTTCGCCCACACCGGCGCCAACCGTTGCACCGGCCGGCCTCGTCTTGCCGACCACGTGGCTGAATTTCGAGAGGCCAAAATCGCGCAGCACCTGCATCACCACGTCGCGGTCTTCGCTCCTGACCTGCAGCAGCACACCCAGTTCTTCGTTGAACAGGGCCTTGAGCGTGAGCTCCTCGCGGCGCGCGCTGACCTGGGATGCCCAGTTCTTGCTGTCACCGGTGTCCATGCGGCTGTCGGAGATGCCGTCGCCTTCGGTCACGAGCATGTCGACATTGAGCGCCACGCCCACATGGCCGGCAAAGGCCATCTCGGCCGCCGCCGCCAGCAGGCCGCCGTCGCTGCGGTCGTGGTAGGCCAGGATCCTGCCCTGGGTACGCAGGGCGTTCACGGCCCTGACCAGGTTGATCAGGTCCTGCGGATCGTCCAGGTCCGGCACGGTGTCACCGGTCTGGTTCAGCGTCTGCGCCAGGATGGAGCCAGCCATGCGGTTCTTGCCGCGGCCCAGGTCGATAAGCAGCAGCGTGGTATCCGCAGTGTTGTCCAGTTGCGGCGTCAGCGTGCCGCGCACATCGGACAGCGTGGCGAAGGCGCTCACGATCAGCGAAACCGGCGAGGTGACCTTCTTCTTGTCATTGCCATCACTCCACTGCGTGCGCATGGACAGGCTGTCCTTGCCCACGGGGATGGAGATGCCCAGTGCCGGGCACAGTTCCATGCCCACGGCCTGCACCGTGGCGTACAGCGCGGCGTCTTCACCGGGCTCGCCGCAGGCAGCCATCCAGTTGGCCGAGAGCTTGACACGCGAAAGCTCGATGGGTGCAGCCAGCAGGTTGGTGATGGCCTCGGCCACGGCCATGCGGCCCGAAGCCGGCGCGTCGATGGCGGCCAGCGGGGTGCGCTCGCCCATGCTCATGGCCTCGCCCTTGAAGCCGGCGTAGTCGGCCAGGGTCACGGCCACGTCGGCCACCGGCACCTGCCAGGGGCCGACCATCTGGTCACGATGGGTGAGGCCGCCCACGGTGCGGTCGCCGATGGTGATGAGGAAACGCTTGGAAGCGACGGTCGGGTGGCTCAGCACGTCGATCACGGCTTTTTGCAGTTCCACCCCCGTGAGGTCCAGCGGCTTGAAGTTGCGCGCGATGGTCTTCACGTCGCGGTGCATCTTGGGCGGCTTGCCCAGCAGCACGTTCATCGGCATGTCCACAGGGGATTCAGCACCTGCGTCGGCCAGCACCAGCTGGCGCTCTTCGGTGGCCACGCCCACGACGGCAAAGGGGCAACGCTCGCGTTCGCAAAAGGACTTGAACTGTTCCAGCGACTCGGGCGCAATGGCCATCACATAACGTTCCTGGCTCTCGTTGCACCAGATTTCCTTGGGCGCCAGGCCCGACTCTTCGAGCGGCACGGCACGCAGGTCGAAACGCGCGCCGCGGCCGGCGTCGTTGCTCAACTCGGGGAAGGCGTTGGACAGGCCGCCGGCACCCACGTCATGGATGGCCAGGATGGGGTTCTTGTCGCCTTGCGACCAGCAATGGTTGATGACCTCCTGCGCGCGGCGCTCGATCTCGGGGTTGCCGCGCTGCACCGAATCAAAGTCCAGCTCGGCCGCGTTGGCGCCGGTGGCCATGGAGCTGGCCGCACCGCCGCCCATGCCGATGCGCATGCCCGGACCGCCAAGCTGGATCAGCAGGGTGCCGGCGGGGAACAGGATCTTCTGGGTCTGGCCGGCGTCGATGACACCGACACCGCCGGCGATCATGATGGGCTTGTGGTACGCGCGCTGCACCGTGTCCACATCGCTGGCCACGGTCTGCTCGTACTCGCGGAAATAACCCGCCAGGTTGGGGCGGCCGAACTCGTTGTTGAAGGCCGCGCCCCCCAGCGGGCCCTCGATCATGATCTGCAGCGGGCTGGCGATGTGCTCGGGTTTGCCGCCCTTTGCATCGGACCAGCCACCCCACAACTTGGAGACGGTGAAGCCGGTCAGGCCGGCCTTGGGCTTGGAGCCACGGCCGGTGGCCCCTTCGTCCCGGATCTCGCCGCCGGCGCCGGTGGAGGCGCCGGGGAAGGGCGAGATGGCGGTCGGGTGGTTGTGCGTCTCGACCTTCATCAGCACGTGGTTCACGGCGGCGGACTTCTGGTAGCCGGGGGCGCTGCCGGGCCCCATGCGGGCCACGAAACGCTCGACGCTATTGCCTTCCATGATGGAGGCGTTGTCCGAATAGGCCACCACCGTGTGCTGGGGAGCCAGCTGGTGGGTGTTGCGGATCATGCCGAACATGCTGCGCTGCTGGCGCACGCCGTCGATGCTGAAGTCGGCGTTGAAGATCTTGTGGCGGCAGTGTTCGCTGTTGGCCTGGGCGAACATCATGAGCTCGACGTCGGTCGGGTTGCGCTTGAGGTCACGGAAAGCCTGCACCAGGTACTCGATCTCGTCCTCGGCCAGGGCCAGGCCGAATTGCACATTGGCCTGCTCCAGCGCCGCGCGACCGCCCCCAAGGACATCCACGTGCTCCATGGGTGCCGGGTGCAGCTCGGTGAACAGGGCGCAGGCCTCTTCACGGGTGGCCACGGCGCTTTCGGTCATGCGATCGTGCAGCAAGGCGGCCACCTGGCCCAGCTGCTCCGTCGTCAGGGCGTTCTTGCCCAGCAGGCCCGATTTGAGCGTCAGGCGGTATTCGACCACGCGCTCCACGCGGTGCACGGCCAGGCCGCAGTTGTGGGCAATGTCGGTGGCCTTGGAGGCCCAGGGCGACACCGTGCCCAGGCGCGGCGCCACCACCACCAGCGGGCCTTCGGCCGGGCCGGCGTAGGGATCGCCATAGGTCAGGAGCGCGGCGAGTTGCTGTTTCAGCCCAGTCGTCGGAGCCTGGTCACTGGCCACCAGGTGCACATAACGTGCGGCGATGCCGCTGATCTTGTCGTGGATGCCCTGCAACCGGGGCAGGAGCTGCTGGATACGAAAGGGGCTGAGGGCGCTGCCGCCTTCGAAAGAGGAGATGTGCAGGGTCACGGGGGTGGCCTAGTGGTGGTGTGCGGGGGAAAGGGCAAATTTTAGCTCCGACATCACAAGCCCTTTGGGCAATTGTGAGTCTGCTCTGAAGCTGCCGCTTTTCTGCGACCCCACCCTGATTCAGGCCGCAGCGGGCATGAAAGCGCCGGCGATGGGATAATTCCGCCCCATGACGATCACCTACAAAGACGAAGCTGGCATCGCCGGCATGCGCCTGGCCTGCCGGCTGGCGGCCGAAGTGCTGGACTACCTGACCCCCCACGTGAAACCCGGCATCACCACCGGCGAGATCGACCGCCTGGCGGCCGAATGCATGAAGGCCCAGGGCACGACCTCGGCCACCCTGGGTTACCAGCCGCCCGGCTACCCGCCCTTCCCGGCCTCGCTGTGCACCTCGATCAACCATGTGGTCTGCCACGGCATCCCCGGCGACAAGGTGCTCAAGAAGGGCGACATCGTCAACATCGACGTCACCGTCATCAAGGACGGCTGGTTCGGCGACACCAGCCGCATGTTCATCGTCGGCGACGCCTCCATTGCCGCCAAGCGCCTGTGCTCCTTCACCTACGAGGCCATGTGGCACGGCATCGAGCAGGTCAAACCCGGCGCCCGCCTGGGCGACATCGGCTGGGCCATCCAGAAATTCGCCGAAAGCAACGGCTTTTCCGTGGTGCGCGAGTTCTGCGGCCATGGCATCGGCCAGGTCTTCCACGAGGAGCCGCAGGTGCTGCACTACGGCAAGCCCGGCACGCTGGAGGAACTGAAACCCGGCATGACCTTCACCATCGAGCCCATGATCAATGCCGGCAAGCGCGAGATCAAGGAGCTGGGCGACGGCTGGACCATCGTCACCAAGGACCACTCGCTCTCGGCCCAGTGGGAACACACCGTGCTGGTCACCTCCACCGGCTACGAGGTGCTGACCCTGTCGGCCGGCAGCCCGCCGCCGCCAGCCTTCGTGAAAACCGCGGCCCTGACGGCCTGAATCGGCGCCGAACAGGCCTGATTCCTGCTTGTGATCAGGATGATCAGAACCCAGACCCTCCGCGAGCAGTACCGGACCCGCAAGGCCGAGTTGCTGCAGAACGTCAGCACCAGCGGCCGCTCCACACGCGGCGTGCATGCGGCGCTGCGCCAGCTGGCCCGCCTGGCCGACGACAGCCTCAAGACACTGTGGAAACA
>Ga0208633_100346_pt1 | contig 13374 bp, 5 predicted proteins | sample LakWasMet63_LOW9_2_FD_183895 | JGI IMG/M metagenome (GOLD analysis project Ga0208633, IMG submission 183895) | Freshwater sediment methanotrophic microbial communities from Lake Washington under simulated oxygen tension - Sediment Metagenome... | ecosystem: Environmental > Aquatic > Freshwater >...
CCGATAATATCCAGCACATCGCCCAGTTCGTGCGCCGGAATGCGCTCGCGGATCGCTTTTTCCACGGCGTCTATCTGGCTGGGCATTTCTTCTATCCGCGTCCCCGACGGCGCGCGGACATGCAGCCTGATCTGGCCGGCGTCGACCGCCGGAAACAAATCCTGCCCGAGCAACGGCACCAATGTCAGCGACAACAGGCAAAATCCCAAAAAAGCGGAACCGTAACGCAAGCGATGATTAAGCAAATGGCTCAACAGCACCACATACTGCTCCCGGAAAACCTCGAAGCCATGCTCAAAGGCGTGGTGAGTTTGCTTGAACATGCGGGCGATGGCGTTAGCCGGAGGCTGATGCTTGCGGCCATGATGACCGGCCATCATATACATCACCAGCGTCGGCACCAAAGTCCGCGACAGCAAATAGGACGCCAGCATCGCGAACACCACCGCCTCGGCCATCGGCACGAACAGGCTGTGCGCAACGCCGGTCAGAAAGAACATCGGCACGAACACGATGCAGATGCACAGCGTCGACACCAGCGCCGGCATCGCGATTTCCGCGGCACCGTCAAGAATGGCCTGGCGCGGATTTTTGCCCATCAACATTTGCCGTTCGATATTTTCGATTTCGACGGTCGCATCGTCGACCAATACGCCCACGGCCAGCGCCAAACCGCCCATCGTCATCAGGTTGATGGTTTCGCCGATCAGGTACAGCACAATCAGCGAGCACATGATCGATAATGGGATCGACACCGCGATGATGCAGGTGCTCCGCCAGTTGCCGAGGAACAGCAGTATCATCGCGGCGGTTAAACCGGCGGCGATCAAGCCCTCGTGTATCACGTTGCCGATTGCCGCCTTGACGAACAGCGACTGGTCGAACATCAGTTTCATGTTAATGCCTTCGGGCATTTGCGCAAGCATTTTAGGGATAGACTGTCGCACATGATCGACGACATCCAACGTCGACACGTCGCCCCTTTTAAAAATAGAGTTAAGAATGCCGCGTTCGCCGTTCTGGCGCGCAATAGTGGTCTGCGGCGATGAGCCGTCGCGTACATTGGCCACGTCGCGAATCAGCGTGGTCGTGCCGTTGACCGTGCGCACCGGAATGTCGCCGATGCGGGGGATCGCGGCAATCGCGCCGTTCAGGGTAACGTCGTATTCCGTCGCCCCCACCTTGATCGTTCCGGTCGGCAAAATCAGGTTCTGCACGGCCATCGCATCAACCAGGTCGGCGGGAGTGAGTCCGCGGGCAAGCAGTGCCGACGGGTCAATATCGACAGTAACCTGACGACTCTTGGAGCCGAAAGGATTGGTCGAAGCGACACCCCGCTTGGATTGCAGCACGTTGCGCACGATATTGTTGGTCAGGTCATTGACCTCCGTCTCCGGCACCGTACTGCTGGAGATGCCCAACTGCACCAACGGCAAATCGGAAGCCGAATACTGTATAACCTGCGGCGGAGCGGTGCTGGCCGGTAGCGAGCGATAGACCGAGTTGCTGCTGGACATCACCTGAGCAATTGCCGTGCGAATGTCGGTGCCGGGATGGAAAAACACCTTGATAACCGCCGATCCTGCGTACGATACTGATTCGCTATGCTCGATACCGTCAATCAACGACATCGAACGCTCGACCGAACCGGTAAGACGGTCTGCGATTTCCTTGGAGTTCATGCCCTTGTAATCCCACAGCATCGCCACTACCGGAATATCGATATCCGGAAATATATCGGTCGGCATGTTGCGCAACACATAAGGGGTGGACAAAAGAATGAGTAGCGCCGCCACAATAAAGGTATAAGGGCGACGTAGTGCAATATTAACAATCCACATGGTTTCTCGGGAGATTCAATTGAGTAACGAGCCGGCTCTGAAAGGTCTAGCCGTTTTTAAACTATCGTTTCCCCTGCAAAGACAACAAATATCTGAGTGTATGCAATTCACATACCAGCAAGTCGGCATCGCTTGGCTATTCCTTCTCCAGCTTAGCCATACACCCTAGGTATCCAGGCAAGTACCGGCCTCTTGTCTCGTTCCCACGCACTACGTTCATCGATATGCATACGTATCTGCGGGATGTCGTCCTTCCTACAGTCCCTTACCTGACATTAGGTGAGAAACATGCCGCTAGGCAGACCTTCCAGGCTTTAAAAGCCTGGAAGGTCTGACTTGCAACGTTTCGAACGGAGCAAGAGGCATACCCGTCGGCTTTGATCAGGGAAAACGGCATCTGAAGGTACGATAATGTTGCCTTTGGTAGTAAGAAGTGATTAATCTGTTCCATAACACGGCCCAGTCATGCTGATATTCCAGCAGCTTTTGTTGAAGCACTGCCTCTATCGGAGCAGTTGCCGACGACTGTAAGGATGCAGGGGGTAGGGCAATGCCGGAGCTATTGCCGAGGCGGCGCAGTCGGTAGCTAGTCTCGGTGTCGAACTCCTCAATGGCCCCAATGCAACCAACTTACTGTCGCGGCTCTCGCAACCGTCAGTACCCGTAGGCAGTTGGACGCTAGGCGTTTACACGGCAGGCGATACTTACCGCTTCGATGCCCGGAGCGCAACACCTCAGGTCATGGATGGCGCTTATGACAGTTTGAAGATACGGACGACAATTACCGATGCCACGGACAACGTTAAGATCACAAAGTTCAACGGAGCAAGCGTTTTAGCATTCACGCAAAATGTCGGGTTACGCTGGCGCTAACCCGACCTACCGGACCGACCCTCGTGCTCGTGTAGCCCGCGCACGGCCCATGTGGCGCTACGTGCGCGATTGAAGTAGAATTACAAGGCTTTACCCCTTTCAATTCCTTTAAGATTCTACCGAGGTTCCCCATGCCACAATACCGTTCCCGCACTACCACCCACGGCCGCAATATGGCAGGCGCAAGGGCGCTGTGGCGAGCCACAGGGATGAAGGAGGATGATTTCACCAAGCCCATCATCGCCATTGCCAACTCGTTTACCCAGTTCGTACCCGGCCATGTGCACCTCAAGGACATGGGACAACTGGTGGCCCGCGAAATCGAAAAAGCCGGCGGCGTGGCCAAGGAATTCAACACCATCGCCGTGGACGACGGCATCGCCATGGGCCACGACGGGATGTTGTATTCCCTGCCCAGCCGCGACCTGATCGCCGATAGCGTGGAATACATGGTCAATGCCCACTGTGCCGACGCGCTGGTGTGCATCTCCAACTGCGACAAGATCACCCCCGGTATGCTGATGGCCGCACTGCGCCTGAATATTCCGGCTATCTTCGTGTCCGGCGGCCCGATGGAAGCCGGAAAGGTGGTCTGGAACGGGCAAACCCGCGCCCTGGACCTGGTCGACGCGATGGTCGAAGCTGCCGACGACCGAATCAGCGACGAACAGGTCGCCGCCGTGGAACGCTCCGCCTGTCCGACTTGCGGTTCCTGCTCAGGCATGTTCACCGCCAACTCGATGAACTGTCTGACCGAAGCGCTGGGCCTGTCGTTGCCGGGCAACGGCTCCATCGTCGCTACCCATACCGATAGAGAACAGCTGTTCCTGCGCGCCGGGCGCACCATCGTCGAGCTGAGCAAGCGGTATTACGAACAGGACGACGCATCCGTGCTGCCGCGTTCCATCGCCACTTTCGACGCATTCCAAAACGCGATGAGCCTGGATGTTGCGATGGGCGGTTCCACCAACACCGTACTGCACCTGTTGGCCGCCGCCCATGAGGCCGGCGTGGATTTCACCATGGCCGACATCGATGCCATTTCGCGCCGCGTGCCTTGCCTGTCCAAGGTGGCTCCGGCCAGCCAGAAATACCACATGGAAGATGTACACCGCGCCGGCGGCGTGATGGGTATTTTGGGCGAACTGGACCGCGCCGGCGTCATCAACCGTGATGTGCCGACCGTGCATGCGCCGAGCATGGCTGCCGCACTGGACCAGTGGGACATCCAACGCAGCCAGGACGAGGCGGTCAAAGACTTCTTCCGTGCCGCGCCCGGCGGCATCCCAACCACCATTGCCTTCTCGCAATCGGTGCGTTACCCGACCCTGGACGACGACCGCGCCGAGGGCTGCATCCGCGACAAGGCGCATGCCTATTCGCAGGACGGCGGCTTGGCCGTATTGCACGGCAACATTGCGCTGGATGGCTGCATCGTTAAGACCGCCGGTGTGGACGACAGCTCCCTCAAGTTCACAGGCCGCGCCCGCATTTTTGAAAGTCAGGATGCTTCCGTGGCAGCTATTCTGAATGACGAAATCGTCGCCGGTGACGTCGTGGTTATCCGTTACGAAGGCCCCAAGGGCGGACCGGGCATGCAGGAAATGCTCTACCCGACCAGCTACCTGAAGTCCAAGGGTCTGGGCAAGGCCTGCGCCCTGCTGACCGATGGACGCTTCTCCGGCGGCACCTCGGGGCTTTCTATCGGCCACGCCTCACCTGAAGCGGCCGAAGGCGGCGCGATTGGCTTGGTCGAAGAAGGCGACACCATCGAGATTGATATTCCCAACCGCCGTATCCACTTGGCAGTAACAGTGGAAGAACTGGAACAACGCCGTGCCGCGATGGAAGCTAAAGGCGTGCAGGCCTGGAAGCCTGTCGACCGTAAAAGGACAGTGTCCGCCGCGCTCAGGGCTTATGCTGCGATGACCACGTCGGCTGCTAAAGGGGCGATTAGGGACGTTTCACAAGTCGAACGAAAATAAGGGTTGGTAACGCCTTATCAGAATTGATTTAAGCGAGTCGCCTGGATGAAGCGTAGCGGAATCCGGGATGATTGGGGCTACGAAACCCCGGATTCCGCAAAGCTTCATCCAGGCTACTTCCATTGAGTAGGGACGCATCGCGCCCCATTTCGGAACCCAACCGTAGTGGATATTTTGGTTCTCGAAATGGATTGTCAGTCGGAATGCTTTACCCCGATCATTTTGGTATTTGTAAATGGGCGCGATGCGCCCTACCGGACTTTTTATGCCAACATTATGACGTTTCAGCCAAAATGTTGGGCAACGATAAAGCTTCCAACATGACTCAATTCGTGCGAGGCATTTGAGCGCCCTCAGCCAATCCCCGATAAATCCGCTCGGCGGTGCGGCGCGCTTCCGGGTTGACGTTCAGCAGAATATCCTTGCCTTCCAATGCAGCCAAAAACGCCCAATACAGCGGCGCGTAGCGGTCAGGATAACCGGCTTCTTGCATGAATTCCAGGAATTTGGGGCCGTAACCTTGAGAGATAGCATAACGCAGGATGCGTTGTACGTGTTTGATATAGTATTGCCAAAAATCGTCATCTTCTTCGGTCAGCGCGTCGTCGAACGCTTTGAATGCCGGTCCTGGTTGGTCTTCTACCAAAAATTGGGCTGTATCCAATAAATGGCCGATATAACTTTCCGAAACTTGGCGTCCCAGTTCGGCATGTCGAAAAGCATCGCCCGGCCGATTTAAGTCGAACCAATATAAGTAAGCCAATACTCCATGAGTATAGTTTCGAAGTTCCGGCTCAAGTAATTCCAAACAACTCAGATGGGCTTCCTCTGCTTCCTCGTATTTACCTAACTTAGTTAGAAGATTAGCAACTCCATTCCACACACCAGGATTGGTTGGATCAATAACAATCGCTTGTCTATACGCCGATTCAGCCTCCTCGTAACTTTCGAAACACTCCTCTAATAAATTGGCAAGCTTGAGCCAGAAAACAGCAGAATTCTCATCTATGGCAATTGCCTTCCGATAGGCGTTTTCAGCTTCTTCATAACGCTCTAAGTGATGATGTAATAACGTACCCAAATTATTCCACGGATAAGCATTATTGGGGTCGAGTGCAATTGCCTGTCTATAGGCAGATTCAGCCTCTTCATATCGTTCCAATTGATTTTGTAATAATGTACCCAACCCATTCCAGGAAATGGACTCATCAGGATCAAGCGCTATGGCTTGCCGATATGCAGCCTCTGATTCTTCGTAACGACCAAACTGTTCTTTAAGTAAATTGCCAAGACCGTTCCAAGGGCTAGAATTGGTTGGGTCAAGCTCAATAGAGCGACGACAAGCAACCTCAGCCTCTTCGTAACGCCCCCATATATTCAAATAATATCCAAGTTGATACCATGATTCGGAGCGGAACTCGTTGTCACTGCTGTTTTCTCCTGCTTTGCGTAAAGTGCGCTCAGCCTCCTCTAGGAAGTCCATTTCCGCAAGCTTTCTTCCGCGATAATAACCTCGTTTCGCCGTATCGGAGGCATTGAAGTCGGGATGTTCGTCCACTTGTTTCCATAACAAACCTTCTTCGTCATTAAACCGTTCTCTTCTTATAGCACGAACTTCTTCCGGATTGCCCTCGTCATTCAGGTTAATCAAACAGCCCACGGCGGCAATCTCGGATTTGTTTTGTTGTAATGCTGCGGCGGCGGTTCCTTCCAGATCGTAGCGATGGAGTATGCTTCCGTCGCGGATTGCGGCGCGATAGGAATCCAAGGCTTGCGATGGAATATCCAAATTTTTGCTTAGTTCAATATATTCGTTTCGCAAAGCATTTATTATTTCTGCCAAATTTTCCGCGGGTATCTCAGACAAATGTTCAATAATCCAACGCTTAAGTACACTGCTGACTTCCAACGAACCACCCAACAACTCCCAGAAACTTTTTGCATCCAATCCTTCCGGCCAATCCCGCTGCACGACCAAGGCTTCACGTTCCAGTTCCGCCATGTTGGCCAGTTCCGGGGCGATGTCGCGCAGATCGACCAGTTGTTCGATGCGCTTGCGGGTTTCCGATTGTTGCAACAAGTCGCGTCCCGCCGCTTGGCTCAAGGCTTTGCGGTAAACCGGGTCGTCGACGCTTTCCGACAGCGCCAGCATCAGGTCGGCGCGGCCTTTGTGGTTGCCGGCGCGCAAGAAACCGCGCGCCAAGTCTTGGCGGTCATCGGACGAATAAAAGCCGCGCAAGAACGCGGTCAGCCAGCACACCCGCTGTTTCAAGCGACGGCTGCCGTGGCGCATCAGGTACCAGATGTTGAAGAATCGCTCGACCATTTGGTAACCGGAACGGCCACTGCCGCTAACCGGCACTTTTTCCAGAAATCCGTCGTTTTCCAGGCGCTTGAGTTGGGCGTTGACGACGGTGACTTCCAATCCCGAGGTTTTGGCGATGTACTTGGCGGTAATCGGGTCCCAGGCCAGCGCTACCGCATCCAGCACGGCGCGGGCTTGCGGCGCGGCTTCCTCGGCGCGGGCTTTATACAGCGGCGTCATCCGGTCCAACAGTTTTTCCAGGTCGGCGAAAGCATCCTCGCCGGCCTGGCTTTCCAGCAATAAGTACAGCACCGCCAGCGTGCGCGGGTTGCCGCCGGTCATTTCGGTCAAGGCGTCGATGCGGCCGGGATCGCGGCGCAATAACTCGCTGACTTTGCTGCCGGCTTCGCCGCGTTTTTGCGCCAAACGCAGGAGACAGGCACGGACTTCGTGGTGTTCCAGGCGGGCCAGCGTGGTCAGGCGGAAGAAGTCGAAAAACGCCGCCTTGCGGTCCGAAAGGCTTTTCGGATAGGCGGCCGCCGCGCCGATCACGATGGGAGCGCCGCTTTGTTGAAGAATATCGCGCAAGCCCCAGTCGTGTTTTTTCAAAGCGTCGAGGATCAAATCCAGGTTGTCCAGGAACAATACCGGCCGCTTGCCCAGCTTTTCGCAAGCCGTGTTGAATACCCGCCAAGCCGCATCGCCGCCGGCTTCGCCATTGCGGTTTTGCTCGTAAGCGTTTTCGATGCCGTCCAGTTGTTGTTCCAGCATCTTGGCCTGTTCGTCGCAGCCTTGGCGTTCCAGCCAATCCAACAGCGATTCGATGGCGTTGCGCCAGAACACGTGCAGGTTGATGACGTTGTATTGTTCCTCGCGGAAGGTCAACGGCATCAAGGCTTGCTTTAAGTCCTCGTGTTCGCCGACGGCAATGGCGATGCGATGCAGCAGCGTGGTCTTGCCCATGCCGCGCTGGCCAACGATTAAATGATGGCGCGGGCTGGCGCCGGCTGCGATTTGGTGACGCAGCTCGTTGAGGAAATAGTCCAATGTTTTTTCGCGGGCCACAAAACCGGCGACCAAATCGTCCGGTTTCAGGTTGCCGGGACCGTATAAGGCGATTACGTCGATTTCTGTCATGATCTTACTCCGGCAGATAGCGTTGCCACCAAAGGCGCAGCAATTCCATACGGAAACGGTGTGTGTCCGCTTCGAAATCGCAGACGATGAAGCCGTCTTCTTCCAGAATTGCCAGTAAGCATTTGAGCTCGGTATCCTGCATATTGGGATCAGCTAAATCGGCAAGCAGCGTTCCGGATGATGCTCCGTTTGGGGATTCGCTTAACGCGGCTAATAATTTAGAGGCTTTTGCAGCATTGTCTTGGTAATGTTTGCGGATATGCTCGGACCAAACGCTAAAACAATCTTTGTCCGCCGATTGAAAAAGACTAAGGCGTGCGGCTTCGATCAAGGGTTGCGTTTCGGCCGGATCGTTTGTAGGAACACCCTGGAGATGGCGACTGAACGCTTCCAAATAATAGGGTGATAACCAGCCCACTGCGTCGACGATTGCACAGCTTTCGCTATCGGTAATCTCTCGTCGATATGGCAGCAAGCCGTTTTGAGCTAAATCCTGGACAAAGGTTTGCGCGATGCTTTTTTCCAGCGGCTTAAGGTCAAAACCCTCCAAATCGCGCATGGCGCCTTGATAATTGCCTTTTCTGGCTAGCGGTTCGAAACCGATCGATCCGGTAAACAACCAGCGTATCGATAAATTCAGGCAGTTTTCCCGCAGCCAATACATAACCCTTGAGGCCTGGTCGATGGCGCTACGCTCATGCAGGCGCAACAGGAAAATCGGCAGTTCGTCCATCAAAATCAGCCACCGCCTTGAATCTTCGGCCAGTTCTTTGAGTAGGTTACCGGCGTAACTTTCCCAATCGACGTTCAACAACGCTTGCGGAAGCGTTTGCGAGTTTTGTTGATGTGGCGCTCCTAGCTGCAAAGCGCGTTGTTTGATCTGTTTTAGTATTTTGTTGCCGAGTTTGTCTTCTATTTTTTCGGCTAACTTTTTGAAGAATGCCTGGGTATCCGCGCAAGATGAAACGTCCAAGCGAATTGCATGGTAATTATGTTGGCTGGCGCGCTGTTCCAATCGCTCCAGTACAAAGGTCTTGCCCAAGCGTCTGGGACCCGGCATTAACAGGTTTTTGCCGGCATCGAAGCGGCTGAAGATGTAATCGGTTTCGCTACGGCGGCCGTATGGAGATGTATCGAAATTTAAGGGCATGGTCGACTCCTTCGGAAAGAAGCCGCTACTTTATGCACCTCTATCTTAAAACGCAAATGTTTTAAAACGGTATTGTTTTAATTTTAAACGAGCAATATCGTTCCGTTTCCCATAAAAACCATTCACAGTCGTAGGTTTCAAGTCTTGTAGGTTGAACATGTTTTTCATGCTCAACATTACGTTACGCTGCTTCAGCCGCCAACTACACGATCAGTAGCGTAGATGGGTAGAGCAGCAGCTCAACCTATCATAATCATAAAGTCATGGATAGGCTTCTCTACGCTCTTGGCAATCGCTCCTCACCCGTTATTTTGCCGATACCGCCGGGGCCAACGTAGCCGGTCCGATACCGACAATCTGCAAAATCGTATCCCCATCCTTGGCGCCGTCGTAATGAACTTCGTTGCCGTAATGGGTGACGAAACTACCCGCCGGAACCGGTTTCAAATTATCCGGGTTGTAATCGCTGCCGGTGCCGACCCACCAAGTACCGGAAATCACGGTGATGAAGCGGTCGTTCGGATGCGAATGCGGTTTGCTGTTGTGATGCGCTTTCCATTTGTTCAGCACCACATAAAGCCCCGGTTTGGACGGGTCGCCGACCAATACCGCGGTTTCCGAACCGCTGGGATTGGCGACCCATTTAATGTCGTCGGGCAGCTTGATTGAAATCGCCTTGGGATCGAGATCGGCCGCCGATACGGAACCGAAGCTCAGGGCCAAGCAGGTTGCCAACGCCAAGCGTTGAATGTTAATAAAACCCAACATATGAATTCTCCAGTGATAATGCATGATTCGGCATCATAAAGTCATGGATAGGCTTCTCTACGCTCTTGGCAATCGCTCCTCACCCGTTATTTTGCCGATACCGCCGGGGCCAACGTAGCCGGTCCGATACCGACAATCTGCAAAATCGTATCCCCATCCTTGGCGCCGTCGTAATGAACTTCGTTGCCGTAATGGGTGACGAAACTACCCGCCGGAACCGGTTTCAAATTATCCGGGTTGTAATCGCTGCCGGTGCCGACCCACCAAGTACCGGAAATCACGGTGATGAAGCGGTCGTTCGGATGCGAATGCGGTTTGCTGTTGTGATGCGCTTTCCATTTGTTCAGCACCACATAAAGCCCCGGTTTGGACGGGTCGCCGACCAATACCGCGGTTTCCGAACCGCTGGGATTGGCGACCCATTTAATGTCGTCGGGCAGCTTGATTGAAATCGCCTTGGGATCGAGATCGGCCGCCGATACGGAACCGAAGCTCAGGGCCAAGCAGGTTGCCAACGCCAAGCGTTGAATGTTAATAAAACCCAACATATGAATTCTCCAGTGATAATGCATGATTCGGCCGCGGATCAAGGCCCAGGCGGAATGCTGGCTTGGCTTGACTCAGGCGGAACCACCGCTTTTTCGGAATGCGGCGTACCGGCCGGTACCCATTCATACGGCACCGGTTGGCCGCGATACAGTTGGTTGTTGGCGGTCGCCCGACCGGTCAGCTTATCCTTGCCGATACGGGAATAAGGATTGACGTATTCCCAAACAATGTCGCCGTCGCGGGTCACCTGGAATAAGCGGCCGCTCTGGCCTTCATCGATAAACGTATTGCCGTTCGGCAAGCGGCGGGCGGCGCTGATATGGGTGCTGCGGAACGACCACGCGGGACCGCCGGAATCTTCGCCGGTGTACTGCCAAACGATCTCGTTCTTGACCGGATCGATTTCCAGCACCCGTGAGCCGCCGGTTCTGGGAACCGCCGCCGTCGGGTAGCCGGCCAAACCTTGATTGTCGAATACCAACAAGTTACCGGCACCGGGCAGGCCTTCGGGAATGATATGGGCGTCGTGCTGGGCGCTGATCTGGTCGACCGGCCTTGGCACATTGCGCGGCTGCGCTTGTTCTTCGCTAGCGGCTTTATAGTGCGGCCCCAGCCTCCAGGCGATCTTGCCGGTCTTTTTGTCGATGATCGCGATGAAATTGGCGTTACGGGCGTCGAACAGCAGGTTTTCGGGATCGAAACGCTTGTCACCGGCAGCAAACCAGCGATTGGGACCGACCACTTTGAGGTTGTTGACATGCAGGTAGTCGGCAATATCGGCATTGCGCACCAGTTTGAGTTCGGCCGGACTGAAACCGAATTCGTTCAAATGCTCGGACGCGATCCATTTCCAGACCACCTCCCCGGCCGGGTTGACTTCATAAACGACATCGTCCAGCACCTGCGGCTGTTTAAAGCCTTTGACCGGATGCACGAGGTTGGCCAGCACGACGGTATTGCCGTTCGGCAGGCGCGCCCAATCGTGATGTTGCTGGGCGGCTCCGCCGGGCGCTTTGTCGCCGAACGACCAAACGGTTTTGCCGTCCCAATCCAGTTCGCCGACCGTCTTGGCAACCCGTCGGCTAACCTGCCCCGGCACCAAATCGGTTCCCGTGCCTTCGGTCATTTCCAAGGTCACGAATACATGGCCGAGCTTGCCGCCGTTCACGGCCGGATCGATCAACGTGCTGTGGCTGGCGGCATCTTTCCATTCATGCACCGAATTGCCGTTCAGGTCGATCAGGTGAGCGATGTTGTCGCCGCCGGTAAACAGCACGAAGGAATTGAAGGCCTTGGCCGGATCGTAACGCGTGGTGCCGGTGGGATAGATGCTGGGGGCTGCGCTTGCAGAGATGCTTAGCAGGACGCCGACTGCACCCAGCATCGCTTGGGATAAAACCGGTGAAAACCGGGCGGTGCTACCGGGGCTGTTATGTGGCGTCTTAAAAGTAGTTGTCAGCGTCATGTATTGATTCCGTTAGTGATTGATAAAGCAAGCGCTCGCCACAACGACAAAGCAATTACCAAGCCAGCATAAGAAACGAGCACTGGATAAAGTCACGCGGACTTGGATCGAGCCATAACCGGCGCCGATTGCCCGAAGCTGTGCAAGCTTTCGCCGCCGCAAAAAGCCGACACTTATCAGGTCGCGACCACGCCGACTTGTTGAGCAATGCGCAGCCTATCTGCAACGAAGTGAACGTAATTCAACAGTTGCTTTTTAACTGAACGTTAATTGACGCTGCTGTTATCGCAATATCATCTGCTGGATAGCTGCCTTTAAATCAACACATTACCCGTGGACTGTATCGAGCCGCTCAAACCCACCCGATCCCGCTAAAGTTCAATCGAAAATAATAGATGTTTTGAAACAATCATCTAAATCATTCTTTGTGTTCCTCACCAGCGACAGCAAGGGGCGATTAAATCCATGGCACGGAATCTGCTCACTTTCTAGCGCTATGCTGCCGTATATCGCCAGCTTGAGGGTCATGTTGCCGGACTTGCAGGGCACGCGATTGGATTCGCTTAAAGCTCCAAAACCGCAACCCCGCAAGTCCATTACTTAAATATTAAAAAGAAAAAATACTATGAAAAATACAATCCTGTTGGGTTCGCTGCTGTTAAGCACTTCACTCGCCATAGCCGCTGATCAGCCTGCATCTGTGACGCCCGTCGCTGCACCGGCACCGGCACCCGCTCCGACAGCGGTGCCTATTCCTGCCGCTGATGCGAAACCCAAAGAACCGCTGAGCTTTTTTGTCACCAGCGCAGGGATAGGAAAAGGTGCAGAGCTTGGCGGCTTGGCCGGAGCCGATGCACATTGCCAAAAGCTGGCGGAAGCCGCAGGAAGCGTCAATAAGACCTGGCACGCCTATTTGAGTACGCAAGCCGCTGACGGTCAGCCCGTAATCAATGCTCGCGACCGTATCGGCTCAGGCCCTTGGCACAACGCGAAGGGCGCCGAAGTAGCTAAAAACATTGCGCATTTACATGGCAACACGCTGGAGCTCGCAAGACTCGGTAATAATCTGAGCAGAACAACAGTGCTCAGTGAGAAAAATGAATCGGTTAACGGCGCCGGGGACAAGCCCAACCAGCACGATATTCTTACCGGCTCTCAACCCGACGGCACCGCTTTTACCGATGCAGCCGACCATACCTGTAAAAATTACACCAGCAGCGCTGAAGACGGTTCGGCTCAAGTGGGGCATTTCGATCGTACCGGCGGGGGCAATACGTCCTGGAATTCAGCGCATGCCAGCA